>Ga0210245_102202_pt1 | contig 12779 bp, 18 predicted proteins | sample ChrtobMetaP3_4mM_FD_155450 | JGI IMG/M metagenome (GOLD analysis project Ga0210245, IMG submission 155450) | Chrysochromulina tobin associated microbial communities from unialgal haptophyte culture, Seattle, Washington, United States - P3_4mM | ecosystem: Host-associated > Algae > Haptophytes >...
GCAGGGGATGACGCGCCACATGTGTACGTGCGCCAGTACGTCACCCGGCTCACCCCGTTTTTTGCATGGAGTCCTTGACATGGAAGTATAATAGATCCCAATTAGATCCCAATCCTTTAGTATAAGTCGCTTCCCAGCGCACAACGGAGGTACTGCAAGACGGAGTACGATGTGTAATTATCGAACGGCCGCCAGAGGCGAAGGAGCTCAAAGTGGAGCTCAAGGCGCGGGCGCCAGGCAGCCTCCCATTTCAGGCGCACCTCTTGGCGGCGGCGCAGGCGCGACGAAGGCATTCGGCACGTGCGCGACGACGGCGTTCGGCGCGGGCGGCGGCGCTACAGCAAGCAGTGGGGCGGGCGCGGGCGCGGGCGTGGGCGCTGGCGCTGGCACAACACAGCCTCCACATGCTCAAGGAGGAGCTCAAGGTGGAGCTCAAGGTGCGGGCGCCGGGCAGCCTCCCATTTCAGGCGCACCTCTTGGCGGCGCGGGCGCGACGAAGGCATTCGGCACGTGCGCGACGACGGCTTTCGGCGCGGGCGGCGGCGCTGCGGGCGCTGGCGCTTGCGCAACACAGCCTCCACATGCTCAAGGAGCTCAAGGTGGAGCTCAAGGCGCGGGGGCCGGGCAGCCTCCCATTTCAGGCCCACCTCTCGGCGGCGGCGGCGTGGGCGCGACGACGGCGTTCAGCGCAGGAGCTGCGGCATCTGGGGCCGCGCATACCTTTGCCTCTGGCGCTGGCGGAAAGCCATGCGTGACGGCGGGGATCGGCGCTGGGCCAACTGTGCCGTCCGGAGCTGGCTCTGGGACGACTCAAGGAGGAGCTCAAGGCGCCGGGCAGCCTCCCATTTCAGGTGGTGGCAGCGGCGGCGGCAGCGGTAACAACTGGCACGACGAAATGGATTTGGTCCGTGCGCGGCGCAAGTCTGATGGCCAGACAGGCACGATCCGCACACGTGATGGCTCCAAGGACATGGCCATCCCTGCGCACAAGGTGCTCTTCATTTACGACAACTCATCGGGCGGCTTCACCACCATGAAGCAGGAGGAGATGCAATCGGACTATGAACTCTTAGGCGATGACGACCCAACACCGGTCAACATGCGTCCATGCCAGCTCATTCGTAGCCGAAACAATTCAGCAACTGTTGCAGATGGCGTCTTCCTTGGTCGAGTTGAAGTCAACTTCCCGGCGCCTCCAGGCTCGCCAAAGGTGGATGAGTTGGAAGCGTTCTGCACGGTGAAGCTGGATGGCGTCACACTAGCACTCGGCAATCGAGTGACTGTTGATGCCGCAACCGCGCCGCAGCGCCCCCAAAAAGAGTTCTACATGGGTCTTATCCTACGCTGCTTGATGGCAAGTCAGTACCGCTACAACGCTCTCATATACTGTGCTGAGGACAAGGTCATCGTGCAGGTGGGGCTTTCAAACATATTGCTTGATACGGTGCAGCCTGAGATGTCCAGCGCAGATAAGGCCGACATGATGAACGCAATCCGGAATGTCAGGCTGGCCAACTTCCAGATCGCGCAGAGAAAGAGCGCAGCTGCAGAAAAGGCGGCCAAGCAGGCCAGGGATGACGCTCGGCGCAAGAACAGGGAGGCGAGGACTGCGGAGAAGGAGGAGAAGGCGAAGGCGGAGAAGGCGAAGAAGGAGAAGGAGGAGAAGGAGGAGAAAGCGAAGAAGGAGAAGGAGGAAAAGGCGAAGAAGAAGGAGGAGGAGAAGAAGGCGAAGGAGGAGGAGGAGAAGAAGAAGAAGGAGGAGAAGGCGAAGCTAGCGAAGAAGGAGGAGAAGGCGAAGAAGGAGGAGAAGGCTAAGAAGGAGGAGCAAAAGAAGGAGGTGGCGAAGAAGAATAAAAATCAGAAGAAGGAGGAGGACGAGGACGAGGACGAGGACGAGGACGAGGATGAGGACGAGGACGAGGACGAGGACGAGGACGAGGACGAGGAGGAGGAGGAGGACGAGGACGAGGACGAGGACGAGGAGCCAACCAGCGCGCCGAGCAAGGGCAAGGGCAAGGGCGCGCCAGTCAAGGCGCCGCGTAAGGCGCCGCCCGTGCCTTTGGTGGTCAAGGCGGCTAAGGCACAGAAAAAGAAGAAGCAGAAGCAGGAGATGGCGGGGAAGCCTTCCCCCTCAGCCCAGGCGCTGCAGGTTGCTTTGTTGGAGATCCAGAGGCTGCAGAACGCCATGTTCACCCAGAAACAGGCCAGCTCTTCGTCTCTCAAGAGCTCTGTGGCGAGGAAGAGAAACCGCGATCTCGAGACAACAACCTTCACCAGGCCCGAGGACGAGGACGAGGACGAGGATGAGGACGAGGACGAGGACGAGGACGAGGACGAGAAGCGGAGAATACGTACGAGGAACCCCGGAAACCGTTCTTCCAAAGCTCCTCGACAGGATGAACGGGAATCTGCAGAACGAGCTTACTACAGGCTGATGGCGATTTCGATCGAAGACGAACGCAGCAGGCGGGAACAACTCCATCAGCTGCGCATGCGCTATGGTTTCCCATGAGGAGCTCGGCGGGATCGAAGTGTCATGTGTGCTGGGGACGAGCGCGCCACACATACATCATACATACTCGCGCAGGGCATGCTCGCGGGCGGGGCGCTAACTACGCACTAATAACGCACACCATGGAGGAGGGCATAGGAGGAGGGGGGCACGGGCGGGAGGGGGGGAGGGCAGATGAAGGCACTCGCGGGTTTTGAACAGGTTCGCGAGCCCGCAGCCCAGGACTTATGACATGCCAGTACGCCGTCAGTCAAGCGTTGTCAAGTCGATGTGTGTCAGACAAGTGTTGTGTTGAACAGCAGGCGGAAGAGTGGGAACACATCATGGAACACATGCATGCACACTCCTCCGCGGAGACGGGCGCTGTTTGGGCGTGCTCGTAGCGCATAAATTCCACAGAAAATCGTTGCGAGCCTGCCCCTTCGGCGCATCCCTTCGCGTGAAGGGACAATCCCTTCGCGCGATCCCTTCGCGTGAAGGGACAATCCCTTCGCGTGAAGGGACATCCCTTCGATGTCAAGGGACAGTCCCTTGGACGTCCCTTGAGCGTCCCTTCGGCGACCCATTGGCGTTCTTCCGGCAACATGAATGCTGGGAGTGGGTCATCGAAGGCAACACCTATGAGCTTTGATGATTTGCTCGCCCAATTGACGCAGCCAGCAACACCCGCAAGCAGTGGGCAGTCCGTGTCGAGGGCGGTCACGCTATCATTGGACTCGATTGATGATCTTCTCACGCCACAGAACGTCTCAGCGCTCACACCTGCAGCACAGCAACGACCTACACCAGTGTTCTTACCAGCTCTGCCAGGGAGCCAGCCAGCGTCGCATCAGTCAGTGGCGCCGTCCTTGCATTCGGGACCGCAATCAGCTCTGCCAGGGAGCCAGCCAGCGTCGCATCAGTCAGTGGCGCCGTCCTTGCATTTGGGCTCGCAGTCTCAAGTGTCGTGGGCAGCAGTGATCGTGCAGGCAGAGGCGACGAAAGGCGTCGAGGCGGCGGCAGCAGCAGTGGGCGGCGAAGTTGAGCGCTACGCGTTTGGTCGTTGGGTGGGCGACGATCCTCCGTGGGCAGCAATTAAGGAGATGGTCAACCTCATCAATCACACGATGGGTGACTTGGTGGACAACAACGTTCTGAAGCAGAAGGAGAGGGAAATCGCGACCGGCGACACGCGCATCATCGCTGTGCGCGTCGAGAACGAGATGGTCGCGTTCGCTGTGTATCGCTCGAACGACTATGAAGACGGTGAGACCATGGCTTATCTTTACGAGCTGCACGTCGCTGAGGCGTATCAGGGCCGAACGCCATCAATCGGCAAAGCTCTTATAGACGAGGTAGAATCGACAGCAGCCCTGGGCGTCTCCGGCATTTTAAGGCTCACCGTCAAGGCGATCAACGAGCGAGCTTTAGGCTTCTACACAGTCAAGTGTGGCTTCAAGTTTGTGGATTTAGATGCATCTTACAAACCTATGGCTGACGACGACGGCAACTACCGCCTTCAGAAGCAGTGCAGGCAGCATCCAGTGGCGCAGCTGGCTTCGTCAGCACAAGCGTGCTCGGCGCCGGCTGCATCGCTACCGGCTGTGTCCTCGGCACCTGCTTCGCGGGCAGCAGCAGTGTCGCTAGAATCTATTCTGATGTCCTCTAGCTCGATTCCAGCGTCGGCTACGGCGGTGCCTGCAGCACCTGTCCTCCAGCTGGTTTGGGACGAAGGTGACGATGAATCGAGTGACGACGACGACAAGGCCAGCATCAGCAAAATCGGTGGGCAACTCTGGGGCGCAGAGCAGTTTGTGTGTGGATACACCCAGCCGTCGGTTTGGGATCTGCGGAACCTGACAGCAGCACAAGAGTGGTGCTGCCCGTGCACCAAGACTGGACAAGTCAGCTGCCTGCATGCCAGCCGGATGACAGTTCTCCATCTGTACGACCATCGTACTGCATTCCACAAGCGCGCCGGCAAGAACTTGCGTGACGCCTTACGTGATGATCTCGCCTCGCATTATGACGCATGTACCTCGTCCTTCAACAAAGGGTTCAAGGTAGGGCCACGTGCAGACTGCTGTGCTGTCGCTTATGCTTTAGCGTGTGGAATGTGCTTCAAGACGTTTGCGCGTGCACGCGCGGACGTCACACTCGACCGTCCGCATCAGGCTGAGCGGAGACAGCACAAGACGTCCAAACATGAGGCAGCAGCAGCTCAGGTCCGCGGCTATCTTGCCTCCCTAAAAGCCAAATTGGAGGGCTCCAAAGGAGGCACGTACGCAGGTGGCATGACCAAGTACTACACTGCGCGCCTGTCAAGGGGGATGGGAACTGTGGTTATTACTCGATCATTGCCAGCTGTGATGGACGCAACGCGCTGGATCACACCTCAGTGCGTGCAAGCAGCCTCAACCCATCCATGCGCGATTATGAGAAGCAAACTAAGTTGCGCCGTGACTGTGTGGGCTGGTTACTGAAGAAGGAGAATCTGCCTTTCTGTCTCATGGACCGTGACCGTGATGTCGTCAAGCATCAGCTGAAAGATGGCCAATGGAAGCCAATCGAGCCCCTCCAGCGAGACGATTCGGCTATCAGGCGGCATCTCCAGGGCAAGACGTCATCAGAGGGTCAGATGGGTGAGTACTGCAGAACCCCGCTCATTCGTGCAGCGGCAGCCTGTAAGGAATGCTTCATTATCGTCATCAACACGCTAGAATTGGGAGATAATTGTGCAGTCTACCCGCCTGGGGTGTCAACCACAAGTGTGCTGGCACTCTCGTGGGCAGAAGAGCTTGTGCCCAAGCTTCTCCGGCAGGATGCTGGAGAAACAGATCAGCCGTTTTACTACGTAATGCTCCACAATGGCCTTGACGATAAAAGTGGCCATTTCGATGGTACAACCAGATGTGATGACCATATGTAGTATCGAGTCCTCAGTCCTGTATGGTGAAATTTCAAGTATTTCACGTAATTAAAAGTCAAAATTTTCTTCGCGGGGCGCTGCCCCGCACCCCGCCGGGCTGCCGCCCTGGACCCAAGGCTTGCAAAGGGGGCGCTGCCCCCTTTGAAACCCCCGCCAGGGGGCCCAGCCCCCTGGACCCCGGACATCCAGGAAAATCTGATTTTCCTGGACATGTCAGGAATCTAGCCAGATTCCCCCACTTTACCGCTCAGGCCCCCGTCAGCGGAACCGGGCACGGCGGCAAATCCGCGCGCGTATGAAACGCGCGGTCCACAAGAAGAGAGAGAAGAGAAAGAAGGGAGGACACCATGTGATCGCACACACGAAACCTGACTCACAAAAGGACCCAAGCGCCCACGAAGGCGCACCTGCCTATTATGGTCCCGATCGTACAGTACACACACACTAGTGTGCCTACCTGGCACACATGCGCACATGCTGATATACATGCCCTGTGACAAAACCATGGTGATCGTGCCGCAACGGCACAACTCGGCACAAGCCGGGGCCAACAGGGCGTGGTCGGGGACCCTCTAAAAGAGCCACACGCCAATGGGCGCGACATGGAAATGCATGGAACCCGGACAATCAGCATATCACGTGCGTAACGAAGAAGACGAGGGCCGACGGCTGCTGCTGCCCATGCCGTGTCAAACCCGATTCCTCGAAAACGGAGGTGCGGGGCGCGGCCGAGTGCGGGGCAGCGCGCGCGGCGACAGGCCATGGCGCGCACCGGTGAGCTGCGCGATGGTCTCGGCCTCCACGCCCGCTTCCGGCGGCATCATCTTGTCGCCCGGTGGCGTGGGAGCCACCGCAGCCTCGGCCTCCTCGCGCGAGAAAAAGGCGCCCCGTACCGCCGCTTTTGGCTCGTGCTAGACTTTTGGAAATTTCCCAGAGTCGCCGCTCGTGGAGCGGCTCCAACACAAGAGAAAACCTCTATCGGAACCCGCCAGCGAGTGACAGGCTGGTGAGCGGTAACTATCGTCCGGATCAGCCCCGCGCGCGCACTGGAGATACACCACCACCTGACTAGCCGATGGCGCTCAGGACAAGTGCTGTCAAATGCCTTCAGCAGGTCCGCAGAGACGTGCATGCGCCAATGTGAGTGGAGCCGCCATCTAGAAGGCAGCTGCCAGGCTTGCCGCCCACGGAGCATCCGCTACAGCCAGCTGTGGGGCTGAGACGCCGCATCTTCGGGGTAGTGGGCTCAACGATCGCGTGCAGGTCTCCGGGCTCCTGATCGTGGCCTGGCGGCGCATGGGCGAGCGTGGGCGCCCCTTTGGCGGCGGCGCGTGCTTCCCTGGTCCCTGCTCACCCATAGTCCCGCTCGCGGCGCCCTCCCGATGGCTCACCGTGTTCCTGTCATCTACCCCTCGCCCACTTTGGCTTATTCATCGAGCAAGCGCAGGCGTGGCGGCGAGCTCTTAACCACGGCCTTCAGCCCTATGGGCTTGGCCGAGGCGCTGCAATCGCCGGAGCCGCTCCCGACCCCAGAGGGGGGGCGGTTCGCTGGATGGATGTGCGAGCAACAGCAAGCGATCCTTATCATCGTCAGCGTCGATTTCTCCGGGCAAAAGAATACGAGGCGGCGTGGCGCTACCGTCGACGCCATCCTCATCAGCGGCGGCCATAGGGGAGAGCCAGGGCAGTTCGCTGGAGCAGGCGCTCCCACGAATGCTCTGGAGTCGCTAGGTTTGGTGACCAAACCGTTCGACAAACTGAGACTCGACGACTTCAACATTGACGGAGGGGTGCAGAGGTGCGTGAGTGATGATGACCAATGATGATGAGACTGATGGCCACTGATGGCCGCTGATGGACACTTAGGCCAAAATACCTCCTCTTCTTCACCATCACCGCCGCCGCCATCGCCCCAGTCGCGCGCGCCGAATTGATTGATGAGCTGCGCCTCCCCGCGACCCACCTCCTCGGGCCTCTGCGCGTGTTGTTTAGGCACAACTTGAGCACGCGCACACCCGAGGCGCGCCACTGCTCGGCGGGCAAGATTCGGAATGCTGCGCCTTTGCCCTCAGCCGTCGTCTTGAAGGCCCAAGGGGGCAACGGGAACTGGGCCACCGGATAAGCCTCGCGATGGGGCATGCACTCGCACTGCACGATCTTGCGCTGCACGAAGGTGATCCCCTTGTAGCCGTCGATCAGGTTGAACTCGCTCAGCACAGCCATGAACCATCTGACCAACGAGAGAGAGGGGGGCGGGGATGCGGTGAGTAGATGGCGGCGGCGTAGGTGGCACGCGGTAATGGAGGTGGTGACGGTGGAGGCGGAGCAGGCGGTGGTGAGGGCGGAGATGGAGAAGGAGAAGGGGTAGAACGCGACGGTGCCAATAAGGGCGGCGGCGGTGGCGGCGAGGGTGGCGAGGGCGGCTATTCCATTGTAGCCCCGATCCCGATCCCCGATCAGCCTCACCCATGTCGAGTGTGTTGCTCAACAGGTACCGATCACTCCCGCGGCCGTGGCCGTTCCCGTGGCCGTTCCCGTCACCGCCGTCGCCGTCACCGCCGTCACCGCCGTCACCGCCGTCACCGCCGTCAGGCATCAGCGGCAGCGGCAGCGGCGACGGCGGCGGCGGCGGCGGCGGCGGCGGCGGCGTCGTCGGCGTCGGCGTCAGCCTCGCCTTCTGCTTTCGCCTCCAGCCGCGCACGCATTCGCAAGATGGAGTCAACGGCTGGACTCTGCTTGTAGCATAACCTCCGCCTCAGCTCCGCTTCAACAACGCCCAGCCAACGCTTACCGAAGAAAAGGCGCTGCTGGTCGCTGAACGCGTCAGATCTGGCGGTGGCCAGCTCTCTGTCATAGACTGTTTCCAGTAGCTGATCGCCGGGTGCAGTCTTCAAGACCATTATTGCACTTTGCAGGCGCTGCTGGTCGCTGAACGCGTCAGATCTGGCGGTGGCCAGCTCTCTGTCATAGACTGTTTCCAGTAGCTGATCGCCGGGTGCAGTCTTCAAGACCATTATTGCAGGCGCGTCCAGCGGCGTCCACTCAGGGCGGGTCGTGTTGGGATCCATCGGGATGGATTGCATTCTCAAGGCCCTGGCGTGGGCCAGAGGTTGGGCTGCTGCCTCGGCAGCTGCAGGCGTAAACCGGAGGCTGCGGCGAGAGCGCCCACGGCGGGAGCAGCGGGAGAGGCAGCCGGAGCAGCGGCGGCGGAGGGTGCTGCGGGTGCGGGTGCAGCAGGGGCGCGAACGCGTGGGGCAGCAGCGGCGGGAGTGGTGCCGACGACGCGAACCGCACTGCCAGCGGCGGTGGCGGTGGTGACGGCGGTGAGGGTGACGGCGGTGACGGGAACGGCCACGGCCGCGGGAGCGATCGGTACCTGTTCGGTGACGGCGGTGACGGCGGTGACGGCGGTGACGGCGGTCAGCTGCATCTGCAGTCGAAGACCGCTCCGTCAATGCTCATGTGACGCCGACGAGCCCCGAGGAGGTATACATTGCGCACGCCCGCAAGCGCATCGCTGAGCTGGCCGACATCCTCTCAAGAAAGCAAGACGCCAAGGCGACCATTGCAAGTAGGCGATGAAGGGCGGGATAAAGACGCCAAGGGCAGGCGGCGCACGCCGACACGTGTGCTATCGTCGATGAGCTGCGGCCCATGAAGCTCTTTGCGTTCAACGCACAGTCCCCTCGCGACTTTTCGAGCCTCAACGTATGCCGCCACGCCTTGCCCCCATCGCCTTCCCCGTGATCCTGCTCGTGTGACTGCGTCTCGGTGTGCCTCTCTGCTCGTTAGGTGAAAGGCAAACACGGGTACCTGTTTCCTAAGAAGTTCAAGGTGCCTCCTGGGCACCTGGGTCTGCAGCACGGAGGCCTGATGAACTGGACGGAAAAGCTGTCGTCAACCATGCCCGTGTTTGCTGCGCAACTCGCGGCCACACAAGAGTACCTCCAGAGGATGAATGTGGTGCCCCGTGTGGCGACGGCAGAGCAGATCGATGTGTATCAAGAGGTGTGCGCCACCCTTTCCCCAGAGGCTATCCCTTGCTAAGATAGCCCTCCTCACTGTCGTCCTTCGAGTGCTCACAGGCTGAGGTGCTCTACTGCGAAGTCTGCATCACACAGCTCGGTACCACCCGCGGCAAGTGCTCCAACCCCGCCTGCGAGATTGCGTGCTGCCCTCCTTGCTTGCGCGCCCGAGGCCAGGAAGTCTTTTGTGTGGCATGCGCCGAGGCGCTGGACAGCGAGCAGGCGGACGCGGAGACGGACTGATGGAGGCATCACATTAGTGTTGAGGCGCCGCGTATCGACGGGCTAGATGCCTCCGATACCGTGGCCGTGGCCGTGGCCGTCGCCCGCGCAGCAGCCGCGACTGGCGCGGCTGCTGCCTCTCCCTCCACGCACATCCACAAGAAGCTGACCAGATGGATGTTGCTCTCCTGGGCGGTCACGGCGGCCACCGCGTCCAGCGGCGGGCTGCCTGCCGCAACAGCATCTGCTGCACAGCATCTGTGGGGAGGGGTGAGCAGCTTCTCCTGCGCCAAGGAGCGCAAGCATTCCTGGGACAGCTCACCAACCTTCATGGCCCGATCATCGTCCTCATCTAAGTTGATCTGCCTCCAGACCGCCTCATTTGCATACGGCGAGTCACCTGGCAGTCTGGTTGACAGGCGTGAAGCGATGCTCATGTCGTCGACCGTGAAGAGAAGGTTGCGATCGGGGCTGTGCACTGGCGGCAACTTAGGATTCTTGGCGCTCAGCATGTCGAGCAATCCGCCCTTGCGCGTCTGCCGCTCCAGGACGGTCTCGTCGATGCTGCCGGTGCACGCCAGCCTGTAGATGTAGCACTCCTTGATCTGGCCTGTTGGCGCCAAACGCCAAGGCACACGCACGCGCGCATCAAGGCTAGCTCTCACAGGGCGGGCGGGGGGAGACGCGCGCGCAATCGTGAGAGCAAATGGTGGTAAGCGAGCTCACCATCTCGATGGATACGCTCCATAGCCTGCTTGTCCATGGCCGGGTTGTACGCGGGCTCTAGCAAGATGAGATGGTTGGCGCCAATGAGATTGATTCCCACAGCAAGCTGCTTGATGATGAAGCACACGCGAAGCGGCGAGTTCGGATCGTTGAACCTGCATGTGGGGGGAGGAACGCAATCGGGTGAGTGAGACGCGCGGCCAGTGGGCATGCATGCGCGGCGCATGGTGGTCAGACCTTTTGATGGCCGGCAAGCGCGCATCCACATCCACCTCTCCAGTGAGGGTGACGGTGCAAACGGGGCCGTGCCTCGAGGCGACGTACGCACTGATGCGCCTCATGACGTTCAGTCGATCGCCAACAACGACCACCTTGTCGTTGTCGCAGCCGTTGTGCAAGAGGATTGCATCGACTAAGCGCGCGCACGCCTGCAACTTGCCCGACCACGCTGCCACAGGACATGCGAGCGGTCACACGGGAACAAATGGGTGCGCCAAGGGCGATGGCCGACACAGCGGCGGGGCAGCGCACCCATCTGCTCAGCCGGCCGCTCCGGCGACTGCTCGAAAACATGGCGCAGCTTTCTGCTGCCATATGCTGTGCCGCAGAGCTCCTGCTTGGAGCGAGGCGACTGCCGTCGGCGAGGGCGCGAGAGGAGCGAGGGTGGGAGAGGTGGTGCAGCACGAACCTCGGGGTCGTAGAGCGCGGTCCTGATGAGACCGAGGCTCATCAGCGCAGCGCTCGGCGCCATCGGCTGCAGCAGCGTGACCAAGATGCGCTGTGGCTCCGTGGGCCTGCACATGACGACGATCGTGTGCTTGCGCGGGAGGCCACCCATGTAGTCCGCGCGCTTGCGGGTCAACTTGACCTACCAAGGGCACGCGAGGGCACGCGAGGGTCAACATCGGCGTGTAAACAAAGAGTGCAGGGTCGTCAAAAGAGAGCCACGTACCTCGGAGGAGATATCGCCGAGCACCATCATGGCGACGTCGCCCACGGCCTTCTCGGCCTCGGACGCATCGGTCGCGGTCGCCGCGGCGATCGGTCGGGCGAAGTCGTGTTGGAAATGGTTCAACGTGCCCAAGATGCCCGGCCGCGCCAGGTCGTAGAGCTGATAGAGCTCCGAGAGGTCGTTGCTGAGGGGCGTCGCCGATATGAGAAGCCGCGCGCGCGCGGGCGTCGCCCGCAGCGCGCGCTGCCGCACACCTGTGTGCCCGAGTGCGTGGGCCTCGTCAGCGACCAACAGATCAAGGCCCTCGCCGGTGCAGAGGTGGCGGCCATGCCTCTCCAGGCCCTCGTAGGAGATGAGCGTCACAGAGTGCCTCGGCGCGCGCGTCGAGACGAGGAGATGAAGAGCATCAACCATTGTCAGATTGGCCGCCGTCCTCTTGAGCATGGACACGTTGAGCGCGTGCGGCGAGCCGCCAAGCCACTTGCCAAACTCCTGCGTTCCGGGAAGACAGATCGCGATCGTCAATGCGCCGCGGCGCAGCGATTGAAAGGCGGATCGGAAGCGCTGAATGTGGAGCGCACCGCATACCAATTGGCGAGCAGGTTCGAAGGAGTGACCACGAGCACACGGCGCACATGGCCCGACGCGACGAGTGCCTCGAGCGCCGCGATTACCTGTAAAGTCTTGCCCAGGCCGGGCTCGTCGGCCAGGATGCCGCCGCCGCCGTGCACGGCCGCGTAAAGCCAGCGCACTCCCTCGATTTGCATGGGCTTGAGAACCTGCAGAGGAGGGGAGCAGTGTAGAGGAGGGAAAACGCAGTGCAGAGGAGAGTAGAGAGCGCAATGCAGAGCAGTGCCGAGGGTGCAGCGCAGTGCCGTGCAGAGCAGTGCCACGGCCTGCTGTCAGAAGCGAGACGCATGGACAAGGAGCGAGAGCAGCGCAAAGGAGGGGAGAGCGCACCTTCCAAAGCGGCGCGCAGATGCGCGCCGAGTGAGTCCCTGCGACCAGGCGCTGCTCGGGCACCTCGTCGCACTCGCCCTGCCGCCCCGAGCGGACCGGTGGAGGCGCCCTGGCGGCCCCCTCCACTCGGGGCGCGCCGAGGCCGATGGGGGGCGAGTCGACTGAGCTATCGCCGCCGGTGGTTTTGTCCGCGCCCAGGTTGGCATCGGTCGGGCCATCGGTCGCGTCGGCGGCGTCCCAATCCGGCGCGGGGGCCGCCGCTGGCGGGGCGGCATCGGCCGCCGCTTGCCCCTCGTACCATGGACGCACTTCTGCTTCCGCGGGCTGTGGGACAAGGGGCTGGGAGAGGGAGGGGCGAGCAGTCCTCTTCGGCGACCCCAGCAATGGCGACGTCCGCTTTTTCCGCGCCCGCGGGCTCTCCGGCGGCTCCAGAGAAGTCCCTCGCCTCCCTCTGAGCCCGATAGTGAACCACGG
>Ga0210245_102221_pt1 | contig 12642 bp, 2 predicted proteins | sample ChrtobMetaP3_4mM_FD_155450 | JGI IMG/M metagenome (GOLD analysis project Ga0210245, IMG submission 155450) | Chrysochromulina tobin associated microbial communities from unialgal haptophyte culture, Seattle, Washington, United States - P3_4mM | ecosystem: Host-associated > Algae > Haptophytes >...
CCTTGCTGCCCCCCCCCTTGCTGGCCCCCCCTCTGGCCGGGGCTGCGAGCAGAAAGGCTGCGAGCGCAGGGGGGGCAATGGCTGCCTGTGCCACGTCCTCCGCAGCCTCGACGTCATCGTGCGCCGCGCCGCCGCCCCCCGCGCCCGCGAGAAAGTGCTCCGCGCGCTGCTCGAGCAGCTGCTTGTACGACATGACGCACCGGTTCAGGTGGGTGTGCGACTTCTCGATCGACGTCTTGAGCGCGGCAAAGTTGCGGTCGCTCCACTGGCCGAGCTTGATGAAGTCGACGAGCTTCGTCTCGATGGAGACCATCTGCGCCGCGACGGCCCCCTTGAGCTTGCCCACGAACTGGCGGTAGTAGCCGGCCACGTTGTGCAGGATGGCGGCGTACCCGGCTCGGCGCCGCCGCAGCTCCGTGCCGCCGCCCACGACGGCGCGCTCGCCCAGGACGGCGCGCTCGCCCACGACGGCGCGCTCGCCCAGGACGGCGCGCTCGCCTCCCTCGAGGCCGAGCTGCGCCTCGAGGTGGAGCTGCGCGCCGAAGGTGGCGAGCAGCGTCAGGTGCGCCTCGTACGCGCCCGCGGAGGACGAGAGCATCAGCGACTCGATGGTCGAAAAGAACTCGGCGAGGTGGCCCGCGAGCTCGTCCGTGCTCGGTACGGCGCTCTCTCCATCGGCGGGCGCCGCGCTGGGCGCCATGCTGGGCGCTGCGCTGGGCGCCGCGTCGGGCGCCGTGTTGGGCGCCTCCCCGGCCGCATGTACGACGCGGAAGAGCGGCACCCACACCCGGGCCAGCGCCCTCTCGTGCACCTGCGCGGCCGCGGCCTCGAGGAGCCTCGGCCACGCATGCAATTCCATCTTGCGCCACCGAAGCACGAGGCTGGTGAGCGAGTCGATGAGCGCCTTGATCGAGGTGGCGAGGCAGGCAAACTCCTCCCATGCCCAGCATTGCTTGAGCAGCAGCTCGGCGCCGATGACAAACTTCATCAGGGGCGAGCCCACCCGAAAGCCCTGCAGCCGCTCGCACACCTGCAGCAGCACCTGCAAGGCCGCGTGCTCCGGCCACTGGTGGAGCAGCTCACGACAGCGCGTCGCGATGCTCTCGAGCAGCGGCGCGAGCCGTGCGACCTCATCGGAGTTCTCCTCGCTGAAGACCTCCCGCGTGCCGCGCGAGTCGCTCGCGACGGCGCCCTCAGCGTCCGCCTCGAGCCCCCGTAGCTTGCGCCACGTCAGGCAGGTGAGCGCGAGCTGCGCACCTCGCGCATCGAGATCGAGCGACGCGGGCAGCAGCGGCGCGACCGACGGGTAGAGCTCGAGCGCGAGATTGTGCGCCTGGCGCAGCGCCGACGTCGCCTCCCGCTGCGCCTCGGCCAACCGCCACTCCGACGAGGGCACGCGCGCGCCGTCGTGGGCGCCGCGGCCCGCCGTGTCGGGCGCCGCGGCCGTTGCCGCCGCTCGACCGCGCTGTCGTGAGCTCCTCTTCGCGCTCGCATTCGGCGCCGTCCCGAGCGCCGCTCCATTCGACGCGCGGGCTGCCTCGCCGCTGGCCCGGCGCAGCCCTATGTAACTCGGCCCACCGACGCCCCCAAAGAGGCGCTGATGGTACGTGACGAGTTGCAGAATCAGCTCCGGGTCGACCTGCAAAGGCTGCGTGAGCGGCCCGCCGTCGTCGCGAGCGCCCGCGACGGCGTTACCCCCTGCGCCACCGGCGTTACCGGCGCCCTCGGCGCCGTCCCTGCCCGTGTCCATGGCCGCTCGGCCGTTGCCGCCCTCGCCGCCCTCGCCGCCCTCGCCCTCCTCCCCCTCGCCATCGTCGTCGTCGTCGGCGCCGCCGCCGGCGCCGGCGGGCATCATCACAGAGAAGCCCGCCTCTTTGGCCTTCTCGACCAAGTCGGAGAACTCATCCGCATAGTCGGGGAAGAGGGAGCGTAACGCATCCTCCTCCTGCCGCGCGTGCGTGTGCTCATCGACCATCGCGCCGTACGACTTGGCGCGCGTCTTGTAAAAGGAGGCCTCCTCCTCCTGCCGCCGCGCCTCCGCCGCGTCCACCTCGACCTGCGTCCGCGCGAAGGCGCCCATGATGCGGTTGAGCGCGTCCAGGTGGACCTTGCGCGGTCGGTCGCTCAGGAGCGTCATCACGTACAGGCGGCGCAGCGCGAGCACGAGGAGGCCGCTCTGCTGGCTCACTCGCCAGCGCTGCGCGCGCATCGTGTCGACGAAGGGACCGTCGCTCGCTCCCTCGCCGCGAGCGCCGTGCTGAGCGCTCGTTGCGGCGGGTGCGCCCGGGGCGCTCAGCACGGCGCTCGCGGCGGGGATCGGGAGCGGCTGGAGAAGAGGGACGAGCCCCGCCGACAGGAAGCCCTCGGTCCCTCGTGCGCACGCGTCGTTCTGGGCGCCCCCCGCTGCGGGGCCGCGCCCCGGCCGCTGTGGGAAGGCGAGCAGTGAATGCATCAAGCTCTGGGCGGCCGCGCCCTCGGCAGCGAACACACCGCCCTCGGCGGCGCCAAGGGCGGTGCGCGCGCATGCCGCGGCTTGAGTACGCAGCCCGTGCCTGATTTGGTAGACGGCGAGGCGCAGGGGGCCTTCGAGGTCCTCAAAGCCGCCAAAGCACGTCGCGAGGCGCTCGACGAAGCGCTCGCTGCTCTGCTGCCAGCCCTGCTCGCGCGCGAGCGCCGTGCTGAGCGCGTCGAGCGGCGCGCCGCTCGCGCCCAACCCGGCGCTCGCGCCGGGACCGGCGCCGTGTTGGGCGCCGCCGCCGCCCACGCGGCGCAGCTCGGCGCCCAACTCGGCGCTCAGCTTGAGGATCGCCGACGGCGCGCCGAGCGACCGATGCCACTGCGACACCTCGCGGAAGAGCTGCGCAAAGGTCGCGCCGCCACTGGCGGGCGGTGGGCGCGCACACGTGCGCTCGGCGGCCCGGCGCCGCGCCTGACGAAGTTGACGAATCTCGCGAGTGCGCTCGCCTAAGTCCGCCGAGGTGGGCGCTCCGTTGAGCACCGCCTGCCCGAGGGCCACCGCGCGCCGCTCGAGCTGGCACTGCCTGAGCGCCCGCTGCAGCGCCTCGCGCTTCACACCGTGCTTGGACGACGGGTCTACGGGGTGGGCGGGCAAGAGCAGCACCCAGCGCAGCAGCCCGAGGAGCACCCATGCTTGGCCTCGGATCTGATGGCACGAGGGCAGCGGTGTGAAGCGCGAGGTGTGAAGCGCGAGGGCTTGGCCACGGATCTGAGGGCACGAGGGCAGCGGCGGCGGCGACGGCGGCTGCGGCTTCGACTGCTGCTGCTGCCGTTGCGGCGGCTGAGCGAGGCCAGCGACGGCTGTGCCGGGCGTGAGGGCGGCGGCGGCGGCGGCGGCGGCGGCGATGCGCTTCGCCGCCGTGCCGAGGAGCGCCCAGCACGGCGCGATCAGAGGCTCGAGTGCCTCCAGCATGGGCGCGTCGGTCGTCTGCAGCAGTGCCGCGCGCAGCTCGGCCGCACACGCCGCATACGGCTTCGACTGGTCCGCCGCGCACCATTGCGCGCCAGCCTCCCGTGCTTCGTCTGCCCAGGACGGCGCGCCCGCGCACGCGAGGATGGGCTGCAGACGCTCGTGCAGGCCCGTGAGGCAGTGCAGGAACGTGGCGCGCGCCTCGGGCGGCAGGGTGCCTCGGAAGGCTAACAGGGTTGAGCTCAGACCGTGCAGCAACATCTGCCAGTCATTGGACGCCGCGTTTGCCCCCGCCCACGCCCCTGCCCACGCCCCCGCCTTCGACGCCCCCCCCGCCACCATCGCGCCCGACGCCGCGGCGCCTTCGCGGGGCAGCTGGAGCGTCGCGCTGGGCAGGTGGAGCGTCTCGCGCACGCGCAGCAGCAGCAGGAGCGTCGCGTCACGATCCCCGAGCGGCGCCGAGAGCGCGCGCCGCAGCACGCTGCCAATGGCGCCCACCTCGTAGCTCAGGCTCACCATCCCCGCCGGCCCGCGCATGAGCGCCGTGCCGGGCGCCAAGGTGGGCGCCGTGTTGGGCGGCGCTTCCCGCGCGCTTGTCGCGAGCACTTCGAACGCGCCATTCCACAGATGGCGATGCCACGTGGCCGAAAGCGAAACCACCGCCCCAGAGAGCCACTCGAGATCGAGCGCCGTAATGAGCGCCGAGCCGCGCGCCGTGCTGAGCGTCCCACCCGCGCCGTCGGTGGCGCTCGGTACGGCGCTCGGCGCGCGCTGCAGCCGCCACGCGAGGCTCTGCGCGGTGGTCGCGTCCAGGGGCGAGCGGCCCGTAGAGCTCACGATCAGCTCCACCAGCTGCTCGGCACGGGAGCGAATGAGAGCACTCAGCCGTGCGTCGCTGTGAATGCTGCTGTGAACGAGAGTGCTGCCGCCGCCGCCGCTCCGCTCGCTCGCTGCTGCCGCTGCTGCTGCTGCCGCCGCGTCGTCATGGGCAGCCGTTACTACCACGTCGTCGTGGGCAGCCGTTAGGGCGCGCGACCATTGCAGCTTGGTGAGCAGCAGCAGCAGCAGCGCCTCGTGCCCGGCGGAACGCGCGTCGAGGATCGGCCAGAGGGAGGCCGTTACGCGCGCTGTGGCGGGCACTCGCAAGTCGACCAGAGGCTCGTCAGCGCCAGTTGGTGCGCCGCCACCTCCGCCGCCGCCGCCGCCGCTGCTGCGACGGCGCATTTGTCGGCTCTCGATGCGCAGCTCGATCGTCCGCGGGATGATGGCGAGGCTCAACGCACGCTGCTGCTGCGCGCTCGACGCGCCGCGCTCGACGCCCTCCCCCTCCTCGTCGTCCTCGTCGTCCTCGTCCTCGTCCCCCTCCTCCTCGTCGTCGTCAAAGTCGCCGCCGGTGCTCAGTGCAGCGGCGGCCGTGATAGGCGCCGTACCGGGCGCCAGTCCGATGGACTCGAGAGTGCATGCACCGTTGACGAGCTCGCGTCGGACATCCTCCCCCACCCAAAGCGCCGGGTGGCTCGGCTGCGACCGCCACAGTGCCGCACCCACGCAGTCCGCGGGCAGCGCGAGCGGCAGCGCCAAGGCTCGGAGTGCCCTGAGAGCGCCCAGCTGCGCAGCGGACCGAGGCGCGGCGGGATGGCCTCCGTGCTTCCACAGCACCGCCCGGAAGCGCGTCGCGTCAAAGCGCGCCGCGCGAGAGAGCCGATCACAGGCGCGCACCAGCGTGGCCGGTAGCTCGAGGAGCGCCGGTGGTTTCGTCAATCGCGCGAGCAGCTTGTGCAGCGCGCGCCAGCCGACGAGGAAGGCCTCCAGATCCCTTCCGACGGATGCGTCGGCGCCTTCGCCCTCGGCGCCGCCCGCCGCCGCCGCCGAGCGCCGTACCGAGCGGCTCCACAGGGCGCGCCGGGCGCGCGCGACGGCCTTGATTGCTCCGAGCATCGACGCTTCGTCCGCTGGCGAACGTAACGGCAAGTCGGAGACCCAACGGCGCAATTGGACGTGGACCTTGACGAGGCATGGGTGCAGCTCGTTGGCGAGGGACGACCAGATCTCGTCGAGGGAGCTCCCCTCGTCCGACACGTGCTCCTCCTCCATCCCCTCCTCCTCAATGCGCTCCTCCATCGCCTCCTCCTCGTCCGCGCCGCTCGTCACGGCGCCCTCGCGCGCATGGAGCGCGTACGAGCGCTCGAGCAACGAGAGACGGCCGGGGTTCGTCACGGCCGGGTTCGTCAACGAGAGCCGGCCGGGGTTCGTCAGGCTGCTCGTGCCATTCTGCAGCTCGCACGCCTCAATGCGCAGCTCCCAATCGAGCGCAATCAGCATGCGTACACGCGGGAGCAGGGTCACGTACGCGGCCCATGCCGCCGACGCCGCCGACGCTGCGGGCGGTGCGAGCGGTGCGGGCGGTGCGGGCGGTGCGGGCGCCCCCTCGGACCCCCCCCCACCGCCCCTCCCCCCGCCGCCCCCCGCCACGCCGCCAAACGTCTTCGAAGGCGGCGCCCAGGACGGCGCGGCCTTGCGCCGGACGCGCTCAAAGAGAGGCGGGTTGTGCCGTTCCAAATCGGGAGATGAGGCCTCGCACAACGCCCAGAGCGCCGTGTCGGCGTCGCAGGCGGCGCGCAGCGCGGCGCGCAGCCGGACGACGAGCGGGTGGGACTGCATCGCTACAAGGGCCGCTTCGGCGCACGCCATCGTCGCGGCGACCGGCCCGTTGGCCTCCTTCACGGCCGCGAGTCGTAACCGCCCGAGGGCGGTGTGACGAAACCGCGCGTCCGCGGGCGAGGCGCGCCGTGTGAATTCACAGGCAGCCGTTGCGAGCATCCGCAGCAGCGTCGTACCGAGCGCCTGGTCCATCGGCACGCGAGCGCCGTACCGAGCGCCGCTGCTCGCCGCTTCGATTGGCAGATATGACGGCAGGCCCGAGCCGCCGCCCGTCGTGAGCACCATCTCGCCACCAACACTACTCGCGCGCGTCGCCGACGCTGTGCCGCTCAAGAGCAGCTGCGTGAGCTGCAGTAGCAAGGATCCCTGGCAGTGGACGCTCGCCCGCAGTGCGTCGGCCGCGTACCCGTCGCTGCCCAGCGCCGGCGGCCACGCGCATGCAAGCGCCGCGTTGGGCGACGAGGAGGACGAGCTGCGGGCAATAGAGAGCACGAGCGAGGCGGCAGGCCAGATCGACTCGAGCACACATCTCGCCGCGAGGTCCCTCATCCTGTGGGCGGCGATGGCGCTCAGCCGCGGTGCGTAGACCACCCCGGCGGCGTCGGAGAGGGCCTTGGAGGCCGCCGAGCCCCGCTGCCGACGACGCAGCGCCAGCTCGCCCCACTGCACGAGAGCGACCGCGCCGTGTTGGGCGATCGCGCTCTGTTGGGCGGCCGAGGGGGAGAGGGCGCCGCCGAGCGCCGCCACTTGCGCGCGCGCGTGGGCGGCCATCATCGCGAGGGGCGTCGCTGCTAGGGGTCGACATGGGCGCGACGCGTGCGAGGTCGGCGAAGCGACCTGCGCGGCGGCTGCCTCCAGTGACGAACCTTGCTCCATTAACGAACCTTGCTCCATTAACGAACCTTGCTCCATTGACGAACCTTGCTCCAGTGACGAACCTTGCTCCAGTGACGAACCTTCGGGCGGCGCGTCGGCCTCGATCGCACAGAGCAACCCGAGCACGTCGCGAGACTGCGCATGCAGCGGCATGAGGCTGACCTCGACGCCACGGTTGCGCATTGCGCGTGAGAGCTCGCCCCGCATCGGGTCGACTGTCATGAGCAGCCGGAAGTCGGGATGGGCTTGCAGCTCGCGCACCGAGCCGTCCGATTGCAGGCCACACTCAGGCAGCTGGAGGACGCCGTGCCGCTCGAGCAACGGGTTGAGCCGATCAAGCACCGACGGGTTGCACAGGTTTGCATTGTCGAGGAGCAGCCACGAGCCTTCCTCCATGGCCGTGACCAGCGGGCCGTCGACCCACACGAAACGGCCCCGCGCGCCGCCCACGACCAGCTCGGCCGCCTCCCTCAGCTGACGGCGCACCGACGCAGCGCGCCTCGGCAGAGACGCAGCGAGGGAACGGCCGTGCGCGCTCTCGTGGGCACTCTCGTGCGCCCGGGCCGCCCGGGACGACGCCGCCCGGGACGATGCCGTGCGCCCGAAGGTTGGCTCCCCGGCCGCTGCCTGCGCCTGCATCGCCTCCGCCGCCTCGGCCGCCTCGGCCGCCCGTGCCGCAGCGTCCGCAGCGTCCGCAGCGTAGGTCAGCACGGCGCCCGCGTGCTCGATGCCGGCCAGCAGCGCCTCGAGCTTCGCGAGCCGATCAGCCGACCACTCGGCCTCCTGTGGGGAATCGGAGAGGCTTACCTCGCCGCCGCCGCCCGTGCCTAGCGGCGCGGCGAGCTCCGCCCACTGCGCTTGGAGCCGCGTCGCGACGCTGATGCATTCGGCCGCGACGGCGCTGGTGGCCGAGCAGTGGCCGGTGTGAACGTTAACACCGGTGTGCGTGGAGCCGCTCAGCAGCAGCGCCTGCGTCGTGTGCGCGACCAGGGTGCCGGTGGCGCGGAGTGCCGCGAGGCGAACGCGAGATGGCTCGTTCTGCTCGAAGCAGCCGAGCAGCTCGGTGGTGTCGGTGGTCGTCGAGAGGGTCACCTCCGCCATCGGACGGCCCGCAAGTCGGGCGAGCAGCCGGGCGAGGCTGGTCTTGCCTGCCCCGGCCTCGCCCACGAGGATGCACATCCATCGCATGCGGATGCATGTCATCAAGGCCTCCAAGGGGCGGAGCTGTGCATGCAGGATGTGAGGGGCGCGCCCCTCGTGCCCGCTCGGCTGCGGGTGCTCGCAACGGGCGAGCCACGTGGAGCCCACCTGGACCGTGCTGCGCGTAATCGCATAGTGCGGCTGGAGCACGAAGCCATCGTCGGACTCGATGGGCGCCGTACCGGGCGCCGTACCGGGCGCCGTGATGGGCCGCGGAAGCGGCGCCGAGGCGCCTGGCATGGCGCCCGGCTCATAGCCCCCGAGCCACGCGCCGTACAGCGCCAGGACGGCGCGGCGGTCGTCCACGGTCCGCATGCGCTGCACAAAGAGTGAGTCGACGAACTGAGACGGCTGCCAGTACGGCCCGACCTGCGCACGCACACGTGGCGAGACGGACAAGGGCTCACGGCTAACGGCTAACGGTTCAGGCGTGCCACAGCTGCCAAATTAGGGAGAGCCGAAGGGGTGTGAAGGGCGCGCTCGCAAGGAGTGGCATGCCATGCGCTCGCATGCCACGTGGCCACGCCCCGCGCTCGCATGCCACGTGGCCACGCCCCGCGCTCGCATGCCACGTGGCCACGCCCCGCGCTCGCATGCCACGTGGCCACGCCCCGCGCTCGCATGCCACGTGGCCACGCCACGCGCTCGCATGCCCCGTGGCTCCGTCAGAGACTTGAATATAGAAGTGGATGCGGTCAGGTGGCAAAGCCATCCCGTCATGCCGGAAGCTTGTGTTTCGTCCTTCGGAGGAGGCAGCGGCGGCGGCGGCGGCGGCGGCGGCGGCGGGGGTCACAAGAGCAATGCGTGCTGCACAAGTTTGGACCCAGCCGAGACCCCTTTCCGGCGCGCACCTGCTCGAGCTCGATGAGCTCACACCACCGAAAGAGGTCACGCAGATTGAAATCCCAGGGTGCGCCGCGGCTGCCGAACTTGCGCAAAGTAACCACCTCCCGTTGCAGCGCGCGCGCGAAGCCGATCATGCGCTCCAGGAGCGTGGCTGGGATGGCGGGGAAGTGGTTGGTCGCGATCAGGCGCATGTCGGAGGCATCCAGTTCCTCCATCCACACCTGCACAGAGAGAGAGAGAGAGGGAGGGAGAGAGAGCACACATGGGGCGCCGTCATGGGCGCACGCGCGCCAAGCCACACGCAACGCGTGAACTCGGGCCGCGAGATTGCGGTATGGGACCTTGCCGCAGGCGGGCTGTGCAGATGGGAATGTGCAGCAGGGCATGTGGGGAAACATGGAGCGAGCGTCTCCGCGACATGAGTGAACTTCAAGTGCCGTTGGAGTGAACCAGAGGCAGTTCTTCAGAAGTAGCTGGTTCGTCAATGACGACCGTCATCGACGCTCGCTCGCAAGAGGTGTGGGCGATGTGTTTGCGATGTGATTCAGGGGGGTGCATGCAGTCGGAGGTGTGAATGCAGTCGGAGGTGTGAATGCATGTACGCGCGTTCCGACACTCGCGAGGCGATCGAGAGGCGACCCGCGCCAAAACGGCACGGGCCGCCGGAGGCACTCTCGCGAGCTTTAATTCGGGCGGGTGTGCTCTGGGCGCTGCTGTAGAGATCGAGGGCGATGGACTCAGAGAGCATGCATGAACATGCACTGGTCGCGCCGCCGATCAGGGAGCTCGCCGCGAGATGTGGGAGGGGGGGGGGGGGGGGGGGGGGGGGGGGGGGGGTAGGGGGGGGTCGGTGTGCGTGTGCGGGATAGGGCAGGTGTGTGCGTGCGTGCAGGCGCGTGCTGCGCGTGCGTCGTCTCGCCTCGCGCACCTGCGTGAAGCGATTGAGAAAGGATTTGGGCAATCACGTTGGCAATCACGTCGGGCAATCACCTGCGTGAAGCGATTGAGAAAGGATTTGGGCAGCCCCTTGCGCCCCCCGCCTTGCTGGAGCGGGTTTTGGCACCCAAAGACGCGAAAGGTGCTCGGGCACGCGTATGTCGATCCGAGCTCGGGGATGTAGACCGAGGCGCGGTGGTCGAGGCACGAGTTGAGCCCCTCGAGCACCGACTGAGGCGCGAGGTTGAGCTCGTCGAGGATCACCCAGTGGCCGGCCTTGAGCGCGGCGAGGAACGCGCCGTCCTGCCATGCGTACGTGCCGGCAGGGGCACCTTCGACAGGCAGGTCAGTGCCGAGGAGCTCCATTAGATCGGACTGCTCCGACAGGTTGATGCGCACGACGGTATGCCCACACGCAGCCCCGAGCGCCTGCACGAGCGACGTCTTGCCAACGCCTGGCGACCCTTCGAGTAGGATAGGCTTGCGCAGCTGCAGCGCGCGCAGCACGCGGAAGGCATTCGCGCGCGTCGTCGGGGCGTGGAGCGAGAACGCGGCATCGCTCGGCGCGCTCCCCAGGTCGATGAAAAAGGGAGGCAAGCCAAAGAGCTGCGCACGCGCCACGCCGTCCGTGCTCGTGTCCATCGCCTCTGCACCGGCGAGGTCGTGGGCGCCGCTGTCGTGGGCGTGCACGGGTCGCGCGGCGTAGGGCTGCGGCCGCTCCCCCTCGGCCATCTCCGGCACGGTATCGGTGCCGAGGTGGAGGGCGCGCGCACCCTCTGCGGCCACGGGCGGCGGCAGCAGCTGCAGGAGCCGCTCGATGCAGCGCGTCCGTCGAGCCTCGCGCACCGCTCGGGACGACGCGACGGAGAGGCCGATGGCGTCGATGAAGACGAGGCACGCGCCATGCACGAAGGCCGCATACGGGCCGAGTGCATGCGCCGTTGAGTTCTGAAAGTCGACCCAAGCTGTCAAGTCCCGCAGGCTCGCCGTCATGCCGCCCATCCCGCCGCCGCCGCCGCCCCCGCCGCCGCCGCCGCCGCCGCCGGCGCCCGGCGCCTCGGGTGCGGCGAGCCATTCCACAAAGGAGAGCATCGCGTCGGGCGCGTCCCAGCCGACAGCGCCGCCATGGCCCTCCGCGCCGCGGTTCGCACCCGCACCACCCCCGCCGCCACCGCCGCCGCCCACCGCGCCCGCGCCGTGCAGCTTGGTGCGCAGCAGCTGAAGCAGCTCGTCGCGCGACCCGACTGCAGGCACCCAGACCTCCGTGAAGCGATTGCGGAGGGCTGGCGAGAGCTCCTTTTTGCCGAAATCGCCTCCCGGGTTCATCGTGGCGAGCAGACGGAATCCGGGCGCCGCCACCACCTCCTCGAGCTCGCGTCCCTTTTCGGGCAAGACGATGGAGCGCGCCGGGTCGAGCACCGAGTTGAGCCGCTCGAGCACCGCGTCATCAGCTAATGAGATCTCGTCGAGCAGCAGCAGGTCGCCGTGACGCATCGCGGTCAGCAGTGGGCCGTCCTGTCACAAGGAAGCCGAGGGGAAGCTCGGCGTCAGGTAATCAAGGATGATGAAGGGTAATCAAGGTTCGTCAAGTTCGTTGATGACCTCCCAAACGAAGAGAGCTCTGCACAAGGGCAATCAAGGTTCGTCAGGTTCGTTGATGACCTCCCAAACGAAGAGAGCTTTGCACTGCACGGCCAGCGCGCGCAACGCGGACACCTCCTCGACCACGGCCGCGAGCGACGACTGTGCGCCGGAGGCACCGACGGCGCCGGCAGCGGCCGCCACCTTGGCCGCCGCATCCTCGATCCGGGCTTCGAGCGCGGCAACCGCCGCATCCATCCCGGCGTCGGCAGTGGGCGCCGCCGTATTGGGCGTCGCCTCCTCCACCACGGTGCCGGTGGCCGCCGCGACGGCAGCGGCCACCAGCGCCTCGTACCGGCCGACGCGCTCGCCTAACGTCTCGATTTGGAAGGCACGGCCGCGCGCTGGGCGCAGCCCCCCCAAAAAGTCCGCCGTCTCGGTGTGCTGATGGCAGTTGATGATGTGCAGCCGTTGGCCGGCTGCCTCGGCGTACAGCTGGCACACGGTCGTCTTACCGGTACCCGTCTCGCCCACCAACAGGACAGGCTCGTCGTGCGCCATGCAGGCCGCGGCGAGCGAGTAGAGGCGCACTGCGCTAGGGATCCAAACTGCGCCCTCCTCGCCTCCGCGCTGGAGCACGGCCGTCGCCCCCGCCGCCGCGGCCGCCGCCGCCGCCGCCTGCGCATCCGCGCCGCCGTTGTGGCTTGTGCTGGCCGCCGCCGCCGTGGCCGCCGCCGCGGCTGCGCGGTGCTCCGCATGCATCCGCGCATAGAGCGTGCTCGGCTCAACGTTCACACGCGGGAGAAGAGTGTGAAGCACCTCCCGCACGACCGCTTGCTCGGACGGTTGACGAAGCCGTTCGCCAAGGAGCATGTAACCACATTCGGCGAGCTCCTGGTAGGTGGACGGTTTCCGCTCGGCCCACCGGAAGAGATCGCGTGGCGTGATGAAGCCGTGCTTGCCCAGGAAGACGCGCGAGGCGGTGCGACGCCGCTGCAGCTCCACCATCACGTCGACCATCTTGCCGCAGAATGACGCGGGCAGCGTGTAGCTGCAGGGGGGGGGGGGGGGGGGAGGGGGGGGGGGAGGGGGGGGGGGGGGGGGGGGGGGCGACC
>Ga0210245_102242_pt1 | contig 12508 bp, 6 predicted proteins | sample ChrtobMetaP3_4mM_FD_155450 | JGI IMG/M metagenome (GOLD analysis project Ga0210245, IMG submission 155450) | Chrysochromulina tobin associated microbial communities from unialgal haptophyte culture, Seattle, Washington, United States - P3_4mM | ecosystem: Host-associated > Algae > Haptophytes >...
GACTGCCCCGGATCGCCCCGGACTGCCCCTGATTGCATGCGAGTGCCTCCCTAATTAGGTACTCTGATGGCCTCGGACTGCCCCGGATCGCCCCGGACTGCCCCTAATTGCATGCGAGTGCCTCCCTAATTAGGTACGAGGAGGGCTCGGATGGGCAGATGCTTCACGTGCTCACGGACGAGCTGTGCATGTGCGTCGAGTTCGTCGAGAGCGGTTGGACTGTCGATTCGCTCCTCGAGCGGGTCGCGAATGCGGAGCCGCGCTTCCATGCGCTCATCGACACGGGCGCGCTCATCACCGGCCTGGGCAACAAGGGCGTCGCGCAACGGCTGCTCGATCTGGGCTTGGGTCGCTGGTGCGAGATTGCGATTGAGATTGCGATCCCCTGATGGTCTTTGATGGTCCTTGATGGTCCTTGATGGCCTCTGATGGCGAGCGCGTGCATCCCTTATCAGGTGCGAGGGCGTCGTCTTCCTCGATGAGAGCGACGAGAAGGTGATCCTGGTCAAGGCGACTGGGCGCGTGCTCAAGCTTTCACAGTGCGGCATCGCCGTCGAGAACCGCTTCGCCTTCTACGACCAGATCCACACGACGGGCATGGACATCAAACATACGCTCAACGCGGCCGCGGCCCTCACGCTCGGAAAGGACATGGTGTTCCGTGACCTCGCGCAGGTGAGGGCCGCTGATGACCGTTGATTGGCCCTCATGGTGTTCCGTGACCTCGCGCCGGGACCTTGGTGAGCGCATACGACCGATCGCCTCTGATTGCGTCTGATTGCGTCCCTCATCATCGCGCAGGGTGCGTACCGTATGCGCGGCATCGCCAAGGGGCAGACGATCACGATGCTCGTCATCCCCGAGGTGCAGCAGCTCATGAAACGACAGCTCAGCAAGGCAAGGCAAGGCAAGGCAAGGCCCGCCGGCGCCGGCAGCGGCAGCAGCGGCGGTGTCGACGGCGGCAATGTCGACGGCGGCGGTGTCGACGGCGGCGGTGCCAAGGATCCCATGTTCGAGGCTGCACCGTCGGCGGCCGCCTCCGCCCCCTCAACGGCCGCCTCCATCCCCTCGGTCGCCGTCGTCTCGCGCGTCGTCTCGCACTCCACGCCCCAGGGCCAGCTGCTTCAGGACGTGGCCGCGTGGCTCACGATCAACAGCATGCGCACTGAGCGCGTTCAGTTCGACCAGCTGTGCGCGCAGAACCTCGCCACGTTATGGCGTCAGAATGCGTGGATGCAACTCCTCGAGGGCAAGGAGCACTTCAAGGTGCGGCCCGAGTGCGTGGCGGGCTTCATGCAGGAGAAGCTGGGCGAGGCGTACGTGTCCAACCGGCTGGGCAAGGTGAGCCGCAAACGCATAATGGCCTCTGATGGCCTCTGATGACCTCTGATTGCATTCTTCATCAGGTGAGCCGCGAGCACCTGTCCAATAAGAGCCTCGTCCTCTACTTTGAGGGGAAGACGAAGGACGAGGAGCTCATGCGCGCGATGCAGCAGGCGTACTCCCACTTTGGGTGCGAAGAGCAATCGACGGGTCTCTTCGAGGTTATCTATCTAACGGCGGCGCAGACGCCCTCCGAGTTCGCCACGAGCTTCCGCCATATGCCCTGGCTCTCGTTGCCCTTCACGCACGCGCTGCGGCGTGAGCAGCTGCGCCACTTGTTTGAGGTGAACGAGGAGAAGGATGCGGTGGTGCTGCTGCATATGGATGGATCCACCATCACGCGCGACGGCAAGCAGCACATGAAGCTCGCCTACCGGTGCCAGACGGCCCTTAACGACAAGCAGCAGGAGAACAAGCACCAGCTCGAGCTGACGAAACTGATCGAGAAGGAGCGCAAGCAGCTCATCACGCTCGAGAAGAGGCTGCGTAAGGGCGTCGTCGCGCGGCTCGAGCGCTGCACGGCGCAGCTGATCAAGCACATGCGGCTGCGCGAGTTTGAGGAGTTCACCACTGAGCAAGATGCCGATCTGCCGCCCAAGCTGCGCGCCGACCTCGCCGCAGTCGAGAAGGCCGTCGAGGAGGCGCGCGAGAAGCTGAGGGCGATCGATGCGGCCAGCCTCGAGCAGCTTCGCACCGCGTCCGATGCGACGAACGCCGAGCTGAGCGTCGATCTTCGAGAGGGCCTCGAAGCTGTGGGTGTCCTCTTCAGCCTCAAAGCCGACGTGTCAGCGGTGCAGACGCGGCTCATGGCGCGTGGTGCGGAGGCGTTCCGCGAGCGGCTGCTCGGCTTCAACAAGATGCACGTGCCGCCGACGGCGCGCGCACGGCTTCGCAAGTTTCTGAGCGGCGGCCGCTCGTCCGATCCGCTCACGACGGCGCTTCCTTCAGACGCACTCAGAGTGCAATCAGAGCAATCGGTGCTCGCGACCGCGTTGCGCGAGTGGGTGACGGCACTGGTCAACTTTGAGGCTGTATCGGCGGAGGAGTCGATCGCGCGCGAGCAGAATGCATGCACGCCGGTGATGCAGGCGGCATGCGAGTGCCTGTGCGATCTGCACGGCATGCATACGATCGAGGATGACCTCAGGGGCGCGTTGCTCATGGCGGGTAAGTTCGAGGCGCTCGATCCCACCACGGTAGCCGACAAGGTGGAAGAGGACCAGGAGGTCGTCCGGCTGCAAGAGCAGGCGAACACGCTCAAGAAGTTCGTGAGCCTGATGGACCAGGGGTTGAAGGACGCAGTCAAGGCCGTGCCTACCCTGCAAGACTCGATCCGGAACAGTGACTTCACGTACTCGAGCAGCGAAGTGCCCGGGCACATGGCGATGATCATGTCGCCGCAGGGGCGCGCGTCGGAATCGCATGCCGCACAGAACGCGGCCACCTCGCTGCTCAAGGCGACCATCTGGATCTCAAAGCCGTCGATGCTCCAGTCGGGCGGCTCCCAGGGGGAGACGCGGAGCACCAGCGAGATCATCGAGGAGGCGAGCAAGATCTTCAACGAGCTCGTTGGCAAGATTCGCGAGGCGGTCAATGACACGGCCTCCGAGACGATCAAGCCGGCGCCCGATGTCACCGAGGCCGAGTGGACCAAATTCAGTCAGCTGATCGAGGGCATCCACCACTCGACGATCCAGCACTCGTACCTGCTCACCTCGTGGCACAAGTGGGCGAATCTCGTGAGCGAGCTCTACCGCACCAAGAGCGGCCTCATCGCGAAGCGCACCGCAGCCAAGAAGGCGAAGGAGCAACTCGCGGCCATCACGAAGCAGCTCGATGATTCGAGTGCGGACTCGCCCTTCTCGCTCGCGCTCATGCACTCGGTGGCACAGGCGGCCAAGGACCTGGGCGCCACGCTCACGCACGAGGCACTCCTGTGGGTGCTCCATAGGTCCAAGGGCGACGAGCGTGTGGCGATCTCACTCGCGGCGGCGCAGAGCAGTGCGCGCAAGGTGCTCAGGGTGCTGCGAGATCCGAAGCTCTTGAGCAGCTTCGACGTGAGCCAGGTGACGAGCGCCATGGTGGGCAAGGTGCGCGAGACGCTCAAGGGTGAGGCGATGCTCAAGGTGTGCAACCAGCTCGACGCGATCGACGAGGAGGCAGGCGAGGCTCGCAGCCGCAAGGCTGGGGAGCGCCCCGAGCCGGGCGACACGGTCGTCGTTGTGGCGACACGCGACGATGAGGCGGAGCGTTGGATAGGGCAGCCAGGCAAGCTCGAGCACGACGATGGAAGCGAAGTGCCGTATCTGGTGCGCTTTGCCGATGGCGACACATGGTGGTTCCACGAGGGCGAGGTCGAGACCTCAGAGATCCTCACGATGAACGAGGAGGGTGAGGAGGGCGAGGCGGACGACGAGGATGACGAGGACGACGAGGACGACGAGGGTGGCAAGGAGGGCGAGGAGGGCGACGCCGAAGAGGTGGCGGCGGCCGCAGCGAGGCGTATTGTGGCGGGGGCATTGGCTGTATTGGTGGCAGAGGACCCGCCGGAAGCGCACGAGAAGGCGAAGGAGGAGAAGGAAGCAAAGGAGGAGGAAGAAAAGGAAGAGGAGGAGGAGGAGGAAGAGGAGGAGGAGGAGGAGGAGGAGGAGGAGGAGGAGGAGGAAGAGGAGGAGGAGGAGGAGGGGGAGGAGGAAGAGGAGGAGGAGGAGGAGGAGGAGGAGAAGGAGGAGAAGGAGGAGAAGAAGGAGAAGAAGGAGAAGAAGAAGAAGAAGGAGAAGAAGGAGGACAAAGTTGAGCCTGGCCGGACAATCGTGCAAGAGGCCGGCGTGAAGAAGACGCAAAAGGGGAAGACGAGTGAGACGGTCGCGAAAGGCGAGCCGGGGGAGGACGGGGCGATGCCCGTGCTGGTCACTCCCGAAGGCCTCTCGCCGACGGAGGCGTGGCTGCTCCGCTGGGTGCGCGCCGTCGTGGCGCTCTATGAGGCCAGCTCGCAGGTGGAGCCGTACAAACTGCGGCTGAGGGAGAAGCAACGGCAGTTGGCGCGGCTGCAGCGCGACCAGGAGAGGTCCGTCGAGGAGAAGCATGAGGAGGCCCTCAAAGCCGCATCCGACCACGGCATCCCGAGCGACCTGTTCCCCGTCAATGAGCCGTGGAGCCTCTTCCCTTGGTACGAGCAGCTCGGACCGCGCGCGGATGCAGAGGAGAGCCTCCGACTCGCCATCGGGTTGCGTGACCTCGAGAGGTTAGGCAAGTACCTGCAGCTGGGCGCGGAGCGGGGGCTGCGCAAGCACAACTCAAGGATCTTCTACGAGGCGTCCGAGCTCGCGGACTTGCTCGAGGCCGAGGGAGTGGCGTCGAAGCGATCTCGGGCTATAGGGCTCAACGACGATGTGCCGTCGGCGGATCCGGACTTGGCGGACGCCCAGCTAGCCCAGCTGGCGCGCTCGCCGGCCGCGCCACCGCCGATTATGCGTGAGAAGACGGAGACGATCCGCCATCGGCTCAACGACGCTCTGTCGGCGTTCATCGAGGAGGTGGATACGAGCATCCTCGAGAGGCCGCCCGTGCAGGAGCCGCTCGTGCGCCTGCTCACCAAGCGTGCTGAGCAGTGGGCGCGTCTCATTCACACGGGGCGCGACGCCGAGCGGCGCGACCTGATCCTAAGCATGGTGACCGACGCGGTCGGGCTCTCGTCGATGCAGACTGAGCAGAGCAAGGAGCAGGAGCAGGAGAAGGAGCAGGAGCAGGAGCAGGAGCGCGAGATCGAGATGGAGCGCTACGTGGACATGGCGTACCTGCGTGACAATGAGGAGCCCATGCGATGGGCCTTCTGTACGCTGGGCGAGGCGCGATCTCCCGGGCTCGTCGAAGCGAGCAGCGCCGCCGAGGCGAGCGTGCCCGTGCCGGCGCCCTTCAAAGACGGCAGCTTCTACGCGGCCTCGTCGTTCAAGCTGCACGCGCGCACGCCGCTGCCCTTCCCACAGTACCTGTGCATGAGCCGTAACCACTTCAATCTCGAATGGGTGGGCGAGCGTCGGCTCAAGAATGCAGTCATGGTGCTCGAGTGGGTACCCTCCGTCTCGCAGCTCGCGCCGCTGCCCACGCGCAACGACAGCATGAGCGACGCGCAAAAGGCGCGGCTGCAGTCGGCGCTGCGCCTGCTCGACCTGGACTGCTCGGGCAGCTTCGATCGCGCCGAGCTGCGCGAGGTGCTGCGCTCTGCTGAGGACCTTCAGCTCTCCGAGGCGGAGCTCGACGACCTGCTCGCCGAGCACGGCGAGGAGCTCTCCTACGACGTGCTGCACGACGTGCTCACGTCGGGTCGGTACCGGCGCACTGACAAGGGCCGTTACTTTGTGCTGCTCTCGCTCGCCGAGGCCGAGACGGTGCGAGCGATCATGCACATGCGCCAGGGGCGCGCGCTCGTCGAGGGCGCGGACGTCGCGCTCGCGCTGCGCTGCTTGCCGGCGGGCGACGCCGTCTTCGACGCGAGCGACAACTTCCCGATCCCGCCACGCTACCAAGCGAGCGTGAGCTACAATTGCTTCCGATTCATCGACTCGACGATGCACTTCAAGCCGGATGAGCTCAACGTGCTGCTGAGGTCCATCCCGGCGAAGCCCGTCACGCGCCGCCTCTTCTTCGCGATGGTCGTCGCGTGCCGCCGGCGTCTTCGGAAGAATTGGGAGGCGACGCCGCTCGCGAAGCTCTTCACCCTCGAGGACGAGTGGTCGATGCTCAAGCTGCGCGCCCAGGTGGCGCGCACGCGCGAGGCCATCCGGAAGCGCGGCCTGCTGCTGCACGACGCGTTCCTCAAGTTCGACTACTCTCGCACGGGCATGCTCACGCTGGCGGAGGTGTACGGAGCCTTCGAGTGGCTGCGCATCCCTGTGGAGCCAGCGGAGGTCCTCTTTTTCGTGCGCTCGGTGAGCCGCGAAGACCACGTCACGTACAACAACTTCATGGAGCTCCTCTGCCCGCCCGATGAGGAGGCGGCGAGTTTTGCACTCCTCGAGGGCGCTGCGGCCGAGGCCGATGGGGAGCTGCCCAGCACGGCGCTACCGGTCGATCCGTCGACGCCGGCGCTCGTGCGCCAGCTCAGCCGCGTCGCCCCCAAGGGGTCCGCCGTGCTCTCGGACCTGTCGCTGCAAATGGACCTGGAGGAGGCGGAGGTGGAGAAGGAGTTCAAGCGGCAGCTCAAGCTGATCGAGATCGAACGGGAGGCGCGCCAGCGCGAGCAGGCGGTCATGGCGGACTTCCACTGGCTGCGCTCCACGCGCAAGCCGGGCAAGCCGCCATACCTGGTGACGCGCCACAGCTGCTACTACGACTGCGCGCGCGGCAAGGAGGGGCACGCGGACGGGCTCCCGATTGGTCTCGAAGGGCGTGGCAAGGTGCGCTACGTGCGCCAGGGCGAGGCGCGCGTGCCCTGCCTGCGGCTGCCGCACCAGAGCTTCTTGGTCGCGCGCGTCCCCTTTAGCAAGAACGGTGGCGGCGACCACCTCAACCAATTCACAGTGACGATGCAGGTCAAGTTCACGGTGGAGCTGCCGAAGCACCTGACCTCGACCGCGGGCTTCGACACGTGGTCCAAGCTGCAGGAGGGTGATCTCCCTTCCCAGCTGCGGATCACCTCGCATCACGGAGGGTCGGGTCGGCTGGGCGCGCACGACTGCTACGGAGACGCGAGCAGCCCGCAGATCCGCCTTGATGAGTGGTTCACCATCTCGGCGAGCGTGGACACCGCGGCGGGCGTGATGCTCACCTACGTCGATGGTCGACTCGCGTCCACGGTCAAAGGCATCCCGGAGCTGTGCAAGGACGGCCAACATGCGATCAAGCGGCGGCTCGCGCTCTTTTGGACCAAAGAAGCTGATCAGTACTCGGACGCGTTCGTGTACGTGCGCTCGGTGGCCGTGCACGCGCTCGTGCTAGATAGCGAGCAGGTGCGCAAAGGAGCTCTCGCGCGCCTCGTGATTGCCTCCCTCACCATGATTGCCTCCCTCCTCAGGTGCGCAAGGAACATGAGGTGCTCCACAGCCTCCTGATCGAGGACACCATCGCCTCGACGCCGAGCTTTCTGCAGCCGACGCTCTCCGCCGCCCACGCCGATGCGCCGTTTGCGTCCACGACCGCCGTGCGCTCCCGTCTCAGTGCGATGGTGAAGCGGGGCCTCGAGGCGGGAACAGACCTCTGGGCCGCGCTGCAGGCGCGCGACCAGGCGGCCCTCAAGACCCTCGCGCAGAAGCTCGATGCTCCTCAGATCGAGATGTGCGCCAAGTGGCGTCTGCGCGACGCCGAGGGCATCGTGTGCCCTCGGGACGAGGCAGCCGCCCCCTTTGGCGAGACTCTCGCGCATGCATGCGCCTTCGCGGGCGCGATGGGCCTACCACTGCTCCAACGGCTCCTCGGTACGAGTGCGAAGGCGGACCTCGCGCGCCGTCGTGGCATCTCGAGCGGCTTCACGGTGCTGCACAGCGCCGTGGCGGGCGGTCACCTCGAGGCCTGCCGGCTGCTACTGGACGCCGGCGCCAAGGTGAACACGAGCAGCTCAACACGGCGCACAGCCCTCTGGACTGCATGCGTCAAGGGGCTCCACGACGTGGCACTGCTGTTGCTCGAGCGTGGCGCCGACCCATATGCCGCGCCGCAGGGCGCCGAATCGGCTGTCGATGCACTGCGGCGCATCGGCGGCAAGGCCGCGATGGCGCTGCACGCCGAGCTCACCAGCCGTAGCAATGGGCGCAGCTCGGCGCCGAGCTCGGGACCGAGCTTAGAGGGCTGTCCAGTGGCGTTGCCGGCGGCAGCGGCTAGGGACGGCGCCGGTCCGAAGCGTGGGGCTGCCGAATCTGCCGAATCTGCCGATGCCGAGCTCAACGGAGAGGAGGGCGACGAGGGTGAGGAGGAGGAGGAGAGCGAGGAGGAGGAGGAGGAGGAGGCGGAGCGTGAGGCTCGAAAGGCCCTTGCTGCTGCCGCGCCCAAAGATATTCTCGTGCCCTCGCTCCATCCGCACCCGCTCGAGCCTTGCCATCAGCATCGATACTGTAACGTGCGTGGACCCGGGTGCAAATTCAGCCCGACGGCGTTCTCGTGCATCGAGTGCACGTGGGACGTGTGCCAGGTGTGCTTCGACCGCGCGCCGCGCGAGGGGATCGAGTCGGTCGTGTGTGCCGCCAAGGACAGCGTCGCCGACCTGCTGCACGAGATCTCACAAGCGACGCACGACCCGGATGAGGGCGATACAGGAGAGGACGACGTGGGCGACGCGATGCTCGACGATGAGGACGGCGATGAGGACATGCTCCGCCTCTTCTCGGAGGCGCAGCGCCAGACTGCGAATGGCCGGCGCTCCGATGACCACGGGAGAGGACGCCACGATTACGACACGGGAGATGACGACGATGAGGACTACTGAGGGCGGTGAAGGTACAATCATGTACTCGTGGTGAAGTTACAATCATGTACTCATACGAGTAGAAGTGTAAGTTCGAGGACTGACTGTGGGGGGTCAAATGATGAGCTAGCTCTTTGCTCAAAACAACACGGTCGCAAAAGTACCTACCCAGCCGCCTGCCGTACCGCGTACGCTCAAAAGTCAGCCGAACAATGCTGACGCTCTAGAACCTCCGCTCTATCCACTATCGGGTTCATGATCGGGTTATGCAAGTCGAAAAAAAGTGAAAACTGTCAAGACACATGCGACGAGGCGGACTGCAGAATCCTGAGATTTTTTCGCACATGAGGCAAGGGACAAGGAGATACATGTAGTTACTTGCTTGGGGGTTCGAGTCCGCCCCGGCATTGCATGCATGCGTCTTGAAAATCGGTAGAAGTTGAAGAGATGCGCGCTTGCTTTTCGTCGGCTGTTTTTTGAGCGCGTCGTCATGCGCATCGACGTCTACATATCTGCATTGCGTGTGCCGTGATTGGTGCCAATCAAGGCAAAAGTGCCGTGTGCTGCCCGAAAGGGGCTCGGTTGAGCCGACATAGCATCGCCGACTGGCGTGCACGATGCGCCCACAGGGCCCGCAAGCCGCAAGACTTAGGTGCGCGGAGTCCTATCAACCAGAAAGGGGCACGCTTCCCGCAGCGATGCTGCAGCAGCCTCCCGAGGCGATATACCGCTATCAGCCGCCGGTGGCTGTGCGATGCCACGACTCAATCTCAAAAGACGTGTGGGGACCGCTGGGTTCTGTAGCAGTACCTGAATACACCTCCAAGCTGCACTACTTCCAGGGTGTGGACGCATACTGCAGGCACTCTCGATTCGCTTCGTGGCCAACCTGCCCGCCGGCAGCCGCGCCGCTGAGCAAGGAGGACGTCTTCTTTGGTGTGCTCACGACAAGGAGGCTGCTCACGTCACGGGCACGTGTGGCAAGCCGCACGTTGGCGCTCCAGGGTGCGCGGCACCGGATCTTTGCTGAGTTCCAGATGGCCGACAATGCAACAGGGTACGTCTCGGCGCTGCCCGAGTCGGCCAAGCTCGAGACTCCTGGCTCGCGCTCACCGTACATTGCCCAGAAGGTGCTTGAGATGCTTGTGGTCATGTACCGGAGCGGGCGCGGTGCGCGCTGGTGGGTGGTGTGCGACGACGACTCGTTTGTCTTCGTCGAGCGCCTCGTGCGCGTGCTCTCGATGCTCAATGCGAGCGAGCCGCTGCTCGTCGGCGGAGCCCGCGGGAGAGCACCCCTCTGCGGTAACGGGCTCTGCCACTATAAGAATTGGACAGAGCAGCACGGCCACCCGCCGATCGTCAAGCACCACGCAGGGGGGCCGGCGTACGTGCTCAGCGACGCGGCCATGCGTCGCGTGGTGCACGGCCTCCGGCACCAATTGTGCTTCGATGCTCCCTATGGGGACACGGCAGTCGGTGCGTGCGCTCGGGCAGTGGGGGTGCGACTGCTGCTGCTACCGGGAGGGTACGTGGTCAACAACGCCAACCGGCAGACACTTGAGTTCGAGAGCTTCAAAGGCCAGCTTGTCACTTACCATCGGCTCTCCCTGCGGCGCCGGCTTTGCTGGGCACGCTACGGCGAGTGCGATGCACGGTGCGCGTGCCCTTGCGAGTGCGGCTTGCAGCGATGCTCAGTGCCCGTCGATCCCAAAGTGAGGCAGCGGGTCGAGGCGCAGGGCCCGAAGCTCTGGCAAAACCTCTCGAAGAAGGAGAGGGGGGCGGCGATGCACGCGGCGCTGCACGTGGTCTGGAACTGCTCGGAGCACTTTGACTGCACGGCGGAGGACAACGAGTGGACGCCGGGCAGCAGCGGGGACGGCGAGCACGCGACGCCGGCGGCGACGTCGGAGAGCGCGGCAATGCGCACGTCCATGTGCGAGTTTGCACAGCCGCGCAAAGCGGGGACGGCTGCTCTCCTGCCGCATGCTCTGCCGCCGTCGCTAGGCTCGCCGAGCGAGGAGCAGAGGGTGATCCTCCACGCCAACTAGCTCGCGGCGCTGGCCAAGCCGCTGCACGCCGCGGCAGCTCGTTAAAGTGCGTCCGCCGGCTAGGTCACTGACGCGGCGACCTGCGTGATATCCTAAAGGAAAAGATGGCGACTTTTCGATATCTGTAACTCCAAGACCAACACTCATGCATGCATTTTGTCGGTTGTGGCCGAGAGCAACGTAAACGTCTAAAAAGTCTGGAGATTTGAGCGCAGCCTCACGGTTCATGCTTATCGACGACATTTCTGCCTTGCGTCGATCGCTCGAGGAAAAAGAGGTTGCCCTCAACACCGTCCTCACCGAGCAGGAGCGTCGCTCGCTCGAGGAAAATGAACTCCACGCCGTTAGCGAGCGGGAGAGAGCGGCGGAGCTAGCCGCCAAGGTGACCCTTCTTGAGAGGCAATTGGCGCAGCAGACCGAGCAAATCGCGCACCTGCTCAGCGACCAAGTGCAGCAGTCGCCAATGGTGGCTGTGGCGATGGAGGCGGCGAGTGGGCTGTACTCGCTGTCGCCAGCCAATAGGCTGATCGCCCTGCTGGACCTATCCGAAATTTTGAACGATTGCACGCAAGAGGAGGGCACGGCGGTTGGGCGTGCACTGCGAGAGGGCGGTGCAGTGCGGCACCTGGCCATACTTCTCAACGATTTTAACGATGAGCACAGTATGCAGGCGATGCTCCTCTGCTTGGCCAATTTGTGCTCCGACTCGCTCGACGCCTCGAGTTCCGAGACAAAGCGCGAGCTCCTGGCCGGTGACGTCGGCGAAGCTGTCGTTCGTTGCCTGCGCGTGCCGCCTTCGGACGGCTTGGCCGCCAGCTTGGTGCTCACATACGCCGCAGGTTTGTGTCTGAACGTGTCCAACGACTACCCGTGGTCAATGACGCTCCTTGCACTTGGTGCTCTCCACGATTTCCAAGCCCTGGTCAACAATGAGGACCTCCTAGTGGCGCACTATGCGAAGGGGACGCTCATCAACCTGCTCGCGCTCTTCCCCACAATTGCTGCGCTCGACGCCAGCTCGCCATCCTCGGGATTGCTGCCCGGAGCGGCGTCGACCGTACGACTCTCGGACGCCACAGCAGCCACACTCGAGGAGTCGCACGAGTACCGCTCCTTCACAGCGCAACGGCAGCAGAAGCTCGAACAGCAGCTGGCTCTGGGGTATGGCACCGGCGTCGAGATCATGCAAGTTGCCGACCCGCTGTCGACAAGGAGACGGGCATCACAGGCAGCGATCCTGACAGCGAACGGCCTCTCCGCCGTCGCCCCCACCACCGTCACCGCCGCCGCCGCCGCCACCGCCGCCTCTATCGTCCCTGCTACCGTCACCAGACTGCAGCAGGCCGACGACCCATCTGTCACAGCCGTGGCCCATGCAGCAGACACGGGCCAATCGTCTTCAAAGCTGGTACAGACCGCCTCCCTCGCCACCTCCGCCGTCGCCTCCACCACCGCCTCCACCGCCATTGCCGCCCCCCTCGCCGCCGCCTCCGAGCCCACCACCATCACCGCCACCTCCAAGCCCGCCGCCATCGCCACTGCCGTCATCCCCATCGCCGAGTCCGCCGCCTTCCCCGCCGCCCAGCTCGCCGCCTCGGTCCCCAACTCCGTCCCCGTCCCCGCCGCCGCCATCGCCTCCTCAGTCACTTCCATCGCCCTCACCACCACCCCCGTCACCGCC
>Ga0210245_102243_pt1 | contig 12503 bp, 15 predicted proteins | sample ChrtobMetaP3_4mM_FD_155450 | JGI IMG/M metagenome (GOLD analysis project Ga0210245, IMG submission 155450) | Chrysochromulina tobin associated microbial communities from unialgal haptophyte culture, Seattle, Washington, United States - P3_4mM | ecosystem: Host-associated > Algae > Haptophytes >...
AAATTTGCCACACACCGCTCTCGCTCAAGTACAACGAGCGTGCTGTTGGCTGAACCTGAACCTCAATTCAACGTTTCAACCCCGGGGCGAGCGTAACAAAGGCTTTCAGAATCCCCCCCTCACAGAGCCAGGTCAGAGCCGGGTACTGACGTACTGTAATGGTCTGGTAAAATAGTGACATTGTTATAGTGTGTGCCGCGCTGAGTCGTGAGTGCGTGTGGGTGGGGTTCTGCGTATTGCTCACCGCAGTACGAATTGATCCGAAGAGGGGTGAAATCCACGAAATTTGCCATAGCTGGAGCGAACAAGAGATAAAACGACATTTTAATTTTTATTGAAATTTGACACACACGATTCGAAATTATGGCCTCGAAATTTCCTATGGCAGCCATTCGAAACTCTTAGACACCCCAAATCTCGACACACACGTCACACGACAGCACGGCTCTCTGACACTATCTCTGAGACACAAAACACGAAGGCGATGGGGTGACCCGCACATCCACATGACCGCGGTCGGACCCAATCACCAAACTTAATCTGAAAGTCGCTACCCTCGCTAAAGAGCTCACCCTGCTAGGTGCTACCCCAAACCCGAACCCGAATCCGAACCCGAACCTAAACGCCCCTCAGCGCCAACTCGAGCCCTCCTACCGGGCGGCAGCTTCACTGGGGCCGGTAGGTCGACATCCAAGACCAAGTCGTTGTTCCCTGGCGCACGTCCCTCGGCCATCTCGGCACTCGCGACTTCGTCGGATGACTTGGGGCGCACCAGGTAGAGGCCGTAGACGACCAGGGCGAGCCCGAAGAGGTAGAAGAACCAGGATCCGCCCAAGAGGGGACCGAGGTGCACGTGTTCGAACTCGTGGAAGAAGATGCCGCCTGCGATGCCGCCCCAGACGATGAAGTTGGCCTGCATGAGCGGAATGATGAAGAGTGGCTCGTACATGCCGAGGGACTGCGTGAGGCGGAAGAACCAAAAGAGCCCGAAGCCGCACACGAGCGCCGCCTCCACCCAAAAGAACCAGCCGGCGATCGTGAGCGTCTCGCCGCGCGCCATGAGCTCGATCAGCTCGGCAAGGCACTTGCTCTGCACGATCATCTGCGAGCCGCCGAGCAGCGTAGAAGGGATGGCGTACAGTACCGGTAGATAGACCTCCGCGTCCTTCACCGGGAGCCCCGCCGCCCGCCGCGCCCAAAGGCGCTTGTGCGCGACGAGGGCGGCGGCGGAGATGCCGAACGTCATCGCCAAAAAGATCCACCAGCCCCAACCATCGGTGAAGGTCCAATACTTGATGAGCTCCTCCTCGGTGAAGCAGAAGTTACTGCTCTCACCAAAGTAGACGGCCAGTGCGACGCCCACCACCATCGCGAACACGCCAAGTAGCATGCGCGTCGGCACCTCCACCTTGCGCACGAACTTGCCAAAGGCTACGTTGGAGATGAACTGCACAGCCTCGAGTGGCACCAGGATGGAGGCCGGCGCGAGCGTCAGCGCCGCAAAGTTGATCATCGAGCAGCTGATGAATAGAACGCAGCCGATTGACCAGAGCCTGCTCCGCAATAGCCTGCTGCACATTTGCCTGTCGCCCTCTTTCATCTGCGCGAGTCCCATCGCCTGCAGATTCTGGCCCGTGTTGATGCCGACACTGCCTGCGTACCATTGAGGGAGGGAGACACGCGCGTTCAGCTGTCGAAGGAGCGGAAGTGAGCAGGCTGGGCTCCGTGAGGGCCACCAACACTCACCGATGACATGAATTCCAATCCCTAATGCTATCAAAAACATCTCCGCACCATCGTCAGCGTCGCATGGACAACCAAACGTGTCCACGGTGGCGTTCTCCCCGAAAAAGATGCACGGGTCTGCGCCGTCTGGGAGCACTCCGGAGCTGGGAGATAGCTGCCTCGGATGCCAATAGTGCTGCTGCTGCACCATGGCAGGGGCTTCCTTTTGGACGCCTGCAGTCGGACCGAACGGAGGCAGCCTGGGTGCCGAGCTCCCTCGCGATCAAACTCGGTCCCGGACCAGCACCAAAAAGTCCTTTCTCGGTAACTTAAAGGCGCCCTGAGAACTTCAGGGTTTTTTGGTCCGTTTTCCCATGGGAAAGGACGCGTCCTTTCCCGTTCAGCCCGTGCTGTCGTCCTGCGGCCATGCCGAGCGGCTTTGGCACGACGGCGCCCGCCTCCTGGTTCCAGGTCAACTGCCCATCGTGCACTGCCGCGCTCCAGGTCCGGTAGGTGGAGGGCAGCTGGCCTGTAGCGTGCAGCCAGGCGCTGAAGTGCCATGCCATCTTCACCGTTAAGGTGCATGCACAGATGCTGAAGGCGCCCGAGGCACTGCCCGTCGCGAGCAAGCGGCATTCGGTGCGGGTGGCACGGGCGGTAAATGCCTACAACCTCTTCATCAAGATTGAGGCCAAGCGGCTGAGGACCTTGGACCGCACGCTCAAGGCTGCCGATGCTTGGACGCTCGCTGCTGCCGGCTGGGTGGCCTCGCCGATGAATCCGAAGAACGCCCCAGCTGGCGTGACGGCTACGGCTACGGCCGGTGCGGCAGCAGCAGCAGCGGCAGCGACGGCGGTACCTCTGGGTGCACAGGCTACAGCTGCTGCTCCTACAGCGGCCGAGGCGGCGGCTAAGACCGATGGACTTGGACGAGGACGATGAGCGGGCGATTGGCGTGCTGCATAACCTCAATGCGGGGCCGGTGACGACCGCGGCCGCAGTGGCCGCACCCGGTGACGGCGGGCGTGGCCTGGCCGCACCCGGGGCCGGGGCCAGGGCCGTGCGCGTCTACAGTAGACAGTATCAGAGACGTATGTATACATGTATATATGGGTTTTATCGGTGTTGTATAAGTCCATATAGTCCCTATACTCGAACTATGGCCCTCCAGCTATGTGCTGTCTCGCGATCTTTGGAGATGTGCATCGAAATTGACCTTAGACCGATAGTTGATCGACATTCGAGCCGAAGCCGGATTTCGATGCACATCTCCAAAGATCATGAGATAGCACATAGCTGGAGGGCCATGGATCGAGTCTAGGGACCATATGGACTCATACAACACAGAGAATCACGCCATCACAAATCACTATGCATGGCCAAGTACCAAAATGCGACCAAAACGCGACCTCACAGGCCGTACTCGGGGTCACAATGTGACATCTGAGTGGCGACAGTGACTTGGGATGGCGTGATTCTCTGTGCTGTATGAGTCCATATAGTACCTAGACTCGATCCATGGCCCTCCAGCTATCTGCTATCTCGCGATCTTTGGAGATGTGCATCGAAATCGGACTTCGCCTCGAATATCGACCCGTGAACCTTTTGGCCACACAGCTCAACAATTCGAGCTCCAAAACACGTTCTCTCGCCTGTTCTCGATGGTGTATCTCCTATAGAGTGGTGTGCGATCCTAAGATGAAGAGTGGTCCACGTATGACGCACACTGCAGTACGGAAACCTACCTTATGCACACAAGATGCCCTGTACGACACACGCGAGTATGCACAGTGCTCCCCTACGCAAGAAGAGTGATGCTCTCCGATCATCAGCCCGGTCGGGATATCTCATGAGGCGACTCCGGCATGCCGTGAGCCGCCCATGCGACGCTATCTGCGCTGTCCTGGAGCCATCTGCTGCCCTGCACGTCGTGCGCTCCGGGCGGTGCTGCAGCCACACATCCGGTTCTGCGACGAGCTGATCGCCGACGCGTTGAGCCCACTGCCCCGAGGATGCGGCGCCTCAGCCCACGAGCTGGCTGCGGCGGATGCTCCGTGGGCGGCAAGCCTGGCAGATGCCTTCAGGATAGCGTCTCCTCTAACCGTGGCACTCGCATGCGCCACCACCCTCGTCCTCGTCCGACGGCGAGAAGGTAGCCGTTGTCAGCCGACGAGTCGACCTCGGACTCGGACTGCACGCTGCCGTCAGCGCCTTCGGAGGCTTCCATGGCCTGCCCGGCGGCCCGGCGATGGCGAAAGCCTCAATTATTGAGTTTTACATGGGACGTTTGTGCCAAAAAACCCTGAATTCCTCAGGGCATCTTTAAAAAGACGCATCTCGCTCTTTTTGAGATTTTTCAACCGGATTCGATTCTCGAAGCGCCCCTTAGGCATTGTTCTCTTTCGCCCCTTGGCATTGCCTTCATCGGGCGGGAGGCGCGATACTGCCACAGGGCAGAACCGGGCTCAGTCAGTCAGCGCCAGGGGTCAGTGCGCAACAGCGCCCCAACAGCGGCCAATGACAGCGGCGCGGCGAGAGACGCGCGTTCAGCCGTTCAGCTTCCGGGAGACGTTCCGCTGCCCAAGGACTAAACAACCCACTTTGTGAACTATGTTCAGCGCAGTTATGGTCGCGGTCCCCCCGGGGCGCTCACCGACTCCACCCGGGGCGACCGGCAATGGCGACCGGCGCACGGATACGGGATATCCCCTGGCTGGACATGCCCCTGGAGAATGCGGCATAGCGGATTTGAGATTATGATTTATATTAACGGCAGTAGTCCCAGGCGCCAGGGGGTAGGGGCCGCCGGCGGCCGCCCGCGCCCCTCTAAGCCCCTCCCGAACCCGATCGCGATCACGGCATTGTACGCCTCAGATTTAGTTCCCGGTGTCTAGCCCCTCTCCGCCCCTCGTCGCCCCTCGCCTTGCCCCTCGCCCCTCGTCCGTTCGGATAATCCCTTTCTCAAATGCTCGTCCCGTTCTCAAATGCTTTGCCGGCCCAGTCGGCAGGCGCACGCGCGCCGAATCGACAATGACCGCAAGCGCAAGTCTGGGGACATCAATGGGGACATCAATAAGGAGGAGGTCCTCGTGCTCACCACTGAATTCAACTTCAACTACCGAGTTCACGATGGCGTTTGGATTTCGTGCAGAGATCTTCAGCTTGGACTAGTGCAGACCCCAGTCCTTATCACGAGTATGCTGTCACCCGAAGGGAATGCTGGCATATGCGCCGTGAACGCGATCTATCTCTACAGCGGCGCTTACCTCCGAAGCACGCTGATGGACTACAGCCATCTGATCCCCGACGTGATGGTCGGGAACAACGTATGGTTCTTGGCTAACAAGCCTGTGGAGATCACCGGCGCACGGCTGTCGTCCGCATGGCTCGGCGTTCCGGTTGGAGTGCAAGATGACGGCTCCAGAATGGTGAGCGAACCGCCAATCAGCTCGCGCCTCGCCGTGGTGGGAAGCTCATGCGCACAGTGGCCCTCGCCCCCCTGCCACAGATACGTCTCGACAATTTGACGACAGTGCAGGCATCGAACGATATCATGACCGAGCTCAATGGCTTGCCGGAGGAGCACATTCTGATCGCGGGCGCCGTGCGCCTCCGCTGTGCGCTCGCTGCCGCTGTGCGCTCGCCGCGCTGCTGCGCTCCCCGCTGCTGCTTCTGCCTGCTGCTGCGCTCACCGCTGCTGCTGCTGCTGCGCTCACCGCTGCTGCTGCTGCTGGGCTCACCGCTGCTGCTGCTGCGCCCGCCGCCGCTGCGCTCGCCGCCGCTGCGCTCGCTGCCGCTGCGCTCGCTGCCGCTGCGCTCGCTGCCGCTGCGCTCGCCGCGCTGCTGCGCTCCCCGCTGCTGCGCTCCCCGCTGCTGCTTCTGCCTGCTGCTGCGCTCACCGCTGCTGCTGCTGCTGCGCTCACCGCTGCTGCTGCGCTCACCGCTGCTGCTGCTGCGCCCGCCGCCGCTGCGCTCGCCGCTGCTGCGCTTTCCGCTGCTGCTGCTGCGACGATGCTGCGCTCGCTGCCGCTGCGCTCGCTGACTCACCTTGTTGCTGTGGTGCTCGCTTTCGCAGGTGGGACAGGTCCCGCCCTCTCGAGACCATCCCACGCTCTCTCGTGATGCTGCCACAAGCTGTGCGTGCAGCTGTGATCGAGTTCGACTTCGAGGCCGGCCTGTTCGAAGCACGCTGGCTCGACACAGGCATGGGCTCGCGCCCTCAGGCAGTGGTCCGCATTCTGCGCACCGACGCCGAGGGTATCATGGTATGCGAGTGCCCGGAGGTACGAGGGCTCACAGGCTGCTTTACTGAGTTCGCGAATGCTCGCCAGCAACGCGTCTGGGGTCGCACGCCCGGTGAGGTCCTCGTGGCTGCAGATTCGGCGACCACCGTGATCCGAGTTCAGGGGGGCATGTTGAGTGCCGAGCCCATCTACGTGGCCACCCCCCCGCACACCCCACCGCTCCTCACGCTGGTTGAGTCCCAACGCGTGATCACGTGCGAGCTGGCTCTCATCACGAAGTCGAAGGTGGAGCCTCTTCCCACGACCCCGATGAGCACCGTGCTCAACAACATGCGGCGCTTGGCCCTTGAGATGGGCAAGGTCACAAAAATGGCTCAGCTCAACATCAAGGCGGCCATCATATCGCATGCCTTGCAACTTGGTTATGACACGCACTCGCGCATGATCACAGTCGTCATACCTCACTTTGGACTACGCAAGCTCTTCTCTCTCGATATTGCAGACTGCATCGACATCGTGAACACGACGACGAACGAGGTGGGCTACGTGTTCAAGAGCACCAAGGAGGAGCTCGTGGCTGAAGGGTTGGCGTCGCTCGAGGCGATCGAGGTGATGGACACGATCGACTGCCGTGGGTTGCAGCTCAATAAGCTCGACAAGAAAGGCAACAAGAGGTTCACCAAGTACCTGACGTTCGCCGAGCATCCAGATCACGCCAACGAGATTTCTTACAACCTGGCCAGTAAGTTGCCTGGCACATGTCAGCGCCGCCCACCGCAGCGCTCCCCTCGCCGCCCCCGTCCTCGCGCCGCCGCCCTCGCAGCCGCCGCCCTCGCCGCCGCCGCCCGCTCGCCGCCGCCCTCAGCCGCCGCTGCCCTCGCACCTTAGGCCCCGCTGCCCCGCCCCTGCCTTACGCTTGCTCTGTTCACACTCCTGTGTGCTGCAGCGGAGGTTCTCACGATCAAGGTGGCTGTGCGCTGGTGGGATGCCTCTTTGGAACAGTATGGGGGAGTGCCACTCATGGTGCCTCCCCAACTGGAAGGGCGCAAGTTTGCAGTGCTTGACGACACCTGGCATGACAAAGACGACGAACCGTTCGTGAACATGAGCGCCATCCAGGCGAGGTTCCCACTCTACCAGGACAAGCATTACCGCTGATCGCGGCGCAAGCACAGTGGCGGGCGGCGCAAGCACAGCGGCGCGAGCACACAGCGGCGGCGCGAGCAGAGCAGCGGCGGCGCGAGCAGAGCAGCGGCGGCGCAAGCACAGCGGCGGCGAGCGCAGCCGAGCGGCGCGAGCACAGCAGCAGCGGAGAGGCACAGCATCGAGGGGGCGAGCACAGCAGCAGCGGAGAGGCACAGCATCGAGGGGCGCATCAGCGGCGCGCTGAGCGAGCGCTAGGCTACCGCGCGAGTCGAGGAAGGCGTGGGTTGAAGCCAGCACGCCAAGCGGCTGCGCACCGGTGAGGAAGTGAGTTTCGAGTCGTGCCCGGTCACACGGTAGATCTGTGGGCCTCCCATACACCTTGTGAAAATTCTTATAGAGTGGTGTGCGATCCTAAGATGCAGAATGGTCGACGTATGACGCACACAGCAGTACGGAAACCTACTGTATCGACTATCGATGCACACAAGACGTGCCCTGTACGACACACGCGAGTATGCACCGAGTGCTCCCCTACGCAAGAAGAGTGATGCTCTCCGATCATCAGCCCGGTCGGGATATCCCATGAGGCGACACCGGCATGCCGTGAGCCGCCCATGCGACGCTATCTGCGCTGTTCTGGAGCCATCTGCTGTCCTGCGCGTCGTGCGCTGCGGGTGGACGTGCAGCCACACATCCGGTTCTGCGACGAGCTGATCGTTGTTGATCGAGCCGAGCACGTCGCTGAGCTCCTTGGTATTGTCGGCGAGCGCCTCGGCAGCGTGTTGAAGCACCGTCTGCAGCACGGAGAGCACCGGCAGGGTGACCCGCGCCTTCTTGCACTTTTCCGCCTCCGCAGCACCGGCCTCGGCGTCGCCGTCGGTGCGATTCGCTCTTGCCGTGGTCGGCATCGACCACGGGCGTCGCCTCAAAGCCCGAACGGGCCGACCCGAGCGCGTCTGAAGCCGCCAGGGAGCCCGGCAGCGACGCGCTCAATTGCGTTCCGCCCCTTAGAGAAAAAGTGAGGAAATGGACGTGGGGCCCCCACGTCCATTTCGTGCCAAGTTCAAGTCAAGTCAATTTTGAGGACTGAGTGAATCACAAACGGGCCCAGGGGGGCGAGGGCTGGGGACCCGCTTTTCTTTTCGTCTCTCGGAGATTAGACCGATTCATTTCTATTTCATTTCTATACGCTCTAGCTCTACCCCCTTCCTCTACGCTCTAGCACTCGCCGTGACCTTCCCGTCGAGCGGTCCGCCGTCCGCGGATGATTGCGGTACCCGCGTACCCCCTTGATCTTGCCCTTCCCGAAACGCAAAACCAACCGCGGCACTGTGGGGCGGGCGGGCGCCGGGCGGCAGGTGGAAGCGGCGAAGCCTGAGAGTGGCGGCGTCGCTGCCATAGGCCGTGCTCATCTCACGCTGATGTGTCCATTGCCCGCCTTGGCACGAAGAAGTAAGTGCACATCTTTCTGCGATTGCGCAAAGGCATCAAGTCGTTCTCTACGTCTGCGCCGTCGCCTGTCTTTGGATCAGAATGGTGAGCCCGCATTGCAGCTATTGCATCACGCTCGAACCACGTCTGGAGGCGATGTCCGTCGCGATGGCATGTTGTAGACACCAAATACCTCACATCGTCAGGCAAGGACTCTGGTTGAAGTTGTAAGATAAGGTCGTCAAGCGAAGCTGATCGGTACTGTTGCTCACCTTCAAATGGCGCACAGCCATTCACAAAGGGGAACCCACTTCCCTCACCGCCGACGTCCTCCAAGCAACATTTGTCGTAGAGCTTGAGCGATTCCTTTGTGGATGCAAACGGCTTCAAAGTCTGATCCTGTGAACGGATGTGGGTCCGCACCAACAAGTCAAACCTTTCCACATGCCGTTTCTCAAGCTCGACAGAACAGATTTTGAATATGCTGGCGCCCCACTGCCCACGTCCTTTGCCAGCTGGAAGCTTGAGAACCTCGGTCAGGAATGCCACAGTTCCCGTCAACTCAAACCAAGCCACTGCCGCCAACTCGTGTGTTGCCTCAGAGATATGTTCAGCCTTATCCGCCGCCTCCGCCTCCGCGTGGACCGCGTCCGTGAATGCCTCCGCGTGGACCGCGTCCGTGAATGCCTCCGCGTGGACCGCGTCCGTGAATGCCTCCGCGTGGACCGCGTCCGTGAATGCCTCCGCGTGGACCGCGTCCGTGAATGCCTCCGCCTCCGCCTCGGCGGCCGCCTCCGTGAATGCCTCCGCCTCCGCCTCGGCGGCCGCCTCCGCCTCGGCGGCCGGTTTGATGAATGATGCCTTGAACAGCGCGAGCACTGGCCCGTAGGCAGCACGCGTGGATAGGTGGATTTGAATAGCGTGTGCCGATCACACTTGAAGCCATATTTTTCGCGTGAGCCCTTTGCACCACACTTTGCAAGCCGCCTCCAACGGCCATAGTACTTCAAGAACGCTCCGCAGATCAGTATCTCTCGTTCGAAAATGGGGTGCTCAACCGTACGCCCAGCCTGCAGCAGCCGCTGCTGCAAGGCAATAGCAGTGCCGTATGACATTTCAGGGTCTCGCTGTCGCAGTGATTTTGTGTAAGCCATAGACCGGAAGAGGAGACGACGGAACAGAGACTCGCATGGTGGCGGCGGCGCTCTGCTGGCCAAGACTGCCGGCTTCAATGCCGGATCTGCTCTCGCTGCGTTGGTCATCCGACCGACCTTGGCACCGTTGTTGGAGTGCTTGGTGCCATCTGCCACCAGCTGCTGGCACTGCTCCATGGTGCCTTGTGTATACAAGCCCAGCACCTCGAATCGGCGGAACTGATCAACGATTGAGCCCACCAGCTGCCACATGTAATAAGATCCTTTTCCGTTGTACAGCTCATACAGGGATAGGATGCCTCTGCGAATGTGGCGCTCAAAAATAGCTGGCCCATCCTTGAATAACTTGGTCATCATGGCAAGATCGAGAGCAATGCTGACATCGGACAAGGCACGCGCGAGGTCAGGCAGGGTCGCAGGGTGTGCCTGACCCACTCAGCATGCCCAAGAGCGCCCTGAAGATCAGCGAGACCCTGAACAAAAGTTGACGGATATTTGACGGATCCGTCGCGCAGGCCTAGCTGGGTGAGGTCGCAATCCGCCAGCTTTTTGAGATCGTTGACAATATAAGTCGCGCGGGTTCCGTCCACTGAGCACTTAGGTACACCCTCCAGTGTCTCAAATCAAAGATTGTCATGCCCGATTTCTGGTGCAACTCTTGCTGCATCTTGCGGTTCCACTCTTTGATTGCGTCTGATACTTGCTTACGCTTTGAATCCTTGAACGTCGCTTTGGCATCAGCAAGAGTGCGGTTGCCAATCCATTCAACAATACGCATTTGGATGTGCAGGGCGCAAAATGTGAACTGCTTAAGGAGCTCTCCATCATTTTCTCCAAGGATGCCTTCCACGGTACCTGAGAGCTCGAAGCAGCACATTCAGTCATACAGGGGAAGGACATGATGAAGGTGACAGTGGGGGCTCATGTGGCGCAATCAGAGCTCGCGTCTGCGTACGATTCTGTGACCACTTGACAGGCACACGTATGACCACGTCAGTCTCGTACGTCTTGGACTTTGTGAAGCTCGGTGGTGGGCGGAACGAATCAGGGTTGAATGGTGTTGGAAGATTGTTAAAGTCCTGGTCCTCATACTCAATGCGTGTCTGGAACTGTGGCTGCGCTCGTTCGTCATCATCATCCGAGATGCCTTCCGTGAATATAGCTCCACGAGCAGCTCGCAGTTGTGGATCCTGGTCTTGTGCGAGGGCTCTCAACTCTGCTGCTTGTCGTGTGCCACCACGCTGGGGCCCAGTCTGTGGTGCATCGAGTGTTGGCTTCTCTCGAGGAGACCTGGTGAGGCTGAACTGACGACGGTTAAACCGCTCATCGTTTGCGTGCTCAATCTCATCCGTCAGGCATCCACTCTTCGGGTCACGCTCCGCTGCAAAGACCTCAGCACTCTTGCCCTTCTTGAGGACAGCATACTCATACGGTTTCTGTGTCTCTGCCTGGACAGCCAGCGTCCAAGCATCAGGCATTGCACCCGATGGGCTCGTGCGCGTAAGGGCACAGAAGGTGCCACCATCAAGGCCCAAGATCCATTCCACAAGCAGAGGAGTTGGCACAACGTGATACAGGCTATTGAGCCAGTCTTCCGTGGTGCCTGCCCATTGATCGCTCAGGTCCACAGGAGTGGGGCGATGCGGAGACCTTGGAAAGCAGAAAACAGGAGACCACTTGGATTGATTGCGATCGTTCGGGTTGTCCGATGGGCTGAACTGCAATGGCGAGCGTGCCAACACAAGATTGTACTTCCGAGCCCGTCCAGCTTGGGTGGCTTGATTGCACGCAGCAATTTGTCGCAGATACGGGACGAAGTTGCGCTCGAGCCATGGTAGGTTGTCGGAGCCTGGACCAAGGCGGTCAAAGATGGCACGTGAACTGCACATCGCTGTCTTGAAACGGTGCCGAACTGCCTCGCAGCCTAGCTTCCCATTGCCGATCACCTGCGTTATGACAGATGTCCATTTCTGGTAGCCCACCAGCTGCCCTCTGATGCGAGCTGCATCGCAAGTCATCCGTGCAACTATGGTGCTGCTAATGTGCCCGGTGGTAGGGCAAGAGTCCATCATGAGAAGGACCAAGGCATACGCCAAGGCGTCGTCTTTCACCATGAGACCGTACGATTGAGCTGGCTCCTCGTCAGCACCTGAAAGGGCAGTGGCAAGCTCATCCAGCTGCTCATCTCCTTCTGCTCGACCCTGACGGTCTTCAGCTGCATCCCACATATTACAAGGCACGTCCTCCTCGGTGTTGGGAGGAAGCTGCGCAGCCTCCGCATGGTCCGCAGCTGTCTGCAGGTCTTTCTCCTCATCCACAGTCCTTGTTGCACGAGGTCTGGCACCTGCGATCTCCTCACCGCATCGCAGCGTGGTATTGAGCAACGCGTTTACAGCAGCATTTTGCGCTTTTGCCCTTGTTCCTGACCAGGGAAGACACCACAGGAGGGGGATGAGAAGGGGGGTGGGCGAGGGGGCAACTAAGGATGGCCGTACGATAGTTGCGGAAGGCGGAGAAGAAGGGCTTCAAGCCAGTGACCACACGCTCTGTCCCACCACACGCCACAAGTCTGTACTGCTGGAAGAGTGTGTGAGTATGCTGGCGCTGCTTGACTACCTTCGTGATCTGCGTTTCGACGCTCTTGAGATCCATCAAATGGATGAAGAAGTTACTTGAGCAGAGGTCGAGAGATTCGCTTTTATAGGGGCATGCCGACATGCGGACAAGGTCAGCCATCATCTTGTCCGAGTCATCGGAGCTGCTCCCTGTGAGTCAAGAGAACGTGCAAGCAGCAGCGGTGAGC
>Ga0210245_102247_pt1 | contig 12470 bp, 10 predicted proteins | sample ChrtobMetaP3_4mM_FD_155450 | JGI IMG/M metagenome (GOLD analysis project Ga0210245, IMG submission 155450) | Chrysochromulina tobin associated microbial communities from unialgal haptophyte culture, Seattle, Washington, United States - P3_4mM | ecosystem: Host-associated > Algae > Haptophytes >...
AGGCGGGGGGGGGGGCCGAGGTATGGGGTGAGTACGGCCGCCCACGCGACCGCCTCGGCCGGGCTCAGCGCATGCTCGACGCAGCGGAAGCCGTAGATGGGAGCGGCGGCGGGAGAGCCGGCGGCGGCGGCGGAGCCAGCGGCGGCGGGAGTCTCACTGGCGGCGCGAGCGGCGGCGGCGGCGGAGCCAGCGGCGGCGGCGGCGGCGGCGGCGGCGGCGGCGGCGGTGGCGATCGGCGCTTCGAGCGGTGTCGGGTGCAGAGCGAGGCTCTTGAAGGCCAGCTGGCCGCTCAGCTGGCCCGCCGCACATACGCGCGCCAGCTGCGCCAAATGCACCGCCTGCGCGCACACATCGATCCCCGCGCTCAGATGCTCGTCACCATGATCGATCAGCATCGCGAGAGCCCGCGGTAGCGCGTCATACTCGTCGTACAGGTAAGACAGGAGGACGACGGCCGCGTGCCGGCGGCGCGGGTAGTCGCGCAGCTTGGCGCTCAGCACCGGCACCTCGGCCGGCATCGACTCGATCGGCCGCGCGCTAAATGGATCGTGGGTCACACTCGCGGCGAGCAAGATGCACAGCGCATGGTCCGCGGTGCATGCATAGCCCCGCCTCTTGGGCTCCACAATCGGCGCGCACCAGGGCAGCTGGCGCAGCGGCACCGATGGCTGCCCGCTGCCCACAAGCTTGAGTGACTTGAGCGTCGCCCAAGTTCCCTCCGAGTTGGTGTTGACGCGAACGCACTGCTGGAGCTTGGCGCAGGCGGCGCGCCCGCTCGGGCAGCGGCGGCCCTTGGCATCGCGCGACGAGGCGCCGCCTTTGCACTGGACCTGGCAGCCGCTGTCGCGTGGGAGCTCATCGACGCCCGGGCATTCGAGCTCGCCCAGACCGACGCACGTCCAGGTGGCGGTTGGCCCGTCGGGCACCGAGATCTTGAGCACAGGCGGCACTGACGCAGAGTCATTGAAAAAGAAGGCAGCGCCGGGCACTGTAGCGCGGCTCCGCCGCCATCGACGACGTTCCTGACGATTGAGGCGACGACGCTTGGGCAGCGGCGGCGACGACGACGGCGATGGAGCAAAGAGGCTGCTGCGCAGCCAGGCGGCTGCAGCAGCTTTGAATGATGGCTTGTCGTCGTCGTCGGTCAGCACTACCGGGGCCGTCACCACAGGCAGCGATAGCAGAGCGGTCGCCGTCATCCAGAAGGTCGGCGGCAGCGTGTGCACACTCGCGTGCGTCATTTCCGAAGCGGTGCGGAATTGAGGGCGTGAAGAAGGCCGGTTTGTTTGGGCCTTGTGAATCAGGCCGCCAGGAAACACCACATGCGAATCAACAAGTGGCTCGGCGGTTTTTGATGCGGCGCGAACATGAGTTTCGTCGAGGACGGAAGGGAACAATGCCTCAAGTTTTATCATCGCTGGCGGCCTTGGCTGCGACGGCTTCGAGTCACTCGCACATCTCGGCTCTCCTCGACCTGCACGAACGCGCCTCGACGAGGAATAGCCGCCTCGTGCAGGTCTGCGTGATAGACCATACATCCCCGCTTGTCGCCGAGGAGAGACGGCCACATTTGCACCTTCAGTTTCTCTTCTCGGGCCACACCCGCACGACGTGGGCGTACGTCGATACGGATCTCGCCACGCTCAACGAGGTCATCCTGAGCTGGTCTGCCCGCTCACGCCACCGCATCCGCCTGCGCGTGCACCTGCACGAGGAGATGCCCTCCAACGGCGGCCCTGCATGTGCGGAGGCGGTCGCCGCGCTACCGCGGCTGGTGCTCCAGCAGGCAAGCGCGGAGCGGCTTTCCGCCGATGGGTACGACGCGTGCCCGATTTGCCTTGACAAGTACGACGCGGGCGACGAGGTCGTGTGCATGCCGTGCAGCGGCAACCACATCTCGCACGCCCCGTGCCTTGTCAAGTGGCTGGCGACAGCTTCTACATGCCCATCGTGCCGCTTCATGCTGCCATCCAAAGGCTCGGCGCCCTCCATCACGGAGCTGCATGATCTCTGCGCCGGGGCGCGCGCCGCACTCGAGCGCATCCGCCGCAATGAGGCGGCGCCTTGTCCACCGTGCGACCCCGAGTCGTCCGACGATGCGCAGGGAGAGGACGCGTCCCAATCCCCCGAGCTGGAGGCGAAGGCGGCGATCCTGCGGAACGAGCTCGGCCTCCGAGGCACCCCTGCGGAGGTGGCGAAGCAGGCGGCGGCGACGCTGGGCTTGACCGAAACGGCAAGCCTCTCGATGAACGCCCTATTAGACAGCTGCCTCCACACGGCAGGCATGACGACTACCGCCGGCGGCGGCGCTGCCGCTGCCCGGCACCTGGGCACAGCCACCCTCGCGTCACGCGGGCTGCAGAGCGCCGTGGTGGGCAGCCCCATGGGATCGCCGAGCAGCGGTCGTGATCTCCCTAGGGAGATCACGAGATCGCCGAGCAGCGGTCGTGATCTCCCTAGCGCCCGTGACGGCGCCTCTCCCTCCGGGCGCGCACTGCAATCGTACTCGCTGGCGGCGCCACTACGCTCGCGCTCCCAGTCGCCGTCTCAGCCGGCGTCGCCATTGACGCGCACGCCCGCGGCGACCATGCGCGCGTGCTCGCGCCTCTTTTCGCTCCGACGATCTCCGACCAGCTCGCCTGCCACGGCCCACACGGAGGAGCGCACGCGGCGCGACTCTCTGAGCCTCCGCATGCTCAATGTTGGCCGCTGCCTCTTCCCTCGCTCCGCGCAATAGGCGTTGGCGACTGAGCCGCAGGCTCGTCGTGGAAAAAGAGACATGGGAGACGGGGAGAGCCACGCGATGAGACTCTGTACGTCTGATGTCACGCCGGTCATCACACGGCCGGGACTCGAGACTGGCAGGTGTCAAATGGTGGCCACCGTGGCAGCTGACACCATTTCGCCGGCATTATTATACAACTCGCGCGCATCCCCGATCCGCCGGGCATTATATCTGTACGAATCTCCACCGACTTCGGCAGGCCGTTGCGGATGGCGCCTGCGCCGGGCGCATGGCCGGGCCGCGGGCGCGTGTCACTTCCGCTCGACGGTCCGGTCACTGTATAATTGTCGCTATCGCCGCGCGACCAATGCGGCGTCGCGCGTGTGGGTGTGCTTAAGCGTGGGTGCCTTGTACGTACGTCGCTACTTGGACCTTGGTCGGGTCGATCCGGCACAGACAAAACCGACACACAGCCATCTGCATCTCCCCCCCCTACGCGTAGAAGGCTCACGACGACGCCGAGTGCGCATGTAACGACGCCGAAAGCGCTCACGACGACGCCGTTTGCGCGAGCGCCTTCCACCGATCGACGAGCATCTTCGCACGCGGCGCGAGGCTCGTCTCGCCCTTTTTGATCGCATTGACCGCCTTGCCCGCGCCGCTCGCCGCGAGGAGAGCGAGCGTCATCGGCATCACCTCGAGCTCCGCGAGCGCCGCACTGAGCTCCTCGAGGGCGGATGAGTCCATCCGCTTCACGCACGCGACGGCTCGTTCGACGAGCTTGGGGTCAGCCGGCGCGCTGGAAGACGACGCGGCGGGCGCGGCCGCTGCCGGCGGCGGCTTCGGCTTTGGCTTCGGCGCCTCCTCCTCCACAGCCTCCTCCACCTTGGGCTCCGCCTTGGGCCGCTTCACGGCCTTCGACTTGCCGTCCACCAACTCCTCATCGACATGCGCAGCGCGCTTGCGCTCCTGCGCAGCCGCCGCCTTCTCCGCCTTTTCAGCCGCCGCCTTCGCCTTGGCCGCCTTCTCTGCGGCCGCCTCTCGCTCGGCCACCTCCTTCTGTGCCATCTTGAGCTTGGCGCGCTCCCTCGCGGCACGCTCGATCGCCTCCCGCTCCGCCTTCGCCTTCTCGGCCGCCGCCTCGGCCGCCTTCACAGCTCCCTCGGAGTCGCCCCCCGCCCTCCCAGGCCCCTCGGCGCCCTCGGCGCCCTTCTCGGGCTCCTTGCGCTTCTTGCTCGCGGCCGCCTTCTTCTCCTCCTCACGCCTCTCGAGCTCGTCAAATTGCTTGATGAGCAGCTTGTTCTCGCGCTTGTTCGCGCCGACCTTTTCGAGCAGCTCGGCGAGCTCCTTGTTCACACCCTTCTCGTACTCGTCCATCTGCGCGCGCAGCGTCGCCGCCTCCTCGGCCGCGCTCCCCTCCAGCTTGCCGCCGCTCTCTGCCTCCTTGGCATCGAGCTCCGCGCGCTTGGCCGCGAGCTTCTCCAGCCGCTGGCGCTTTTTGGCCACCAGCTGGTCGATCTCCTCGCGCGCTTCCTTGAGGCGCTTCATCTGCTGCATCACCTCGCGCACGGCTGGTGGCTTGGACGAGCCCCCCCCCTCTCCCTTGGGTTTACGAGGCGCCTTGTTGGGCGTCGCGCCCTTGGGCTCCAGTCCTTTTGCACGACGTACTGCCTCCGCCTGGGTCTCGCCTCCCGCCTCCTTGAAGGCGGCAAGCTCGCGCTCGTACCGCGCCTTATCCTCGGCCGCCTCCTGCTCGTACAGCCATGGGAGGCGATACATGGCGCTCAGAGGCGCATTCAGGCGCATTCAGGCGCATTCAGGCGCATTCAGGGGCGATCAGGGGCGTTAGGGGCGTCAGGGGCACTCCTTCGAGCGCACCTGCTCATACGGCTTCCGTGCGTCCTCATCCATGGCCTTCCACAGCTCACTCACGATCTTGGAGACTGCGCCCATGTCCGCGGTCGGGTGCTCCGCCTTGACCGCCGCACGCCGAGACGCCATGAAGTGCATGTACGCATTCGCTGGTCTCTTGGGCTCGCCGGTAGCTTCGCGTGCCGCCTTATTCTCGGCCGCCTTGGAGCGCGCTGTCTTGGGCTTGGGGGCTTCGTCAGCGCCGCCCTCGCCCTTGGGCCTGCGCTTACCCGAGCGCGACTTCTTGATGAGAGAGCTCCCTTCGCCCTTCTCGCCCTCGGCGCCCTCCTCGTCTTCCTCGTCCTCGTCCTCGGCGGCAAACTCATCCCCCGACGATGGCGCGTCCTCCTCCTCCTCCTCCTCCTCCCCGCTCGCCTCTTCCGCCTCGCCCTCGCCCTCCCGCTTCGTCATCCGATGGGTGCCCTCGCCCGCCAGCTTCATCGTGATGCCATGCTTCGCCTTCTTCGAGGCAGCCTTACCCGTTGCACCCTTGACCTTACGCTTGACACCCTTGACCTGCTGCCGCCGCCAGCGAGAGTACTGCTCGAATGCTTTGGAGAGCGCCAGCTGCACGCACGCGCCCGCACGCGCCTCATCTGAGCTCGCAGCGTCCTTATAGACCGTGCGCGCCGCATCGAGCGCTGCCGTGCGCTCGGACGCTTGCGCCGCCTCCTCGTCAGAGCTGTCCACATCCGCCGCCGCGGAGATGAACGCCGAGATCGACTTTGCGCCCGCCAGCTTCATCGTGACGCCATGCTTCGCCTTCTTCGAGGCAGCCTTACCCGTTGCACCCGATTTGGGACCCTTGGAGAGCGCGGCCTTCGACCTCTGCGGACGCTTGGCGCCACCGCTGCTGCCCGCGCCGCCGCCTGCTGCCGCTTCGTCATCGCTCGAATCGGGCGCCACCGGCGTCGTCTCGAGCCACTTGCCACTCGTCGCGCTCCACGTCATCTTGAGGCCATTCGCGCCCTTGGGCGCCGCGCCGACGGGCCGCTTGTGCAGGCCCTTGGTCGGCTTGTCGGTGGAGGCGCCCGCCTCTTCGTCGCTCGAGTCACCGGCGCCCATGGGCTCCGCCGCCTCCTCGCCCTCCTCGTCCTCCTCGCCCTCCTCCTCGCCCTCCTCCTCGCCCTCCTCGTCCTCCTCAATCTCGAGGTCGGGCTCGACGGGCGACGGGTTGGCGATCTCCGCCTCGGCCTCCTCAACGCCCAGCTTGAAGCCGCGCACCGACGCGGGCTTCTTCTTGTGCGCCACCTCGGCCTCCTTGAGGCACTTCTCCTTTCCTTCGGCCCACGACATCGTGCGGTTGCAGTACGCGAATTGGTTCGTGCCGAAGTAGCGCACAAAGGTCCAGCCTCCGTCGCGCATGTGGCGGTCGGGGCCCCGCTCCTCGCGCGCGACGATCGCCGGCCAGTACACGTAGCCCACCTGCTTAGCCCAGAGGACGGTGCCAAGCGGGCCAGCCGGCGGTGGCGGCATGGGCACCTTGGCCCTCTTAGGTGCGGCTGGCTCCTCCGCTTCGTCGCCATCCTCTCCCTCGCCCTCCTTGGCCGGCGCGGCATCCTCCATGTCGGCGTCCTCCTCGTCCGCCTCCTTTTTCGGGGCATCTTCGTTCATCCTGTCCAAGCAAATCTGGTCCACGCTCTCCTTGAGCCACGACTTCTCGTAGTGCGTGCCCTGCTCCGCACCGAGCTCGGTACTGAGCATCTGCCTGATGTTCTTGATGGTGACCGTCTCGAGGTCGGCGGTCTTGATGTATCCATTCAGGAAGCTCGTGATGGACTCGAGCGTCGGCTCTCCGCGCGACATGGTGCCCAGCACGAAGCCACACGGACCTCACACCTCAAGTTTCACAGCAACAAAAACACAGGCTGTCCCCCAACCGCCTCCGTCTCAAGGGACGGCTCCGCTGGCCCCGGTGCTTTCACCATTTTGCCGCTGAGCCCAGCCAGTCACAGGTTGTCAGCGACGCCGTCGGCTTTCCTGACGCCCACGCTCGTCCTCGACCTCGTGGTGGATGCGGTCGATGGCGCATGCAATCCCCACGAAGAGGAGCACGTCCGTGTGCGCCGCGATCTGCACGTGGTACGTCTCCGTCAGCGAGACGAGCTGCTTGTTCACACTCGCGACGACAGCGCCGCCAGCGAGGAGTGTGAACTGGTTTGGCCACGACCCTGAGCACGTGACCGTGCCGTGGAGCCCGACCTGGTTGTAGTGCTCGATGCGGTACTTATCATTGATCCGCATAAAGTTGTCGACACACGAGCGCACGATCTTGCACACGGGCACATGCATGCGCGTTCTCGGGTCGATGCGGAACAGGTCGTACTCAAAGTTCATGCAGCGAAACTTCTCCTGCAGCACGAGCAGCACCTCGCCGCTCATCGTCGTGATGGCAAAGTGGGCATTCTTGAAGAGCTCGCCGAAGAAAGAGGGGTTGGTGCGCACGAGCTTGAACCAAGGATGGCCGCCGGGCCCCTTGATGACCGCGTCGCCCCAACCCCCCAACTTGTTGCGGAGCTCGAACTGCTGAGGCCGAGGGAAGGTGATCGTCGTGAGCGCCCCAGGCGGCACGGACGAGTAAGCGATCATAGAGTTGAACGTCTGAGCGAAGGCGCAATCGTCGCGTTGCTCCGTGGCGATCGCGGCGAGGCGGGCGGCCTCCACCGCCCGTGCCGCGTCTGCTACGCGCTTACGCTCTGCTGCGACGGCATAGAGTGCGCTCGCCATGGGCGAAGAAGACGCGACCTGTAGCGCGGCGTGGGTTACCGCCGATCCAAGCCGTCTGCCCTCGTCGTGCTGGTTGAGTGCGCGCTCGAGGAACGCTCTCAGCTTATGTGCACGCTGGGCCACGTTGTCGTCATTGGTCGTGTAGTTGTACGCAAAGTGGAACCAATCCTTTGGAAAATCGTCAGCCCACTCTGACATGGGTCTTTCGAAGGCACTGTAGCGCCCGCAAAGCGTGTGCTCCATGCCGAGCACCTCGATTACAAAGTTGTACTCGCGGAAGGGCTTCTCATTTGCGTACTTGAGGACCGTCTCGCCAAGCCGCACTCGCACGCCGGTGTCCAACCCAGGCCCCATGTGCACGAAGGAAGCTGAAGAAGGGTACCCTGGCAGGAGCCATGCCGGAGCCACGGGCTGCGCCATCGCCATGGGCGGTGGCGGCTGCTGGAGCACACCAACGATGGGTGGTGGCTGCTGGGGCACGCCTATAGCGATGGGCTGTTGCTCCGGCGTCACGGCAGCTGACTGTTCGAAGCTAGGGTACAGGTTAGGGTACTGGTTAGAATACTGGCTTGATGCAGCAACACCCTTCGTCTCCATCGCCCACCGCAATCTGCTCGGCTTCTTGCATTGCGATGACAGGAAGACGTTCACACTTGATTCCCAAACAACTGAGAGTTGGCAGGAGTTGGTGCCACACGGCTCGCTCCGAACAGTACATGTACGTCCCCGGCAAAACTGCACGCTGTCCATCTGTGAACGAAAGCGCATCGAGATGCCGCGAGCACTCACCAGCTCGACCCGGCGGGGGCCGGGGTGTAAAAATGCGCCTTCATTTGCACACCCTGCTCGCCGTGAGCCTCCAGCACCCAGGTCCAGCAGCCCGCCATGTTCATCCGCCACGCATGCACATGCCACGTCCGGCCCCGTCCGGAGGCATTACGGCCAAAGAGGCCGCTGACGCACATCTTGCCAGCCTCGGCTACGGGCCTGGCGGCCGCACGGAGGCCATGCGCCCCAAGGTGGGTGCGCCGATGCCCGAAGGCCGTCGGCCCGATTGGTTTCATGTGCCTGCGCCCGGCGGAGCCAACACACGCTTCGCCGACCTCAAGGAATCGCTGGAGAAAACGGCCCACGAGGGCAAGCCACGGCTGGCAACCGTGTGCGAGGAGGCGCAGTGCCCAAACATTGGCGAGTGCTGGAATGGTGGCACGGCGACGATCATGCTGCTCGGCGATACGTGCACGCGTGGGTGCAAATTTTGGTGCGAGCCGCGTCCTCTCGACGCCCCTCCGCCCCCACGCTCCACCGGGGCCCTCCCTCGCAATACGTCGCACTCGGGGGTTCTCTGACTCGCGAGTCCGCTGCCCCGCTCGGCTCTGTGTGTGCGCGCAGCGCGGTGAAGACGGACGCGGCGCCCGAGCCGCCCGACGAGGAGGAGCCTTGGAACACTGCGGACGCCGTCACGCAGTGGGGTGTGGACTACATAGTGCTCACGTCCGTGGACCGCGACGACCTTCCCGACGGCGGCGCGGCGCACTTTGCACAGACGGTGGGTCTGCTCAAGTTGCGAAAGCCGTCGCTGCGTGTCGAGTGCCTCGTGTCCGACTTCCAGGGCGACCTTAAATCGGTCGCGATGCTCGCCCAGTCGGGCCTCGACGTCTACGCGCACAACATCGAGACGGTGGAGCGTCTGCAGCCCTTTGTACGCGACAAGCGCGCGAGCTACAAGCAGTCGCTCTCGGTACTCAAGGAGGCGAAGCGGCTGGGCGAGCTGCCGGGGGCGCAGCGTGTGTACACCAAGTCGTCCATCATGCTCGGCCTCGGTGAGACTGAGGCCGAGATCCTACAGACGATGCACGACCTTCGCCAAGTCGGAGTGGACGTGCTCACGCTGGGTCAATACCTGCGCCCGACAGACCATCATCTCGCTGTCGTTGACTACGTGACGCCAGAGCGTTTCGAGTACTACCGGCAGCAGGGCGAGGCGATGGGCTTCCGGTACGTGGCGAGTGGCCCGATGGTGCGCTCCTCGTATAAGGCAGGCGAGCTGTTCATGGCGGCGATGATGGATCGCGATCGTTCGGAGGCGGAGATAAAGGAGCCAAGCTGGAATCCTGCGCTCGCGATCTAGAACTACCATCGCCGCTCGCGATCTAACACGAGCGCCAGCACGTGGGAAGCATAGGGCAGCGCGCCGATGACGTGCAGATCGGCCGCGTCTAAGCCGCGTCTGCATCCCAGGTGCGAAGCGGATGCACCTTTCGAGTGCTGCCAAGTGCCATCAGATCGGGACGTCACGTGCCCAGGTCGCGCCCGCGTGCACGACTAGACAATCGGTGCGCCGGTGTAAACAAAGATAATATTGAGACAGTTAACTGACCCTCACCCCGGGGGTGTGACAATCTCAAATGGTTTCGATGTTAAACAGGTTACACGTGTCTATCCACTCGACCCTGCTCCAATATAACTACTAGTTAGACCCTCTACCGGACTACCGCAATCGTTCGACCCGCGCGCAGCCGCCACGATCGTGCAGAATCGAGCATGATCCATGGTTCGTTGGATGCCGCCCGCCACCGCGGACGCTAGCTTGCTTGCCTGGATTTGTGGATGGGGGATCTTGAATTGCCGTACAATTGTACTTCGTCCCACGGGCGTTGGGCGGTCTGCGGAATCTGCGCCTTCGTGTTCGTCTGGAGTCATGACGCTCCGTGGATTCACGCTCGCTCGCCTACTGGCCTCGTGCACTGCGTTGAGAGTGATGTTCGCGCAATCGCAACCTGCACTCTACGCGGCAGCGGCGCCGCGCGCTACCCTCGTGCAGATGGCTGCTGCGGGCCTAGAGGACCAGATCAAGAAAACCATCGGCTCCACCAAGGTGGTGGTCTACTCCAAGAGCTACTGCCCTTATTGCGCGAAGACCAAGGCGCTCTTCGATTCGATGGACGTCAAGTACACGGCCATCGAGCTCGACCTTATGGATGACGGGCCAAAGGTGCAGGAAGCGCTGCTCTCGATCACGGGCCAGAAGACGGTTCCCAATGTTTTCGTCGGCGGAAAGCACGTCGGCGGGAACGATGGTGCGCGCCTCCCTAGCGCACACTGCGCATGCTAGCGCCGCAGCTCACGAATGCTCATGCCTCTGCTACACGTGCTCACCATCGCGCATCCTCTGCACCATTGTGCACCTCGCAGCCACGCAAGCTGCCGCCAAGAGCGGCGAACTGCAGAAGATGCTTGCAAAATGAGCTCTGCGAGAGCTCATTAGAGCTGTGCCGCTTAGATGGGCTGATGGCGCGAGCGCGGATGCGATATACGTTGGGCCGGCCGCGCATCACGTCAGTGGTTCGAATTGACAAACGTAGCCGTGGTATAGTCACCCTCCGTAAGCTGACAAGGCGCTCTACTGACTACTCACTCCTGTGTACTCACTGTCGACTGTGCAAACTGGGTAACAATGATTGCAAACATATGTTTCAAACAAGGGCTTCGCTCCTGACAGGCCTAAGGGCCAGCGCACGAGAAATCGTGCCGACACCGGGGACGCGCGCGCGGCGAGCCGGGGAGCCGGTCTCTTGGCCGGTCTCGGGTCTGCGGTCACGCAACGCGCGCCGCGCGCGCGCGCGCGCGGCGGCCGGGCGCACCAGGCAGCGCCGCAGGGGCGCAGCCCGGGCAGCGGCGAGCGGGGCCGGGGCCTCGCAGGCCGGCCGGGGCGGCGGCCCCGGGGATTTCGCAATATGACGGTTTAAGACACATTTTTTCTCAATTGACAATTGCATTTTTTCATAATTTATGATTTATTATGAGACTTCTAAAGCGACCCCAGCGAGATCACGTATCTAACCCTGAAAGTGAAACTGAATTCGAGAAATGAGTATGAAGTATCGGATATGTCATATATAGAGAAATGCAGATGTTATGCAGATGCGTGGATTGTGAATGGAGCCGATTGCCGCGGCCGTCCATGCCGCACACATTGCGCGCGGTCGGCGTAGCGATGGCCGGTGGCGGGTGCGCTCTGTGGCGCTACAGCCAATCAGCCATAGAGCGGTCAAGCTCGCGGCTGCGCAGCGAGGTGTAGCGCGGTGTGACGGCCGACAGCGATCTCGAACGCCTCGCTCGCGGCCGTGTAAACCTGCTGCGCTGAGAGTGCCGCGTCGAGCCTGGTCACGAGGCCCTGCGCGTGAAGCAAGTCCACCACGTGGAGCGCATGCTGGTTGTACGTGCGGAAGCGTCTCCCTATAGTCTCGCGGTTGTCGTCCGTCCGACCGCTCGTGCGGCCCCGCTCGAGGAGACGCTCCATGAGCATCTCCTCACTGGCCTCGAGCACGAGCGCGGCGGCGCACGGGCCAATCCGCTGCACAAAGGTCTCCAGCGTGTCGACCGACTTTGGGAAGCCATCTATCAGGTACGGGCCCTTGCGCGTGCGCATCGCGTCCACCACAAGGTCGAGCGTGTGCTTCGTCGGCACCACCTGACCCGAGCTGATCATATTCTTGATCGCCGTTCCTTGCGTCCCGCCGTCCTGAATGGCGCTGCGCATCAGATCCGATACCGACAACACGGTGCAGCCAAAGCGGTCGGCGAGCGCGGCGCAGACCACCGTCTTCCCGCTGCCCGGCGCACCGAGCACAAAGAGCACCGAGTACGCTGGCTTGAAGGGTGCTTCTGCTTCTGCTCTGCTGCTGATGCTGCCGATCGGCAGCGCTTCCGGCAGCGGCTCCTCCTCGAGGTCATCGTGCTCGGATGCAATCGCTGGTGTCCTGGCTCCACCCGTGGGCTGATCACAGCCCTGCGGCGCTAGCTCGGCGGACGGCGGTGGCTCGGCGGGCGGCGGCGGCTCCTCCTTGGCAGACACCTCGGCGGCGGTCGGAGGCGGCTGTTCGGCAACGGGCGGGGCGACCGCGACCGGAGTACCAGGGGTTGTGGTGGGTGGTGCATCGTTGGCTGGAGGCTTGGCGGCCGACGCACCGCATCCCATCAGCGTTGGCCGCTGACCTTGGCGAACGCTTGGACTTGAAGCGGACGGGACGTCCTAAGCTTTCGGAAAAATGAATTTTTGCGGAGCCCCGCGCGGAGCGCGGGGGGGGGGGGGGGGCGGGGGGCG
>Ga0210245_102285_pt1 | contig 12200 bp, 4 predicted proteins | sample ChrtobMetaP3_4mM_FD_155450 | JGI IMG/M metagenome (GOLD analysis project Ga0210245, IMG submission 155450) | Chrysochromulina tobin associated microbial communities from unialgal haptophyte culture, Seattle, Washington, United States - P3_4mM | ecosystem: Host-associated > Algae > Haptophytes >...
AAGATCGCCGCCTCAGCCTCGCGGCAGACGGAAGCCATGACGGTGACCGCCTCTTTCGGGTATGCACCCTTGGCCGTCTCGCCCGAAAGCATCACGCAGTCGGCGCCGTCGAGCACCGCGTTCGCAACGTCGCTCGCCTCCGCGCGCGTCGGGCGCGGGTTGAAGGTCATCGACTCGAGCATCTGCGTCGCGCAGATCACGGGCTTGCCCATCATGTTGCACTTGGCGATCATCATCTTCTGCGCCAAGAAGACCTTGGACGTCGGGATCTCGATGCCCAGGTCGCCGCGTGCCACCATCACGCCGTCCGTCACTTCGAGGATCTCATCGAAGTTGCGCATGCCCTCGTGGTTCTCAATCTTTGAGATGATGCGAATGCGCTTGCCAACGACTGGATCGGCCGCCTCGAGGCACGCGCGCACCTCGAGTACGTCTGACGCCTTGCGGATGAACGACGCGAACACCATGTCGATGTTCTGGGAAACGCCCCACGTCAGGTCCGCCTTGTCCTTCTCCGAGAGCGCAGGCAGGTCCACGTCGACCTCGGGCAGGTTGCAGCCCTTCTTCGAGCCGAGCATGCCAGTGTTCATGATCAAGCACGTCATCGTCCCTGCCTTCTCGTCAATCGAGCGCACCTGCAGCTCGATCAACCCGTCGTCGATGAACATGGCCCCGCCCACCTTCATCACACTGGGCAGGTTCTTGTAGTCACAGTAGATGACCTCCTTGGACGTCGATTCCTTGAGCGCAGGGTCCGTCGACACGGTGATCATGTCGCCTTTGACAAGCTCGATCACCACATCGCCCACCGTCATGCCCGTGCGAATCTCCGGCCCCTTGGTATCCAGCGCGATCGCGACCAACCGCCCGTCGAGCGGCTCCTCGGCCACCGACTGGCGCGCCGCCGCGACCACCGAGCCATGGTACTCGTACGAGCCGTGCGAAAAGTTCATGCGCACTATGTTCATGCCACACTGGCGCAGCTGAGTCATCTTGTCCACCGCCTGCGTCTTCGGGCCGATCGTGCAGATGATGCCCGTATTGCGCGTCGCCGCAGGGTCCGAGTAGATGTCCAGCTTCGCGCAGTGGTCCATGAAGAAGCTCGCATCCTGTGAATCCTTCTGCATGCCGCCTGGCTTGGCTTTCGGGCTTGATGGGCCGGCGATGAGCTTGGTCAGCTCCTTTGTGGGAACCTCCGTGTCAAGCAGCGACAGCAGGCTGGGCGGCGTGATGTACGGCTGACCCGGAATGCCGTCGATGTTGATCGTCTCACCGACCTTGACGATTCTGAAGTTGGTGAGTGACGAGACGCCCGCTGCCCACGCGTACGCGAGCGCGACGTTGTCGCCGAGCTTGACGAGCTTCGCCTTGAGAGCCACATCCATGGCGAAGATGAAGCGCGCCGTGATGTCCTCACTGCCGTCTTCGGGCTTGGCCTTCGGGTAATGATACGGGATGCACCCGCGGTGCAGGTTGCACGACGCGCCCACGTTCGGGTCGCGGCAGATAACCAAGATAGGGCAGCGCGGCCTGTATTTGGAGATGAGGCGTGCCGAGGTGCCCGTTGTCGTCAGCGTGATTATAAGTGAGGCCTCATGGTAGGTCGCCGCATTGACGCAAGCATTGGCGACCGCCTCGTTGATGTCGAGTGGGGCCTTCTCACTTTGAGCCTTGTCGATGTCCGAGGCAATCTGCTTGTAGAAGATCGCCGCCTCAGCCTCGCGGCAGACGGAAGCCATGACGGTGACCGCCTCTTTCGGGTATGCACCCTTGGCCGTCTCGCCCGAAAGCATCACGCAGTCGGCGCCGTCGAGCACCGCGTTCGCAACGTCGCTCGCCTCCGCGCGCGTCGGGCGCGGGTTGAAGGTCATCGACTCGAGCATCTGCGTCGCGCAGATCACGGGCTTGCCCATCATGTTGCACTTGGCGATCATCATCTTCTGCGCCAAGAAGACCTTGGACGTCGGGATCTCGATGCCCAGGTCGCCGCGTGCCACCATCACGCCGTCCGTCACTTCGAGGATCTCATCGAAGTTGCGCATGCCCTCGTGGTTCTCAATCTTTGAGATGATGCGAATGCGCTTGCCAACGACTGGATCGGCCGCCTCGAGGCACGCGCGCACCTCGAGTACGTCTGACGCCTTGCGGATGAACGACGCGAACACCATGTCGATGTTCTGGGAAACGCCCCACGTCAGGTCCGCCTTGTCCTTCTCCGAGAGCGCAGGCAGGTCCACGTCGACCTCGGGCAGGTTGCAGCCCTTCTTCGAGCCGAGCATGCCAGTGTTCATGATCAAGCACGTCATCGTCCCTGCCTTCTCGTCAATCGAGCGCACCTGCAGCTCGATCAACCCGTCGTCGATGAACATGGCCCCGCCCACCTTCATCACACTGGGCAGGTTCTTGTAGTCACAGTAGATGACCTCCTTGGACGTCGATTCCTTGAGCGCAGGGTCCGTCGACACGGTGATCATGTCGCCTTTGACAAGCTCGATCACCACATCGCCCACCGTCATGCCCGTGCGAATCTCCGGCCCCTTGGTATCCAGCGCGATCGCGACCAACCGCCCGTCGAGCGGCTCCTCGGCCACCGACTGGCGCGCCGCCGCGACCACCGAGCCATGGTACTCGTACGAGCCGTGCGAAAAGTTCATGCGCACTATGTTCATGCCACACTGGCGCAGCTGAGTCAGCGCTTCCGGAGTTTTGGTCTTCGGGCCGATCGTGCAGATGATGCCCGTAGCGCGCATCACCGCTGGGTCCGAGTAGATGTCCAGCTTCGCGCAGTGGTCCATCATGCACCGGGCGTCCTGCGAGAGGGCCTGCATCTTCTTCTTCGACTTGTTCTTGAGCATCTTCTGGAAGTGGGTCGATAGAAACGCCACTGCGTCATCCGGCTGCTTCCGAATGGCCTGGTTGACCGCCTCCTCGAGCAGACCCTTGAAGCCTTTGTCAGCGAGGAACGCCTCAACAGCCCTTGCATTCAGCACCTCCCTGCGAAAAGTTAGTAACATGTGGTGAGAAACGAGTGTATGCTGGCGATGCACTATGGCTGAGCCGCGCGTCGCGTCGCGGCCCGCAAGCGCACTGAGGCATTTGTCCACCGCGCGATGTCTGCTCGTCAATGCGCCATAGTATCCGACGCGCGTGTGCGACGCCGAAGCTCACCGAAACTTACAAAATTGACAGGTTCGTCATCAACTCTTTCGACGGAGGGCACGCGGAGGAAGGCCAGGTAAACAGGGTTAGGAGGGAGGTTTGTGTAGAGCCTCGAGACCCTTCGTTATATCATACCGGGAAGCCGACTCCGTCGTCCACTCGCGCAAAGCAATTTCGTCGGAATAGAATCACGTTGAGCGCCTTCGGGCCCACGTGCACATCCACGTGGAATGCTTCCTTGCTGTCCTCCATCCAGTTCGGGAAGCCGTGGTCATACTCGCTGCGTGCTTCAACGATCACATTCCAGACTTCCGAAGGCCACTCTTTCTCGGCGCGCCTGCGCAAATGCTGCGCCATCGCGGGCCCCACTTGCTCCGACGGAAGTCTTCGTATCATCTCACTCACTTTCGCGGTTCGGCCGCCACCCTCGGCCGTCAATCCTTCATCTTGCGCGTCATGGAAGGTGACCGTGACGTGCAGGCTGCTCTCCGCGCGACCGCTCTCCCAGTCCGCGGCGCTGAGAGCAAGCGTGCCGTTTTCGTACAGAGTAACCCCGTGTGGGCCACGTCGACAGTCGGCTGATGCGTCGTCCAGAATGCCCGACGTGTGATCGGCATGGGGCTGGCAAAGCAGGACGTTCCAGGTCCCACCGGCGAATTCAACGTAGCGCGCGCAGTGAATCGAGGAGCTAAAGGTTGAGCCAATCACGAACACGTCCCATGATGGTATGCCGAGCGCGTTGGTGAGCCTAGCAGTCATCGTGCGCGTCACAATGAGTCGGGCGAGTTCTTCTGGACTCCCGCCGTCTTCCTCGAGGACACTCAGATAGGTCCTGAGCGCTGTCGCGGCATCGACTTCTGGCAAGTTAGTGTGCGCGATGCCCACCGCGGTGCAAGAAGAGTTTGGCATAACAGCCGCTGCGGACGCGATCACTGCGCAAAAGACACCGATGGACGCAGAGCACACACTACACCATCGCATCAGCGATGAGCGGAGGGCCAAACGCGATCAACATCGAATTCCGGAATGGACCCGGCTTTCCCGGATTCCGGTCATGGGTGTTTTTTTTCGTACGCAGCACAGACACTTTCGCGGGCGCTCCGCATGACTTTTTTCACACAATCATGTACATATCCGCCGCCGACATTTCGTCGCACGCGCGTGATTCAGATCTCGCGAGCGTGGCTTATTATGTTGTTCGTCACCTTGGCGTGCGTGCTGCCGCTGGGCGTCAGAGTGGCAGTGCTAGGCGTCAGAGCGCATGGGCACTGCCACGCGCGCATGTCGCGTCTGCGAATGGATGAGACTGCTGAGGTGGCAACCGCCTTCTGGAAGCCGCCACCGCTCGATGAGGAAACCATCCAACCTGGGCAGGTCGTACCATGCACCGTGCTCGAGGCGCATGAGCCATCGGGCGGCTACCTTATGGACATCGGACTGTCTCAGCCCGCACTCCTGCCGCGCAACGAGGTGCGCCTGCTACCCAATCAGACCATCGGCCGGCGCGATCTCGGCCGCGGCTGGGCGCAACTCGAGCCAGGTGAGGTCTTCGAGGCGCAGGTGCTCGCACCCCAGGGCGGCGTGCCAATCACGCCGGGGATGCGCGTCAACGTCTCTGTAGCTCGCGCGCAGCGTCGCATCGCGTGGCAGCGTGCGAAGCAGCTGGCGGACGAAGACGTGACCATGGAGGGCACGATCCTGCGCTTCAGCAAAGAGGGTGCCACCATCGACATCGAGGGCCTGCCCGCTTTCCTCCCGTGGAGTCACTGGCAGCTGCCAGCCGAGCGGCGCACGCCCGACCTCTACGGCATGAGCGTCGCCGTCAAGTTTCTCGACGTCGACATGTCGCGTGTGCGCCTCGTGGTCTCACACAGGCGATTCCGGCTCGAGCAGGCCATGGCGTTGCTCCAGCCAGGTGCCGTGGTGGAGGGCACGGTCTCGTCAGTGCTCGAGTTTGGCGCGACGGTGCAGCTCGCCAACGGGCTCGTCGAGGGGCTGCTCCACGTCTCGCAGGTCTCCGAGCTCTTCGTACGCAACATGTCGAGCATCGTCGCGCCGGGTGACGTCATCCAGGTGGTGGTCATCAAGGTGGACCCGAAGGATGGCTCGATCTCTCTCTCGACGAAACGACTCGAGATGACACCAGGCGAGATCGTGCGTAACGCGAGCGCCGTGTTCGAGCGCGTGCGGCTCCGGCAGCGTGGCCAGGGTGCCGCCACGTCAAGTGATGTCGACATGCGGCTGGAAGCATAGCAGCGTAGGATCTACGGAGTACGGTAACAGTTTGAGCACTCAGCGCACCAGGGTCACCAGGGGCCGGGCGACGGCTGACAGATATCCGGGATAGAATGAGCAGGTGAGTTGGTCTGAAGCGAATTTCGTCGGAAAATGCGCTAATTACGTGAATGAAACGTTCGATGTTTGAAGAACCTCTCTCTCCGTCCACGCTGCTGCAGGTTTCCAGGAACTGGACTTCCGCGCGGCCTCCACGACGGCTCAGCTGCGTGATGCTCAACGAAGTCGTCAGGCCGCGAAGGGCAACGCAGGACATTGAGGCCTCGCCGTCCTCCACTATGGCCACACTCGCACCGGCGCGACCCCCCCTCATGGACAGCAACGCCCACGCTGCCATCTCCCAATTGCTCGACTTCACAAAGGATGGCAGCTCGAGCCGCGCAGCGATCGCGGGGCGGCGAGCGGCGTGTGCCGTTGCACCGCCGCCGCCACCGCCGCTCGAATTCACGCACTATCCCCCCCTTCAGCAGCAATTGCTCAGCCTGCAGCAGCAAGCGGCGGCCCCTGCTCCCTCATTACTGCTGCTCTCGGAGGAGGGGCGCGTCCCAGCTGGCAGGCGACGCAGCGCAAAGGATGTGTTCCGATGTGCCGACGTCACGCTGGCTACCGGAGGGCGCGGTGATGCAGCCACCATGCTTGCGTCACCGCGCGCCCCCAGGGCTGCGGACTCGCGGCCGCTTTGGCTGCGCAATGATGGGGCCGAAAATCAGCGGAGGTGAGGCGCTCGGCATCGTGAGGCGCAGCGGCGCTCGTTCACAAGGACACACGGCACACGGCCATCACCCCTTGTCCTCCGGAAGAGCTCGCCATGGACGTGGACGGAACGAGGTCCGCACGTAATTAGGTACTCGGACGACTCGAGACGTATACGAACTTACGAAGCCGCAAGCCCTGTGTACGAGTTCCATAATTTAGAGTCCTCAATTGCGGTGGGAAACTGGTGTGCTCCCGCAGCCGCCGGACTACGAAAGCGCCGTCGCGGCAAAACTTCCAATGATGGCTTCTTGGTCGGAACATCAGTCGTCGTCGGGTCGCACGTATTACTACGATCGTGTCTCGGGCAGGTCGGTCTGGGAGAGGCCCGTTGGGTTCGCCAGCACAGACTACAAGCACGTGCGACCGAGCCTCGACCACTGCCTCGACGAAAGCCCTCAGGTTGCGAGCCTTTTGAATGCAATCCTGAAGCACTGCGGCCATGCAGCTGTTCCAGGCATCTATACTCGTGCGATTGCAGGAGACCCTCTCTGTGAGGGTGGCCGTGGTGGCGCATTCTGCTGCAAGTCGAACCGCATTTACATATGCGCGCACACGTGGGTTGGATGCCGCGAGGTAGCTTACGAGCTATCCCATGCACTCAACGTGTGCCGTGGTCTGGTCCATTGCTCATCAAAAGGGATGCAAGTTGATGGTCGCGACTGCGGCTACCTCGGGCCGCCCGACGTTGCGTGTTCAGAGTATCGCGCATCATATTGGACTGGCCGATGCGACGGGCACGGAGAGCTCGAGAGCGGATCGATGCGCCGGTGCATGCAGTGGCACGCTCGCTGGGCGACCCAGTCGTGCTTTCCGGGGGATGAGAATCTCGAGGCGCACGTGCGCTGGGCACAGCACTCGTGCCATCCTCGCGGAAGCGACGTGTTCTTGACGCGCGGGACGCTCAGCGCGAGCAAGGCCGTGGCACATGCCGTTGCAGCAGACTCCTCGCTCAGCGTTGAGTCCACTCCTCGTACGGCCGGCCGCTTTGCGGAACAAGCCCACCGCTGGTCGGAGGGTTGAAGATTGTGATCCGCGAAGCCCAGGTCCCCTTAGGCTCGGCTGTGTATAGCCTTCGCGCTTGGGCATACGCGCGCGCCGTCGCCCCAACGCTATATACGACTTCCCCCCCACCGCCGCGCGGGCCGCACGTACCGTCGCCCGGGTCCCCATATCACCCGGAGAGGACGCCAGCGCCGCACGGGCGGGCGCAGCACAGCGCACGTCGCCACGGAGTGCTTTTCTGGTCTAGAGGCCGTGAGCGAATTTCCGGCACACGGCTCTTCAGTGGTCTTAAATATTAAATAGTTAACTCTCACAAAGCGTCAAGACATGTGCACATCCGCTGCGCCTACGGCGTCGGAGAATCGAGATGACCCAATCGCCAATGAATACGACGAACGGAATGAGCCTGTGAGTGAGAGCACACACCATGTTCACCGCACGAGTCTCGGGCACACGGCACGGCGCGCAGCGAGCAGCGTGCCCACGAGCGCACAGGCCCAAAGCCAAATGCACGAGGCGGCACGAGCACAGCCAGAGACCGACGACCGACGACGCGACGAGGAAGTAGTCCGGCCGTGTCGCGAGTAACAGCTCACAAATGCACGCAGGCCAGAGAGCTCCGAGACCCCCCTCTCGCCGCGCCCACACTCATCATACGTCGCACGGCACCGTGCCGTGCCGCGCCGTCCTCTGCTCAGCACGGCGCCTTCCCTTCAGGGCACGACAGTCGTCAGAGGCATCTCCGCGAGCGGTGAAGGTGCGTCGGCGGTTGGAAGCGACGCATGAAACTCCTCCAGAAGCGCCGGGTCGATGATGTTGCGCTCATCCTCCCATGTGTCGTGAGAGGCATCGAATCCCTCCCAACGCACGAGGTACTGCCAGCGCGTGTTGGCCCAGCGGCGGTCGATGAGCCGTTCGACGGTGTACAGCCCATCGACGTACCTGCGCGGCGAGCGCGGGGAGCGGGGTGACTTCGCACCACCCGAGCTGCCGCCGGCCTTTCGTGGCTTCGCCGCCACCGGCGAGGGCGCGGCTGGCATGGTCGCCGCCATCGCCTGAGCGGCAGCGGCCTTGGCGCAGGCTGCCCGCGCGGCCGCCGCGGCCGCAAGTGCTATCTTGGCCTCAGCCGCCGCCTTCGCCTCGGCTGCAGCTGCCATGGCCGCGGCCGCGATGGCCGTGAGCTCAGAAGCCGAGCGGAATTCAAGTCCGTCCATCGCCACCGGCACCGGCTTCGCGCGGCTCGAATTGGCTTTGCGCGCGGGCTCGGCAGAGGCGCCTCCGGGAAGAACTGCCGCCGCCCTCGCCTTGCCGACCGCCATGCTCACGGGGGGATGATCGTTGGAGTCATTCGTGGGTGATCGTGGTCGATTGCCAGGTCGCTTGCCAGCCCCTTCAGCGCCCTGGGTGGGCCCGTGGCTGCCGCGGCCGCTACCTCCTTGCCCACTGCCTCCGCGCCAGCGCACCGAGGAGTCGTGCGCGCGCCCTACGGCCCGCCCTGCACGGCCCGCTCGCCCCCCGCCCATGGCTGTGCCTCTGGCCGCCGCGAGAGCAAGGATGTTGGCCGCCGCGGCCGCCGCAGCCGACATGGGGCCCGTGGCGGCGCAAGCGGCGGCGGCAGTGGAGGCGGCGGCGGCAGTGGAGGCGGCGGCGGCAGTGGAGGCGGCGGCGCCGCCGCTGCCCGTGGCCCCGCCGCCTCTCATGGCGCCCAAGGGTCTCACCATGGCTGCCGGTTGGGGCTCTTTTAAACGCCCCGGAACGGCCGCGGGCTGCGGCTCTTTTGAGCGCCGGCGGGAGAATCCAGGCGGCAGCCTGTGTTCAAATGCCGCCGACGGCGCGGGCATGCGCCTTCGCGGCTCGTCGATCAGCGGGAGGATGTGCAAGCCGGAGTGGCGGTCGGGCAGCAGGCATCCGAGCGTACCACACAGCTTGATCTTCCGCGTCACCAGCCGCAACGCACATGATACGTACGACTGGCCCTCTCTGCTGCCGTCGCCGTCGCCGCCGTCGCCGCTGCTGCGGCGGAAGCTGTCTCGCAAAGTCTCGTCGCTCGCCACATCGAGCTCCATGGCGCTCGACGCGCCGACCTCTGCCTCCGCCTCGTCGCCCTCGTCATCACACTCCGCACACAGCCCCACACGGCCGCAACGGCCGACAGTAAGCTCGAGGCGAACGGTGACCTGGGTCGTCTGGTACGGGCCGACTATCGCTCGCTGACGACCCTGTGCATTGTCCTTTCGTCGGCCGCCCCCTCCGCGCCCCGAAGCGCCGTCTCGAGCGCCGTCGCCGCTGCTGCTGTCGGCGGCAGAGTCCGACTCATTCAACTCGTCCTTGTCCACATCGTCCTCATTGTCGCTGTCTCGTAGGAACTTGAAAAAGTCGGGAGGGAAGGCGGATGCCGTCGCAGCGATGGCGCGCGCGCGATGGCCGCCGCCGCTGCCGCCCCGGCTGCTGCTGCCCACACCGAACGGATTCCCCGCGACGCCGCGCATCGCCGCGCTCAGCTCGGCGCCGCTCAGGTACGCGATCCTCGTCAGCTTGCGTGCGAGTGCCTGCGCGACCTGCACGTCGATATCGGCCGTGACAAAACGTGTCGGCTCTGCGGGCACGCCACGCCGGCGCCAGCCTTTGGGCAAGGAGGAGGCAGAACCGGCGGCGGACGAAGAGGCACCGACATCTAATGGCTGTCGAGCGGCCGGAGTTGAGGTGGGATCAATCCACGGAGGCACGTCCGCTTGAAAATTCGGTCCAATGGGGCAATCGCCCTCGTCATCGTGGTCGTGGTCGTCGTCGTCGTCGCCGTCGTCCTTCTTGAGGCTTGCGTACGTCCATCCAGGCGGGGGGCGGTAACGCATCGGGCACGTGTGCGGCCTGTGCTTGCCCTGGCACGCTGCACACTTGGCGTTGGCGGCCGAAGGCACAAACGCAATGACCGCCGCCACAGGCGAGGTGGGTGACTTGAGCTGCTTGGAGGGCGAGAGTGTCAGGTACGCATGTGGTCGCTTAGGGCTTACAGGCTGCGGCGGCGGGCAATGGTGTTGCCGCACAGTGAGCGCGGCTGGGCGCGGCTGGCGCGGCAGCGGTGGCCGCGAGGGCGAGGGCGAGAAGTTGCGTGGGCGGCGCTCCCGGGTGCCGAGTTCTGGTATCCGATGAAGTCCGCCGTGCTTATCAGGCAGGGTACATCCGAAGGTTCCACAGAGCGCTGGTCCATCATCATACATCTCGATCTCCTCATCGTCGTCGTCCTTGTCGTCATCGTCGTCCTCGTCGTCCTTGCCCTTCCTGGAACGACCTACTCCGTATGCACTCGGCTGCGCGGCTCTCGCGCGCTTCGCCGGCGGCACGGCTGCATCGTCTGCCTCCTCGTCCTCGTCCTCCTCCACCTCCTCCTCCTCCTCCTCCTCGCCGTCCTCCTCCTCGGTCGCCGCACTGTCGACCTTCGCCGCACTGTCGACCTTGCCGGAAGGCGACCACGCGGCCTGCTTTCCGTCGAGCTCGTCCACCAGCCGCTTGTCGATGATGTTCGACGCGTCCTCCCATGTATCGTCCGCTGGACCGTAGCCCTTCCAGCGCACGAGAAACTGCTCCCTGCGCGCGCGGCCGCTGCCGCGGAAGCGGCGATCAAGCAGCCGGGCGACGATGAAGACAGGCGCGGCCGATGCGCGTGCCTTCGGCCGATCGTACGCGATCGGCGGCGGATGCACGGGCGACTTGCTCAACACGGCCGCAGCGGCGTCGAACACGGCGTCGTCACCGTCGAGGCCGCAGGCCGGCAGCGGCTGCCCGGCGCTGCTGCCGGAGGCGCTGGTGGCGGCGTGTTCCTGGATTGTATGAGGCTTCCTCCGACGCCCTTTGACATCACTGTACACGACGCCGAGGTAATTTTGCACTGCTTGAAAGGCGCGGAAGCGCTGGCCGTTTGGCGCACGTATGGACAAATCGAACTGCTGCGCCAAGTTCCGCTTTCCGTCTTGAGTTGCTGCTGGTACCGGGCGGGCCTTGAGCGTGATGTCCCAGCCGTGCACCGTAATCGCGCCGCTTACTGCGCTGTCCCTCAGCCGGGCGATGGCATGGATCACTTCCTGAGCTTGCACCGTGGAGAGACAATCATCGTCCATCTGCCCTCCTTGCCCGTCCTCGTCGTCCTCGTCGTCCTCGTCGTCCTTGCCCTTCCTGGAACGACCTACTCCGTATGCACTCGGCTGCGCGGCTCTCGCGCGCTTCGCCGGCGGCACGGCTGCATCGACTGCCTCCTCGTCCTCGTCCTCCTCCACCTCGTCCTCCTCCTCCTCGCCGTCCTCCTCCTCGGTCGCCGCACTGTCGACCTTCGCCGCACTGTCGACCTTGCCGGAAGGCGACCATGCGGCCTGCTTGCCGTCGAGCTCGTCCACCAGCCGCTTGTCGATGATGTTCGACGCGTCCTCCCATGTATCGTCCGCTGGACCGTAGCCCTTCCAGCGCACGAGAAACTGCTCCCTGCGCGCGCGGCCGCTGCCGCGGAAGCGGCGATCAAGCAGCCGGGCGACGATGAAGACAGGCGCGGCCGATGCGCGTGCCTTCGGCCGATCGTACGCGATCGGCGGCGGATGCACGGGCGACTTGCTCAACACGGCCGCAGCGGCGTCGAACACGGCGTCGTCACCGTCGAGGCCGCAGGCCGGCAGCGGCTGCCCGGCGCTGCTGCCGGAGGCGCTGGTGGCGGCGTGTTCCTGGATTGTATGAGGCTTCCTCCGACGCCCTTTGACATCACTGTACACGACGCCGAGGTAATTTTGCACTGCTTGAAAGGCGCGGAAGCGCTGGCCGTTTGGCGCACGTATGGACAAATCGAACTGCTGCGCCAAGTTCCGCTTTCCGTCTTGAGTTGCTGCTGGTACCGGGCGGGCCTTGAGCGTGATGTCCCAGCCGTGCACCGTAATCGCGCCGCTTACTGCGCTGTCCCTCAGCCGGGCGATGGCATGGATCACTTCCTGAGCTTGCACCGTGGAGAG
>Ga0210245_102290_pt1 | contig 12177 bp, 5 predicted proteins | sample ChrtobMetaP3_4mM_FD_155450 | JGI IMG/M metagenome (GOLD analysis project Ga0210245, IMG submission 155450) | Chrysochromulina tobin associated microbial communities from unialgal haptophyte culture, Seattle, Washington, United States - P3_4mM | ecosystem: Host-associated > Algae > Haptophytes >...
CCAGGCGAACATCTCGGAAAAGGTGCCCGACACGTCCGCCTCCTCATGCCAGCCCTTCGGCAAGCCGTCCACGTAGGAGCTCGCGCCCCCGTAGAACGACACCGCGTCCGGGCCGAATGCCGCGGCCAGCTCACTAAGCGGCGGGGGCGCGGAGCTTCTTGCCGGCGTCGTAGTCGCACCCGGTGCAACGAGCATGAGGGCCCATGCAGTAACCACCAGGCCCCTTGTCCGAGACGAACTGGTTGCATTTATGCGAGAAGGTGCACGTGCCGTCGGGCTTGAGGTTCTTGCACGGTCGACCGCCGTTGAAGTCGGGGCAAGGCTTCTTGCTGGACTCGTCGGACTTGCCGTTGGGCTTGGTGTTCTTGATGGTCTTGACGTTACCGAGCTTGTCGTCGTTGTTGCCTTTCGGCTGCAGGATCCCCCCGCCAGCACGAAAAAAGGCTGCGGCATTCCGTCGAGCCTCCGAGAGCAATGTATCTTGACCACCTCGACGAAAAACATTGCCCATGTGCAAGACGCGCGCGGGGTCGAAGTCCATCTCGCGGAAGTAGCAGACGACGAGCTCGTGGGCCACCGTGAAGGGCTCCCTCATGCGGACGGTACCAAACACGACATCGTCGATGAACTTGATGACGATCGTCGCCGAGGCCAGGCCCAGCGCGATGACGGTCATGATGAAGAGGTGCGTCATCTCGTAGAACTCGGCCTCGGTCTCCGGGCGCACCAGGGTCACCGAGTGCACCGCCGACTTGGACTTGGCGGCCGCCTCGAGCTTGTACGTGAAGTCCGCGCGCTTGGAGATGACGTTTGAGACCTTGGCCCACACAAATAGGAACGTACCCGTGGCGGAGTGCACGGCCGTCTCGCCGGCCGTCTTGAGCGAATCCATGGCGCCCCGGATCTTCTCGATGGCCTCGATGTTGGCGGCGGCGTCGAGGCGTTCCGCCAAGATCGCCGATGCCTCTGCGAACGAGCAATGGCCGTAGACGGCCGCCTTGACGACGGCACTGGCCGCGTTATACATCGGGTCGGTGAAGTCGATCTGCACGCCCTGAACAGGTGCACAGGCGAGGCCGACGATGGCGTCCACGACGGGCCGGGTGAACTGCATTGCCAGCTCGTGCGTCATGGAGTGGGCCACCGTCGGTGATGACCCCAACTTCTTCTTCTCGAAGATCTCCGCATTCTTGGTGAGCTCGACGACCAGCGGGCACGCTGCAGCCAAATGACCGGCCGGCAAGATGGTGTCCTTGCAGTGCGGGCAGACCGCGTCGACGGGGTAGAAGTTACTCATAGCGATGGCGAGCACCTTGATTCCCACCGGAAGCGGCGCGAGAACGGCGAACGTGTACATGGCCGCGCGCCGTGCGAAAGGCAGGACAGTCGGATCGAGGCTAGGCTCATCGTGCGCGCAGTCGATGGACCGAAAGGACTCCGATCGGGGCGAAGAAGGCCTGGGCACAGCACCGGAAAATGCCCCGAACGTCGCGGGCACGATTATAATAGGCGAAGCTGCCGATGCCCGACCAAACGGAAAAGGGCCGGCGGGAATGTGAAGCCCCCCGCTTGACGCCACCTTGACGAGTACCCGGAGAGAAAGAACGCGCGCGTACGAACGATGCCGCTCGAGTGGGGCAAGTCCATAAAGCCGATTCGAGGGCACCTTGTCGCCCAGGATCTCGTGCGCGTCGACCGCGCCGAGCATGGGGACGCGCGAGCTTGCCCTGTCCCCCCCCATAAAATCGACCACACGCGGAAGCCCAGCATAAGCGCGTGAGGGACTCGTTTTCGCGACCGGGGGGAGCGCCTCGGCCATGCGCAGATGGCTGAGGGCAAAAGCGAGGACGAAGGCGCGAGCACTCGGGCCCCAGCACCACATCGCTCTCGACTGAGAGCCAGACGAGAATGCTACCATCGTTCGAGAATCTCCTCAACGAGGTGTATGCACCCAGTCCGTGCCAGCCGTTGGAATTAAATCGGGATGCGCATCAAACCGTTTCGAGACTCCCTTGAGTCCGAAACGTGAGCAGCAAACCTCCCGGTATGCGTCCGCACGGCCCCCATATGCCCAATACCCCTTCCCCCTGGTTGGGCCCCTGTGGTAGCTCTGCCAACAGTCTCATCACACGTTGAGTTCACGGCCGCTTAACTGTTGGGTCAAGCGGCACGAAAACCACAACTCACAAGCGGAACAACAGATCCACAAAGACCAACATGTGGTCCTGCGCTTTTTGTACGTTCGACAACGATCCAACCACGGGCGCACTCCATCGCTCTGGCCTCATCCTCTGTAAGATGTGTAAGCAACCAAAGGGCGCCGCGGCAGTCCCCGCCGTTGGTGAGGTCATTCCTTTGGCGCCGCCAACGTCTGCACCCCCTCGAGCCACGGCGCTCTACGCGAGGGCCCCTGGCAAGCCAATGTGCCAGTACGGGACCATGTGCTACCGCAACACCTCGGAGCACTTCGCTAAATATGACCATCCGGCTGATCACGAATTGCTCATCAAGGAGCCTGCCGCCGCCGCTGCCGTCGCTTCAGGAGACGAGCTCCCTGATGGTTGGGAAATGAGGTTCACCAGCGAGGGGCGCGCCTTTTACGCCAATCTCCTCACAAAGACGACGCAGTGGGAGCGACCCCTCCCGCCACTGCCCCCCGGCTGGGAACAAAGGCACAATGAAAATGGGCGCCCGTTCTACGTCAATCTGATGACAAAGGCGACGCAGTGGGAGCGCCCCGACAACTTCCTCTCGAAGCTAGAAATGGCGGAGAAGCGCGACCAAATGAACCCCGCTCCTCGCCTAGTGAGCCCGCCCCACGTCAAGCCACTGGAGTCGTCAGCCCATCCAACGCCATTGGTCGCGTTTCCCGTCGACGAGATGGAGCTCGCGATCGCCGAATCGCTCCGCTCAACTCAACGCCCAGCCGTCCATCCAAAGGAGCATAGGGTCAGCGCGCAGACGGAGGCGGCAGACGTGCAGGCGGCCCTCACGGCCTCGCTCGAAATCGCAGGCCAACAGGAAGACGACCGTCGGCCGCTCGTCGCCGGGCTGCTGCCTTTGAACGCGCTCATGGCCGAGTACACCAACAGTCGCTCGGCCGACCTCTACCACGCGACCACCCAGACGCTCAGCGCAAGGTACGAGTCAATCCGGCGCATCCGTGGGGACGGCAACTGCTTCTACCGCGCCTTCTTTGTCTCGTGGATGGATCGTTTGCTCGGACTGCCAGTGGAGCACCAGAGCGACGTGTGGCAGCGCGTCGTACCTTCAATGGAGCGCGAGCTCAGATCGCATCTGCCCGCGGAGCTCGCCGAGCTGCTCCCCGCACTCGGACGCACCGTGGCGGATCATGTCAGGGGACTGTGCGCGCCTGCGTCGGCGACCGAGCCGGCGACGGCGGCCGAGCCTGGTTCACTAGAGCTGCGCGAGGTTGGCGAGTCTGACGAAGCTGGTTCACAAGAGCTGCGCGAGGTTGGCGAGGCTGACGAAGCTGGGCCAGTCACCTACGAGAAGCGGTGGCTGAGGGCGGTGACGGAGCCGGCGACAGCGACCAAGTGCATTCAGTGGCTCCGACTGGTCACCTCGGCATACATGCGATCCAATAGGGATGGGTTCGAGCCCTTCCTTCAGAAGCCGTTTGAGACCTTTTTGGCCGAGGACGTTGAGACGATGAACGTGGAGGCTGAGGAGATGCACATCGTCGCACTCACAAAGGCGCTTCAGCTGCGTGTGCGCGTCGAGTACTTCGATCCGATCCCTCGTCAGTCAGCGTACAGCCTTCGCTGCGGCGTGCACCGGTTCGTAGTACGCGGCCCCGCCGAGCTTGACGCACGTACGAGCGCCCGCATGGCCGCCGAGACCAGATTGCAATCTCCCCGCATGGCCGCCGAGACCAGATTGCAATCTCCCGCGAGATCGGATCGAGACGGCACGATGGCGATGCGATCCCGCCGTCCCGTCGCGCCGCTGGTGGCGTGCTTACTCTTCCGTCCCGGCCACTACGATGTGCTCGTGCCGCGTTCGTGGGACGGACTGGATCCTCACGCCGTTCAGGCAGCGAGTGCCGCGGTCGAGGATGCAGCCGTTGAGGAGGATGAGCGCACGTGTGAAGTCTTCGTGCCGCCGGTGGCGCCAGAGGAGCCAGACCGGCCTTGTGGGACGTGCTCGGAGCGCCTTCGCGCCTGTGTGCTGTGTGCCTCCGCGCTGTGCGTGGCCGACGGGTGCTCCTCGCGCCAGCAGCTCGCGCCGGGGCAGCCGCCGCCCAGGACGGCGCCCTCCGGACTGCCCAGGACGGCGCGCGAGGGAGGCGCCTCGCTGCCATTCCCGGGGGTGCCCAGGACGGCGCCGCGGCCGGGGGAGCCCGACTGGCTGCCGTTGCCTCCGGCATGCTTCACGATGCCTACCGAGTTTGGACCACTCGCCACCAGCGCGCCCGTGTGCGCAGAGTGCATTGAGCGCCTGCCACTCGCGCAGCCGTGCGTGCAGCCGTGTGCGCCCGCCGCCGGGGCCAACGCTGCCGGGGCCGAGGCCGCCATGGACATGGCTGCCGAGAGTCCCCTCTTTGATCAGCTCTATCGGTGCGCCGCTGCCGCGCAGCCCTGCGGCTGTGGCGTCGTCGACTTCGCACCGCGGGTGCACCGCCACGCGCTCCAGTGTGCGTCTGAACGAGTCGCTTGCCTGTACAAGGAGTGCACGCAGAGCCTTCCGCGGCGTGAGCGCGGCGAACACTTGCTGGTGTGCGAGCACGCGCCCCTCCGGTGTGAGCACGCGGGGTGCGACGCCGTCTTCCCACGCCATCTGATGGCCGAGCACGCCGCCGTGTGCAAGTTTGCGCTCCAGACCTGCGACGACTGCGCCGAGCGCCTCGTTCGCTTGGAGATGGCTTCGCATAGGGCGACCTGCCCCAAGAGGCCCGTGCCATGCTCGGCATGCGGCGAGGCGCTCCCCCTCGACGCGCACGCGCAGCACATGGCACAGGTATGCCCGGAGCGTGAAGTGCGCTGCGGGCGCCTCGGCTGCGGCCTGCGCTTCAGCGCGCGTCAACGGCCTGCACATGATGCCACGTGTCCGGGCGCGATGGTTGCATGCATCTGGGGCTGTGGGATGACCCTCGAGCGGCGTGCGCTGCGAGCCCATCAGCAAGAGTGCCCGCGCGCGTGGGTGCGCTGCCCGGGCTGCCCAGCGGAGGTCTCCCATCGGCGAGGCGAGGTGCGCTCGCACCATGGCGAGTGCCCGGGGATGCCGTATGTATGCCTCTACTGCGACAAGCTCGTCTTGCGTGCGAGCCAGGATGTGCACGAGAGAGAGGCATGCGAGGTCCTGTGCAAGAAGAGCATGTTCGAGTGCGTGATCTGCACCGTCGAGGACGAGTGTGGAACAGTGCCTCATTTTGAACCGGACTGCTTCGTGCGCGGCTGCGCGGCTGACGACGATCACCGATGCCACTTTGAGTGCATCGAAAACTACGTCCGCAACGAGATCACTAAGTGGCCAGATGCCACGAGCGAGAAGCTCAAGTGCCCGGGCCCGGGCTGCATGGGCCGCCGGGAGCTGCCCCAATGCGAGATCACCCCGCACCAAGTGCACGGGATGCAGGGGCTCGAGCCACCGATCAAGGAGAAGTATGACCGCATCCTCAACGTACGAGTTCTCAGGGAAGCTCATGGCGACAGCCTTAAGGCTTGTCCACGCGGCTGTGGCTACTTTGTCCTCGCGCCCAACGCACGCCAAAAGTGGATGCCCTGCAAGATCTGCCGCGAGCCTGACGGATCCGAGCTCGTCATGTGCCTCGAATGCGGAGAGCCGCACGACAGGCGCCACATCACGTGCGCGCAGCACGCTGAGTTCAAGCGCCAAAATGCGCCCGATTTCCAGGCGGAGCGCATGATGGAGCTTGAGCAGTTTGGCGTGTTCAAACGGTGCCCAGGCCCGTCGTGTAACGTCCCCATCACCAAGGCGGGTGGCTGCCAGCACATGGACCACCCCCATGCCCTAGGCGGGTGCGGCTATGCGTTCTGCTGGCACTGCCTCGCGCCACACGCTGTGTCGACCGCGCATGATGCCTCGTTCCACAAGCGCGAGTGCCTGCTATGGCAGCCGGCCGGGGGCGAGGACAGATTCCTCAACCGCACCGACCGGCGAAAGAAGCCAGGCGAATTCTGCCCGCTGTGCGACGCCGCAGGCAGTTTTTGCAACCGGCGTCCCGCGACGGCGTGCCGGCGCGACTCCAACGGGGATACGAGCGTGGAGGGCGACATGGAGACGGTGACGCATTGTGCGTGCCGCCACGGGTGCGGGTGTACCTGCACGATGGGGCTTGTCTCGCGCTGCAAGTGTGGCGACGCAGACGCCCAGACTGCCCTCGGTGAGGCAATCAAGAAGCTCAGCGCAGACGACGTGCGCACGTTCCCGTTGGAGTCCAAGTCCGCCTGCATCTGCGGCTACTCGCAGGTGCATTGATGGCCACTGAGGAGTCCTGATGAGCACTAAGTACCACTGATGACCACTGATGACCACTGAGGACCGCTGATAACCACCGATAACCACTGATGACCACCGATAACCACTGATGACCACTGATGACCACTGATAACCGCTACTCGCAGGTGTGTTGCTCGAGCTGCAAGACGACCCGGTGCCGGCTGTGCGACCGCCCGTCGCATCCGGGCGAGCCGTGCCTAGAAGACCAGCGCGAGCCGGGCAACTCACGACAGATGAGCGCCGTCGGCGAGGCGAGAGGCGCCGCGGCGGCGGAGAACTGAATTGAGGACGGGAGAAAGGCTCCGGCAACGAGCGCGAGAACTATGGGGTCGGTGAGAGGGGGGGGCGAAGCCAATCTTAGAGTCGACTGGAAATTTTCAGGAAACTTGACGAAGCGACAACGCCGTCGGCCCTCGACCCGCTCCACGACCCGGTACGTGGTCACCGCCGCGGTGCCTCCCGCTCAATCGATCCGATCCGAGAGGCGTAGACCACGGACCATGCAGCGTGCCACGCTCCTCCTCAGCGGCCTCCTGGCTGCCACCAGCGCCCAGCAGCAGCCAAGCAATTACAGGGCATTCTCGATCGTCGGCAATGCCAACGTTGGGGAAGAGCTGGTGTGTAACGCGCAGTCTGGCGGCCTGCCGTGCCCCAGCGACGGCTTGACGGACGCCATCGACGGCTCGATGTATTTGACCTCCTCGGACCTCGAGCTTTCGCGTGACGGTAATCGCTTGCAGTACGTGGGCATCATCTTCCCGAGCATTGCACTCTCGTCAGCGGATGCGAACACGCTCGCCAACTCGCACCTCGTCTTTGATATCGACGAGATTCATCCCGGCGTAACCGACGCACCGGTCACCGTGAGGATCTACGGCGAGCGCAACATCAACGCGGCGCTGCCCGGTAACAGTCTCCACAACTTCACTTTTCGCACACGGACGACCGCATCCGTCACGTGGACGCCGCCCTCGTCGCGCCTTGAGCACGAGCTTCTGATATCGCCCGACGTCTCGACGATCGTCAAGGAGATCTTGCTCCTCCCCGGCTGGACCTCCGGAAATTCAATGGGCTTCTTCATCGAGTACGTCAGCGGCGCCGGCGTTCGCTGGGTGGAGGCGTACCACGTCAACCCCGAGTTCGCCACCCGCTCGGGCACCTCCGGCATCGTGCCGGCGCTCGAGGTGAATGCGATCATCTATTCGCCGCCGAAGCCGCCCCCTCCCTTCCGGCCCCCACCGCCGCCGCCCTCTCCCTTCCCGCCCGGCGCCACCTGCTCCAGAACGCCGTGCCTCGGCGACAACAGCGGCTGCAACGGCAACCTCTGCCTGGGCGACGGCGACTGCGACGCGGACAGCGATTGCGCCATCGGCTTGCTGTGCGGCACCGACAATTGCGCGGCTTTCCGGCAGAGCACGGGCTGGCCGAGCAACGGGCCCGGCTGGGACCTGACGGACGATTGCTGCTATTCGCCGGGCGGCTTGGGTGGTCCGAATCCGATGGTCGCCCGCTTCAAGACATGCGACGTGGGCAACGCGCAGACGAGCGGCGTCACTCTCATGCATACGGCCCCGACCATCTACCTGAGCAACAGCAACCACCAGCGCGATCAGATCTATACGCACACTTACACGTCGGCGGATCTGTCGTACGACGCGCCCATCCGGGCCGTCTCGCTCACGGCCCTCACCTCGGATGGTTGGTGCGTTGAGGACCTTCGGGCGAACGGCATTCTGCTCGACGGCGCTCGCGGCGTGTGGCTTGACAATCCGGTCGAAGGACCTGCGACCGGCTACCCTCTGCACACGGCGTACGTCACGTACACGTGGCGCGTGCCCAACCCGTCGCGCACGCTCACGCTCAGCTGGCACACGTGCGACATCAACAACGCCCAGAGCAACGGCCTCATCGTGCTCCATCTCTCCGAGGCCAAGCTGTTCAACTCGCAGACGCGCGGCGCCATCGTCACGACGAACGTGCCCGGAGAGGCGCGCACGGTCTCGCTCACCGCGTTGAGCTCCGATGGCTGGTGCGTCGAAGACCTGATGCTCAACGGCCAATCGCCCAACCCCGACGGCCAGGCACGTCGCGTTTGGCTCGACAACCCTCCTGAGGGGTTCTACGGTAACGTGCCCGTCGCCATTACATACGCGTGGCGCTGGGATACCGTGGCAGCGATCGCGCCGCTTGTGTGCAACTACATCGTGGGCAATGGCGACGGCGCCACGGAGACACGCGTCGGCATCTTTGGCTCAGAGCTCGACTGCGCCAACGCGGTCCGTAACCAATATCCTCTCGCCAACGGCGCCTCGTACTCGAGCGACGCGTCCATCGGCGCGTGCTACGCCGAGTTTGGCATGCACCTCAGCAACGGCAATACGCAGTGGCGCACGTGCCTCTTTGGTGGCTGGCCCGCCCTCTCGCCCCCGCCCCCAACCTCGCCTCCAACCCCCGAGTGCGAGGGCAGCCGCCGCGCCTCCCTGACCACAGACACTCCACAGAACCATGGCGGCGTGGAAGGTGGGTTGGTGGCGTTCTTATTCATCTTCGCTTTGTTCCTAGGAGCTGTCGTGGGCGTCGGGGGCTACGTGTATGCTTCACGCCAGCGCGGCTGGCAGCCCGCACGTGCACGTACGACGCCCCGCATGATGGCCACGACGGCTCCCATGATGGTTCAGCTCGGCAAGGGGGAAATCATGACCACTCCGCTCGCTGGCTCCGACTCCGCGGCGACGGGTTACCAAGCACCCAACTTCTGAGCTCTCCAAGGAGAGCTGGGGCGCGAAGGCGCGCCCCATGCAGGCTGGACTCGAGCTGCTCAACCTGGGCCTGTGCACCGCCTCTGCTATCAGCTGCTCGGATGCACCGAGTTGTTCGGGATCGCGAGGTCACGCCAGTATGTGGTCACGTCGATTCCGTCGGTTTCGTCGACGGCGACGTACACTTGAGTACTGCAAGGGTGGAGGTGGCGGCTGACTTTTGAATGGACGGCGAGGGTGGAGGTGGCGAACCGAAGGTGTCGTCTTTTGGATGGGTTGGTGATGGCCACGGTTAGGGTCCTCCGGTCGATAGTCGATCTCTGGGCTTGTGCGGGCTGGGGCTTCTTGCACCTCCACCCTGTGGTCATGGGTGATAGGGAAGGCGGCTTACCGGCGTACCGGCGTACCCCTACCCGGGAAGCATGGGCGTGTTGCTCTCGGTGTGGCAGGTATACGTGACGCGATGGAGAACCGATAAGTGCGTCGAAGCTAGGCCTGGGTGGGGCCGCCGCGCGGACATATTAATATCAATTATGGCGTATGAGGAAGGTATGTGGTAATGTGGATACTCAAGTGGATTCGATACTGCATAGACGGTTTCCACGCCCGAGATCTCCCGCGCCCCCGCTCTGAACGGACCCGGGAGCGGACGCCGGAGGCCCGCCCGTCCCCGCCCGTGCGAGCGGCGGCCCCAGCACGCACCGCGAGGACCGGGTCGTGAAGCAGAGAAGCTCCAGGGGATTTTCAACCCAACCATAACACTGAATGCTACATGGAAAACAATCCCGGCTGACGCTAATACTCTCCGATGCCGCTCGTCTCTATACCCACCCCGTCGCCCACACTAACCCCCGCATCGTTCCGCCCCGCGCCTCAAAAGGAAAGATCGATTTAGTTTTCCACTCCCCCCCCACCGGTATTTGTGAATGTGAATACATGTCGTGTGATTCATGTTGATTCATGATGAATGTGTGTTACTGTAGAAGTCATACATACACACATTCACATTCACACGAGAGCGTTTGTGCATGCACAAGGCTGCAGCACAAGGCACATCTATGAGCTCCGCAATCACTCTTCGGCACCATCGCGTCGGTGGTGGCTCCACCGCCGTCTGCCTTGCGGGCGAGGCGCGCACATTCCTATCTGCACGCGTTCGTCAGACACAGCAAGCCAACCTCCTTCAGCCGCTCGTTGCTGACCTCTTCTTGGTGCTCTCACCTCGTTCCAGCGGTGCTCCCGAATCATGGCTGACGCAGCTGCAACTCGTCGAGCAGCAATTGGACCCTGTGAGCATCGTCGTGGCACGCGACGAGCAGATGGGCATTGTCCTCCAGCAACTGGCATTGCCGCAGGACGAAGCTCGCCTTATTTACGAGTGCACTCGAGTACAACCTTTGCCAACTCGACCAGTGTCCCGCGGTGACAATGATTGGCGCGCATGGTTCCAAGTGGGCGCGTGTGTGCCCCAGCTCTCGTTGGCTCTGCGGCACCGCGTTTGCCTGGAGCTGATCGAGCACACGGAGCGCGAACGACGCTTCAAGTACGACTGGGTCGTGCGCTCGCGGCCGGACGTTGCAGTGCCATGCGCTCTACCACATTCCGCTGTCCTGAAGCACGAGATGGTTCGCTACTTCATGGACTTTATCGTGTTTATGCCGCGCGGCGCTGCCGACACGGTGCTGCGCGAAGTCCCACTCGCTCGCCAGTGGAACGTGAGCGAATGCTACAGCTACCGCGACGAGAATGCGATGGGCGCCTGCAATGCGGCCTTGGCGAGCCGTGCGGGCTGGCATGTGGTCGGGCTGGAGGCGAGTGTGTGGGTGCCAAGCGAGCGCCGGTTTGAGCGTCAAGAGCTTGTGTACCCCGCGCGCAAGGACGATCGGCCACGCGATGCGCGTGCTCTCACTGCGCGCCATCGCACCGAGCACGAGATAGTGCCGAGGCCACATCCTCCATTTGGGAATGTCTCGAGCCGCTCCAATCCCCAGACGCCCAACGGTGCGATCTACCCACGATGCGTGCTCGCGCCGAACGCGACGAGTGCACTCGCGCAGCAAACGGCCACGCGGCCGGCAGTGCCGTTCCTCTGCGAGCCGGGTGTCTGGCGGCCAAAACAATGGGAGCCTTGAGCCCTTGTGCCTTGAGAGCACGACTCCGAGAGGTGAGGTAGGCTTCATGTAGGCTTCAAGGTAGGCGGAGACCAGACTAAGGACCAGATGGCAGCACGACAAAACTCGGATACTGATTCGAGGTCTTCGCGCGATGGCGAACTATGTGCCGAATCCGCTGATCTGCATCTGGCCTGCTGCACACACCACCGCGGACACATTTTGACTTTCACCTAGACCCCCCAAAATACGGCTCCCCTCAAGAGTAATAGGCTTCTTACGTTAGGTGTAGGTCCGATTCGGCATGGGCAGGGTGCCGCAGGGACATCCGGCGGGAGCGTGCCCGCCTCACATCCGGACCTCGAGAACCTTTCAACAACCGAACACGATAGACCTACCCACAAGAGGTGGAAGGCGGCCCGCATTCGGCCCACCCCAGGGCCCCCACCCAGGGAGCGCCCCCACCAACGGGTAACAACGAGAGCATTTTTTGCACACCACCATGCAGCTCGGGATGCTGCTATCTCGGCCGGCCTCCGTTCTCGCGGACGTGACAACCATCCTTATCGCCGCACCTTCCATGAGCTTCAAGCTCACCATGGAGATGTCACCCTTCTAAGAAGGCCCCGTGCGGTACCCGCCATGGTGTTAAGTTTACTATGTGTGAATGTTGTATTGTCTTCACAGCTGTGCTGCTCGCGGGAAAGAGTGACTACTTGAGTAGTGGTGAGTAACCTTAGACGTCGCACGCGGAGTGCGCAAAGGGTGTTCTAGACAGACAACCCCCGACTCACGCCTGGAAAAACACGCGCTTGCGGGAAGTG
>Ga0210245_102291_pt1 | contig 12171 bp, 9 predicted proteins | sample ChrtobMetaP3_4mM_FD_155450 | JGI IMG/M metagenome (GOLD analysis project Ga0210245, IMG submission 155450) | Chrysochromulina tobin associated microbial communities from unialgal haptophyte culture, Seattle, Washington, United States - P3_4mM | ecosystem: Host-associated > Algae > Haptophytes >...
GCCGCCGCCACCGCCGCCGCCGCCTTCGCCCTCCCCACCGCCCCCACCATCGCTGACACCATCGCTGCCACCATCGCCACCGCCGTCGGCCTCGCCGCCGCCACCGCCGCCGCCACCGCCGCCCTCGCCTTTGCCGCCGTCGCCCTTGCCGCCGCCACCGCCGCTGCCCTTGCCGCCTCCGCCGCCGCCCTCGCCACCCTTGCCGCCTTCGCCGCCATTGCCCCCGTCTGCGCCCGCCCTGCATCCCGTTGGCGTCCTGCTGGGTGCGGGCGCGCTCGTCGCCCTCGCCCTCGCCCTCGGCGCGCTCGCCGCGGGCGGCTGTGCGTATGCGCGGCAGGCGGCGGGTGGCACGAGCTACGCACAGCTCAAGGAGGCGGAGGCGGAGGGCGCTGCCCCGGCGCCGCTGAGCGCCGTGGCCGGCGGCGGGCCACCAGGGCGGCCGTCTGTACCTAGCCGCGCGCCGTCCAGCCGCGTTTCGTCTAGCCGCGCGCCGTCCAGCCGCGCGCCATCCAGCCGCGCGCCGTCCAGCTGCGTTTCGTCTAGCCGCGTCCCGTCTAGCTGCGTCCCGTCTAGCCGCGGCATTGGCCCGGAGCCCCCCGACGTGGAGGCACCCTTGGCAGCCCAAGAGAGTGCAGCTCGAGAGGCCGAGAGGGTGGCCGCTGAGGCTGAAGTGGCTGCGCAAGCTGCCGCAAAGGAGCGGCGCGAGGCGGATCGGCTTGCGTTGGCGGAGCGCGCGGCGGCACAGAAAGCTGAGGCCGAGCGTATTGCTGCCGAGCGGCGCGAGGCAGAGCGGCGGGAGGCAGAGCGGCGGGAGGCAGAGCGGCGGGAGGCAGAGCGGCGGGAGGCAGAGCGGCGCGAGGCAGAGCGGCGGGAGGCAGAGCGGCAGGAGGCCGAGCGGCGGGAGGCAGAGCGGCGGGAGGCCGAGCGCATTGCTGCCGAGGAGGAGAACGAGAATGAGGGCGAGGAGGAGGAGGGCGAGGAGGGCGAGGAGGGCGAGGAGGGCGAGGAGGAGGCCGTCGCAGAACGAGAAGCTCCGAAGGCCACTGCTTTCGAGAATGAGAGAGCTGCCGTGAAGGCAAGGGTGCGCGCGCTCTTCGAGTCGATGGACACGGATGGCAGTGGAGAGATCTCGCGCAACGAGCTCGCAGCCAAGCTGCGCGCCGATGGTGAGTTGGAGGCCCTTCTTGGCGTGGCCGACGCCAAGACCATCCCGCAGGTGGTTCGGCTCATGCGCATGCTTGAGCAGACGGGCGAGATTGACCGAGATGGTGACTCGCACATGACGCTGGAAGAGCTCGAGGCCGGCCTGCTTGCCGATCGGGCAGAGGCGGCCAATATCGCAGCTCAACGGGCCGCGGCTGCAAGGATCGCGGCGGAGGAGGCTGCAAGGATCGCGGCGGAGGACCGGCGTGCGGCGGAGCGCGCGGCGGCCGAGAGGGCGGCGGCCGAAAAGGCGGCGGCCGAGAGGGCGGCGGCCGAAAAGGCGGCGGCCGAGAGGGCGACGGCCGAGAAGGCGGCGGCCGAGAAGGCGGCGGCCGAAAAGGCGGCGGCCGAGAAGGCGGCGGCCGAGAAGGCGGCGGCCGAGAAGGCGGCGGCCGAGAGGGCGGCGGCCGAGAAGGCGGCGGCCGAAAAGGCGGCGGTCGAGAAGGCGGCGGCGGCCGAGAGGGCGGCGGCCGAGGAGGCGGCGGCCGAGAAGGCGGCGGCAGAGGAGGCAGCGGCAGCCGAGGAGGCGGCGGCTGAGGCTGAGATCGAGATCGACGCCGAGGAGCGCTCGAGGCGCGAGGCCAACGAAAAGGCGACGCTTCGTGCCGAAGAGGAAGCGACTGGGGTGGAGCAGCGGGAGGCAGAGCGGCGTGAGGCCGAGCGGCGGGAGGCAGAGCGGCGCGAAGCAGAGCGGCGCGAAGCAGAGCGGCGTGAGGCCGAGCGGCGTGAGGCAGAGCGGCGGGAGGCCGAGCGCATTGCTGCCGAGCGGATTGCTGCCGAGCGGCGTGAGGCCGAGCGCATTGCTGCCGAGCGGCGTGAGGCAGAGCGGCGTGAGGCAGCAGCGGCAGCCCGTCGCGAGGCGGAGCGCGCGGCGGCAGAGCAAGCAGAGGCCGCTCGCCGTGCCGCCGCCGAGGTCTACGCACAGCGGGTGGAGGCTGAGCGCCGAGCATTGCAGATTGCAGAGGCCGAGCGCCGTGCTGCCGAGGAGGCGTACGATGACGAGATCTACGATGAGGAGGCGTACGATGAGGAGGACGTGCTTGACCCTTACGCCGAGGAGGCGGAGGAGGCCGAGGAGGCCGAGGAGGCCGAGGAGGAGGGATACGATGAGGCCGAGGAGGGATACGATGAGGAGGGATACGATGAAGAATACGATGAGGAAGCCCAGTGGCGAGAGGCGGCCGAGCTTCGAGCACAGCTTGATGCTGCGGCGAATGATGACATCACTGATGAGACTCCGAGACCGCCTGATGACATCACTGATGAGACTCCGAGACCACCTGGAGACGATGGCGACGATGACGACGACAACTATAGCGCCTGATGAGGACCCACCGCGTCACGATCCCACGGAGCCTCTGCTCACTTGTGCGCCTTAGATTGATCGGGGGGTGGCCGGCGCCACTCTTGGACCTAGCGGCCACTCTGTGGGAACACCCTTCCTAGATTGATCGGGGGGTGGCCGGCGCCACACATATCACCCCGCGCATCGCCAGCACGAAGCTGCGGCGGTTCAAGCTACTATTCAGTTCAGTGTCGAATCGGCATGCCTGGCATCTAAGCGCGAACGGGCGCTCGTTGCACGGCGGCGGCGTGGAGTCCCCGACCGTGCGGCGTCACAGCTTCCGCGGGATCTATCGCGACCGTGTTCGCGTTTTCGGTTTTGCTCGCGCCATACGCTGAGTGTCAGATATGGAAGTGAGGAATACCCCCTAACAGACGTTTTAACGGTTATTACGTTGGAAGCACGTCATTGGCACGAGGGGGAGGGGGGCGCGCCGGCGAAACGGACGCTTCGGCAATTTCGCGCGTCACGTGACCGAGCTCAGAGGCGCGTCGAATTGCGTAATTTGGCGTACGAGGTACGATGGTACGTCCGGTCCGCCGCGCGCGCACCGTTTCGTCGGTCGCACTCTGCGTGGCGGGTGTGCGCGCGCCATGGCCATGCCTATGGCGCGCGCCTGCCGGGCGCCCGCGCGCGCAGCCCCGGCAGAACAATGTACAATCGAGATCGCGATAACGGATAGCCGATCGGTTTACGTATTTACCTCACTACTCTTGAGACACGCAAGACTTCAGAGAATGAGCAGAATACAGAGCTCTAGCGCACAATGCCGCGGCCATGCGCGGCCCATGGCCATGCAACACAGGACAAGACTCAAGACTCAATTCGACAAAGGTTCATGATGCTCTCCATGCATGTGTGCTCGCTGTCTCTCAGCCCGCTCGCTGCTCGCGCCCGCACCGCGCCCGCACCGCCGGCACCGTTGAAAACATGCTCTGCCCTCGATGTGCCCCCACGCACAGGCGCCACCGCCACTAATGTCACCGATGCCACCGCCGCTGCCGCCGCGGCTGCCGTGTGCCGCCGTGTGCCGTCGAGTGCCACACCCTCAGGCCTCGACCGCTTCGTCCTCGAGTTTAGCCCGGTCGGCGCTCGGCTCGTCGGCGCCGCCGGCCACACTCGGTGCCTCGAGCGTCGCGCCGCTGAGCTCCGAGGGCACCGCGGCCACCGCTGTGGGCACGGCGGCGTGGATAGCTGTGGGGACGGTGGCTGCTGTGGCGCTGCCTGCGAAGCAGCAGGGCGCCTCGGCGACGGCGGAGACGACCGGATCAGAGGTGGGCGCGCCGTCGACAGTCGCCATGCGCATCACGGCGCCCGGCGCGAGCTGCAAGCCAGATGGCTGCAAGCCGCCCGCCATGGTCATCGAGCCCATCGGAAGCTGCTGCATGGCACCCATGGGCTGCATCGCCACCAGGCTGGGCTGCCCCATCATGCCGGCCATCTGGCCGGCCGCGATCTGGCACGTCGGCATTTGCATCGGCTGCATCGCACCCCCCTGCTGCCCATTGACCATCACGTAACCGCCGCTCACCGCAGCGTACATGTGGCTCGGGTCGGCGTTGGGCATCACCGCGCCCGCGGGCATGCCGCCCGGCGTGGCCGCTGCCCACTGCACGGGCTGGCACATCTGCTGCGCGTTGGGCGTGACGGCCATCGAGCACGTGCGGCTCTTGTGCCCGATGCCGCCGCACACGGAGCAACGCTGCGGCTTGTTCTTGCGCGAAGAGTGCCCTTTGGCCGGCCGCGTGCCGTCGGCGGCGATGGGCTGCCCGGCGACGCCCTGCCGTCCCGTGCGCGCGAGCTGCACCATATTCTTGGTGCCCTGCAGCTGGTTGATGGCGTTTGTGAGCTGATCGCGCAGCTCGATCAGGTTGCGATTGTCCGGCTCCTCGTTGAGCATCGCCAGGATTCGGTCGCGGTGCGCCATGCACGACTGCAGCGACGCCTCAAGATTGGCCGCCGAGTCGTCGTCGGCGAGCGCCGATGTGCTCGCCGCCGATGCATCGGCGCCACCATCCTCGGCGCCGTCGGTGCGCTGCCGCTTCGCCATCTGGTCGTCGCCGCCGCCCTCGGCCGAAGAAGCCACCGCCGACTCTGCCGCTGTGGCTGGCTGCTCAGCTGCAACCACACTCGAAGCCGCTGGCGCCGGCGCCAATGACGGCGCGGGCGGCCTGAAGCAAGCGGGAGGAAATGGGCGCGCGGACGCACACGCGTGAGAGGTGCAGGCACGGCGAGAGCCAGAGAGATGCAGAGCAGGACAATTGTAGAGCTCATCAACCAATCGGCGAATCGGCGCGGCACGCCAGCGAGAGAGCGCGATCGATCACGGCGCGGTGTGCGCGATCGATCACGGCAAGGCACGCACTGCGCGGGCATCTGCACGTCGAAGACGTCGAAGCACTCGCCGCACTGGACTGAGGTCATTGCCTGCTTGAGCACCGCCTGCAGCAGCGCACTGCAGGACGGGCACGAGAACTGGTATGTGGACGTGTCGCCCATCGGAGAGTGTGTCCGTCTGGGAGAGCTCTGAGGGCCGACCTGCCGTACAACGAGAGCCGCAGGGCCGTCGTGAGCTACTGGACGCCCGATACGAGGAGAGAGAGCGCCCTACCCGCTGCAAAAGTGGGCAAACTCGTAACTCAAGAAGGAAGACTTGGCGTGTTCTGAGGTCTCCGTTGTCTGTGAATTTGAAACACGGGGTCGGTCTGACCAGTTCACCAGTACAAGTAACGCAACTTCGCAAGCTCGCAACCTGATGCCTACATTTGTATTTCGTGTTCCTTGTAGGTTGTAGCCTTTGTGCAGGTCCCTCATGTTCCGTGGGGGAAGTTGCATGCCATCCCAATCGAAATCTGTTTCTTTTTCCCGGGAATGACAGAGCTCCCGACGAACGCAGACATCGAACTGCTTTCGTACTGCTTTCGACGCCTCGCCCAGCCAACGCTTGCGTGCTTGTTGCCAAGCCGCACGAGGCGCGCGGACGACGATGGCGTGGCGCCCGCAAACTCCGGAGGGCCTTCGCCAGCAGGTGGATTCGGCGCTCGAGTACGCGCTCGAGCGCGCCATCGCCGAGCGGCCCGCTAAGCCGCTGCTCCTCGTCGCCGCCAAGCTCCGCATGTGGGACGAGGCGGTCAACGGCAGCTGGCCACTGCGCAAGCGGTCCGAGGCGGTCTTCCGCAGGGCACGGGGACGGTTCCGGCCAGCTCGACCTCGCCGAGCTTCGTGAGCTTCAACACGCCGCCGCCGACGCTTTCCTGCGCGCGCACGACGGCGACAACAACTGCACGATCAACATGGCAGAATGGCTGATCCACATGCACGAGTGCTGCACCTCTTCCCAGGTGGCGGCGAGCGCGCTGCTCGACCTCTTCGAGGCACGCCTCGACGGAGGACGTTCTACATGTACGGGTGCGACGCCGCCACGAGTGGCATGAGAGCATGAGGACAACGCTTTTTGGTAAGCATTTGAAAGCATGCGATGGTGAACATCCAACGTAATAGCCACAAGACTCTTAGCGAGGCCTCGCCTGAGCCTCAGCTGAGCCTTAGACTCAGTCGATAGTCCACTTCTCTCGTGTCAGATGTCGAGCACGCGATTATACGGGTTTGGAACTCGGTTGGTACCTTGAAACGCTATCGGATGAAAAATAGAAGGTTTGATGTCAGCTCGTGGTGTGCCGTGATGTGTCTCATTTCGTGGGTCCTCCGCAGCATCAGAAACGGAGTTCACGAGGTGTGGTGTGAAGTACTGCGTCGTCGCTAATGCTGGCGTCGGCCCCGGCCAGCATCGAGGCGGGCGAACTCACGCAGGCGCCGCTACGCTCGACGCTCGAGAGTGGTGCCGACAGCGCCTGTCAGGAGCGCACCGACGCGAGCTCCGTCGACTCGGAGCACGCCGGCTTGCTAACCGTACCACACGGCTCGGGCACGCCGTTCATGCAGCACCTCGAGCCGTTGCTGCCGGCATGGTGCTCGACGCGATTGCTCGTGCGATTCTACGCCGCGTCCATGGGACTGCTGCTGCTGCTGCTCGTCGCGCTCGCGACCAAGAGCTGGTCGGCCGCACAGCAAGGCCTGCATCCCTCTCGGATGCGAGCACGTGGCCCATCGGTCGATGCTCGTCACACAGCAGCCGACCGCCCGGCGCAGCATTATGCGCGGCAACCGATGCCAGAGGAACCGGTGCAGCCGGTGCAGCAGCTGCTACAACAGCAGGGCGCGCGCATTGCACCACCGCCGTTGGCCCCCCTGCCGCCGCTGCCGCCCTTCCCGATCTCGCCTCCGATGAAGCTGGCTGCCGAGCCGAGCCTGCGAAGCGCGTGCGCCCACTTGGCGGTGCCGGTGGACGCGGAACGCCTGCCGCCACGCTATCCGGGCGGCGCGTGGCAGCTGTTTGCCGAGTGGTCGGGCCTGGACGAGGCAGCCATGGAAGAGGCGCATGGCTCGTACGGATCATATCAGTACGGCGATGAGCGGCCTTACGATGAGCGGCCTGGGTGTGTGCTTCCTTCTACTTCATCCCCTCCGCCGTACCGGCCGCGCCGTCCTACTCACTAGCGTGCGGGCCATCCTCGCAGGTACGCATCGTACGAGGGCTTCCCCACAGAGCCAGGCAAGATGCCTATACGGCCCGTGGCGGTCGCGAGGGCGTCGGTCGCCAAGGCCGCCGCAGCAGCGAAGAAAGAGGCGAGCTTTTGCACGCCCCGCCCTCCAATCACACGCCCCGCCCTCGAATCACACGCACGTCGCTCACCCGCACGCCGCCCCCGCCTGGTGCGCACGTGTGCCTCCGCCTACCCCTCCGCTGTGCCTAACCCCCGATCCCTGTCATGATCCCTGTCATGATCCCTGTCATGATCCCTGTCATGATCCCTGTCTCGCGTGCCACGGCAGGCGGAGGAGGCTGCGAAGATGGCGCCCGAGCGCGAGCGGCGCGAGGCAGCTCGCCGTGCACAGGCACAGGCGCGGCTACGGCAGGAGCCGGCTCCCTTTCTGCTCAATTCCGACTTCTCGATCGCCCATGGCCTGCGCCGCTCGCGCGCGTGGCCTTCCCCGCAGGCTGACAAACGCGCCGACGCTAGCGGCGGCAGCGACGGCGGTGGCGGCGGTGGTGGCGGCGATGGAGGCGGCGGCGGCGGCGGCCGCGGCGATCGCGGCGACCGCGGCGACCGCGGCGACCGCGGCGACCGCGGCGGCCGCGGCGGTGACGGCGGCGACCGTTTCCCGAGGTCCGCTCGGCGCCTGGGCGCTGTCACAGACGAGGTCACAGACGCAGTCACAGACGCGGAGCTGGACGCGGACGCGGAACTGGACGTTGCGGCCCTCGGCGCGGCGGATGTCGAGGAAGTATCAGAGGAGGTATCAGAGGAGATGCCAGAGGAGGGAGGGCTCGTGGCGGCGGCTCGCTCGCTCGAGGACGACAGCAGCTACGACGACAGCTACGAGAGGTTGTCCCACAGCCGGCCGCAACAGCCCTCGCACGCGCTGCGGCTGCGGCTGATGATGACCAACTACCGCGCTGCGCGCACCCTTGGCGTACTCGAGAACAAGCTGCTCGCGTCCACTGCACTGACTCGGCTCGGGTTGCCCGCGATGGAGGTGGTCTACGGCGGCTTCGCATACACGAGGCTGGGTGAGTGGCCCGCGTATTCGCGCGCCGAGCTGTGCGCGGTGCTTGCGCGCGGCGGCTTCGGGCCGCGGCGAGGCTTCGTGGCCAAGCCCGCCTCGGACGGCACCAACTACGGTCTACTCGTGATGACGCCCGAGCGCTGGCGGCGTGAGAACTGGACAGAGGCGCTCGTGGCGACGATGGTGGAGCGCTTCCTCTTCAAGGGTCGCTCCTCGTGGGGGCAGTGGTATGAGCAACGCGGTGTCGTCGTGCAGTCGCTGTACACCGAGGGGGCGCCGCGCGGGCTGCGCTGGCCTCATGGGCTCGCCGAGATGAACGTGCTCGCGCACCTGGGCGAGCCGGTGCACATGCGGGTGCAGGAGATCCCAAAGGCCAAGGGCGCGGGCTGCTTCGACGTGCGTCTGCATGCCAATGGCTCGCACGACTGCCTGCCCACGCCCAACTGCCCCAACCCGCAGCTCACGTGCCGCAAGTATACACTGCAGTTTGCGCGCTCGCTCCCGGAGGTGCGAGCGTACGTGCGCCGGCTCGCTTCCTTCTTTGGGGCCGACTGGTTCCGTTTCGACTACTTTGGGGGCCACCCCCACCGGATGCTCCGTGTCAACGAGGTGAGCTACCCGTCCCACCACACGTACCCGAGCGACCTCCGCGAGGCGTGGCTCGCCGCGTATCTCCGCTCGGTCGTCGACGAGCCTGCCAACGCCAACTCGAATGCCAACTCGAATGCCAAGCCGCGAGGCGAAGGCGCCGGCACGAACGCGGCGGGCGTTGCGGCGGCGCCGACGCTGCGACCGATGTCTACGGCGCTGCCCATGCCGACTGGGCGCGTTGCTGCCGTGGCGACGGGGGGAGTGGCGCAGGTCGCAGGTGCAGCGGCAGCGGCGCCGAATTCGTCAACGCCGGTGACCATGCTCGAGGTGCCCGCTGAGTGCGTCATGCGGTGCGCGCGCCGGTCACCCAGCCGACTCGGCACTCCGGTTGGGGCGCTTGCTCGTGCCACGCACGCTCACCGCCCCTCGGCGTTCTCTCTCGCGCGCAGGTTTGTGCTCGACTTCATTGGGGTCGACCCCGAGGCCTTTGACCACCTCTGCTTCCTCTGCCGCCCGACGCCGCCTGGCACGCCGCCCGCACCACCCTCGCCGCCCGCACCGCCTTCGAAGCCACCCTCGCCACCCTCGCCGCCGCCCTCGCCCCGCCCGCTCCAAGCGCCACCGCCCACACGACCGTATCGCACGATGCCGACGGGACGCCGGGCCGGCCGATAGGCGAAAGGCGGGCTCCGTCGAACGTTCCGATGCCGAGCAGCTCGGGCGACGGGGGTCCCTGGAGTCACAGTAGAGTCACTCTGTCTCAGTACTCAGAATCGTCTTCTCAAGTGTCTTCAAAACCGCGACTATAGAACACTTGCAGAGTACACGAAGTAGAACTGGCTCGCAGATCTCCGACCTCCGTGTCTAACTCGACACGCAGTGTCGTCTGTCGACGTTCGCCAGCCCGCTTTTTTGGTAAGATGTGCTGGGAGACCGCTGTTTAATGCTCTGTGGAAGTTATGCGGAAGGAAGGCGTCCCAATTTGGGAGAGGCGAGCGTCCATCCTAATTTGGGAGGGGCGAGCTCCCATCCTAATTAGGTATTCACCTTCCAGATGGGCGTCCTTTCGAACCTCTCGCTGAACGCGTCGAACTCGCCGCGTGGACAACGGACGATCAAGACCCGGGAGGCGATTCTGATGGCCCGAGTCGAAGAGGCCATGCGCAACGCGCCCTCGAACAAGCTGTACGACCTCTTCCAGCAGCGCTCCGGCGGGCGCGAGAAGGCCAAGTTGCTGAAGAATGGCACGGCGACTGTTTTTGTCGCCATCGACGAGAAGCTTATATCCGGCGGCTACGCGCCAGGCCCACACTCGACGAAGGACTCACAGTGGTGGTGCCAGTGCGTGCCACTGCCTGCGAACCGTGTGCCACCCAGTTCTGACGTTTCGACTGCTCTGCGTGCGCAGATTTGTGCGCTGGTCCGCCATCCAGTCCTTCCTCGAGCAGCGCATGCGCACGCGCGAGGATGAAGCCAATGATGACGGGATCCTCTTCTTCCACGTCGCCGCGTACGACATCGACGTTTACGTCATCGACCTCGAGACCATGGGCAACCTCCACCTGTTCGAGAACTACATGGTCCAGCTGCACAACAAGGACCACGACGCCTCGTTCATGAACTGGTCAACCAAAGTGCTCGACCACATCCTCGACCATCTGGACAAATGCATCGTCGACATGAAGTACACGGGCGATGCGATCTCGTACGAGGTCGCGACTGCGTTCCTCTTCATCCTCATGATGTCGAGCACCATCAAGACCAGCAAGAATGCGACGAAGATCAACATCATCCTGGACAAGCTCGCGATCACCCAGTCGTTCGACAAGGTCTTCGTTGACTCGAAATACCTCGGCGAGGGCAAGATCTTCACCAAAGAGACGATCGGCAAGGTCCTCAAAACGTTCGAGTTCGACAAGGGCTTCATGCACACCGCGATCCTGCAGCTTCAGGAGCAGGTCGGGGAGCTCAAGGAGGACGTCGTGGAGCTCAAGGATGAGGTGATTCTGCAGGGCGATGCCGTCGTCGCGCTCAAGGACCAGGTCGCCGGCATTGCCAAGGGCCAGGACGAGGCGACCGAGGGGCTCCAGGGGCTCCAGGGGCAGGTCAACGACGCGGTCGTGAAGGTCAACGACTCGGAGCAGAAGTACCTCACGATCGTAAAGTCGCTCGACCACCTCTGGGCATTCCTCCTTTCGATCCAAATGTCGCTCAACCGCCTCTGGGCAGTCCTTGGCCACATCTTCACGCTGCTCACGAAGAAGCAGGAGGCGCTCGAAAAGAAGCAGGTGGACAACGAGAAGCAGCAGACGGCCAAGGACAACTTCCTCGCGCGCAGCGTGAACCAAGTCTACGAGTGGTCGGCGCAGAACAACGTCAACATCGCCGCCCACATCAACGAGCTTCAAGCGTCGGTGGAGGATCAAGCGGCGGTGAATGAGAAGCTGGGCGACCGCATCACGGGCGTCGCGAACTCCAACCTCAAGAAGATGCTCGTCGTGAACGCGTCGAGCGCACTCGTGAGCGCCCGGGTCCTCAACCTCGAGACCACCGTCGCCCAGGTGAACCAGAAGGTTGACGAGAAAGTGGCGTAGCTCGCGGGCAGCTCAGCTCGGCGAGAGGAGGCACACACCGCAGAGCCATCCTCGTCGTCCTCGAGGTGCACCAGTGGCTTGTCGTACTTGCTGATCGCCTCGGCGATGCTCGCGAACACGCTGCTGTCGCCGCTGCTGCTGGTGCTGCGCTCGACTGGCACAGGCTTGAGTGGCGCTAGGCCTTCCATGTCATCGGCGGCGATCGCCAGTGCTGAGCTGTTGCGCCGCTGCGCGACGCGCTCCGTCGTTCTCTGCGGGGCGAACAGAGCGTTCATGCGGTCAGAGGCTGACTCGTCTCGATGACTCGTCTCGATGACTCGTCGCGTTCGCGCGGCGCAGGCAAGAGTGTGGGGGGCATGGGTCTGGCTGGACTGTTACAGCACCGCGGGCGGCCAAGCACATGATTTCGTGGCGAGTAAGCGACTCACATAATGTGCAGACAGTGTGGTCTCGAGTGGGGGACCAGTTCCGTGTAAGACCTGTGCAAGGCGTCTCCCGGCGGCGTGGTGTAGGGTGTGAAAAGCGAAAGGCCGTGCATGCTGCCGAGAATTGAGTAACACAGTGTAAGCAACGTAGTATATACAACATACACAACGTGACATCGCCGACCCGCCCATGTTGAGCTCGCGTCCTTAAGAAGGCAACCACGCCCGCGTGGGCACGCCTCCCTAACGATGCAGAGGAGGGAGGCGACCACGCCGGCGTGGGCACGCCTCCCTAACGATGCAGAGGGACGTCAGAACCGGGGAGCTGCATGAGCCTCGCGATCTCCAAGCATGGGCATGTGTACCGAGACCGCCCCGGCCGCAT
>Ga0210245_102315_pt1 | contig 11997 bp, 18 predicted proteins | sample ChrtobMetaP3_4mM_FD_155450 | JGI IMG/M metagenome (GOLD analysis project Ga0210245, IMG submission 155450) | Chrysochromulina tobin associated microbial communities from unialgal haptophyte culture, Seattle, Washington, United States - P3_4mM | ecosystem: Host-associated > Algae > Haptophytes >...
CGGCGGAGGCGGGCTAGGTGGCGGCGAGGGCGGGGGTGGTGAGGGCGGGGGAGGCATTGGCGGCGGAGGTAATGGCGGAGGGGAGGGGGGCGGAGGGGAGGGGGGCGGTGGGGAGGGCGGTGGCCTTGGCGGTGGACTGGGTGGAGGTGGTGAGGGCGGCGGAGGCAACGGTGGGGGCGGCCACGGCGGCGGTGGCGATGGCGGTGGCGATGGCGGCGGCGGCGAGGGAGGCAGCGAGGGCGGTGGCGAGGGCGGTGGGCGCGGTGGTGGTCTTGGAGGTGGCGAGAGGGGTGGCGGCCTCGGCGCCACACCGGGTGGGTATGGAGGAGGAGACGGCGCACGAGGCGGGGGGGGCGGCGCAGGCGGCGGATAATGCGTGTGAGGGGCATGCGTGTGAGGGGTATGCGTGTGAGGGAAATGCGTATTGAGCATCAGTTCTCGGTGAGAATCACGTGGTTGTCGCCGTTCACGTGGGGCGTGCATGTGAGCAGCCGGCTCCATGGATGCCGGGGCTGCATCCTGGCTGATGGTTTGGCCGCTTTGGAGTTGGTCCCGACGAACCGAGGCGACTAACGCGAAGGCGATTGTGGCTGTCAGCATCCCACGGCGGTGGCTGGGCAGAAGCTGCACGGAGAACAAGTCGGGAAAGTCACTGGTCTCGTTGCAGGGCAGCTTGGTGCACCAGGCAAGGAGTGAGAGCACAGCGCAGCAGAAAACAACCGTAACACAAGTTTCGTTTAAACCCTATTTAGTGATTTACTTGTATTTAATGATTTCGTGTGAATTATTTTTCGACTTTCTATATGCTGTAAGTTTGCGTCATCCGAGCCTCATACCCGAGCCTCAGCGATCGCGGGGTACAAGATCGCCCACCCCCGAGCGCGACGTGTGCACCATCACGATGCCGTCCGAAGGAAATGCCTGAGGCAATGGCCTGAGGCAGCCCTGTACCGTACGAATCAAGTGCGGCCTACTCGACTGTGTCCGGGCGAGCGGCGGCCAGCGCACCGCCTGAGGCCGTCATCGTGGGCTAGGCCGGGATGATCCCGGCGTCTTGCCAGGCGTAAAATAAGCCCGCGTAAATAAGACGCGAAATCGCGGCATCACTTCATCACCTTAGGCTAAGGACCTTACTCGCGTACTAGGCGCACGACCCGGGGCCACCCTCGTGGGTCTGTCGCGTAGCATGGGGGGAACGTCGAGGGGCACCTCGAGGCCAGTCAGCACCGGCGTCCCCGCGAGCGCAGGCGCGAGCGGCGGGTCCAGGCCGCACCGTCCACCGACGCGACCCGTTCGTGTAGTCCGTAGAAGTCCGTAGAGGCTCATGGGATCGGGCCAATTGGATCGGGCACATGGGACTCGATCACGACCGCGCTACGTGAGCAAAGTACACAAGGCGGATGGGGATTCGATCTCGTACCTTCCTAAGAAATCCCCAAGTTCCCCCTCGTCCCCGCATGCTGTAGCCCCTGGAAGGCACGACTCCCCGGCAAATCAAAAACCTAAGTTCGTCACGCACGAGCACTGGTTGTGTGTGTCTCGGCTCCCCCCCAATATTTTATCGCGTCTGTCACGTCTGTCGAGTTAACGTTCACACGAGGCCCCCGGTTCGACGAGGTGCGACTCTAGCCGAGGTTGTCGGATGCCATCCGATGGAACCAACGTACGTGAAGGCCGCCCCCGCGGGGCCCGCGCATGCCGACGCAACCAGCACCAGGTCACACACTTTCACACACTGCCAAGAACTGAAATTCCGTGGCATTGTCGGATGCCGCCTTCGCGGCCGCCGCCTTGTCGGCCGCCGCCTTGTCGGCCGCTTTCTTGGCACGGAGGGGAACCTTGAGCAAGGCTTCCAGCGCTTTCACGTCTTCGAAACTGATCTTGTTCCCTGCGCCGTGCACAGCACCCAACTCACACGGCAAAAGCGTCACGCCGGCAAGAGGAGGAGCCACGCGCCCGCCAAGGGGACCCGACGCCGCACGCGCGCGCCGCCCAACTGCAAGCGCGAGCTCGCTCTGCATCGTGCGCCCGCGCGCAGCCGCCGGCCGTGATACCGCGCCACACGCCCCCCCTCCCCAGCCATCACTAGCACAGAGCTGCGCACCTTCGAGGCCGAGCATTGTGAGCGTCCTGTTCTTCTCGAGCGAGGCCGCCAGAGCTCTCGCGCCGTCGTTGCCGATCTTATTGTCTGCGGCGTGCACAGCACCCAACTCACACGGCAAAAGCGTCACGCCGGCAAGAGGAGGAGCCACGCGCCCGCCAAGGGGACCCGACGCCGCACGCGCGCCGTTCAACTGCAAGCGCGAGCTCGCTCTGCATTGTGCGCCCGCGCGCAGCCGCCGGCCGTGATACCGCGCCACACGCCCCCCCTCCCCCCTCCCCAGCCATCACTAGCACAGAGCTGCGCACCTTCGAGGCCGAGCGTCGTGAGTGTCCTGTTCTTCTCGAGTGAGGCCGCCAGAGCTCTCGCGCCGTCGGCGCCGATGCGATTCCCTGCGGCGTGCACAGCACCCAACCCACACGGCAAGCGTCACGCCGACAAGGAGGAGCCACGCACCCGCCAAGGGGACCCGACGCCGCAAGCGTGCCGCCCAGCTGCAAGCGCGAGCTCACTCTACATCGTGCGCCCGCGCGCGGCCGCCGGCCGTGGGACCGCGCCAACCCCCCCCCCCCCCCCCCCCCCCCCCCCCCCCCCCACACCCCCCCCCCCCCCCGCAAGGCGACCGCGAGCACAGAGCTGCGCACATCCGAGGTAGAGCGTCGTGAGCGTCCTGTTCTTCTCGAGCAAGGCCGCCAGAGCTCTCGCGCCGACATCGCCGATGCGCTTTCCTGCGGCGCGCACAGCACCCGACCCAAACGGCAAGCGTCACAACTCAAAAGGACCACACAACCGTGGCAATAGGACCCGACGCGCCGCCGAGCGCGCGTATATTAGCGTGGTTCCGCGTTCGCGGCTGCCGGCCGTGCCCAGCAGTGTCGGACCTGTGAGATCGAGCTTTGTGGTCCCATCTCGGAGTGCCTGTAGCCATGACGAGATTTCCATGAGCAACGCACTCGGAACCCTGCCATCGACCGCGGCGGCGTCAAAGGCGGCTTCATCAAACCTGTCGCTGGCCGCGGCCTTGGCCTGCTGCTTGTCGACGAGCTCCGGGAGCAAGGTCGAAGCCCCGGCACCCATGCTATCTTCCCTATCCGATCGGCGAGTATCCTGGGTCCACGGCGAGATTCCATGGTGATGCGCACGGCGAGTATCCACGGCAATTGGCCGCGCTTGCGCGTCACCGTGGTCCGGGAGCTCCGTGACCGAGGTCGAGGCTCCGGCACCCATGCTTTCGGTCTAGATTATAATTTCATTTTCGCAATTGTATGACCCTGTTAGAAGAGACTGTGGAATCCATTTTTCGTGAAACGGTTTCCTTGATTAAATCACTCAGTTTCAAATCAGGGAAGGTGGATTGTGTGCAAATCCAGAATGTGCCCTCCCCTATCCCCTTTGGTAGTAAAGGTCGAAAACGAATTCGCGCATGCTATCCCGTCCACGGTTTCATCCATCGCACGTCATCGCACGTTCGCACCGCATCGTACTTGTAAAACTACGTTCTGAACACATGTGCCACACTCACACGCCGACACCTTCCTTCAAATTCCCCCACCGCAATTCAGGGGTCCCACCAATTGGTAGGGTAACTAGGGTCACTCAGTTATATATCTCTCTCTCGTAATAATCACTTCCACTTCGCTTCTACTTTCTTACTATGAGCTCCTATGATCGTCGCCATAAACGTCGCCTGGTAGTACCACACGAGTCAGTTTCCGCTTCGACTTTCGTACGGCACGCGCGACCCGCACGTGGGATTGCACCCGACGCCCACACAGTGATCGACGAGCTTGGACGCGAGCTTGGACGCCGTCTGGTTCTCGACGAGCAGGTACAGCCCGCTCGCATACGACGGAGGCGGCAGCCCCGCGCCAAACGTGACGAGGGAGAAAGCCGAGCGCGTGAAGGCCGCCGCGGGCCCCACGCATGCCGACGCAACCACGAGATCGGCGCCCATGAGAGCCGTTAAAAGACGCGAGCGCAGTGTTTCAGGGTCTGCGCCCGCGTGTGCCGTCTGCGTCTGCGCATCGTATAAGGGCTGCTGGGCAAGCACGCGGGTGATTGCCCCTGATTGCCCCTGATGGTGTCCCTCATCAGGCAGATGGGCAGCCATGGCCGTCGAGGGCTTCATTCGCTGGCGCACCACGTCGAGTAAGCAGCGCCACCCTCCACAGGCAGCGGGTAGCGATGAGTTCCACAGCTCGGCCGCCGGGCGGAGCGTCTGGGACGGTGGGCAAGTGTGAGCATCGCGTTCGTCGCATTCTGCTTGCCATATTAGGTTGGAGGTTGCGCGTGGAGCAGCGGTGGCGGCGGCGGTGGCGGCGGCGGTGGCGGCGGCGGTGGCGGCGGCGGTGGCGGCGGCGGCGCCCGGTGCGGCGGCGCGCACAGCGGCAGCGTTGCCATCCCTATCCTTCTCCTCCTCGTCGTCATCATGATCATCGAGGAGGATGCACCCGTCGCACACGGCGCTCACCTGTGGGGAAAGGGGGGCGCCGTGATGAGCACTGGCATGCAACCGTCGCGCACGGCGCTCAACACGGCGCTCACGTCTGCGGATGCGGGGAGGGCGGCCCGCAGCTCGGGCAGTGTGGCGAGGATGCCCGCGCCGCCCACGAGCACCACCTCCCACGGACCGCCCAACAACTCCATCTCTCGCCGGATCACGCCGAGAGCCGCCAGGGCAACGGCACGGCCACGGAAGGCAGGTGAGGCCGTGGGCGACGAGAAGCCTGTGAAGAGGTCGGACGAGCAGTGCGGCACGTAGGCCGCGTGAGCGGGGTAAAAGTTGGGGTTGCTCTCGCCCGACTTGTCAAAGGCGCCCACCGCGTCGCTGTGCGCCTCGCCGTCGCGCATGAAAAAGTGCGGCAGGCCCTTTGACGACGTGAGCGATGGGTCGGCCTTGGCCCGCGCGGCGCACGACGGACCGTCCCAGCACCAGCCGTCCGCGTTGCCATCGCCAAACACGATGAGCCAGCGCGAAGTGTCGCTCGCGTTGCACCAATCGCCCGGGTCAGGCCCGTCGCAGCAGGCTCGGTAGTAGAGCGCGGCAGGCGAGCCATCGTTGCAGACGGCGTCGCTCGAGTTCAGAGAGCGCAGCGTGAGCGACATGTGCTCCTCATCAAAGCCGCCGCCGGGTGCACGGCACTGCGGCGCGGCGAGCACGAAATGCAGGCCGAGCAAGTGGGCGAGCGCTGCAATACATCGGTAGGTCCTTGAGCCGGCAGCCATGAATAGAAAACAGTGTGAACGCGTGTGTGAATGTGGGATTTCTTGGTTCTTTCCCCGACACGTAATCGACTGTAGTTCCTCGAGCCAGCAGAGGAGGCGACCCTGTTTGTGAGACATGGAGAAGTCCCACGGTTACCACGGTTCGTCCCACGGGCTGATCGTCCCACTGTTCTTCCCACAGTCCCATGGTTACCACTGTTCGTCCCACGGTTACCACGGTTGGTACCCACGGGGCACCTTGGTTGATCCTCGAGGCGGCCGCTTCTGCGGCCGCCTCCGGCGGCCCTCTCAGGTGCCGCCTTTAGTGGCGAGGGCCCGCCCCCCCTCCGAGTCTCGGGACTGGGAAGGGGCCGAGCGTACCTGTAAGGGCGCCGTGGTGGGCACTTGCATGCTGGGACCGCCCCCCCCTCCGAGTCTCGGGACTGGGAAGGGGGGCCGAGCGTACCTGTGGGGGTGAGAGCGCCGTGGTGGGCACTTGCATGCTGGGACTGGGAAGGGGCCGAGCGTACAGCTCCCCACGCCAAGTCGCATTTCGAGCACAGGCGCGGCGGCTGGCCCGTCCATCTGGAGCTCGAGCTGGATTCCGTACTCAGCAATTAACGAAGCTGGATTCCGAACTCAGCAATTAACGAAGCTGGATATCGAGCCGGATTCTGAACTCATCCCATGCACCTCGAGCCTCAGCAATTAACGAAGCCGGATTATGAACTCATCCCAAGCACCTCGAGCCTCAGCAATTAACGAAGCCGGATTATGAACTCATCCCATGTACCTCGAGCCTCTCAAATCCATCAAAACCATCATAGCCCGTGTGTCTTGAGTGCCGGTGTTGAGCGCGAAGGGGCGAGGCTCCTGCGCGCGCCGCCCTGAGCGCCGCCCGCGCTGCGCGAGGTGCCCTCCGAGCCAACAAGCGCCCGCGACGACGCCACTTGCTCGAGCTCGACGAGCCGATGGGTCCAGTGGCTCGTCTTGCGGTCGAGCTTGCTCGTCTGGTGCTGTATGTAGCGCGTCCGGCCGGCAACCTCGGCACTTGCGGCATCGAGAGTGTACTGGCGCCTCTCCTGCACCGTCACCGTCACCTGTGGCCACGGCGTCACGTCATAGACGTTCATCAATGGTCATCAGTGGTCATCAGTGGTCATCTGTAAGAAGGGCACTTGACGTCACTTCAATGGACGTTCATCATTGGTCAACAGTGGTCTACAGTGGTCATCAATGGTCATCAATGGTCATCAGTGGTCAGCAGTGGTCATCAATCAGTGGCACGTGACGTCACCAGTGGCCACGCCGCCTCGCCATGGATGTTCTTCGACTGCCTCCAGTTCGGGCGCGTGAGTACGTCGAGGGTCGGGTTGGAGGCGAGGCGCTCCTGCTCCGCGAGGAATGAAGGAGGCCATCAGTGGTAATGAGGGAGGCCATCAGTAGTAATTAGAGGCGAGGCGCTCACCTGCTCCTCGAGGAAGCCGCTTCGTCAAGAGGCAATCAGAGGCCATCAGAACAGGCAATCAAGAGGCAATGAACGACACTCACCTGCTCCTCGAGGAAGCCGCTCCAGCCTTGGCGCATCAGGCGCAGGTACTCGCCGCTCGAGATGGTGCCCGAGCCGTCCCGGTCCACCCACCTGTGGGGAGGAAAGGGCGCCGTGGTGAGCACTTGCATGCCGCTCGAGATGGCGCCCGAGCCGTCCCCCGGTCCACCCACCTGTGTGAGGGTCGCAATCAACATTCGGAATCAGATCATGTAGGGGCAGTCAGCGAGGTGGTGTCCTTCACAGCGAGATCCATGATCATCAATCGAAATCGGTCCACCCACCGCCAGATGCGCGCCATGGTCGCTGATGGGAAGGAGAGGTGCAGCAGCTGGAAGGCCATCTTCTCGAGCTCGTACAAGGTGATGAGACCGCTTTGGTCCTCATCCATGAACCGAAAGAGCTTGAAGTACGTGCTCTGGCCCTTCTCCTGCGGCCACTTGCGGCACATCGCGATGTTGAGCTTCCTTGCCCACTCGACCACTTCCTCGTCCGTCGCCGGTTGGACGTCACGCAGCTTGGCCACGAGATCTTTCCCCGTGTGCTCATCGTACTCCTCGCGCAGCGCCACCGCGCGTGCGCGCCGCTGGGCCAGAATGAGCTGCTTCGTTGCGCTTGCCGTCACCTTGTGACATTCCGCGGCCGCAGCGACATACCGTCTCTTCGCCTCGTCTTCGCGGTTGAGGAAGGGCTGCACCTCGGCGGCTGTTTGGGGGCGCTGCACGATGCGGTTCAAGAAGGCTATTCTGACCACGCCCTTGGCCGTCCTGGGGCGGTCCAGAGGCGGGAAGCTCGAGGGCATATGGGCCGCGCCGAGTCCGAGTGTGTTGCGAGGTGAATCTGACAAAGGCGGACCAATCGTAACGATTCACGGAAAAATGCATGTGCGAGTCAGGAAGTTGCAGAATCCGCATGCATTTTCCCGTGTTGCGGAATCCGTATTTAGTCCGCTCCGGCACCCATTCTCGCCGATCGGATAGGGTAGATAGGGGGCCGCACTTGCGCGTCAGCCGTCACCGTGCTCCGTGGTTCGGGAGCTCCCGGGACCGAGGTCGAGGCTCCGGCACCCATGCCTTGCCGATTCTGTGAGGTCGTCGAACCGCACAGTTTATATTCATTTTCGCCCACGTATCACCCTGTTAGTAGACTGTGGAATCCGTTTGTCAAGAGCGGTCTATTCTCCCCGCCCTTTCTTCTCTTCTCAACGGCTTCGACATGGGCTTCGATGGCTCATGCGTCGCGAGAGCGCGCGAACGCCCGCTGGGCACGCTCATTGAGCACCTTGAGCTTGGCGAGCTGGATGACCTTGTCGCTCTGGTTGGTGACCATCACATCCTGCCCCGCGAGGATCGCGTGCGCCTCCTCAGGCGTCTTGTTCGACCACTCGTCCACGAGCACCCCGCCCATGCTCGGGGGAAGATTGTGGAGCGTCATGATGGTCACACGCGCCTGATGAAGGAGGCACTCAGCGGTCATCAGGGTCATCAAGGCTCATCAAGGCTCATCAGGGGTCATCAGGGGTCATCAGGGGTCATCAGGGGTCAACACGGGCCAACAGGGGTCATCAGGGGTCATCAGGGGTCATCAGCCGTCTTGATGGTCACACGCGCCTTTGGATCTAAAGCGTTCGTCAGACCGTCGCTCGTGATCGCCCGCATGCTCAGGTACGCCTCGAACTGCGTCCAGAATCGGCTCATGTAGGTCCGATCCATGAGAATGAGGACGGAGCACGTCAGGTAGAGCAGGTTGATGTTGGGGAGCATCTCCTTGAATTCGGCGGACTCGCGCAGAGTCTTCTTCGCCCCTTGGGGCATCGAGCTGAAGTCAAACCACACGGCGTCAATCTCCGGATGCGCTTTCAAGTAGGCCTGCACCGCCCAAGCCTGCGCGCCGTCCGGATCTGGATCTGTCGGCGTCTCCCATCGATGGCTCACGACGAGAATGTTCTTATAGGCGCCGTTGACGCCCTCGATGAAGCCGATCGTTTTCTGGACGAGTCGGTGCGGTTCCTGTGTGCGCAGCGTCTGCATCATCGGCAGGCTTGGCTTTGCAGCGCGCCGCAGGCTGTCCGCGTTGACGAACCAAAAGCTGCACTCCATGCCCTCAGCTCCTGCCTTTTCCGCTGCAGCAACCTTCTCTGCCTCGGGGATCTGGGAGGCGAGTGCGGCTGTCGGTGCGTGCAGCATGCTGCACAGCCTCTTTCCGGGGATCGGCTTCAGGCCAAGATGGCGAACAAAGTCGTCGACCATGTCGAACTCGACCATGTCGGACACGCTCGTCACGCCCTGCTCGTCGCACCACATGACCGCCGTCTTCAGCGTCGCGTCCTGGGCAACGTTGAGAGACGTGAGCATCTGCAGGAACCCCAGCTCCGTGGCTCGGCGCCTCAGCTCCTCTGGCGCCTCCGCTGCTGCGGCTCCGGCCGCCTTTTCCGCTGCGGCCTTGTCGGCCGCCGCCTTCGCGGCTGCCGAAGGCGCCTGCACTAACGCAGCGCCGCCCAACGCAGCGCCGCCTAACGCAAGCGCAATCGCTGCCCCCGAGCGCATTTGCGCACGTGCGAAGTCGAGCTCCTTGGGCGTCGTGTTCTTCTCGATCAAGGCCGCCAGAGCTGTCGCGCCGACAACGACATCGCCGATGCGCTTTCCTGCGGCATGCACAGCACCCAACCCAAACGGCAAGCGTCACAGTTTCAAAGGACCGCGCGACCGTGGCAAGGGACTCGACGCCGCAGACGCGCCTAGCGCGCGCATATCAGCATGGTTCCGCGTGTGCGGCTGCCCGGCCGTGCCCGCGCCAACCCGGCCACCCAGCAGTGTCGGACCTGTGAGGTCGAGTTCTGTTGCCCCATCTCGGAGTGCATGTAGCCATGATGTAAACACCTCACGCGGGACTCTGCCATCGACCGCGGCGGCGTCAAAGGCGGCTTCATCAAACCTGTCGCCGGCCGCGGCCTTGGCCTGCTGCTTGTCGACGAGCTCCGAGAGCAAGGTCGAAGCCCCGGCACCCATTCTCGTCGATCGGATAGGGTAGATGGGGGGCCGCGCTTGCGCCCGGAGCTCCGTGACCGAGGTCGAGGCTCCGGCACCCAAGCTTGCCGATCGGTGAGGGGTGCGCTTGCGGATCGCTCCACCGTGGGCAGGGTGCTCCGGAAGGGCGGTCGAGGCTCCGCAACCCATGTTCGCAACAGGTATGACCCTGTAAGTGAACGCTTGGATTATGTTTTCCTGCCTTGTGAACGTTAACACGACAGTCGCGACAACCGGTGCTTCGGCACTGTAATTGCCCGCTCAGAATACACACTTTGTGCATCTGATTAAGACTATGGAATTCGTTTTTCATGAGCGGTCTCTTTTATTAGTAAGCCGCGCGGCATCGCGACCGGACTGGTGCTTATCGGATTGCGTGCCGCTTGTAAGAAGCTTGTAAGTACTGTACTGTACCTCCCAGCCCCTTGTAAGTACCGACCGTAATCGACGCCTTTCACTGTTCGCGAGCTGTGGGATTTTTGGCTGCCACCCACGTTTCCCGTTCCGACAAGCAGAGCAAGCGTCAGGAGTATTCTGTTGCGCTTGTTTCGACCTAGTAGCTAGCTTGCCCGTTCCGACGTTCCAACAAGTGGGGAGCGTGTAAAATCTGAGAACCCTTGGGAGTCAGGGGACCGCGATTGTACCATTGGAATCGCCGACGCGCGTAGAACGAATTAGGCGTAACGACTCTGTGCTGACCCAATTAGGCAAGAACGCAAGATTGCATGCGGAATTCGCGACAACCTGCTTCCCGCTTGGCGCTGCACATTGCTTTAGTCCGCGCGCAGTTGCATTTGCAACACCAGGAACGCGGCGTTGCATGCAACCCCCCAAGTTCAAGAACTTGCCGTAAATGGCTCGCTGTCTGTTCGTCCATGACTCGACTGTAATGCAACACCATTCATCGACACCGAGGTCGCACCGAACAGACTAGATGATGCGAGCGCTGCCCAAGCTCAACTCGCCTCGGCCGTCGGCCGTGAGCCACCGCCTCGTCGACGCCGAAGCGCAACCGCTGAGCGAGTGGAAGGCTGCCGTGAGCGCCGAAGCGACCGTTCGGAAGCAGATCGCCAAGGTGCAACGCGAGCTCCTCCGCAAGAGGCAGATGGTGGCGCTGGCCGAGGCGCAGAGAGCCAAGGACGCAAACGCGGCGCGGCTTCGCGAGCAGCTCGAGGAAAATCGCGGCGCGACGATGGTGCACATCACCGCGCACGTGCTGCCGCTTCACGAGGACGAGATCACCAAGCTCGCCGAGCTGCTCAACCACAAGTGCACGCCATCCGATCCGAAGACGCCGAGGATCGTTTGGTCCAAGTGCTTCAAGCTGGTCGACACGGACGACTCGGGCCGCATCTCGTTCAGTGAGTTCTCCTACCTCTTCCGCTCGCGCGACGGCCTCGCCATGAGCCACGAAGCTTTGAGTGATGACAAGCTTTGCGCGCTGTGGAAAGCTCTCGATACCGATGGCTCCGGCCAGTTGTCCATGGGCGAATTCGGCGCCTTCATGCGGCGGGGGGAGCCCGCGGCGGCGCGCACGGCGGCCGAGGCGGCGCGCGCACGCCTTGCGGCGGCTCGACTCGAGGCTCAACGTCGTCAGACCGCCGAGGAGCATGCTCGATCCGGTCGCGATGTGACGGCACAGCTGGCTGCGGTGGCGCCTGCTACCGACGAGGAGGTTTGTGAGAGAGTGTGCAATCCACCTGATGGCACCTGATGGCACCTGATGGCACCTGATTGGAACAGGTCACTTATGATCGCTGAGATGGTGGCTGATGATTGCTGATGATCGCTCATGGGTACAGGTCGCTGATGATTGCTGATAGATTGCTGAGATGGTCGCTGACGCCCGCTGATGATTGCTCATGGGTACAGGTCGTCGCCCTCTCTCGAAAATGCAATCGGTTCCTATACGAGGCATGCGGCGCCCAGGACGGCGGCGCGTACTTCCGCCTCTTCCGCACGATCGATCACAACCGCTCGGGACGCATCGACTTTGGCGAGTACACGGAGGCTGTGCGGGAGGTGCTCGGATGCTCGCAGAGCGAGTTGCCTTGATTGCCTCCCTCATCGCCCCCCCCCCCGATTGCCTCCCCCATCAGGTGCTCGGATGCTCGCAG
>Ga0210245_102338_pt1 | contig 11855 bp, 8 predicted proteins | sample ChrtobMetaP3_4mM_FD_155450 | JGI IMG/M metagenome (GOLD analysis project Ga0210245, IMG submission 155450) | Chrysochromulina tobin associated microbial communities from unialgal haptophyte culture, Seattle, Washington, United States - P3_4mM | ecosystem: Host-associated > Algae > Haptophytes >...
GAAGTAGTTCAGGTGGGGCATACCCGTCGCACGTCTTCGGAGGCGGGTAGACCATCAGGGCACGGCCCGTGTCGACAGCGAATGCGCCCATCGATCGAGAACGGGTCATAAAAGTCGCCCTAAAAAAATTGGCATGCGGCTGGAGCCCGGTAACCGCGCGCGAAGCCCTTCTCGCGACCACGGGGAGCGCCATGGACGGACTTGGCTGGCCCATGGCGAAAAGAAGGTCGAGGGTGCGAACCATTGGGCCCCTGCAACACTTCACTCTCGAATGAGAGACCGACATCATGCGCACCATTGCGCGTCGACAATCTCCCCCAGAGATGCAGAGGTGCCGAGTAGCACACAATCTGCCGACGAGATGCTATGGTGCCGAGTAGCACACAATCTGGCTCGTCTATCTCCCGTTAGGACCAATCGAGATGCGCATCGAATAGGTTCGAGATTCCCCCTTGGGCCTCGATCCCCGAGCAGCATAACTCCCGATATGTATCCCCATGGTATGCCCAATATCCCAAACGGCGGGGGGACATCTCCCCGCATCTCCCCTTCCCCCCTGGCCGGGCTCCTGATGGCTCCGCTGTCTGTCTCTTCACGCGGTGGTTCACGGCCGCTTAACCGTTGGGGTCAAGCGGCATTCTCAAAAAAGACCGTGAAGACGCGATTCATGCTGGAGTTCCTTTGCCTCGTGGGAACGCTCGGCGAGGACGCCACGAATGCCCTATTGCTGCCTCCGATTCGCCTCCACGGCTTGCGCTCGATGGCGTGCTGCTGCCATACCCTGGCGGCCATTGTGAGAGCGCATTACTCGTCCCCTCACTTCTGCGTGGGAGACGCTGACGCGTCGCTCGAGCTCGCAATGTTTGCTGCTGGGCTCGGCCGGGCAACGCTGCGGATCGAAGGCGACCAACACTTGCCGGTGCTAGAGTGTGCCCGTTACCGGAGCCTCGCCCGACTCAAGGTCGGCGCCATGGGCACGACTGCCGCGCTGTACTTTGGCGCGGTCGTTGCAGACTGCAACTGCACGGTGCGGCTTGCGAACGGAATCGCTTGCAAGGACCTCAAGCCGCTGCGGGAGATCGCAAGTATCTCCCTGCGTGCAGGCACACTTGGGTCTGAGGGCAGCGTGCTGAGTGCGACCGACCTTGCGGCACTACTCGGAGCGCTCTCCCTCAACCAGCGACTGACCGAGCTCGACCTCAGCGGGAACTCGCTGGGCAGCGCCTGTGTACCTCGGGTGCTCGAGCTGCTCGCTCACGGGATGATTCAGTCCGTGGGGCAGCACGGCCTGAATCTCGAGGGCAACCAGTTAGGAGACGAAGGCTGGGGTGCCATCTTTGCCGGCATCTGCGGCAACAAGGACAGTAAGATCATGTCTATGGACGTGTCCTCCGAGAACATCGGCCCTGCTGGTGTCAAGCTGATCGCCGAGGCGCTCCGCACGTGCGTCACAGGCGCGCTGACGAGCGTCGACCTGTCCGGAAATCATCTCACTGACCACGGCAGGGACATGACGGGCATCAAGGAGCTCGCCGCCGCTCTTGGCGTCAACGGCGGGCTGACGGAGGTACGCTGAGCTCTAGCCCAGCTGTGCTCTCTCAGCCCAGATGTGCTCTAGCCCAGATGAGCTCTAGCCCAGATGTGCTCCCTCAGCCCAGATCTGCTCCCTCTTGCTCCCTCTTGCACTGACATCTGGAGGTCCCTCATGCATAGGTGAACTTGGATGGGTTTGCTCTTCCTGTCAAGAAGCTCAAGGGCACCGACCCCATCGAGACGCTCGACCTCTCGGGCAAGAATCTTGGAGTTTCCTCTGCGGTTGTGATCGCCTTCTTGATCGGCGTTAATGGCGCGCTGACACGCGTCGACATTAGCAAAAACTTCGCGGGCGACGGCGCTGAGCAGCTCTCAGCAGCTGTCCTCGGCAACCTCAAGATCGAGATGTTCAACGAGATCCCAATCAAGGAGATGCGCGCCAACTCGCTCATGGAGCTGGACCTGAATGGGAAGGGCGTCGGAGTCGAGGGAGTCATGGTTGTTGCGGGACTCATACCCGTCATGGGCGCACTGACGAGCATCTCCCTCGCAAACAACATGATCTCTGGCATTGGAGGACAGTACTCAGATGGAAGTGGAGACCTAAGAGGTGCCTTCAGCATCGAAGGCATTGCGGCCCTCGCAGATGCTCTCTCAAAGAGCATGACGCTTCGGTCAGTGGACTTATCCAACAATTCTCTAGCTGGAGTAAACCGTTCTGGTCATGGAACCTTTCGTCCCGAAGGCATCAATTTGATCGCTGATGCCATCCGCGTTAATGGCGGGCTGACGAGCCTGGACCTCTCCAAAAACGCACTCTGCGGAGTGGTCCAATCCTTCGGCGGCGGCGTCAGGGGCACCTACACTGCAGAGGGCATCACTGCAATCGCCAACGCCCTGCGCGTTAATGGCGCGCTGACGATGCTGTCCCTAGCCAAAAACAGGTTGGGGGAGGAGGGCACCGAAGCCATCTGCGAGGCACTAGAACAGAACAAGACGCTTAGGGAGCTTGATATCAGCGGCGATAGCAACTATGGCAGCAACATCGGAGGGTCAACAGGCGCCAAACATGTGGCCAAGATGCTTGGCGTCAACGGCGGGCTGACGGCCCTGAATTTGTCCACTAACCGCCTCTTGGATGAGGGCGTAAGCGCAGTCTGCGAGGCCATCCAGAGCAACAAGGAGACCAAGCTCTCGTCGCTCAACTTCAAGGACAACGGCATTGGTCCAGTGGGAGCAAAGTCTGTGGCGGCCATGGTGGCCGTCATATGCACATTGACCGAGTGCAACCTCAGGAGCAACAGCAGCATGGGCGAGGAAGCGCAGGCCTCAATTCGTAACGCAGTACAAGGAAAGGCTTGGTTTAAGCTGCGTCTTTGAGATGTGTGTGCGTGCGATGCGATTCCCTCCCCTACCCCCTTGGGTCGGGTCTCGGGAAAAAGTGCCCGGGGGCCGCGCGCGCGGGTCCGGGTGAAAACTAAGGCCGGCTCGGCCCGGGCGGGGCGCGCCGGTACTCGACTGTGATCTTGTCCATCTGTGACTGTGTCGACCGGACCCGTTCGTTTTATAAACTTTCACACACGTATCGCTATTGGGCATGCCACACATCACACATATCGAGTGTTAAATAACATAGATCGCGAACAGACATACAACGCGTATCGAGCACAATTGAAGCACGGCAGACTGGACTCTGCCGGGTCGCCTTGGGGCTCCTCAGGCGCGGGTCGAAACACGAAAGTCACGTGCTCCGCATCATGCACAAGGCCTTCCTGCGCGCGACCGCCTACTCTCCAGTCTCCTGGTGACGCGCTTGCCGCCGCCGTTCGGTCCGCGCAAACCATGCCATCATCCCCGCCCGTCGCCGCCTTGCCTTCACTTTGGAGCCTTCTTCCATGTCCCGGCGTCCGCCTCCACTGCCGCCGTCTCCGCCTCCTCTCCTCCTCCGCCGCCGCCGTCAATGCTGCCGCCGTCTCCGCCTCCTCTCCTCCTCCGCCGCCGCCGTCAATGCTGCCGTGCCTGCCGCCTCACCTGCATCTCGCACTACTCAGAGCTCAGGCACCTTTTCGAGGTTGATGTAGACGTAGCAGGTCATACCTTCGCCACCCGTGGTCCTGAAGCCCTGCAGCTTGGCGACGGGCTGGATCTTGACAAGGCCGTGGCCCCACCACTCCGTCACCTTGCGGAAGGAGCACAGGATATAAAATGGCGAGCGCTGCAGCACCTGGGCGAGGTCTCGCAGCGTATTCTGCGAGAAGACCCAATCGAAGATGTAGATATGCGTGTACGCGAGCTTGTCGTACGAAGTCGCATCCGCAAGCTCAAACTGGACGCCATCGAAGGGGCCGAGGCGCGTAAGTGGTGGCGGCGGACCAGACGAAGGCTCCTCGGCCGCCGCCGGCGCGGCAGACACCGTCGACTCACCGCTGCTGCTGCCCTCGCACTCGCCGTCGGCGCCGGCGCCCACCGCCTCCGGTAGTACCGGTGCGCTGCTGGGCGCCGCGCCATGGGCGGGCTCGGCCGCCCCGGCGTCGGCCTCGGCGGCGCCCGCCTCCGCCTCGAGAGCAAAGAGAGCTTGCTTGGCGATCGCGTCACGAGAGGCGACACACTCCATGCCAACGGCGGTGCGCATGCGAAACACGAGCTTGAGGTGCAGCACCACCTTGCCGTAGCCCGAGCCGATGTCAAGGAAAGTCGAGTGGGGCCCGAGGTCCCACATGAGGCCCCAGTGCGTGTCGTGCAGCTCCTCTAGGACGAGCGAACGCAGGTGCGAGAGCAGCAGACCAATCCTATGCGCGGAGCCGGTGGTCGCCTCGCCGTAGCCCTCCGAACCGGCGGTGCCGCTGCTCATGCCCTTCGACTTGCGGTCGTCGATGGAGCGGCGCGCGGCGTACTGCGCGAACGAGGCCAGCGTCGACGAGTACTGCGTGTTGTTCATGATCATCGACGGTGGCGCCGCCGCTGAAGGCTTGTCCACCATCCGATTGCTGTGCCTGCGCCCGTCGCCGCCGTCGCCACCGGCGTTCGCGGCGCCAGGCTCGTCCTCCATCTGATCGTCCGCCCTGGCGCCACCGACGTCGTAGTCGGAGGTGAGCCCCCAGTCGAGATAAGACAACTTATCCACCACATGGTACACCCGCTTGAGGAGGTGCGTCCCGTCCTGGTACTTTTCGGGGAGCACGACGTCGACGGCGGTGAGCGGGAAGTAGCACCGCTCGTCAAGCACCTCGCTTTCCTTGTCAGCAGAACGCCGGATCCCTTTGATTGCCGCGCCAGCCTGCCGCGCCTTGCGTCCGCCGACGGGCGGCCAGTCCGATGAGAGACCGCCTTCGAGCACATCGACGATGCGTCCGCCGCTCACACGGAAGCGCTCCGAGGTGGCGCGGCAGATGCGCCCATAGTCCGCCTGCAGCGTGAACACGTACAAGTCGTCATCGAGCCCCTTGGCAAGCGAACCGAAGGAGAGTGAGCCGCTGACCTCGTTGCGCGTGATCATCTTGTACAGTCGCTTGTCGGAGCCCGATCCCACCATGCCACACGGCGAGCCATTCTCTCCCCACTGGACAGTGTCCGCGCGGAAGAGGCCCACCCACGCGTTTGAAGAGCCCGGGTTTGCCGGCGGGAACCACCAGCGCAGCGTCGCGCTCTGTGCCGAGTGCACCGTCAGCGCGAGGCGGAAGAGCGATGCGTCGTGATCGCTCGCGAGTGCGCCGCCCACGTCGAGGATGCCATCGGCGCGCACGGCGCGGCCTTCGCGCTCCATGCCGACGGCCCATGGGGGGGGCGGGTGCAGTGGGGTCTTCGCCTTCTCCGCCTCGGCAGCATGGCGGGCCGCCGCCTCGGCGGCCTGCCTCCGCGCCTCGAGCACGCCGCTCCGCTTCAGGTCAGTGTGCTTGCGCTTGCGCCTGGCGGCACGGCGCGCAGAGACGATGTACTCCTCCAGGGTCACGGCGGGTGGACCCACCCGCTTGGCCAGCGTCGACGGTAACTCGATCTGCTTCTCCTGGAAGTTCTCTCCGTCGACGAGGATCTTGAGCTGGGGAGCACAGTGAGGCGTGAGAGGATGAACACCGCTCAAGGCACGCAGGGCGCGAGCGGCGACGGCGGTGGCTGCGGCAACATCAGCGCGTGGTTCGCCGCGTGCAGGCACGCACCAGCTCAGCCTCCGTCAGGTCCTCCGTGTCGCCGTCCTCATACTCCACTCGGAAGCCTGTGTCACGGTGAAAGTCGGTGACACGCCCTTTGAAGGTGCCGATGCCCTTGAAGGTCTTGGTGACGCTCTGGCCGATGAGGAAGGTTGCACAGACGTGAGACTCTTTCTTAACAATCGGCGCTTCCTTCTTCTTGATCCCCTTGGAGGGCGGCATCTCGTTCCGTCGCGGTGACGACGGGAAGGCGCGAGCAGCGTGGCGCGAGAAGCCGCTGTTGCCGCTGTGAAACAAGACGAGTGTGAAAACACACTTTACAATCAGATTAGGGGGCTGGTTAGTGAGCTTGGGGATGGGATTTCCACGTTCGAGAGTTATGGTCGGACACGACGGATTGTGGCGGGTGTGGCGTGCAGCGCGCGTGCGCGCGAAACCGGCCAAGGCCCCAGCAGACGGGCGGGGAGCGGAGACTCAGCTCGAGACGGGGCTCGAGACTGGTCATGCTAGACAGTGGGACGAGTGCGGAGTGGATGCATGAGTGCAGTGGATGATAGAAGTCGAGACTTGCACAGACTCGACAGTGAAACTCGACTGGCGCAGACGTGAGTCCGGAGTGGAACGTGACACGGCGGGACGGGAGCCGCGGGCGCGCCTCCAGCTCCTCGAGCAGAGATTATATACCGAATGCGACCACGCCACGTGATGTACGGCACACCCCCTCTGTCAGTTGGGCAAACTTGCTCCCCTGCGGCGGCGCGCTAGGAAGTTTGGAACAACACGAGTGCCGTTCCTGCACCAGATGGCCCGGATGGAGGACAACACAACAAAGACACCCTTGCGCTTCACAGCAGCGCCTGCAGCAGCCCGGGCGCGTCCGCACGCAGCCAGTCATTGGGCCACGTGTACGAGGCAAGCGCCTGCCCAAACTCGTCGTGCAGCTTCCCATAGCTCGTGGCCACCTGGGGCAGCAGCGAAGCCGCGCCGCGCCCCTGCGGGCCCACCGCCGCTGCGCCGCGCGGACCAGTCTCGGCCTCGGCCCCCGCGCCGCTCGCCGCGCCCGTGCCGCCGGCCGTCGCGCCGCCGCCGCCCTTGCGACTGCGGGGCGGTGGTGCGATAATGCCTCCAGTCAGGTTGGCGGCTGCGATGGCGATGGCGGCAGCGGTGGCGGCGGTGTGCGGCGCGGGCGGCGGCGGCGGCGGCGGCGGCGGTGCGGCGAGCATCCCATGCTGATGAAAGTAGGCTCCACTCGTGTGTAGCGCGGCCCCATGCAGACGCAGCGCCTCGAGTTGCTTGGCGGCGCGCGCCGCCACGCTGCCGCGCGCGGAGGCGGCGGGTGGCGCGGAGGCCGGCGCGGAGGGCGGCATCGGCGCCGTCTCGAGCAGCGGCCGGAGCGCGTCGAGGTACTCGGGCAGGCTCGGCATTAGGAGAGCGTGCACGATTTGGTGCCCTAGTACGGTGAGACCAAGCAGGGCGCCATAATGGGTGGAGAGGGGCTTTCGTTTGTCATGGAGGGCCTCGAGAAGGGTCTGCGTGACGCGCGGCTGCAGGTCCTGGTACTTGACGCCGAAGCGATGAAGCAGCGTAGCGAGCAGCTGACTTGCCTGGCGGCGCAGGCTCCAGTGATCCTCGAGAGGCGAGGCACAGAGACGCTTGCCCACGATGCACGTGAGCACAGCCGGCATGATCTGGTCGAGGGCACGGGCAACGAGGTACGAGGTGGGGAGGTCGAGAGGGTGGGGGGAGGGTGAAGGGAGGTGAGACGCACGCACCCAAGATCGGGGAGGCAAGGTTTAGGAGGGCAAGGGCTCGAGCCGAGGGCCAGGATACGCTCTCTTCACATTCACACCTGATGGAGATAGGGCTCGAGGTCGATCGATGCTGATCGGAGCATGGCGGAGAGCAGCCGCATAGTGGCGATGAGGCGCGGCAGACAACGGAGCGACGCGTTCACCTCGCCCGCCACCAAGGCGCACAGGTGCGCCGACAGCGGCTGCGTCGAGAGATCGTTGGCGACGCAGCGTAGCACGGCGGTCAGCGTCCTCGATGCCTCGGGATCGATCAGCCCTTCATCACCCGAGGGGGCGTGCGAGTGCACGGCGCCGGCGACGCGGTCGAGCCACGTCTGCTCCTCGGCGGTGAGCGCGTGCCGTGCGAGCGACGTCACGCCACCCACCGTACTCTCGGCTGCCACACCACCTTCGGCGCCGTCAGCCTCGCGCGGCCGTTTACGCGAGGCGGAAGCCGCGGCCACCTCCTCGGGGGTAGGATTTTGCGGCATGCTGGGCTGAACACCGTGCACCGCGAGCCAGTGCGTCGTGAATGTCGGCTCAAGCGGAGCCCTCGGCAGTGGCTCCTCGAGCATGTGGGACAGGTTGAGCTCCGGGTCCTCGAGGTAGAAGACGCCCGGCGTGAGCGCGCGGCAGAAGCGCGGCGGATCGGAGGATGTGAAGCCGTAGAGCGGCTCGCTGTTGCGCAGCCGCAGCGCGTAGTTGATGTCCTCTGTCGTCAGCGTGTCGCGGCGCCCATGCTTTTGGAACTTGATCGCCTCGAAGATGATGTCGCGAAGGCGGTACTCGACATCGGGCGCGAGCGCGTCGGCGACCTCGTCCTTGAGCTGGCTGATGCCCACCGACTCGGCGATCACCTTGACGCTCGCGCGCGAGATGATGTTGGCGCGAGAACACGCCATTACTACGTGTCTCTTTTTCTCTCACAGCACTGAACCGTGAACATGCGTGAAGGGGCATGTCGGTGTGGATCGCATAGACGCCAGACGATGCTCTCGTTTGCATCGCATGTATTACTGTAGTACTACTAAATGCTATTTGGCCTACCATGTCAGTGTTCAATTATGAATGAACATTGAACTCGCTTGAAAGTGCTTTTGTGGGAAACTATAGTCGCGCGTCGTATCATGCATTTCTAAAGGCCAATTAAAAACCAGGAAATCCCCCCCCCAGCGGGGAGCGCGTCGAGTGCGCTGCGCGCGGTTATACCCTGTTCACGCTACTCTCTAAGACAAGGGATTCCTAGTGCATGATCACATTCCAGAGCTCCCGAAGATTTGGAGACAGTCTGCCGACCGGTTGCATGGCCGGGACCGTTTCTACAGCCACGGCGGGTTTTGGCTCATCTGCCGACAGGTCGACTGGCGATAGGGATTGCCAGTTCTCGTCCTCAGGCAGAGCCATCGTCTGCTCTACATCATCAGCATCAGGAGCCATTGCAATCGCCATCCCCGATTCGAAATCACCCTCCTGTTTCGCAGGCGAATGGGATCCACGTCCACGTCCATGTCCGCGTCCGCGTCCGCGTCCGCGTCCACGATGTGGTGTGCTGAAGTCCGAATGGGTACGGAGTTCGGAGGTCATTTGCACCGCAATCTCTACGGCTTTGTGCAGCTTTCGCCATTCGTGCAGCGCTGCTTCAGGGCTCAGTTGAAGCTCTTCTCGCTGATCCTTGGTAGTTGGCTCTTTAGCCTCGTCCTCGGCCTTCTCATCAGCGGCAGTCGCTTCGGCGGTCTTCGATGAAACAACGCTCGATTTAAGCGCGATCGACTCATCTTGCTGAGCCTGAGGCTGAACCATTGGGGAGGGCGAGAGAAAACGCGTTGTCAATGAGCTTGGAGAGCTCAGCGAGCTTTGCTCTGCCGCCGCCGTGAGGCGAGCGGTGAGCGAGCGAGTGAGAGAGAGCCCCGTCGAGTCGCCAAGGACGCGATGGCAGGCCGAGTGCCCCACTAAGCTCTCAGGCGGTGCGGCCTCGGTTGGTGTGACCGCAGGCGGCGAGGCAGTGGGCGATGCGGCGGGCGCGGGTGGTGTGGCCGCTGGCGGCGCGGCCGAGGGCAGCTCTGCTGCCGGGTGTGCAGCCTCCAGGGGAGGTGCAGCCACTATGGGCGTCACCACGGGGACCGGCGCGGACTGTGCACCGGCGGCGGCTGCGGTGGTGGCCTCGGGCGTGCCTGGGATGGATCGAAGATCAGAATTCCTGGGTTCACTGGGTGTCCACGTCATTGGTTCGTTGCACCCCCGAAGTGGAGCAATTGCGACGGCGAGGGCGGCGTGGAGTGCGGAAGTGATGACGGCGGCGGCGGGCGTGGCGGCGGGTTGGCCCTTGCCATTGATCGCGCCGCCGGCTGCGCTGGCATCAGGTTCCCCATCCTTTTCGTGCACAGACATAGCCATCTTCAGCTGAGCGTCAAGCTGAACGGCTGACCGGATAGGTGCATTGTTCAGCTGAGCGCCACGCTGAACGGCTGAACGGATGGGTGCCATCCGAGAACGAACGGGCACGGAGGTGGGCGCAAGGAGAAGCGGGGCTTTGCGCCCAGGACTTACAGCCATCGTTTGGGAAGTGTTCAACCTCATTGCCACTGAGGCGAGGTTTCGTTGGCTGTCGGATAAGTCAGGTGCCACACGAAGAGATCGAGGACGCAACGTCTTGTGGCTCGGTGGTTCGGCATGCGAAGCCGTGGGGAAAGACGTGCCAGCCCTGCTGCTGCACCCGTTGCCTTCGGGCGTCACGAACTGCAGCTGTGGGAGAGTGGGTGCCTTCTGTAGAGGACTGGAGGCTTTATGCGGAGCAGGCGAGGTCGGCAGGGTCTCACGTCTTTGCTTGAGCTCGTGGCGGACGGGTGCAACACGTCCAGGTGGCACCCGAAATGGTTCAGGGTCGTTGTCCCAGTCGCTTTCAACCTGGCCGCGATGCTGTGGAGTGTACCTTTTAGCCGTGCGTCGACGACGTCGTGTGAGCACCTTACAGCGATAGCAGGAAAAGCACACAAGGACCAGGAAGGCGCCGGAGCCGGCTATCGAGCCAGCGATGGTGGGCATTAGATCTGGAGGTGGCGGTGGCGTAGATGGTGGCAACGGAGGGTTGGGCGAGGGTGGTGGTGGCGACGGCGCACTGACGGCCATCGTCTGCAAGAATGGAACCACTTGCAATACCTCCACCCCAAGTGCTGCGGAAAGCGCTGTAGTCGAGAGCGCGCACGAATCCGCAGGACCACATGCTTGCACGATGGCAGCAGCGTGGGGAGTGTCTTCGGGCAGGATCATCGTCGTGTCAAGGTTGATACTCGCTGCGAGCACTTGCACGGACATGCATTCAGGGTACGCGCCCGTGATGTTCTGGACGTAGATTGCGAGCCGATTTGCGAAGAGCTGACGCGCCGCCGCGTTAAAGTCAGTCGCGCTCCCCTCAAGCGTGAACAGGAGTCTTGCAATCGGCTGCAGCGTGCCCCCGGGGGAAATTGGCGGCGGGGAGGGCGGAAGTGACGGCGGCGGCGGCGGCGGCGGCGGCGACGGCGGTGGTCGTGAGGGGGGCGGCGACGGCGACGGCGGCGGCGGCGGCGGCGACGACGGCGCAGGTGGTGAGGGCGGTGGTGGTGAGGGCAGCGGTGAGGGTGGAGGGGCCGACGGTCCTGGTGGTGATGGTGGTGGGCGCGACGGTCCTGGTGATGATGGCGGTGGCGGCGAGGGTGGTGGGAACGGAGGTGGTGAGGGAGGCGGTGAGGGAGGTGGCGGAGACGGTGGTGGAGATGGAGGCGACGATGGTGTTGGCGAAGGTGGCGGCGACGGAGGCGGTGACGGTGGTGGTGAAGGAGGTGGTGGTGAGGGCGGAGGAGGCGACGGCGGAGGAGGCAGCGGTGGCGGACGGGGCGGCGGACTGGGCGGAGGCGAAGGTGGAGGCGAAGGTGGTGGCCGAGGAGGTGGGGATGGTTGCGGAGACGGTGGTGGACAGGGAGGAGGTGATGGGGGGGGTGACGGTGGAGGAGGTGAGGGTGGTGGCGGTGACGGTGGGGGCGGTGAGGGCGGTGGCGGTTCAGGCGGAGGAGAGGGTGGAGGTGGTGAGGGTGGAGGCGGCGACGGGGGTGGTCTTGGGGGCGGAGAAGGTGGGGGCGGCGATGGCGGCGGTGGCAGCGGTGGAGGCAACGGAGGTGGTGGCGATGGAGGTGGCGATGGAGGTGGTGTAGGTGGTGGAGAGGGTGGCGGCGATGGTGGTGGCGATGGTGGTGGCGATGGTTTGGGTGGCGGTGGAGACGGAGGCGGCGAAGGTGGAGGTGGTGAAGGTTCAGGTTTAGCAGGGGATGGAGGGGGCGGGGGAGAAGGCTCTGGAGAAAAAGGAGGCGAGCTCGGAGGTGGATATGAAGGAGGTCGGCTCGGTGGTGGAGGTGGG
>Ga0210245_102361_pt1 | contig 11710 bp, 4 predicted proteins | sample ChrtobMetaP3_4mM_FD_155450 | JGI IMG/M metagenome (GOLD analysis project Ga0210245, IMG submission 155450) | Chrysochromulina tobin associated microbial communities from unialgal haptophyte culture, Seattle, Washington, United States - P3_4mM | ecosystem: Host-associated > Algae > Haptophytes >...
CCGTCGTCGACGACGGCGGCGTCGAGAGACGACAGTATCGTGGCGCACGGCAGCTTGCCAGCCGCCTGGGGTGATTGAGGAGTTACGGTGGCCGCACGGTGGCCATGGTGATTGCGCGAGCGCGCGTGCCGGCTATGGCGTGCGTCGGTGGCCCGCGGCCGGCCGGGGCGCGCGTCGGCGGGGCGATTCGCTGCGTCGCAGCGCCTCCAGCGCGCCGACAAGTTGCTGCCAAGGCTACTGCCAAGGCTGGACTGCTTTTCTTCGCTTTTTGAGGAAACAGGGTTCTGAGGGGCTTCACCAGCAAAACGAGGCTGTGGGAAATACGGGCGCTGCGCTCGCGCTCTTTTTTCGCGCTGGCGGTTCACGTTAACGTTAAAAATCCATCACGGCAAGACGCACAGCCACAGGCCCCGTGGAGACCCATCGTGGGGGGCGCAAGGGCGCGCTGGCGGTTAATCTCTGAGGCTTCCCTCCCGGTGTTCCAACGGGGTGGGGAAGAATTCATACGGGATTTTCGATTGAGCCATTGAGCCACGCCGAATGCGAACTTTGGTATTCGGTCATGTTTGGTTAGCATTTTAGCAAGCAAGCGAATGAGTCGAAACGTTCAAGTACTGTTCCGTCAGTAAACAAGCACAGTGCTTGCTTTGTTAGGGCAGAGAAGTGCGGCCTCTCGTGATATGGGTAGGGCTCAAGGATTTCGCACAGAAGGAAGCTGTTTCCAAATTTTTCCGTCGACCGCGGGCTTCGAATGACTATTTTGGTCCTCTTGCATGCATGGCATGGAGGGAGAAGTAACGGAACGAACGTTCAGTTCCCCTTGCACGGCAAACATGATGGGTGCCACCCCACAGCCGCCGCCCAGAGAAGCGGTGCCGAACGCTGCTGTGCCAATTTTGCTCCAGCTCTTGGACCTGCCCAACAACGCCAACCGTGAGGAGGCGCTCGATTTGCTCTGCGAGCTCGTCGGCGGGGCGTGGGGCGCCGAGGGCGAGGCACTTGGAGTTGCGATCCGGGATGCGGGCGGCATCAGCACGATCACCAATCTGCTCGAGACCGACGAGGAGATGATCCAGCAGGCGCTCTTCCTGATCGCCAACCTCGCCTCGGACGCCGTCGACGCCCAGTCCGCCCTGACGAAGCGCCAGCTGCTCGCGATCGGCGCCGCGCCGAAGCTGCTCACGTGCCTCTCGTCCCCGGAGACGGAGGTCATCGCGTACGCGGCGGCCGCGCTTCAGAACTGCTCGACGGACCCTGCGTGGGCGGCCGCGCTCGCCGACGCCAACGCCATCCCCATCTTCGAGGCCTTGCTCGGGCACTCGAGCCCGATCATTCAGAGGTATGCCGCGGGTGCCGTGAAGAATGTGGTTGGCGTACTGAGAGGGTTGTTGGGAGCGGCGGCCAAGCCTGGGGCGCAGCCGAGCGGCTCGGGCTTGCAGCCACACGCGGTGCCACTGGTGAACGAGGCGACGATGCACAAGGTGCAAGAGCGCGCTCGCGAGGCAGCCATCGAGAAGCTCACGCGTTTCTATGCGGTACGCCGACTCCAGCGCGCGTGGCGTAGCAGCCGGATGGCGCGCCGACGGCTGATGCGGGAGAAGGCGGCGAAGCTGGAGGAGGAGCGGCGCGCATTGGCGTTGAAGGCGGAGGAGGAGCGCGCCGCGGCCGTTAAGGTCGAGGCCGAGCGCCGTGCAGCCGCTGAGCGAGCAGAGGCTCTGCGGTTGGAGGCAATCAAGGAAGCCGAAGAGGCAGCGGCGCGTGCGGAGGTCGAGCGACGCGAGCAGGCGGAGGCGGAGGCGATGCGAGAGGCGGCGGAGAAGGCGAGGCGCGCGGCCGAGGAGGCGGCGGCCAAGGCGGCCGCCGAGGCGGAGGCGGCGAGGCTGGCGGCGGAGGCGGCAAGGGACGCCGCCATCTTGATCCAGGCCCGGCGACGTGGCGCCTTGGGCAGGATGGCTGCCGCTGGCACGCGCCACGTGTGGGCGACCCAGCGGGCGGACGCGGCGATGGCGCTTCAGTCGGCCGCACGCGGGCTCACCGCAAGGCGTGAGGTTGAGCAGCTCCGTCTCCAGATCGCGAGCCAGATTGCGGAGATGGCACGGCTCGAGGCGGAGCGCGAGGCGGCACAGCTCGAGGCGGCACGTGCGTTGGCCGAGGCTGCCGCAGCGGCGGAGGCGGAGAGGTTGGCGGCGGAGGCGGCGAGGTTGGCGGCGGAGAAGGCGGAGGCCGAGCGGCTGGCGGCGGAGGCCGAGCGGCGGGCGGCAGAGGCAGCCGCTGCAGCAAGGGCTCGGAGGTTGGCAGAGGAGAAGGCGGAGGCGGAGAGGTTGGCAGCGGAGAAGGCGGAGGCCGAGCGGATCGCAGCAGAGCGCGACGGGGCCGCCGTGAAACTTCAGTCGTCCCGGCGCGGGCGCATGGGGCGTCGTACCGCGCTGTCGTATCGCATTGCAGCTGCGCTGCTACCACTGCGCCCGCATCCCCACGTCCAGTTGGCATGGTGTGTGGAGGCGGTGCTGTCGAGAGGGCGGTGCGAGGAGGCGGTCCTGTCGAGAGGGCAGCGTCACGCTTGTGAGGCGAAGGCGGCGACCACGATTGCGGCGGCGCATCGAGGCAAGGCCGCACGCAAAAAGGCGCCGGGGGTGGTGATGAAGCACCCACCCAAGCCGCCGCCCTTGCCCGCGCCCACCACAGCGCCCGTGCAGCCACCCGCTCACCACGTCCGTCCAAGCAAGATCGACCTCGACGAAGGGCCCGACGCCCCGCCGATCCAGCAACAGATCGCGGCGGCGCTTCGCCGGAACGCGGGCAAGGTGCTCGACCTTTTCCGCGCGTGGGATGCCAACGGCGACGGCGAGGTGAGCAAAAAGGAGTTTCGCAAGGCTTTGCCCACCATCGGGCTCGATGTGCCCGTCCAGGAGGTCGATGCCCTCTTTGACAGCTGGGACCAGGACGGAGGTGGCGTCCTCCACTACAAGGAGCTCAGCAAGGTCCTAAGGAGCCCAGCGCCGCCGCCGACCAGCGTGAAGCAGGCCCTTGTGTCGGACTCTCGCGAGGCTGCTGCGGCGACCACGATTGCGGCGGCGCATCGAGGCAAGGCCGCACGCAAAAAGGCGCCGGGTGTAGTGATGAAGCACCCACCCAAGCCACGGAAGGCCCAGACGCAGACACGGGACACGACGGGCGTATTCGCGCGGGAGTCACAAGCGGAGGCAGCGTGCAAGCAGGCAGTCGGGGTAGCGGAGAGCGCATCCAAGACGGCGGCTGCCAAGCATGCAGAGTCAGAGGCGGCGGCGGCAAGGGCTGAGGCGGCGAGGGCGGAGGCGGCGAGGACGGCATTCATAGCGGCCAGAGCGGCGTCTGTCGCGAATGCGGCGGCGATGGCCGAAGCAGCGGCGAAGCAAAAGGCTGCAGTCAGAGAGGCGGCAGCAAAGGAGGAGGCAGCAAAGGCAGCAAAGGAGGCGGCAGCAAAGGCAGCAAAGGATGCGGCAGCAAAGGAGGCGGCAGCCAAGGAGGCGGCAGCAAAGGAGACGGCAGCAAAGGAGACGGCAGCAAAAGATGCACTCGCGAAGCAGGCGGCAGCGGAGGAGGCGGCAGCGGCGGAGGCAGCGAAGGAGGTGGCAGTCAATGAGACAGCTCCCTCGTCCGCCTTGTCACAAACCCTCTCCCCCGAGCGTCCGCGCGGCCTCGCTCTTTTCAAAGGGAAGGGCGTGGGCATGCTCACTCCCAAACCTGCCGGCGCCGTATTGGGCAGTCGACTAGCGGACGTTGTGACACTTGCCCTGGAGAAGGAGAGGGCGGAGGCGGAGGTACGCGCACAGCGGGCGAGCGCACGGGCGAAGGCCAAGGCCGCGTCGGCGGTGGAGATGGCGATTGCGGCGGAGGCGATGGATGTCGCGGTAAGGGCCCTCGTCGCACATGAAGCGAGGATGCAGCAAGCACAGACGGAAGCGCGCGCCTTCCCTGCGGAAGCGCAAGCCTCTTCGGGAGAACTTGAGACGACTTCCAAACAGCTCAAGAAGCAGCTCCGTGCGGCGAAGATGCGAGTGGCGCTGGCCCGTGAGCATCGTGATGAGGCGGAGGCGATGACTGTTGACGAACCGCCAACCTTCGATGTGCCCAGGACGGCGCCTATTGACGAACCGCCAACCTCCGATGCGCCCAGGACGGCGCCTGAGGTGACGGCTCCGTCTGCGGAGGCATCGACGACGGCCACCGACGCTCTCGCCGTCACCACAGGCGCCGTCCTGGGCGCACCGACGACGGCCACCGACGCTCTCGCCGACCAATCTCTCGCCGTCCAATCTCCCGCCGACAAGGTGACGAGCGCCTCTATTTCCGCCGCCGTGACGACGATTGCCGTGCAGGCGACGGCGGAGGAAGCTCAAGGGTCAACGGTCGTGGGACTAGAGTCTTGGGTGATGAGCCCCGAGCGCGCCGTGGTAACGTCGGCTCGGGCCTCGGGACGAGAGTCTCGGGTGGCAACGTCGACTCTGCTAGAGACCGCGGAGGCCATTCGGGCGTCGGCGGAGGCGGCCTCTGCTCAGGCGGAGGCGGAGGCGGCAGCGGCAGCCGCATTGCGGGCGGACGCGGAGGCAGCGCAGGCAGCGCAGGCCGCGGCGCAGGCGGCGACGGCAGCGGCGGCGGCCATGGCGCACGTCGCCACGGTGCGGGGCATGCGACGCCGCATCTACCTCGCCCCCACAGTCCTTCTCCACTTGCATGTGTGTCCGACTCTCGAGCGCCGCAAGCCTAGTGCGCAGCCTGCGGCGGCGGTGGCGGCAGCAGCGGCAGCACTGGCGACTGCGAACGTCGCCGCAGCACCTGCATCACTGGCGAAGGCCCAAGCGCCCGCAGTCACCAGAGCAGCCGCAGCACCGGCGGCGGCGGCGTCCGAGCCGATCCGCATCCAGTGGCCGCCAGCGACACTCGCAGCCGAGGACGAGGAGGAGCAGGAGGAGGCCCGGGCTTGGGAGAGAGCTGCCAGGGAGGCGGCGGGTAGCAGCGACGAGCTCTCATTTGAAGACTTTGAACGCTTGATGGAGATGCCAACTGAGCTCCGATCGCAGATCAATCTGCAAGGGACGCCAGATGCCTGGGACGAGAAGGGGTTCAAGAAGGCCTTGGGCACCATGCTCGAGGTGAACCCCGACGACGTGCGCGTTCTCTCGGGCACAGCCGGTACACCCACCACTCTTCAGGGTCAAGGGGCGGTCCTAGCGGTCGAGTACGCGGTGCTCTTCCAACACGGGACCAGCGCCGAGAGGCAGGCCCTCGTCGCCCTCCAGCAAGCGCTCCAGCGGGACCTCGCGTCCGCCCTCGAGCGTGCGGATGCGGAAGCAGCGGCGGTCGCAGAGCGAAGTTTGGTGGAGACGAGGCGGCGGGGTGAGCAGCACATCGCGGCGGCCGTGGCGTGCGCGGAGGCAGGCATGAAGTTGATGAGCGGTTCGGCAGGGGACATACAGGCTGGCTTGAATGCGGGAGGCTTCCGAGCAACGGTCATTTCCGTCCAAGCGTCCTTGGAGAATGCCTTCGCAAGCTTCGAGAAGGCGCCGCCTCGGGCGCCACTGGCCGAGGCGGCCGCCGCACTTGAGGCCGCGGAGGCGGCGGCAAGGGAGGAGGTGGCGGCGCTGGCTGCACTGTCGGCCGCCGAGACGGCGCGCGCTCAGGCGGTGGCCGCCGAGGCGGCGGCGACGGAGGAGAGCGCAAGGGCAGCCGCTGCGCTCGCGACTCAGGCCGCGGAGCAGGCGGCGGCTGCGGCGGCGGAGCGCCAGCGGCTCGCCGCCGCTGAACGCAAGAGGCTCGAGCTGGCGGCTGCGACGGCGCGGCACGCTGTCCGCCGGGGCGTGGGCGCGCTCGGGCTCCTTCGGACGATGAGTGGGCTTGGCGCGGCTGCGGAGGTGGCACGCCAAGCGCTTGCATCCTCGTGCATACGGGACGCCCTTGCGACGGCGTTTCAGATGGAGGCGGAGCGCTTGCGGCTGGCGGGGGCGGCCGCGGTGGGCCGGGCGGCAGTGAAGAGTGGGGTGGGAGCTCTCAGAGCGGCGGGGGCGATGGGCAGCTTGGCAGCGGAGACGAGGGCGAGGGAGACGAGGGCGAGGGAGGCTAGGGAGGAGGCGGAGCGTCAGGCGTTGGCGGAGGAGGCGGTGCGCAGGGCGTTTGAGCTTGGGCTGCAGATGGCGGCGGCAGAAGCGGCCGAGGCGGCGGCGACTCTGATCCAGGCGTGTGCTCGCATGTGTATCGCCGTCGGCAAGCGTCGGGCACTGGTAGCAGCGACGGCCTTGCGCAAGCGTCGCGCCGCGGAGGTTGGCCGGGCGTCGATGCAAAGGGGAGCTCAGGCTATGGCGAGTGTGGGATTTGTGAGGGATCGTGCCACGTCGACGCAGGCGGCACGTCAGGCGCTGGTGGAGGTGACGGTGCAGCGGGTGATGGCCGAGGCGCTGCGGCTGGAGGCGCTCAGGCAGACGGAAGAGAGGAGAAGGTGGAAGGCTGCGGCGGCAGCGACGGGCCGACGTGTCGTGCGTAGGGCGGCACAGGCCGTCCGCGCGATCATCCGCATGCGTGCACTCGCAGGTGTGTATTGCATGCTGCTGACCTCTGATTGCACCCCGTCCCTGGCCCTTAACCGTCCGCGCGATCATCCGCATGCGTGCGTGCACTCGCAGAGGAGACGACGAATCTCGCGAGGGAGATTGATCGACAGAAGGCGGTCCTCGTCCTCCAGCGAGGCGCACGCCTGGGGCTTGCCATCCGGCTGCGCAAGAAGCTCATGGACGATCAGAAGCGCATCCTCGAACGGCACTCCCGCGTGATTTGCCGCGTGATTCACGCTCGACTGGAGCGAGAGAGACTCGTCGAGGAGCGCCGCCTGCGCGCTGCCACGAAGTTGCAGAGCCACGCGAGGCGTAAGTCGGCGATGCGGATCGATCGGGCGAAGCGGGCGGATCGGCAGCGGAAGAAGATGAGCAAGGCCATGCGACTCGATGCCAAGGCGGCTGCGAGCCTCAACTTCCTCGGCGACCTGGCACAGCAGAGGGCGGCAGCGGCGGCACGGCTTGTGCAAGCACGCCAGCGGACCCGTATGAACATGCACCGGCTCAAGAAGGCAAGGGAGGGCGCGCTGCTGCTACAGCGCGATTGGCGCGGAGTGATCGGAAGGCGGGAAGCGGCGTTCAAGCGCATGCAGCTGCTGGTTGCGGTGCGCATGCAGGCCTTCTGGCGCGGCTGGCGCATTCGATGCGTCAGGTCCGTGGTCTCGTCACTGATCTTGCAGATCGAGATCTCGGAAGAGGCGAATGCATGGCGTGAGCTGCAGGCGGTCCGACGCATGCAGCGCGCCTACCACAGCTACCGCGTGCGACGTCTGATCAAAGATCAAGATAAGCGCGCTGGGAACAAACTCGTCCGCTTCCTCTGGGCCGTCATCGTCTTTAAGCGCCTCGTCCAACGCTCGAGGCGCCTCATCGTGAAGACGATCCTTGGCGAGCTCACGAGCCAGATTGTGGGTGCGAGGCTCAGAGAGAACCTCAGGTACGGTGCCTCGCGGAAGATTCAGCTCTTGTACCGAGAGCACATGCAGCGCAAGGCGGTGGCTCGCGAGGCGCGGCGCGTAGCGGTCGCGCGGCGCCGTGTCGAGCTCTCGTTGCGCACCGCCCTCGGCCGTACGGCCGTTCACAGCTTGCTGCCATGGTCGGTGTACGCGCGCTCGCATCGGACCCACGCGCACGCGCACATGGGCATGTTCGGGGTGGGCGAGGAGGAGGAGGCGCCTTGTGCTTTCTGGCCGTACGGAGTCACGAGCCACGGCGGCCCCCCACGACGAGCCAGCACGCCACACGGACCCGTGCCGCCCACCCCCCGGCTCGACCATCCCCCGGGGGGCGAGTCCTCGTCGACGTTCCATCGACGACGCACGAGGGTTTCGTCAGAGAGGGTTTCGTCAGAGAGGGTGCGAGGGCGTGGAGAGGGCGCCGATGGCGGCGCCCTTGGAGGCGATGGCGATGCTGGCGTGCACCACAGGGGCGATGGCGCGCCGGCGTTGACAGACAGCGAGGGTTTGTCCCTGCTCGGCGAGCACGCCCTCGACCCTCGTCTTCGCGAAGCGTGGCACACGATGACTCGGTCCGACCGGGCCGTGGTCGCCAAGATGATGCCGGAGAAGCGACACCTTTTCCTCCGCCGACGCTGGGAAGCGGCGGGTGGGGTGTGGGAGGGCGCCGCATCCAAAGTAGGCAACCTCGAAGCCTCGGATCGCTTGCTGGCTAAGATGCATGCATCCAGCGCCATGCCGACGACGGGCCCTGCCGCCAGCGGCATGCCGACGATGGGCGTGACGGCAGCCCCGATGCCCAGAAAGGAGGAGGCGAGGCAGGAGGCAAGGCAGGCGGCGTGGGCAGTGGAGGAGCGCTCGTGGACTGCCGTTGAGGAGGCTCGGCGCGTCGTAGTGGGCGCCGTTGAGGAGGAGGCTCGGCGCGTCGTAGTGGGCGCGATACGGTCGGTGCTTCGCGGACTGCCGCGAGACGGCCCTTGCCTAATTAGGGACGGTCTGGTCTCGCGCGGTATCTCGCGTGGCTCCAACGGCCAAGGCAGGATCGTGAGCTTTGCACCCACTCCGGCCGACGCCCAGGACGACGCGTCGATCAACGGCGGGGCGGCGGGAGCATCCGCGCCCCTACCGGTCGAGGCGTCGTCCTGTGCTGGCCTACCGGTCGAGGCGTCGTCCTGTGCTGGCCTACCGGTCGAGGCGTCGTCCTGTGCTGGCCTACCGATCGAGGCGTCGTCCTGGGCGGGCCTACCGGTCGACGGATCGGACGCGTACCGGTACGATGGGACGGAGCTGAGCATGATGCGTGACGACGAGCTGTTCGCATACGCCAAGGAGCTGCGCGCCCCCTCCGTGGCGCTCGAGGCGCTCAAGACGGCGCGCGCCCCCTTGGCACTCGAGGCGCTCGAGACGGCGCGGGGTCCCGCGGCGGCGCCCATGACGGCGCGCCCCCCCTTGGAGGCGGCCGTGCACCATGCCGAAGGGGGCGTGCGCCCACGACGACGCGTCGGCCGCTCGAAGAGCATCGACCATCAGGCCGACCATCAGGCCGCGCCCACGACAACGCGGACGCCCAAGGAGGAGGGGGTGCGAGATCGAGTGCGAGATCGAGGTGAGAGCTCGAGGGTCGAGCCCAAGGGTGTGAACAGCAAGGGTGTGAACCGCAAGGGTGTGAGGCCACTACGAGCTGGGCCGCCCGTAAGCATCCTCGCAGGGAATCTCGCAGGGAATCTCGCGAGGCCGAAGCGACCCTCGCCCGCCATGAACGCCCTCGGCGCCATCTACGGTACAGACGCGGTCGCGGACGCGGACGCAGACGCGGACGCGGACGCGGACGCAGACGCGGAGGCGGACGGACCCTCGGTGTGGGGCGGAGCGGGTGCCCAACACGGCGCGCCTGGGCTCGACCGAGAGGCGCGCGCCGTGCTGAGCACGTACGGGTACGAGTACGGCACGCGGATGCGGGAGAGGTACGTCTCGGACGAGCTGCGAGCGGCCGCGGCATTGGCCGACCTCATCTCCCGACAGGGGCTCTCCCCTCGTAAGCTCCCGCCTCGACTGTCCGCGCTGTCACGAGCACCTCGAGTGTCTGCCGAGGCGCTGTCACGAGCACCTCGAGTGTCCGCCGAGGAAGATCGCGGACAGAGGCCCGAGCGTTTCAAGATACTGCCGCAGGTGCTGCCGCAAGCCCGCCCGGTGCGCCCTACGCCCTCGAGTGAGGGAGGCGTACCGGTAAGGGTACCGGTACGTCCGCAGCTCCCCGCGGTGCCAGATGCGAGCTCAGATGCGAGCTCAGATGCGAGAGGCCATCTCCGCCCCCACAACGAGCGTGCTCGGCAGCAGGCGTGGCAGCCGCGCCCTACCACGTGGCAGCCGCCTCCCGGCCACACGCAGAACGACCGCTTCCAGCAGCTGCAGCAAGCCGCTCGCGAGCGCAATACGGAGGCCGCCCTGATCCTGCCTCTGCTACCTGGACCCACGAGCGGCGGTTCGGGTGTGACGATGAGGACCTCGGCTTAGTCGTTTCAATCTCTTGGGAGCGCGGGGGCGTGGGATGTTAGTGAGAAGTGATGTATTTCTCGATGCTGTTATACGACATATTAGAGAGGCTCTAATTGACAGGACTCACGCGTGCAACTAAACAATTTGCATGCAAACAAAGAAAGTCGGCGGGTTGCGTGATTTCCTGTGACGGGTGCGACCAGTGCGTGTGTTCACGAGTCGGCCGCGGGCAGCAGCTCTTTGGCTGAATGCGGCCGTCGCCAGCCTCCACGGCCACCAGCAGCGCATCTGGCACCCAACCTTTCCCGTCCCCGCACGAGTTACTTCTCTCGTTGGCCGCACGCAAAGCGAGCCGGTCTCTGGACAGGCCGCAGCCTGTCAGGCCGCTCGATGCCTCGGCGACCCGGCAGCCGCCACCGCCGCCGCCGCCGCTTCTCAGAGTGACTGCCAGAATACCGATCGGGCCAACCCCGGCGAATACCCCGGACCGCGCCCCGCCGCTTCCCATGGTCCTCAAAAGGAAAGTTGGAGTTACGATCGCAATGCCTACGCGTACTCCGGCGCCCACCCCGGCTCACACGCCGCCGAGTATGACGCGGAGCCGGGTCGAGGCCAACGCCCTCCTGCAAGCTTCCTTGGCCCAGCGGGCGGCCACAGCCGTGAAGCAGAAAGCTGCTGCGATCAGACTGATCAACAATCTCGCCACCAATCTGCTCAAGAATGATCTTGCCCGGAACCTTGAACAGCTGCCGCGCTACAAGCTCCTGGAGGATGAGGAGAGCTCTTGCAACGGCTCGCACGCGGCCGCTGAAGGGGGCGGAGGAGCGTACGCGCTGCCGCTGCAGGTTGGCCGCCGCGAAATCGGATGGGGACATTCCGACGGCCAAAACCCACCACTCTTAGCAGAGCCACCACTCTTAGCAGAGCCACCACTCTTAGCAGGGCCACCACTCTTAGCAGAGCCTGCTTGGGCCAGCTCTTCCAATGACGATTCCCTGGCCCGGACGCCGCTGCGAACCCCTCCAGAGCTGCGAGCGCACGCGCCGTCTGCGACGCCGACGACGACCACGACGACAAAGGCCGCACCCGCATGGATGTGGAGTTGGTGCTGTGTTGCGTTCGCTTTCATCGGGCTGCTCGTGGTGACGCTGTGTGCGGAGCTCTTGTGGGTCGTTACGCTCCCGCCGCTGATCCCATCGCCCTCTCCCCCTGCGCCGAGCCACCCGCCGCTGTCGCCACCATTGCCGTCTCCCCCAGCACCAAGCCATCCGCCACCGCTCCCGTCACCGCTTCCGCAACCACCCGGCATGGCACCGCTGCCCCCACCACCCTTTCCCTCGCCCTCGCCACTGCCTCCGCCGCCGCCGCTGTATCCACCTGGACTCCCATCGGATATGCCACAGCGGCCGCCACCACCTCCTTCGTCACCGCCACCCCTGACGCCACCACCCTTGCCCTCGCCTCCGCCACCCTCGCCGGGTCCCACTCCACCGCCGCCTGTTGCGCCGCCGCCCTCGCCTCTGCCACACGCGCCACTGCCGCCGTCGCCACCGCCGCCCGCCCCGCCATCGCCCTCTAGACCACCCCCCCCCCCCCCCCCCCCCCCCCCCCCCCCCCCCCCCCCCCCCCCCCCCCCCCCCCCCCCCCCCCACCCCCCCCCCCCCCCCACGCCCC
>Ga0210245_102366_pt1 | contig 11691 bp, 6 predicted proteins | sample ChrtobMetaP3_4mM_FD_155450 | JGI IMG/M metagenome (GOLD analysis project Ga0210245, IMG submission 155450) | Chrysochromulina tobin associated microbial communities from unialgal haptophyte culture, Seattle, Washington, United States - P3_4mM | ecosystem: Host-associated > Algae > Haptophytes >...
GGGCGGGGGCCCGCGGGGGGGGGCCCCCCCCCCCCCCCCGCCCGCCCGGCCGGGCGACCGGCCGGGCGGATCCGCGCGGCTAAATCCCATCCGGCATCACGTCGCGCGCGGAAACGCGAACGACGACCGAGGACCGTTGCCCGCGCTCGAGAACGTCTCTCGAACGTAAATGCACGTGCCGCCGTTGTCCGGCGAGCGCTCCAAAAATTGATAAATAAAATCGTCGACTGGTCGACGAAAAGAAAGTCCCCGGTTGCCCTGGTTCACGGCCGCCGGTGGGAGCGGCGGATCCGCGCGCGGGGGGGAGTCGGGCGACTGCACGAAGATGAGCACCGGCGGCCGTAGCCCCTCGCGCACCATCTGGCGCAGCGCGACAAGCTTGCCGTCCTCGCGCCCGCAGAAGACGAGCGACTGATCCACCGTGTCCGCCGCCGCGTTTTTCTCTCCCACAACCACCTTGACCGGCTGCCGCAGCACCGAGTGCACCAGGTCCTCGACCGCGGGTAGCATCGTCGCCGAGAAGAGGCAGCGCTGCACCGTCGCGCCATCGCACGCGGCGAGCACCACGTCGCACTGCTCGAGGAACCCGACCTCGAACACCTTGTCTGCCTCGTCCAGCACCAGGTACTCGAGCGACGCGAGCGTCAGCGCGCCCTTGCGCAGCAGCAACACCAGCCGCAGCGGCGTGCACACCATCACGTCGTACCGGCGCCGGCGCCGAGCCACGCGAGCATCGGGATCAGGAACGCCACCGTCTTGCCCGGGCCCGTCGGCGCGCACGCGAGCACCTCGCGCCCGCCGATGAGCAGCGGAACCACCTGTGCATCTGCACGTGGTAGCCCGCCTCGAGAAGGTTGTGCCGGAGTTACGCTGGCAGCCGATGACGCTCGGCCATGTCCTCGGCGCTCTCCACGGGCGCGGGCACGACCGTCCCGTACACGTGGATGCGCAGCGAGCGGCGCAGCGCGTTGGCCTCCGCCAGCTCGCGCTCGGTCAAGAGGGTGGGTTGATCGGGGCGCGCGCGTCGGAGGCGCGCGGGCATGGTGCGTGGCGTTGGATGGTATGGGCGAGCGTGCCGGAGCGTCGATGGGCGACGTTTCGGTGCGTAGCCCGTCGATTGGCTCCATCGCCGTGCTTCTCACCGAGCAGTGAGCGTGGCGAGCGCCGCGGCGGCCTCTCGCGGATTCTCCTGGCCGCGCCATCTCTTTAATGGTGTGGAGTAACGCGGGCTTGTGCATCCACGCCGCCCGAGCTCAGCCGGTTTTGACATTGCAGCGGCATGACTTTGAAATCATGATGTGAGCGCGCGCTCGAGGCGGATTCGGGTTCCTGAGCGAAAAGTGCGCCACGAAATCGGAGGGGGGGGACTTCGCAGTTTTGCGACGTCGCACGCAGAAACAAAGACGCATAACGCGATTTACATGTAGATGTGTGGGTGCATGGACTCGATAACGAGAGTTGTTTTATACAGCGGGCCAACGGTATAACGTTTTGCAATCGCTGTTCGCCTTTTCGTTCCTTGTAACACGTCTATCGTACATTATTTGATTTGTCTCATATGCTTCATATGCAATGCCCCCGTGGCCCAATGGACAAGGCGCCTGACCACGGATCAGGAGATTGAGAGTTCGATTCTCTCCGGGGGTACTCTTTTTCTCCGTTCGGGCAGCCACTTTTTCTGAGGAGGGAGGGAGAAATTTCGGTTTCGTCTCTCTCTTTCATGTTTCCTCCATACCAACTGGATTTCCTGGTCAACACATTATGGGCCAACACGACTACGTCCTCCGTGGCGCCACCCCGTCATCCGATGTGACCACCGTCGGCGCGCGGGTCCCGTCGAGCACCGTCGAAGCGCAAGTTGAGGACGAGATGCGCATGATCAAGAATCGTGCGAGGGCCGTGCCACCCACGCGGCCCGTTACTGCTGGCCTTCCTACGAAACGTGACATCGCCGCGGGCCTGTACATCACCAAACAAGGTCTGTTGCCAGCAACCATCACGGCTCCTCGCAGCGTGCCAACAGTGCACAGCAGTGGAACATGGTCAGATTTGTCAAAGGGAGACATACTCTCCCGCGTGCATGCAGACATGGAGGTGATGTCCGTGTTGGCCGCTGCGAGGACCTTCGACGCATCTGAGCGCGCTCTCGAGAGCATGCTGGATGATGTTCGGCACCCGAAAGGAGTTCTAGAAGCGGCGGTTTTGTCAACGCATCGGAAGCACAAGAGCCACGTGGACAATGTCAGCCTTGAAGGACGCAAGCGCTCATGGGAAGCGCACTGGACGAAGTCAGACACGGCGCCGGCGGCGTCAGCAGGCCTCGCCGCGATGCCAAGCGCCCATCGGTCAAACACGCAGACGTCACTTTTGGGCGCGAGTGGTAGGGGCAGCGGGAGCGGAGCCGACGGGAGCGACTTTGGGTTCAGCGGCGCACCTGGGAATGTGTGGCAGCGTCGGCTGATGAAGGCGCGCGCGCGCTCCCATTGATGAAGCCACGCCCGTTGCAGGACGAGGCGCCTGACACGTTAGCTGCGATGGCGGCCAGCCGATGGGATGCGAGGCACCGCACCTACACGGCGAGCTCAAAGCGGCTTGCGCATGCGACCAATGGGTGGAACCACGGTGACTGGCAGCTCAGCACGAGTGTCACCGACGTGCGCTTCCAGCACTCGCTCAACAATGTGCGCCGCAATCGATACATACCGCCAACGCCCCCAGCAGACGACGGTAGAACTAGAGAGACGACTGGAGGTGAAGCCTCCCATCCGCGTCGTTCGCATGCGCCGCGCCCTCTTAAGAACATTTGGGAGCCACGGCTGGAGTGGGCAGAGAGCGGCGATTACTTTGACACGGAGGCCATCCGCGCGAAGCGCTTTGCAATGGATTGGAAGCGGACGATGGACATGGGGCTCGTCAAGATCATCATGCAAAACGACGACGGCGACGACGATGGTATCGAGGACGAAGATGGTGATGGGATCCCGGACGAGGTTGAGGAAGTGGGCGAGATCCTGTGGAAGCACAGTTTGTTGCTCCACGAAGTCTTCGTGGAGTCCGCATCGCTCTCGCGCAGCCTGGACCTCGTGGGCATGAACGCCTTCTCCAAATTTGTGGTAGACTGCGCGCTCTTCGACAAGACCTCCAACTTATGCCAGCTGTCGCACTTCGATCAGATGTTCCTTCGTGCCGATGCTCTGGGCAAGAAGCAGGAGCGGCTGCGGGCCGAACGTGAAGGGAGCAACTCGTCCGTGATCAGAAAGCGCCCAGTTACAGATCAAGAGCACACACTCAGCGTGAGCGAATTCTTCGTTTGCATCGTCCTCATCGCGATCAATAAGTACGTGCTGACCGACAAGGTTAGAGAAAGAATCGAAGATGTTTCGTGTGCTGTCGAGAGGCTGCTCGCAGTCGACGTGGAGTCGCGTTACATCTCGGTGTCGCGTGATGCGGATGTATTCCGTCGCTGCCATTGCTACCAGGAGAGTTCGTGTGCTGTGCTATGCCGGCGCGAGGCTGAGCTGCGGGTCATCTTCGATTTCATGGCTTGTTTTGGCTCGAAAGGGAAGCTCGTGCACGACAAGGTGCCCACCATCACGTTGCTCGAGTGGCTCTCGAGCCTCAAGCACCTCAACTTCATCGGGCCCGACGTTTCCGAACGAGACTCGCTCCGCTGCTTTAGCTGGAGCCGAATGGTCGTCGAGGACTCCCAAACACCCAATGGACACTTCAAGAATACGGTGCTGCCCTTTGAAGGCTTCATGGAGGCCGTGTGCCGCGTCGCCGCGCAAAAGGCGCTGCCCACCAAGGAGGAGCTGAACGCGCCTGAGGAGTGCGGTCAGTGGATGGTAGAGCTGCGGACTACACGCGCCACGGATTATGACGAGATGCTGATGCAACGTGCCACCGAGTGGGGCTCACCGCCGCCCGCCGACTACCCGCACACCCTTGAGTGCACCATTGTGCTGCTCGCCTTCGAGGTTCGCGACAGCAAAAGGCAAACTCGGCCGCAGGTACTGCTTAGTAGATAGTACACAGGGCTCAGCGGCCCGGCCGCCGCGCGCGGGTGTTGAGCCTTGGACTACTTGGAGGCTCTTCCTACCGGGGCGGGGGCTGCACGGTTCGGTTTCGTCCGGCTGGGCTACGGGAATTCCAGGGAAAGTTTGCTTCTGGTGACCTCCATGGACCGAGACCTAGTTGTACACCCGCACGCCACCCTAGGGCCTGACTTTTGCAAACCCGAACGAGATGGGCGGGCTTTCGCATACACAGGACGCGTCACACAGTTACCCCAGCACCAGCACGCCGAGGCGAGGGGGGTCACCGGCGGTGCGTGAGACACCATACGGTCTGCACACTGCAGTCTGTTGCACATCCTAACCGAACGTCTTTATGTTCAATGTTGTATGTCGACGTTGTAACGCGGTCCTACATGCGATAAGCTGCCCCCCAGCCTGCTGTTGTTGGGCTACCCCGCGGGTTGGTCCAGGCGATCCAGCCCGGTCCGGGCGACCCCTGCTCCCAGCCAGGCTGCTGCACGGCCATCGACGTTGTGCGCAGGCTCGCCAGGCTCGCCAGGCTCGCCTCTCCCGCCGCCTTCTCGTCCTTCATGTCAGCAACCATAGCCCTATCAGCTTTGCCCCTCCCAACAGCTTGCAGCTTCGCGGCCGCCTCCTGCTGTGCACTCGCATGAGCCGACGCCATCTCGTCATCATCATCGCCGTCATCGCCGCCAAGCGGCTCGACTGCTTGATTGAGCATGAGCGGCGAGTTGCGGGTGGGTGTACTGGACTGCACACCCAGCCAAGGCATGAGCCAGCACGCGAGCACGACGCCAAAGGCCTCGCGGCGCAGCAGGTCCGCCACGTACTTGAGCGCGGCACTCACGCGCGCGATCGACTCGTCAGTCGCAACGGCGGGTAGCTCGACCATCAGCGTGGCCGGGTCGACACCACTCGGCCGGGATCGCATACTGTGCGCACGTAGTAGGTAGACATGCAAGAGCAGCGCTGCGGGCGGTGCGCGCTCGCCGAGCGCACCGCCGACGACGGCGGTCTCGATGCCCTCTGCCGCGACGACGCGCAGCTTGGCCATGGCCGCCGTCGAGAAGGTCACACCTAGGAGCAGCCCGCGCCCGCGCACGGCACGCACTGCGGGGTTTCCCTTGAGCGCCCCCCGCACAGCCCTCTCGAAGCGCTCTGCCGCGAGCCTCACGTCGGCGGCTGTGCGCTGGAGCTCCGCGAGCACGGCGAGGCCCATGTGGCTGCCCAGGTTGTCGTTGGCCATCGTGGAGGTGCTCGGGAAGGCGCGCACCGCCGCGAAGGCGTCCGTGTCGTACATGACCGCCGCCACAGACGCGTACCCCGCGCCGAGCGCCTCACCCACTGTCACCACGTGCGCGTGCAGCCCGAGAGCGAAACCACAGAGGAGCGGGCCACAGCGGCCGAGCGCCGCGCGCGTCTCGTCGCTGATGATGGGCACGCCGTACGCGTCGCACGCGGCCTGCAATGCCGTGGCCACGGAGGGCGTGAGGCAAGCGCCCGTCTGACCACTCACCGGCTCAATGAGCAACGCCGCGACCGCGCAGCGCCGGCGCGCCGGTGGTGCGCGTGTGCGCGTGTAGAGCGGGGATGGCGAGAACGAGCTGCTCGAGACGGCGCCCTCTTCCGCCTCCGCAACGCCCGCTCCCGCTGCCCAAGAGGGCGTCGTGAAGTGCTCGAGGAGCCATGGCAGTGCCTCGACGTCCTCGTACACGCTCGCCGGCAGCACATGCACGTGGACCGAGCCCGTTGGCAGCCCTCGAAGCAGCCAGCTCTGCCCGTGCTCTGCCCCTTCGACCACGAGCACCACCGGAACCACCGGCTCCTCGGTGCCGAAGGGCGCGGTGGCGGCGGGCGCCGCTGCCGCCACCGGGCTCGAGCTTGCCATGGGCCCATGCAACACGCCGTCCTCCTCGGCAAGGCGTGCGTTGGGGTTCAGCCCATCTTTAGCACGACTCGGGTTCGAAATCGAGCTCGACGCGGCACTCGGCGCTGCGCTTGGCGCGGTCGGCGGTGCGGAGGAGCTCGTCTCTTCGAGCTCGGAGCGGAGATGCGCGATCTCCGAGTGGAGGCGCCCCAGGTGCGTTTCGCTCGCCGCCGTGCTCGCCACCTCTCCCCTCCAAACCTCGTGGTCTTCCCTCAGCTTCTCTGCGGCCGCGCGCGCGGATTCAAGAGACGCCACCTCGGCCTCGGCAGCCACTATGGCAGCCCTCGCCCTCGCCAAAGCTGCGTCCCCTTCACATTCTGCCGCGCTGCGCATCCCCGACGGTTGGTTCCTGCACAGTTCCGAATCGGAGGTCGCGAGCACGTCCGCATGCTCGAGCGCCAGATGGTCGAGGTCGAGAGCGCGCAAGCTCGCGATGCGTTGCAAGGCGCCGACAGTGCTGGCGCCAAAGAGCTCGGTGCCAGGCACCTCCGCCGCCAGCAGCAGCGCCCGGATCTGACCGTAGCTCAAGAAGGTCTTGGGGTCAGTGGGGCTCCGCGGCGGCTTGATTTGGGCCGCTGCCAGCGCTGCTTCGCTCTCTGCCGCCGCCGCCGACTCCTCCTCCTCCCTTGCGGCCGCCCGCTGCTTAAACCAGGCCATTGGCCTCAGAGGGAGAGGGGGCTCGGCCGCCGTCAGCGCCGGCGCCGCTGCCAAAGCTCCACACAGCTGCCACCGAATGAGGCACAGCCGAATGGCCGCCTCGTTTGCGTCGACCGCGCTGTGCATCAGGCGCGCGGTCCATCGGCGTGGTTCGACCGGTAGGCTGCCTGCTTCAGACGAGGCAGCGGCGAGCGGTGTGCCATCGGGCGTTCGCGGCAGTTCGGCCGCCTCGGCTTCGGCCGCGGCGGCGACGAGCTCAAGCTCTCGCACGAGCGCCTTTGCGGCCGGTTTCATGAAGAGGAGCCCAAAGGGCATCGCGGGTGCACGAGATTCGACAAAGGTGTGCAGTGCCTGCAAGGCCACCGGGTGATGATGCCCGAGCACCGAAGTTGAACGGTCCGCACAGCAGTCGACCACCCATGCAGACGCATCTCGCGGATGGAAGCGTATGATCTTCTCGTGGATGGAAACAGACCACTGGTCCTTCACGGGGGCGGAGAGCAGCGGCGGGGCCTCCAGGCGATGCGATGGTGACGCCTCCATCATCAGGAGCTCCGCGGCGGCGCGTGCATAGGCGGACAGGAGGCCCCGTGCCTCGAGCAGCCGCCTGTGGGCCACCTCCACCTCGCGCCACCGGTCGAGCCGCGCGGGGCGCGCGCCGTCCACGTTGAGACTCAAATCTGACGCGACCGTTGGTGGCCACGGCGCACGCGCGTCGGGTGGACCGCCATTCGGCAGCGCGTCGAGAAGGTTCATAGCGCAGCGCGGGCTGCGGTCGCCCGTCACCGGCCTGCCAACGCCCCCCAGCCTTGACGGAATGGCCGCCGCCGCCGCCGCCGCCGCCGCGCGCGCGCCACCGGCACGTCTCGCGCGCCTGCGCAGCCGCCACTGGCCGAGAGCGGCAGCCAGCGCGAGCAGCCATCGTATGGGCGCCAGGACGGCGTTTAGGCGCTCGGCGACGAGGGCGGCCGCATGCAGCGCGTCGAAGAGTTGACGCAGCTCGTCGTTGGTTACGTGTAACGGCAACTCGGCGTGGAAGCGCCGTGGTGAGCGCAAAGGCCGCGGCAGCAGCAGCACGCCCGCCCGGTGCCACAGGAACAGCCAGCAGAGTGCGCACACGAAGGCCGCGAGCCCATCGGATTCAAGGGTGGCCACGGCCCGCAGCTCGAGCTCGTAAGAGAATCCACGTCCACGAACCGGTAACAACCACGCTGCCGCAGCCGCCCCATGGAGCTCCATGATCGCCGCCACCTCTGCTGCGCGCGCCAACGTGCGGCGCGGGTCGACGGTGCGTAAGCATGCAAGTGCCAAGCTCGAACAGAGAGCGCAAGGCTCGACTGGCCGCGGCACGACAAAGTCGTGGCGCAGATGCGGCGCGTACTCGGGCGCGGGCATGCGGTCAGCCGTCGCCTTTCCCTTGCCATCGGCCTGCAGGCCGCCGCCGCCGCCGCCGCCGCCGCCGCCGCCGCCGCCGCCGCCGCAGTCGCCGCTGTCGGCTGACGGCACGGGCTCCCGCGTACCCAATTGGGCGAAGGCGGCGAGGTGTAGATCAGCCTTCTGGAAGGCGGCGGCCGAGGCGGCCGCGACACGCTGAGCGACGGCCTTGGGCATTGGAGGCACGCTCTCTACGGGTAGCAGTGAGCGGCTGCAGAGCACCACCGCGTGCTTGCAGAGGGCCGCCGAGAGCCCCTTGCCCAGCACAACGATGTCAGGGCGGATGAGTTTCGTCAGCTCGGAAGAAGAAGAGGCCTCTTCTTCTTCCGCAAGACCACCCTCGTCTGCGTCGGACGGATCGAGCGATGCAGCGGCGGCGGATCGAGAGGGCCGCCGCCGACGCGGCGGTGGCGTCGGCGGTGCGGCGTCGGCCGCCCCGATCGACGACGGCGCCGGCGAATTGGCCGTTGACGGGAGGGCGGCATCACTGGCCTCGCGTGCCTTGCGAGCGATGGCCTCGATGCCTAGAAAATGTCCCGTACGGAAGACGCCACTCCAGATCTCGTCGGCTATGATGGGCACTCCGCGCGCAGTCGCGGCCGCGCACAGCGCCTGCGCCGTGCATGCGCTGAGAGACGAGAACTTGGCGAAATGCTGCTCGGCCTCGAGTACGATCGCGACGCATGACGCGGTGCCGCGGTCGTGCGGAGCGAACGCGGCCTCGATCTCGCGTGCGGAGGCGTTGGGCGTTAGGTAGCGTGCATCGAACTCGCACAGCGTGGCCGCCTGAGGGTGCGCGCGGAAGACGGCCGACGATGAAAAGGCGGCACGCGTCGCGTTGCCGTGAAATGAGCCGTTAAGCACGATCAGCATTAGTGGCGTCATCGGCGGCGGCATCGGCGGCGGCGTGGTGGCGGAAGCGGTGGCAGACTGAGCTGAGATGGAGGCGACGGCCGTCGCGCCTTGCGCGCTGCTTAGTAGCGCGCCGCCCGGCCGAGGCGACATGAGAGCGAGAGACAACGCCAAGTCAATGGCCTCCGCGCCCGTGCGAAGGCCGAGCACGCACTCGTAATCCGGCAGTGGGTTGTCCAAGCCTGCAGCGCCGTCGCTCAGCACAGGCGCCGCAAGCCGAAGCAGCAGAGCGCGCAGCTCGTCCTCGGCAGCGATACGTGCAAGCGGCAGCCGCAGTGGCGCACCGGCTTCGACAAGCGCACCGAGTGCCTCGAGGGCAGCCGGCGGGTAATGGCCAAAGATGGCGCAGCCAGCATTCTGGTTGAAGTCCAGGACGCGGCGCTCGGTGGAGCCGAATGCTGGATGGTAGATGAGTTGCGAGCCCTTGGCCGACCGGAATGCTGGCAGCACCCAGTGCAGCGGAGATTTCCGCTCGAATGAGCGTGTCGCTGCGCCAAAGGATTGCGCGGGCCGCTGAGCCTTCTTCCAGCGGCGGAACGCCACGACAGTGAGGAGTGCCACGAGCAGCAGCGGCCACAAGGTGGTCCATGCAGAGTTAGGCTCTTCTGACATACGGTCTGCGTAAGCTTGCGGTTTGGTGCGCTTTGTGGGTCGCAACTGTGTCCGCTGGCCGGTCGCAGCTGCGTCGGCCTGTGCGTCTGCCCAGACCTGTCGCGCTGCCTCTATCGCCGAGAGAACCTTTTTCACCACCACCATCATAAACACAAAACATCGCTGGAGTCCGCAAGCAAAACCTTTATGAGCACATTCAAGTTTGCAACATGTTAACGTGACAGTCTAACTTGTAAGAAAGTCTTCACACCCGACAAAATTGCTCCTTTTTTGGGAGAGGGTCACAGGTGCAGGGCGGTCTTGAGCGATCGAACAGACGCCAAAGCCGGCCACACCTCCGTCCATAGCGCCAGAGGCCCTCGTGCTTGGGGTCCGGAGCGTGTGCGCGTTGTGCTGAGCAGCAGCAGCAAGCCGTCCGTATCTCAAATGCAGTCCTGGGGTTCACCAGCGCGCCGTACCTCAAATGCGGACGAGGAAATGAGCCTGCTTCCCAGAGAGGAGCAACCACGGGGTGGCAATCGGAGGCTTGCTCGATATCGAGCAATGCAAACTGCTGTGCCATGCGCACTTGTGGCGGGCATGCTGATGGCGATTATCTTCACCGTGGGACACACGGGCACCATCGCGCGCCGTGCAGTCAGCCAACACAGCATGTTCTCCGACACCGCGCTCTTTCTCTCCGACTCGGCGTTCGCCAGCGAACATCCTCTGATGGCACCTGCAGCCTTCTCGACGATCAACTTGGTGCAGCTCAAAACGCCGTCTCACGCGCGGGAGCCGCATCGACAAAAGTCGCAGGAGCAACAGGATGTGTCTGCTCTTTCGCCCGATAGTGCAGTCTATAGGCACGATGGCATTCATGAACGTAGGGAAGCGCAGCGCGCCAGAGTGGTTGATACTTAAAGTGCCACAGCATTCGATGTAGCTGAGCTTCTCATCAGAGGCTCTTCAGCCTGCTTCATATTTTAAAGATGGGGCTTTATACACTCTTCTGGTTATTACGCGACTAGCGAGCTTTTGGGGTAGCCGGGTACCGCGGTCCACGCCGCCCCGGGGAGCCTGGACGGTCGCCCCGGATACAGCATACACGCGATGTCGTGTCACATGTCCCGGGGTACCCCGCATAGGGCCGGCTAATTATATAATGAGACCGTCGCATCGGGCTGTCTCGACACCGCTCACCCGCGCGCGCCGACGACATGAGAGCGACACCCGACAGAGGTCCTGCAGAGAGGCCGCGCCCCATGAAACTCAGTCTTCGACGGGTGCGGCCGCTTCTGCTACTGCAAATCCCTCGCCATGCCGCCGGGTCCCAGGCGTCGCCGGGGCCGGCTTGGGTGCAGATGCAAACTCCCACTTTCGGCGGCAGATTGGGCATGTGTTTTTGTTGTGCAGCCATGTCGTGATGCACATCAGGTGGAAGTAGTGCGAACACTGCGTGAGCACAGCAAAGCAGCCCCTGTGAGTGGCACGGAGCAACGGCGGGCAAGGTGTCGTGTGCGAGAGGAGAGAAAGAGCGCACCCTGCCCCAAACGACAGGCGAGTCGTCTCCTGGACCCGCCGCACCGGGCGCACACCCGTCGAGTGGCATATCTGCGAGAGTGCACAACGAGATGCACGTAAGGGAGCGCGGGAACGAGGTACAAAGCTTTCGGAAAGGACGGGCAGAGAGCTGAGCCACGCACGGCAGATGCCGCAGACATCGTCCTCCGTAGTCCACGTCCAGCTCGCAACCGCGTGCCAGTTTTTGATGGTCACCTTCATGCCACAATTCGTCCCGCAACTCGCTGGAGGCATTCGTCGACAAGCTGCAAGACGCGATTGTGTGTCGTGCGGCGTCCGCAAAAAATGTTTAGAGTGCTACCGCCGGCTTCCCCACCCCCGTTTGTCGTTTCTCGTTTCTTACTTTAGACACCGCACTTTAGACACTTTAGTTCTCTAGACTCAGACATGACACATGTACAGGACATGATGGACCATACTAGTATCACAAATCCACATGTGACGATGGTCCACGTGCCGTCGGCCCGGGGCCGGTCGGAACTCTGAGCCGGGGCCGCAGTCGTCGCAGTCGTCGGAAGCCCAGTTGCACGTCTCGGCGCAGATGGGCGG
>Ga0210245_102368_pt1 | contig 11672 bp, 5 predicted proteins | sample ChrtobMetaP3_4mM_FD_155450 | JGI IMG/M metagenome (GOLD analysis project Ga0210245, IMG submission 155450) | Chrysochromulina tobin associated microbial communities from unialgal haptophyte culture, Seattle, Washington, United States - P3_4mM | ecosystem: Host-associated > Algae > Haptophytes >...
CAAGGCCACAGCGGCCCATACTCAATGCACCAGTACTCTCTCCAGACCGCCTAGCCACAGCGGTCTGCGCTCACTCCACCGATACTCTCTCACCCTCAACGGACCACCAAGGCCACAGCGGCCCATACTCATTGCACCAGTACTCTCTCCAGACCGCCTAGCCACAGCGGTCCGCGCTCACTCCACCAAGACTCTCTCTCCCTCAACGTAGAACGTACCACCACTAGCCACAGCGGCCCATAACTCACTGCACAAGTATTCTCTCTCCAGACCGCCTAGCCACAGCGGTCCGCGCTCAGGTCTCGGCGCCCGCTTGTTTGTCTGCTTGTCCTGTCGGCGGCAGCCTATATGTGCTCGGTCTCGAGGCGGGGAACGTGGCCATCCGTGCTGGGCGTGCTCGTGCTGGCGTCTCCACCTGAGGACTCCACCTGCGGTGCCTCTGCGGTGACGGAGACGACGTGGAGCTCGCGGGTGAGGAAGGCGTGCCGCGAGGTGGAGTCGTGCTTCTCGCTGTGCTGCTTCCACTTGGCACGTATCTTCGACTTCGCCTCAACTTGTCCACTTGCGCCGACGAGCTTAACGTGGCGCCGGAAGGCCAGGATCCACTGGCCAGCTGGGCCGACCTTGCCCTCACCATCGGGCTCGGTGAAGCGACGCAGGTACTTAAGCAGCGACATTTCGAAGAGGACGGTGAGGATCACGGGTACGGCGAGGAGCGCTGGGAGCAAGGCCGACATTATCGGATCGTTGGGGTAGGCGTTGGTCACCAAGGAGCTGACCAACGAGAAGAAGATGACGACCTGCGCCACCTGTGCAAGGATGTCGTCCTCATTTTTTACGTAGGGAGCGCAGACGCAGTAGGCGCCATACGACAGGAAGCAGATGATGAGCCCAAATATGAGCTGGGCCGGCGACCCCGCCGGGAAGAAGATGGGCAGCCCAATGAGCAGGATCTTGCGCACGCATTCGAAGATCTCGAACCAGTACATGCGGAGCTCGTAGCCAGCGGTTAGCTTGCGCTGCGTCGTCGGCAGCTCGTCACGTAGCTTTGCGAGGACTTTACCGGTGGCCTCGTGCGCTTCCACGGCCTTGCGCACCATCGCATCCGTCTCTTCTGGGGTGGCAGCGGCCTTCGCCTCGAGCTTCGCGAGCGCAAAGTCCGTCTCCCGGGTGAGCTCGATGTGGCGCATCTCCTGGAGCTGGTGGCGCTCAAGGTGGAACATGAGCCCATAGAAGAGGGGCACGCCGATGGGGTAGAGGATGAGCATGACGACGGCGTACACGGTGAAGCCCTGGTAGAATTCTCCCTCGCGGTCAATGGATCGGTCGGCTCGCATCAGGTCCATGTACACCTCCCCGGGCTGGTTATAGGTCTCGCGCATGAAGAACATGAAGGTTATGGAAGAGCAGCTCGGGTAGACGAGGAAGATGATGAAAAACCACAGATCCGAGCATGCATCGGCGAGGAACGTAGCAGAGCATGCGCGCAGGACTGTGCTCGCGAAGGATAGCAGCAGCACGAGTATGATAGGCGTGGCCGTCTTCAGAACGAGATCGAAGATGAAGTTATCCAGCAACGGAAGAACACATCCAAAGGGCAGCAAGTTGACTTGAATGTTGATGTTCTTGAGGCCCTCAAGGATGGTGGTGTAGAAGGCAGGGTACGATATGTCAAAGATCACGTCCAGCTGCGAAACAACCTGGCTCAGCGAGATCAAGATCCGGATCTTGACTCCAAGTGAATTCACGACTGACGCGACCGTAGCGCCGACCGTAGCGCCAACCGCCGCCAACGTCGCCAGGTTATTGGCTTCTGTTATTGTGACCGTCCCAGCTGCCCCTTGAATCGTGCCTTTGACCACCCCTTCGGTGACGGCCTTCTGAGCCAGGTGTTTAGCCCCTTGGTACTTTTCAACCCCCGCTTCCTCCTCCTTCTTGGGCGCGGCAGGGACCTTGGCCCCTCTGCGCTTCCAGAAGGCCGTGGCCAGCACGAGGGCGAGAAGAACGACCACGCCGCCGATGATGTAGAAGGTGATCGTCTCCATGGGATCGCCCGCGTCGGAGCACGATTGGCAAGGCTCTCCACGGCCGCCAAAGTGCAGCGGATCCTTCACACACAGATCGCACAGCGGCCCAGTGTGACCGTCCGCGCACGATGCGTCGCCAGCGAGCCCGCCGCCGAGACACGCCTCCTCCAAGTCGCACATTCGAACGTACAGCGCCCTCGGATTTTGGCGCCAGTGGCCCGGCATGACGGGGATGGTGTCGAGCGTGACGCCCGGCGCGGTGCAGTTGGTCATCTCAGCGTTGGCATTCTCATGAAGGCTCACACAGGTCACACACTTGAAGGCATCTGGTGCGACGCGGCTGCTGTCGTTGGTAGCCCGCATCATCTCGGCGCGCGTGAGGTTGGCGAACGTGTTTGCCTTGCACACGCATTGGGAGACCGAGTCGGCGCCTTCCTGCACCGTGGTCGTCCCAGCCACAGGGCAGTCGAGGCACTTTTGGGGTTTAAGAGGGTTGCGGTCGGCGTTCTCGCCCGTCCAGTCCTTGTACGTGCCTATCTTGCACGCGTCGCAGCGCACGCCGCCGACGAGCTCGCGCCCAGCCGCACAGACGCATTGGGACACATTGCCCGCTGCATTGAGCTGCTGCACGAAGCTCTGCTCGCACAGGCATTGGCTGACGTTCGTGGCTGCGGTGCCATTGGTAGTTGAGAACTCGGGGCAGCGCAAGCAGGCTGTTTGGCTGGCGGCGTTTGTGGTCGGGTTGTAAAACCCCTTTTCACACGGAACCTCAATCCCGGCAGTGCACCAGAAGCCCCTCGGGCACACGCGTTGTCGAATGACAGTCTCGGTCTGCTGGACCACGGTTGCGGTGGGTGCCACGAGGTTGGTCACAGACACACCGAGAGCGGCGCCGAGGACCGCGGGATCGAGGTTGATGAGAGTAAAGGATGGGGCCACGATAGGCGGACCGCTCGTGGTGACATTGCTGGTGGGGTTGCTGGTGGTAGGATTGGTGATCACCGTCCGAACGATGATGGTGTATGTCACGATGGTGGAGCCCGTCTGAAGCCGGCGCCCAGCTGCTGGTGGAGACGGCGACGCCGCCGAAAAGTTGAGCTGAAGGTCCTGCCACGGAACGCCGAGCTGTGCGGCGATCGTCTGGCGATACTGAATCTGCAGGGAATCATTGTTCGAGAAGGACGAGAGTGGCGCGTTGAGCGAGAGAGAGCCCGTGATCGTCTCGACCGTTCGCGTCTCGACCGCGACCACCGGGTTCAGGCCGCCCGTTGGGAGAATGATGGGCTGGGAGCCGAAAGTCACGTTGTCGTTGATGTACCCAGGGCACGAGAAGCCCGAAGGGCACGGGATGGGAAACACGCTCCCCGTCGGAGCCCAATAGCCAAAGCCGACCGGCACGCAGCCCGCCTCGGACTCGAGACCCGTCCGATTGTTGAACTTTCCGCCAGGGCACGGCACAGGGGTGGAGGCGCCCTCGGCGCAGTAGTAGCCGGGCGTACACGGCTGGCAGGCCGTGTTGCCCGACATCGACGTGAACTTTCCTCTCGGGCACAGGTCGCACGATTGCGTCCCGGCGGCTGCGCTGAACGAGCCAGGTAGGCAGGGCCTGGGCGTGGCGGAGCCGACGGAGCACGACGTGCCCGCAGGGCAGACGACGCACTCGCTCAGGGAGCCGAGGTAGCCGGTGAGATTGAGCACGGTCTGGTTGGCGTGGGCGCCGCCCGGGCAAGGCTGCGGCGCGCTCGAGCCTTCGACGCACAGGAAGCCCCGTTCGCACGGCTGGCAGGCCGTGTTGCCCGACATCGACGTGAACTTTCCTCTCGGGCACAGGTCGCACGATTGCGTCCCGGCGGCTGCGCTGAACGAGCCAGGTAGGCAGGGCCTGGGCGTGGCGGAGCCGACGGAGCACGACGTGCCCGCAGGGCAGACGACGCACTGATCGACGGACGTCATCACGCTCAGCGAGGCGTTCTTGTGCGTGCCGAATGGGCACGGCAGCGCGGCTGCGGCGCCCTCGGCGCAGTAGTAGCCGCCGGTGCTGCACGGGTTGCACGACGTCTGACCAGGCAGCTCTTGGAAGGAGCCCGGTGCACACTTGAGGCACGTCTCCTGCCGCGACCGGTTGTTGTACGTGCCCGGAGCACACGGCAACGCCACGGCCGAGCCCACAGAGCACGACGTGCCGACCGGGCAGTCGATGCACTCGCTCAAGGAGCCGAGGTAGCCGGTGAGATTGAGCACGGTCTGGTTGGCGTGGGTGCCGCCCGGGCAGGGCTGCGATGCACTCGCGCCTTCTTCGCACAGGTAGCCCCACCTGCACGGCTGGCAGGCGGTGCTGTTCGACGTCGACGTGAACTTGCCTGCTGGGCACAGGTCACAAATAGCCGTGCCGTGTTGCGCAGCATATGAACCGGGAAGGCATGCTCTGCAAGCCGTGGCCGCAGTCGATTGGGGCACAGGGTTGGCCGTGCCAGCGGGGCAAGAGCGGCATGAGGTATTTGTCGACGATCCCTCGACAGGGTTGTAGGTGCCCGCAGGGCACTGCGAGAAGGTCAGGCTCAGGGCCGCTGCGCCAGCCATGGGGCAGAAGCCGCCGCGAGGGCAAGCTGAGCATGTGGCCGAGCGCAAGTTCGACGAGTACGTCCCGGCTGCGCAGGGCGTGCATGCGATCGCACCAGACGTCGGATTGAACGAGCCCGGGAGGCAGGGCAAGCACCCCTCTGGATCAAAGAGGCCCTGGAAGCCGACAAAATCCCCCGGAGAGCAGGGGATGCAGGCGGTGCCCCTGGCCGCGTGGCGCTTGCCCGCGAGGCAGCGCGTGCACCGGGTTGCGCCGAGGTAGCGCTCGCTGCCCTCGGTGCAAGCGGCGCACGCACCGGAGTCGGAATCGAGCTGGCTGTGCTCGTCGCACTCGTAGCAGACGTCAAAACCGTCGTCGCGGCGTGAGGACGGAACTGGGCAGCGCACGCATCCGTTGCCGTAGCGGCTTCGTGCTGTGCCAGGCTCGGAGCATCGCATGAAGGGCAGCAGAAGACTGGGACCGCCAGAGTTCCCAAGCAGCACGTCGAGGTCGCCGTCGCCGTCCACGTCCGCCGCCACGATCGAGAACGTGGACGCGCTGCCGCCGGGCAGGTCGATGCTCGTCGGGAAGGTGCCGTCGCCCGCGTTGAGCAGCACTCGGCTGGCACTGCCATACAACGGATCGTTCCCAAGCAGCACGTCGAGGTCGCCGTCGCCGTCCACGTCCGCCGCCGCGATCGAGTTCGTGGACGCGGTGCCGCCGGGCAGGTCGATGCTCGTCGGGAAGGTGCCGTCGCCCGCGTTGAGCAGCACTCGGCTGGAACTGCCATAGTTCCCAAGCAGCACGTCGAGGTCGCCGTCGCCATCCACGTCCGCCGCCGCGATCGAGCGCGTGGACCCGCTGCCGCCGGGCAGGTCGATGCTCGTCGGGAAGGTGCCGTCGCCCGCGTTGAGCAGCACTCGGTTGGAGCCCCCAAGCAGCACGTCGAGGTCGCCGTCGCTGTCCATGTCCGCCGCCGCGATCGATCGCGTGTACGCGCTGCCGCCGGGCAGGTCGATGCTCGTCGGGAAGGTGCCGTCGCCCGCGTTGAGCAGCACTCGGCTGGGACTGCCAAAGTTCCCAAGCAGCACGTCGAGGTCGCCGTCGCCGTCCACGTCCGCCGCCGCGATCGAGAACGTGGACGCGATGCCGCCGGGCAGGTCGATGCTCGTCGGGAAGGTGCCGTCGCCCGCGTTGAGCAGCACTCGGCTGGGACTGCCATCGTTCCCAAGCAGCACGTCGAGGTCGCCGTCGCCGTCCACGTCCGCCGCCGCGATCGATCGCGTGAAAAAAGATCGAGAGCCGCAGTCGGCGCAATCCGTGCCGAGGGTACATGAGGGAAAAAAGTAGCCGAATCCGCCATCGTCGCAAACCCCATCTGAGGAGGAAGTGCATGTCTCCGTGCAGAGGCCGCCGGGCAGCGCAATGCTCGTCGGGAAGGTGCCATCGCCCGCGTTGAGCAGCACTCGGCTGGGACTGCCATCGTTCCCAAGCAGCACGTCGAGGTCGCCGTCGCCATCCACGTCCGCGGCCGCGATCGATTCCGTGTACGCTCTGCCGCCGGGCAGGTCGATGCTCGTCGGGAAGGTGCCGTCGCCCGCGTTGAGCAGCACTCGGCTGGGGCTGCCTATGCCATATCCATAGTTCCCAAGCAATACGTCGAGGTCGCCGTCGCCATCCACGTCTGCGGCCGCGATCGAGAGCTCATTAACGATTTCAGACAGGCCGAGCAGCGTAATGCTCGTCGGGAAGGTGCCGTGGCCCGTGTTGAGCAGCACTCGGCTGGGACTGCCAGAGTTCCCAAGCAGCACGTCGAGGTCGCCGTCGCCGTCCACGTCCGCCGCCGCGATCGCGAGCGTGTTCGCGCTGCCACCGGGCAGCGCGATGCTCGTCGGGAAGGTGCCGTCGCCCGCGTTGAGCAGCACTCGGCTGGAACTGCGATAGTTCCCAAGCAGCACGTCGAGGTCGCCGTCGCCGTCCACGTCCGCCGCCGCGATCGAGCGCGTGGACGCGGTGCCGCCGGGCAGGTCGATGCTCGTCGGGAAGGTGCCGTCGCCCGCGTTGAGCAGCACTCGGCTGGGGCTGCCATACAACAGATCGTAGTCCCCGATCCCAAGCAGCATGTCGACGTCGCCGTCGCCATCCACGTCCGCGGCCGCCATCGAGTTCGTGGCCGCGTTACCGCTAACGCTGCCGCCGTGCAGCTCGATGCTCGTCGGGAAGGTGCCGTCGCCCGCGTTGAGCAGCACTCGGCTGGGATTGCCATTGTTCCCAAGCAGCACGTCGAGGTCGCCGTCGCCGTCCACGTCCGCCGCCACGATCGAGAACGTGGACGCGATGCCGCCGGGCAGGTCGATGCTCGTCGGGAAGGTGCCATCGCCTGCGTTGAGCAGCACTTGGCTGGGACTGCCAGAGTTCCCAAGCAGCACGTCGAGGTCGCCGTCACCGTCCACGTCCGCCGCCACCGCGATCGAGCGCGTGGACCCGCTGCCGCCGGGCAGGTCGATGCTCGTCGGGAAGGTGCCGTCGCCCGCGTTGAGCAGGACTCGGCTGGAACTGCCATAGTAGTTCCCAAGCAGCACGTCGAGGTCGCCGTCGCCGTCCACGTCCGCCACCGCGATCGAGCTCGTGGCCGCGCTGCCGCCGGGCAGTGCGCGTCCCAGAAACTGTATCACTGCATCACTGCCGCCCAGTGGCTCGCTCCCCGTCCTCGCCATGGGCTTGGGCAGGCGCAGACATCCGGTCTCATTGCTCAAAGAGGAGCACGCTGGCGGCAAGAGCGCCGCTCGGGCTCCCGGTGCGGGCTTCGCGCGGGCGGGCCTGGGTATGGCGACGCAGCCCACTCGCCCTGGTGCAGAGCAATTGGGCGGTGCGAACGCCGTCGGGCGGCCGCCCGGCTGGAGGTCACGCGCATAGTCCCGGGGGGGAGGGTACTGCCGGCGACCTTGGGTTGCCTCGAGAGCCCAGCCAGGCTGAGCCGGTCTGGGCGGCGGCGCTGGCGGGCGCGAGGGTGGCGAGGGCGGAGATGGCGGCAGTGGTGGCTGGGGCGGTGGCGAAGGTGGCGGTGATGGCGGGGGCGGAGATGGTGGCAGTGATGGCGGGGGCGGAGGCGGCGATGGCGGTGGCGAGGGCGGAGGCGGCGTGGGCGGTGGCATTGGCGGGGAAGGTGGTGGAGGCGGCGAGGGCGGCAGCGGTGCCATGCCAGGTGGATAAGGAGGAAGCGGCGGCGGCGGCAGCGGCGGTCGTGAAGGAGGAGGCCTGTACGTGCTGCGAGGGCCGCAGTCCGTGCAGTCAGTACCGAGACTGAAAATGGCATCGTAGGAGCCCGGCCCACCGTCCTCGCAGAAGCCGTTCGCGGCGTAGGAGCCGTAGCTGGAGCCGTCGTATAAGCATGTGTCCAAACAAGTGATGCCACCGCCCGGGAAAGCCGGGGACGCGGGTTGCGGCGGCGGTTGCGGCGGCGGTTGCGGCGGTTGCGGCGGTTGCGGCGGTTGCGGCGGTTGCGGCGGTTGCGGCGGCGGCAGTGGTGCCATGCCTGGTGGATGAGGTGGAAGCAGCGGCGGCGACATTCGAGGGCCGCAGTCGGTGCAGTCGGTGCCGCGGCTGCAATCCGAATATTCGGCTCCAGCTCCGCCATCGTCGCAATTGCCATCCGAGGCGAAGATGCACGTCTCCGTGCAGGTCTGCGCGCTGGCGAAGCCCAACATCAGGGTGAGGAAGAGCACGCCGGCGAGCCGAGGCGCGGACCCAAAGCGGCCCGAAGAGCAGCGCCGAGCAGAGGGTCGGCAAGTGGCGGCGCTGAGGGCAGGACGGCCTTCGGGCGACAGTTGCCCCGTGATTAATGTGAGGGCCGAGGTGCCGCACGCCGCGCAGGCCTGGACGGCACCGTACAGTACTGCGCAGAGCACACCGAGCATCGCCAGCAGGCCGGGGAGGGAGGCAGCACCCGTCGTGGACGAGCGCGCGTACGGCATGGAACCCGGAGCCGTCTCGTGCGCCACCTCCGCGATGTCGACGTTGCTCTTTGCCTTGAAGGCATCAAGCTGCCCGCCCAGGTACCTGATGATGGAGACCATCAGCATCGTCTGGATGTCGTCGATCTTCAGGTGCATCGTCGTGCACTTCGTTGGAGAGCGACTTTGTCGAGCGGTCGGCGAGAAGGTCTTGTCTTGCGAGGGCTGCGCGCAGGCACGAGAAACGTGTCAGCTGGGGCACGCGCGTTGAAGTGGAAGCGGGCTGCGAGTGGCAGGCGGTGACGTTACGGTGACGTGAGTGTGTGGTGTGTGCGGTGTAGATGCAGGCGAGTGCTACACGGGTGAGAGGCGGTGATGTGGCGAGAGGCGGCGCCGGCGTGGCAACGCCTTGGTTCGCATGGCGCCGACAACCAAGACGGAGTCGACGGGGCCGCTCTTGATGGTGAGCGGGTCGAGCAGTGCGCCGACGGGGCCGCAGCCTCCTCGCCCGCGCGCGCGCCCGGCTCACAGGCTTCACAGGCGTCACAGGCACAGGCTTCGCGCCGCCTAGGCCATGCGGGCGTGCCGGCGGCCGGATCCTCGTGACCGTGGTGTCGATGTCGCGCCTGCCGGTCGTGGCGAAGATGTCGAGGGCGCGGTGGCCGTCGAGCCCGACCGCTCGCAGCTGCGGCTGCCTGCACAAGGGGGAGCAACGCGCAAGCCGTCAGCAAAACAGGCGAGGCGGCGCACGCTCGCTCGCACGTGCCAATTGCCCGCGCGAGTGGCGTTGCGCCTCGGCGGGCGCGGAGTCTACGGAGTCGGGCAGGCGCGGGAGCGGACATCGCGCGCAGCTGCAGGGCCGACCGAAGCTGCGCCGCATGCGTGGCGGCCGGCCGGGCTGAGGGCACACCTGTGGATGGTGGGTTGGTATCCCTGGGCTCTGAAGAGGTTGGTGACGAAGTATAACGACGTAGATCGTGGGGTTGATCGTCTTGCCCGCGTTCTAGTGTGCCGCGGCGCGTCCATGATGATGTGTGCGCTTGGCGGGTGGTGTGCGTGCGGAGTGGAGTGTGCTGTGTGTGGATGGGCTATCGTGTTGATCTTGCGTGGCGGCTGGGCGAAGAAAGCGGGACTCGGGCGGAGATCGCACCTCCAACTGAAGCGGAGGTTGAAACTCGAACTGAAGGGCGTTGACCTCCGGTCTGTCGAACGCCGCCGGCAAGGCGACGACGAGTGGTAATGCGACGAGCAAAAGGCGCAGCATTGATCTCGAGGCTCTTGGGTTCGGTGTCTTGAAGTCCCAGGATGTAGTCTGCGTAGGGAGGCAGGCGGGCGGGTAGCGCGCGATGAGTCGCGCGATGTCGATCGCCGGTGTACGGCCACTGGGTTGGCTCGCCGCGTGCGCGCGCGCCCAGCGAAGTTGCTTGGCGCGGGCGTGCCCAGCGCAATTGCGCGGCGCGTGTGCTGCGGGGCTGGCGCCAGCGCGCGCGCGGCACAATGCTTGGCATTGGAGTGCACGATGATCGTGCGCGTCAGCGCTCAAAGTCAGGCCAACGGTAGTGCAGACGGATACCTTTCGCGCGCGGCGCGGCGCGGCGCGCAGGCAGGCTGAGTACATGATGCGCACCTTGGAGCATTGAGAGTGATACGAAGAGTTATCAAAGCTATTTTTGGAAGAAATGGGAGGTGTGGGAGATTTCGCTTGGAGTTTTGCATGCCGACGGGGTCTGTTCTCGATGCCTCAGCTGGCGCGTTCACGGGTGCCGAGGGAAATGGGTGCCGGGTTCGAAAACAACGCGCGCGCGCCTATGTCCGCGCTACCTTGTACAATGTCGAATGTGACCGCGCGTTGGCACGGTGAAGGTACTCGCTCAGTCCCAAAGCTCGGCTTGCGGAGCCGAGCGTGCTAACAAGTGTTACTTGTATTGATCCCGGTTTTCGTCTACATATTACAGTAAGTGTTTCGGCATTAGGTTTCGCGGGCGCGGGGCGGGGTGATTACACCCGGGGTGAAGTAGTCAGCCCGGCCTAGCACCCAACATAGTGAATTGGCGTTATGAATGGGAGCAGGTCTGAGACGATCAGATCGGATCTCGATCCCCAATAAACAGGAGAACCACTCGCTGCGGGCGGTGGCGCCCTTGGTGGAACTGGAAGCGGCGGCCGTGGATGAGGCTGCGCCTCCGCCAGTGGATGTGGAGTCACATCCATTCGACTGTCGGCGGCGGCGTTCTCGGGGCGGCGAGCCCTCTCTATCTCTCTCCATCGCAGGAAGGTTATCGCGGTTTCGTGCCGGTGAGAGATAGAAGGAAACTTCCAGGAAACAGGAAGGTTATCGCGGTTTCGTGCCGGTGCGCTTCCGCAACGAGTCTACGCTTCCGGGCGCGCGCCACAGCCACTTTCGGGCATAATCCACCACGCCGCGGCGCGGCGAGTCAGCATCTCCGCCGCCATCCGCCGTCAGCGGGTCGCAGGCCGCTGGAGGCTGCGCGGCATCCGTGTGAAGAGGGGTGTGAAGAGGCTGCGCGGCATCCGAGCTTGTGTTGAGCTGCGCGTGTACGGAGCTGCTCTCGGCGCCCCCCTCTTCACACCCCTCTTCACACCCCTCTTCTTCGTTCACGGGCCGTGCAACGGGAGTGAGAAGGATCGGTGGTGGTGTGAAGCAGGTCGCCGCTGCTAGGGCGACGGCCGCTGCGGCGACCGACGCGGCATCCGCGACAGGCAAGTGATCGCGACGGCGCTGTTCCATGATCGCGCTGCTCCATGCCGCGGCGAGGGCAGTATAGGCACCCCTCGACCTCATACCATTATGCTCGTCGCCCTCGATCGCATCGCCCTCGCCCTCGTCGCTATCATGCTGGGCGGGCGCAGGCGCCGTGGTGAGCACTTGCATGCGGCCCACCGGAGCCTCGTCGCCATCATGCTCGGCGGGCGCAGGCGTGGGCGCCGTCGTGGGCGCCTCGGCGGGATCACGCGAGCTCGACTCGGCGCCCAGAGAGGCGGGGAGAGAGATGGCAACAGGGGTACCGACGGAACGCACGTTGCGCGTGTGGTGCGTCGCCTTGTTCGTCTGAGTGCCGCTCAACTTCTGAGGGCTCAGGACCACCTCGTATGTCGCCCCGTTGAGCGCAG
>Ga0210245_102375_pt1 | contig 11647 bp, 5 predicted proteins | sample ChrtobMetaP3_4mM_FD_155450 | JGI IMG/M metagenome (GOLD analysis project Ga0210245, IMG submission 155450) | Chrysochromulina tobin associated microbial communities from unialgal haptophyte culture, Seattle, Washington, United States - P3_4mM | ecosystem: Host-associated > Algae > Haptophytes >...
TCGGACGACGTCGAAAAGGCGACGAGAGGGCGTCTCTATACGAAGGCGCTCACGCACATGCACACCGGATCGTGCGGGCGCACATCCGGGCAGACGAAGCGCAATTGCGCTCCCTCTGCTTTCTCTCTCCATCCCTCCCTCCCATTGGAGCGGTGCCGGGGGCACCGCCAGCAACGCATGCCTCAACGCACCGTCACGCCGCATCAGCAAAACATCAACAGCATCTCGCCCTCGCGGGCTTGACGCTCAGCTTGGCATCAACACAAGAATACATGCTGTTGGCTTTCACGCTCGTGCTGAAATGCACCGGCTGGCGCTCGATGCATACTCGCCGCTGTAGGGCGTACTACCAGAGAGCGAGCCGCCGCAACGCGGACCGCCGTATCACGTGCCGCCGTCGAGTGTCCTGCCGTCGAGCATATAGCCGCAAAGCGTACCGCCGCAGATCGCACAGCCAGAGCGCGCGCCGCTGAAGAGCGTGTTGCCATAGAGCGGCCGCCGCAACGCGGACCGCCGTATCACGTGTCGCCGTCGAGCGTCCTGCCGTCGAGCATATAGCCGCAAAGCGTACCGCCGCAGATCGCACAGCCAGAGCGCGCGCCGCTGAAGAGCGTGTTGCCATAGAGCGGCCGCCGCAACGCGGACCGCCGTATCACGTGTCGCCGTCGAGCGTCCTGCCGTCGAGCGTATAGCCGCAAAGCGTACCGCCGCAGAGCGCACAGCCAGAGCGTGCGCCGCTGAAGAGCATGTTGCCATAGAGCGGCCGCCGCAACGCGGACCGCCGTATCACGTGCCGCCGTCGAGCGTCCTGCCGTCGAGCGTACCGCCGCGAAGCGTACAGCCGCAGAGTGCACCGCAATAACACGTGCCGCCGTAGAGCGTGCCAGCTGTTATGCTGAGCCGTGCCGAGAGCCGCGCCAGCTGATGTGCTACGCCACGCTAGAAACCGAGCCCGCTGCAATGCCGGGCCGCACTGCGATCCGAACCAGCTTTGATGCTGAGCCGTGCTGCGCCGAGCCAGCTGTTATGCTAACCGGGCCATGAGCCGAGCCAGCTGCTATGCTGGCCGAGCCAAAACCGGACCAGATGCTATGCTGAGCCGCGCCGAGAACCGAGTCAGCCGCTACGCAGCGCCTCGCTGAGAGCCGTGCCAGCTGCTATGCTGAGCCGCGCCGAAAGCCGAGCCAACCGCTGTACTGAGCAGTGCTGATAGCCGAGCCGGCTGCGATGCTGAGCCGCGCTGAGAGCCGAGCCAGCTGCCATGCTGAAACGAGCCAGCCGCTCTACTGAGCCGTGCCAAAAGCCGAGCCAGCCTCCATGCTGAGCCGCGCGGAAAACCGAGCCAGTCGCTACGCTGAGCCGCGCCGAGGACCGAGCCGGCTGCAATACTGAGCCGTGCCCCGAGAGCCGAGCCAGCCGCCATGCTGAGCCACGCCGAAAGCCGAGCCAGCTGTTATGCTGAGCCGTGCCGAGAGCCGCGCCAGCTGATGTGCTACGCCACGCTAGAAACCGAGCCCGCTGCAATGCCGGGCCGCACTGCGATCCGAACCAGCTTTGATGCTGAGCCGTGCTGCGCCGAGCCAGCTGTTATGCTAACCGGGCCATGAGCCGAGCCAGCTGCTATGCTGGCCGAGCCAAAACCGGACCAGATGCTATGCTGAGCCGCGCCGAGAACCGAGTCAGCCGCTACGCAGCGCCTCGCTGAGAGCCGTGCCAGCTGCTATGCTGAGCCGCGCCGAAAGCCGAGCCAGCTGCCATGCTGAGCCGAGCCAGCCGCTCTACTGAGCCGTGCTGAAAGCCGAGCCAGCCGCCATGCTGAGCCGCGCCGAAAGCCGAGCCAGCCGCTGTACTGAGCAGTGCTGATAGCCGAGCCGGCTGTAATGCTGAGCCGCGCTTAGAGCCGAGCCAGCTGCCATGCTGAGCTGCACCGAAAGCCGAGCCAGCCGCTATACTGAGCCGCGCTGAGAGCCGAGCCAGCTGCTATGCTGAGCCGCCCTGCGAACCGAGCCCGCGCGACCGCCATTCGTGCACTCGATCTCCCGTGTGAATACGCACCACTCCAAAAAAAAGGCACCGACCCGACAGGTCGGCGCTCCCCACACCGAGTTAGGTGTGAAGCACGCGGTGAAACGCAACAACGATGTCCATGGTTGCGCAAAGCCACAGCGACGACACGTCGGACGTAAAAAGGGTCACATTCCGCCCAACATTCGTCTGCGATCCGAGCCCATGGACCCCGACAACTCCTTTGGTCATGGGCTACCATTGACAGCCAGCTCGCGATCAGCCTAAATAAAGCAGCGCAAATTGGTGCGCGAGCACTGATGGCGCGATGGAGGCTGCTGGGCGTTTTGTGCCGGCGACGAGTGCACGATACGGCTCGTGCCGTCGCCGTGCACGTCGACCGAGCACCGAGCACCGAGTACATGTGTGCCACCATGTGCTACGGCCATGGGGCCAACGCGCGCTACTGAGTACCGCAAAGTGCCACCACAGAGTTGCACGTCACCGACTGCCACTGCGCTACACCACGCGTGCCGCCGGATGCTGCCGAGCGCCGCCCCGCATCATGGAGTTTCGTGGCCGAGGCCACCGAGTGCCACCGATCGCCACCAAGTGCACACACCGCCGCTTCCAACGCGCTCTACAGCGAGTGGCACCGAGTGGCACCGAGGCCTCCGAGCAACATCAAGTGTCAACGTTTGCAGTGAGTGGTGCCCAGTTCTCCAGTGCTACCGAGCACCACCGGGTGCCGCTGTGTGCTGCGCTGCGAGCCATGCCAACCAACGCCGATCTAACGCTGATCTGCGCTGGAGCGCTGCAAGAGCCCAGCCAGCCGATTCTGAGATGCGCCGAAACGGCCACGCAAGCCAACGCCGGCCGCCGAGCGCCACCGGATGCCACTGAGTGCCACAAGGGCACACATCTGCGCGCCACCGAGCGCCACCGTGCGGTGTCACTACGCGATGCCGCCTGCCGCCTGCCGCCTGCCACCGCGTTCCACCGCGTGCCGCTGAGCGCCACCGTGCGCTGCAAAGCGCCGCCGAGCGCCACAATGCGTGCCACCGCGCGCCATCGAGTGCTACCGAGTGCCGCCGAGCGCCAGAGGCCGCCGACCGACATGAGCACCACTGCGCGCCAACAAGCGGCACGATGCATACGAAGCGCTACTGCGTGCCACCACAAAGCTGCACGTCACCGACTGCCACTGCGCGGCACCGCGCGTGCAACCGGAGGTTGCCGAGCATCGCTGCGCGCCATGGAATCTCGTGTCGAGTGCCACCGAGTGCCACCGATCGCCATGTAGTGCCACCAAGTGCACACACTGCGCGCCACCTAGTGCCACCGAGCGGTGTCACTGCGTGCCGCCGCGTGCCAACGCGGTCCACCGCGTACCGCTGAGCGGCACCTGCAACCGAGTGGCACCGAGGCCTTCGAGCGACATGAAACTTTCAACCTTTGCATTGAGTGGCGCACAGTTCTCCAGTGCTACCGAGCACCACCGGGTGCCGCTGTGTGCTGCGCTGCGAGCCATGCCAACCAACGCCGATCTAACGCTGATCTGCGCTGGAGCGCTGCAAGAGCCCAGCCAGCCGATTCTGAGATGCGCCAAAACAGCCACGCAAGCCAACGCCGGCCGCCGAGCGCCACCGGATGCCACTGAGTGCCACAAGGTGCACACATCTGCGCGCCACCGAGCGCCACCGTGCGGTGTCACTGCGCGACGCTGCCTGCCGCCTGCCACCGCGTTCCACCGCGTGCCGCTGAGCGTGATGGCTCATCAACGTGATCGTGAGTGCATCATGATTACCTTATGATGCCTCACTTAGGGGGCTGCCGAGAGGAGGCCCGCGCCTCGTTCGCATACGCGCTATCCAAAGCGCCAACCGCCAGCTAACGATCACATCACAGGCTGAGTTCCCGTGATGATTCATCATAGTGATCATGATTGCATCATGATTACCTCGAGATACACGGAGGGGGCTGCCGAAGGGCGGCCTGATCTTCGCATGTGCAAGCCCAGCGCGTGCCGACTGCCAGCCCACGATCGCATCACAGGCTGAGTGCCCGTGATGCTCACCGCCGTGATCATGATGGCATCATGATTACATTGTGATTTCTCACAGAGGGGGCTGCCGAGAGGCGGCCCACACTTCGTGTGCGCTCGCGCTGCGCGCGCAGACCGCCAGCAAACAATCACATCACAGGCTGCCTGCCCATGATGGCTCACCATCGTGATCGTGAGTGCATCATGATTACCCTGTGATCTCTCTCACCGAAGGGGCTGCCGAGAGGCGGCCCGTGCCTCGCTCACGCGCGCGCCTCCGAAGCGCCAACCGCCCGCTATCTATCACATCACAGGCTGAGAGCCCGTGATGGCTCACCATCGTGATCGTGATTGCCTCATGATCACCTTGTGACTTCTCACAGAGGGGGCTGCCGAGAGGCGGCCCACACCTCACTCGCGCGTGCGCGCGGCCACCAACAGCCCGCTATCGATCGCCTCACAGGCTAAGTGCCCCCCGCGATCCTGATCATGATTTCCTCATGACCAACTCCGGATTGCTCACCAAGGGGGCTGCCGAGAGGCGGCCCGCGCGTAGCTCGCTTGCCGCGCGCGCCGACCGCCCGTTAATCGATCGCATCACAGGCTGACTGCCCGCGATGTGATCTCCTCATGAATACCTCGTGATTTCTCACCAAGGGGGCCGTACCGAAGGGTGGCCCACGTTTCGCTCTCTCGCCGCGCGCTGACCGCCCGCTAACTATCCATCGCAGGCTGAGCAACGTCTTACCGAGAGATTCGCTGCGAAAGGCGCAGGCGACCTGCACAACTTTGCTCCACTTCTTCCGCGCTGTCGTGGAACGACAGCGCCGAACGCCCTTCGATCGCCAAATGGTGGCTCACCGAGGGCGCCGCCTATAGAGGCGAGCATGAAGGGGCCGCTCTGGAGTGCATCGCGTCGCCGCGAGCGCGAGCGCGCCGGAGCGAGAGAGCGCGCGCGCGCAGCATGCAGCATGCGGCGGGTGGCGAAGACGCGGACCGGCGGACTCGCGGCCTGAGTCTGCCGTGCCGCGCCGCCTATACCCAGCCAGAGCGGCCCAAGGGGATGCGGGAGCGAAGCGCAATTAGCGTTATGCTCTCCGTCCTTCGGACGGGTCGCTCATTAACCCAATGGTCCGCACTCCTAATCGAGTGCTACCCGACGGGCAGGAAATGGCCGAAGTCGTGTAAGTGTGTACCGTGCGGTACTGTCACTGTCACTAGGCGCGCGCATGTTGCGGCGCGCGAGCGGGCCGGGGAGACGAAACGACCCGGCCCGCGCTGGACAGGGCGCGTGAAGTTCACACGCCCTTGCGTTACGGCTATGGGGCTTGTTGCGACCGTGTTGAATGTGGAGGAGTCCGACCTCGCTGGCCTGCCGCTCTCGGTGCTCGCGGCGATGGCGACGATCGGCAGCTACTACTACCTGCAACCGCTCGGCGACGTGCTTGCGCTGTCGATGGGCATCGAGTGGACGCCGCTCGTCACCGTGGGGAACATGGTGTTGATAGTCGCGCTCAACCCGCTGTATGCGGCGGCCGTGCTGAACCTGTCGACTGAGGCGATCCTGCCATTCATGTACCGTATTGTGAGCGCCCTGCTACTCCTCTTCGCGTGCTTCTTCTACTTCTTCTCGGGCGTCAAGACGCTCTCCTTCTGCTTCTCGGTCTACGTGGGCACGATCAGCCTCTTCACGACGACCACCTTTTACGCGCGGCTCGCGTCGCTGCACACGAAGGCGGAGGCGAAGCGCGTGTACGGCATCATCGCGGCGGGTGCACAGATCGGCCAGCTCCTCGCCTCGGTCACTGCACCCATCTTCTTCAGCCAGATGGGCAACATGATCGTGTGCGTGTCTGCACTCACGTACGAGCTAGCCGTGCAGGTGATGCTCTGCCGCTCAAAAATGGCGCCGAACCAGGCGGCGGAGAGCGCGAGCAGCAGCAGCAGCGACAGCGGCGGCAGCGGCGGCAGCGGCGGCAGCAGCGAGCCCACGCCCGAGCCCGCAGAGAACGGCAAGCGGGACGGCAAGCGGAACGGCAAGCACTGTGAGGTGACTCCATCGCCCGAGCCCGCCACATCCGCCATCGCCGAGAACACGTGCGCGAGCCGATGCGGTACTTCGGCGGTGGGCGGGTTTGCGATCCTCGCGTCGACGCCCTTTCTGCGCGCGATCACCCTGCACACGCTGCTGATCACCTTTCTGGTCTCGGGCGTGTGGTATGAGCGTGCCGCCGCCGTCGCCGCTGCGTTCCGGACGAGCGACGAGCGATACGAATTCTTTGCCCACCTCAACTTCGTCGTGGGGGTGTGCACGCTGCTCGTGCAGCTGCTGTGCTTCTCGCACATCCTGCGCTGGCTCGGCTTCCACGGCACCCTCGTGGCCGAGCCGCTCGCGATGGGGCTCGGCCTCTGCATCTCGATCGTATCTCCCGGGTTGCTCTCGATTGCCTTCCTCGATGGGTTGCGTAAGGTCGTGCACTACTCCCTCGCCAAACCGACCAAGGAGGGTCTGTACGCGTCGCTGCCCAAGGACGTTGTCTTCATCGCCAAGCCGCTGCTCGACACGCTCGTGTATCGTACTGGCTCCCTCGTGGGTGCCGCCTACTTTACCGCCGCCATCCAGTGGGGACTAACGGCCAAGGTGCGCCAGTACATGCTGCTCGCGGTCAGCATCGGATGGGCGGCGAACTGCTGGTGGCTCGGTATCCTCGCTGAGCGCCACCAGCAGGCGCAGGAGGAGCTGGCGCGCTTATCGAGTGTCCAGGGAGGCCAGGACTCGGCACAGCCGCTCCTCTGACAGGTGTGCAAGCCATACAAACACCCTCAAGCTTGTCTCTCCACCCATCTTCTTGTTGCGATCCCCACAAGTCGCCTTGCTTGCTTGCTGCTTGCTTTTGACAGGTGGGGCCTCGTCGCGAGCCAGGGAGTACGACCGTCGCTGGTGACACCAGCGACGGCGATCTTGAAGCTTGCGAGGAGGCCGTACCCGAGAAACGGCGGCTAGTCGCGCAGCGCAGCTCAGCACGGCGCTGAACCCTGCGAGCGCTCCCCCCCGATGGCGGACAGTCGAACCTCATCGGGGCGAACTCCACAGCTCGTCCACAGCTCGTTCACAGCTTGTCGGAGGCTCAAACTGGACGCAAGAGTGTGACGACGCGACCACAGGCGACGCGCGCGGCGGTATGATGTAAAGTTTACGGTACGTCGGCACCGAGGCGGCCACAGTCCTCGCCCCCTGCCGGTGAGAGGGACATTCGACATAATCCGCGCCTCCGGCGGTGCGTCCCGGCCGTTTAAAAATCGTAGTCGAGGCTCGAGCGTGGCAAGACTTAAAAGTGTCATCTAGAACTGCGGCGCAACATGCCAGCTCGCACGTACCATATTTCTCCCGCATTCTGAACCTGTGCTCTATTCACTAAATATGCATCTAGCCACTGATCTCACGCTTGTGCGAATGTCGGGAGCTCGGGAGAACCTACGCGCCGCGGCCGGGGTCGTCGCACGAATGGAAATGCGCGTGCTGCATGTGGCTGAGCTCGTCAGCGGCTCTCATCGGAAGAAGCGCCACCACAAGCAACCGAGTACGAGGAGTAGCACGAGGGCAATGGGCCCGTACTTGCGCAGCATGGCCATGTTGTTCAGGTGGCGCGCGTCCTTGGCGTACTTGCCGCTCGCGTCGCGCAGTGCCGACGATTTGGAGACCACCGTGTCCAGCCGCTCGCCGCGTCCGAGCACGTCCTGGATGTTCTGCGTCATGATCTTCTGTACGTCCGCGAGGTCCTCATTGAGCTTGTTGAGGTTGCGCTGCGTGCGCGTGTCCACGTAGAGGCGCTTGGTCTTCTGAATGAATGGGTCGAACTTGATGAACGCGTACGGGCGCGATGCGCCCTCGACCTGGCCAGAGTAGCGCAGCTCAAACTCCTGCTGCAGCTCCTCAAGGTAGTTGAAGGCCAGGCGTTTGGGGTAAGCGCGATCGGTCAGCGTGAGGTAGCAAACGCCGCCGGCGTTCACGTAGTGGAAGAAGGAGGCACCCGACTCGATGCTGAGCTTTGCGGGCGAGCCCACGCCCAGCTGCCGAACGATCTTCTTTGCCTGAGTCTTCCAGCCCTCCAGTTCCGTCTTCTGGTCCTTCTCGTCCTCCATGGACGCGGCGAGCGGCAGCCCATCCGAGATGCGCGCGAGCAATGTCATCTTCGGCATTTTTTGCCTCTTCTTCACAGCAAAATGTTTCCCACCTTAACTTCTGAAAATACATGTTCCACTGCCGGGTTTTCGTTACTGTACATGTAGTTGCCTCTAGCTGCCACAAAGCCACGCCTCCTTCGCCGACGGTCCACAAAACGTGCGGGAATGCGGCGCGTCGCACGACAACGCTTTCCGGCTCCGCGATGGCAACCGCTACGAGGAAGTTTCGCAGCTTCTTCGAGCTGTCCGAGGAGCCATCGGCTTCGCCTGATGCACGCACCGGGAAGAGCAAGCTTCACGCCGAACGCTGCTGCTCGGCGGCGATAACTGTCCTCTGCGTCATCAGCAGCCTGTTTGCGGTCTCCCACTTCAACTTGTATCGGTCGACGCTGTCCGACCTGCGCGCCGAGCAGGCGGATGCCGCGGTGGACGCAGCAGCGGCCGCCTCGGCGCTGCTGGAAATGGCGAGCAACGCCGCGGACGAAGCGCGCAAGCATGGTCATCTGACCGCGCCACTGCCGAATGTGTCGGCCGCGCTCACCTTCATCGCGCACGGCTCGTGCGCCAATCAGGAGATCCAGACCCATAACTTTTGGAATCAGCTAGCTCGGCTGCAGCCGCAGCTCTTCGTCTTCAACGGCGACATCGTGTACGGCGACTGTGACGGGCGCGATTTTCCGAACGCTCTTTCGACCGAATGCTCCGTTCTGAGCGGAGCGTGGTCACGCCTGTTCGCCAAGACGAATTTCGGCGCGGTCCGGGCCAATCTGCCGATGCTCGGCATGCTCGACGACCACGACTACGGGCAGAACGACTGCGGGGAGGACAACCCGTTCAAGTACCTTGCGAAGGCGCTCTTTCTGCAGCGATGGAACGCGCTGCCGACAGACCCGCGATGGGCGCGTCAGGGTGTCTACATGAGCTCAATGCACGGGCCGGTCGGCCAACGCACCCAGATCTTGCTCACGGATACGCGATGGTCCAAGTCGCCGTACGTGCCCTCGTACTGCGTCTTCAGCGATTCCGACCGTGCCGCGTGCGCACGGCGCGAACGCTATGTGCCCTACAATGCGAGCAACGGCGGCTCCATGCGCGCCCAGGACGGCGGACCGCGCATGATGAGCGAGGAGCAGTGGGCATGGCTCGAGACTGAGCTACGCAAGCCCGCCGAGTTGCGGCTACTCTTCTCGACTGTTCAGGTGCTCGCGGAGGGGCACGGCTGGGAGCGGTGGGGCCTCATCCCCCTTGAGCGTCGCCGGCTTTTCGAGCTGATCAACGCGACGGGCGCCAACGGGGTCGTGCTGTTCTCGGGAGACAGACACATCGGGGCTTACTATCGGGTGGGAAGGGGGGTGCACGGCGCGCCGTACCCGATGAACGAGATCACCTCCTCGTCGCTCACCCACTCCTATCGCGGCACCCCCGGTCCTTGGACTGCAGGCTGCTCTGGCGCACGTACCTCATGCGTAGATCCCAACGACGAGCCTGGGGACAACGACCGGATCGGACCACTCGTGCACGAGAACCACCTGGGAACCATCCGTGTGAACTGGGCCACGCGCAACGTCAGCCTCCAGCTGCTCGCCTCCGACGATTGCGGCGTCGCGCCCCAATCGTGGGGCCAACAGTGCTCCTCTCCCGGCAGCGGCGTGGCTGGCCGGGTGCTGCTCGACGTGACGCTCTCGCTCGACGAGCTGCGCGTGCGCTGAGCGTCGTGCATCATATCAATACTATATTGTGTGAGCCGCTGGCCCGAGATCACGTCGTCGAGCAGGATGAATAAGCGCGCCTCCTCTTCTCTCTCCTCCTCTTCTCTCTCCTCCTCGCTCTTCTCCACCATGTCGTTCATGATCGCCTTCTGCCGCCGAAAGACCGCCTCGAGATCGATGGGTTGTACTTGTTCGTTGTTGTGATGTACTTTGGGGGGATGTACTGGCTGAGCCAAAACTTGTGGTTAGAGCTCACGTCGGTCCTTGACTCGATAATCAGAAATCGCGACGCGTGGCCCCCCGCGCCCCGGCCCCGCGTGCGCGGCACGCGTCCCGCCGCCCGGCCTGCTCGCCCCGCGCCGTCGCGGCGGGCCTTAGTTTTACTAAGCCGTAGACTTATCGGGTTACAGCTTAGCAACCGGGAAAAACTAGGGATGGACCAGGTTTTCGTGGTTTGAACCAGGAAAAGCGGTCCGGACCAGCCCAAAGTGGTTTGGACCACCGACGGTTCGTACCACTGTTTAGTGGTTTGAACCACTTTGCCGGTACAAACCAGAAACAAGTGGTATGAACCAGCTTCGTGGTTCACACCACTTTGGGCTGGTTTGAACCTGAATTTCCGGTTTGAACCAGGAACACGTGGTTTGGACCAGCAGTGTGGTTCGAACCACGTTGCTGGTGAATACCACCTTTTCCTGGTACGAACCAGAAATTTTGGTCTGAACCACCCCAAAGTGGTATGAACCATGCGGCTGGTTCACACCACTTTGGGGTGGTTCAGACCACTTTTCCTGGTCCGTTCCAGCTCAAAGCGGTCCGAACCAGCGGACTGGATCAAACCACTTTGGGATGAAACAGACCAGCAAATGTGGTCTGAACCAGCCAAGTAAGGGACGAGCCACTATTAGATTTTGCGCTCCATCTGTGCTACATCTGTGCACACTAGTCCGTCTGGATTTGAGAGGCGATTCAGACACGACTGGGATTGGCACTTTGGCAGGTCTCTATATGCTTCGCGAGATTTTAATTAATTGATGAAACTGATGAACTCCTGACGAATCTTTGACGAAGCCCGTCGTGCACTGTGACGCTGAATCATAAGTCTGACACTGCTCACTGGCAGACGCACCTGACACTCCGGAGTGCGGGAAACATACTGGGCCATATGCAAGCACGCGGTTTCGTCCGAGAATGCGGCCGAGGTCGGTCCACGGTCGGGTTTGGGGGTCGTTTCGTCGGTCGATGTTTCGTCGCGAAGGGCAAGGGGGTGACGGTTTTGTGGACGCGCCGTGTATATTGACGGCGTAGACCGTACGGGCGTACTTAGTAACTATTTCTACGCGCGGAGGTATATACCTATGGCGTGGAGAAAACACTCAAAGGTACTACAGTGATAGGTTTGCCAACGATCGCGCCATCACACTAAGGGCAGCTAAGCCATCATGTACGAGAAGATAATGGGTTTCATACCTCGAGCGCGGGCGGCGCCTGCCAGCCCAACAAAGGCCGGCCGCTGCACACAAGCACACAACGCGGAGCCCTATTGCCGCTATGACTCGACATTGATCGAGGTACATGGCGGCATTGGACACCGCGGCCACAGCTTCCGCCCCCGCGAGGTTGAGCAGCGTGAGCGCACCCAGCACCCAACATAGGAGAGCAGGTAGCAGCCGGGCTCTGACAGCAGCAGCAGCCTGTGCCCGAG
>Ga0210245_102391_pt1 | contig 11545 bp, 10 predicted proteins | sample ChrtobMetaP3_4mM_FD_155450 | JGI IMG/M metagenome (GOLD analysis project Ga0210245, IMG submission 155450) | Chrysochromulina tobin associated microbial communities from unialgal haptophyte culture, Seattle, Washington, United States - P3_4mM | ecosystem: Host-associated > Algae > Haptophytes >...
CGGCGGCGGCGGGCGGGGGGGGGGCGTCAGCAACGGTGACGGCGACGGCCTCGGCGACGGCGACGGCCTTGGCCCTGGATGCGGCGGCGGCAGCTGGGGCGGGCGATGCGGCGGCGGGCGACGTGTCCTCAAGCTGCCGGGCACGCTTGGCGTTGCGCGTGGACGAATCCCGCGCTTCCCCACAGGACTCACGCGCTTCCCCGCTGCCCTCTTCTGCTGTGGACGTCTCAGCCTTAGCGCCCTTGGCCTTACCACCCTCGGCCTCACCGCCCTCGTCCATGCCGTCCGTCTCCCCTCGACCCCCTTGCCGGCGCTGCAGGCGCGCCGCGCGCACTGCCTGGGCCTCGGCGACGGACATCTCCATCGCAAGCTGACGAGCACAGGAGCAGAGGATGCTCAGTAGGAACTCCATGCAATCAACGACCATCAAGGGCCATCAATGGCCATCAAGGGCACTCGCCTTGAGCATCATCTGCTCTTCCCCACTCGCGCCCGCCGCCGCCGCGGTCGTCCAAGAGCTAATGTTGGCCGCGCGCCGTCTTGGGCGCATGGGTGGGGCTGCGGCTGTCCCCCCACCGTCACCGCCACCGTCGCCCCCCCCACCCTTACCGCCTGCACCGCCCCAGCCCCGGCTGCCACGCACGAGCTCACGGGCCGCCGAGACGTTCGCGTGCAGCCGGCTTTGCTCGAGAAGCATCAGGACAGCGCGCCCCACGTCCATTTGGTTCGCCTCGAGCGCCACCGCCGCTTGCTCCGCGCCAAACCCCATCGCCTCGATTTCCGTTATGGCCGCGGATCTCGCGGCGTCACCGCCACCGCTACTGCTGCTGCTGCCACCACCACCGCTGCTGCTGCCTCCACCACCGCTGCTGCTGCCTCTACCACCGCTGCTGCTGCTGCCTCTACCACCGCTGCTGCTGCCTCTACCACCGCTGCTGCTGCTGCCATTTGCACCCTCAGCGCCCTGGACGGCAGGTCTGGCGATAGCGGTGGGCTCGGCGGCGGCGGTGGCGCGCGGTGCGGCTGAGCCCGCGCCTGGCCCCTTCCGAGGCACCCCGCCATCTTTTCGGAGAGCGCCGGTCGCTCCTCGTCCGATCTCGAGTGCATCTCCGGTCGCTCCTCGTCCGATCTCGAGTGCAAGCTGCCTCTCGGCCATCTCCTTGGCGGCTTCGGCTGCGGCCATCAGGTCGGCCGCTCGCTGAGCGGCCTCGGTGGCCTCCCTCTCCGCCTCGATGGACGCGGCCTCGGCCGCCTCGGCCGCCGCCGCCGCCATCACCGCCTCCGCCGCCGCCAGCGCCACAAATTTCGGATGCTTGCGAGCGTTGCCTCTGCCTGCCGCCAAATTAGGCAATGACAGTGCCATATTAGGCAAGGACAGTGCCATATCATTATACGGCACGGCCGTGCCTGCGCCCGGCTCGGCGCCCGCTGCGGCCACCGCCACCGCAGCATCGTTAGCATCGGCAGTATCCGGGGCGGACAAGGCCGCCGATGTCGCCGCTGCCCTTGCTTTGGCGGCGGCCGCCGCGCCTTTCACAGAGCCTCGACGTGCTCTGCCCGCCGCATTGGGAACCGACTGCGCCGCCCCACCCTTGGGGTTCGTCATCTCTCTTGGACTAGCTTCCTTATTGGGACTACCTTCCTCGACCTTGAGGCCACCGGCGCCGCTGCCGGCGCCGCTGCCGACGGCGCTGCCGGCGGCGCTCCGGCGTGTAGGCTGACCCTCGGCGGCCTTTGGGATGAGTTCGTGCCGCTTCAAGTCACCAAAGAGGACATAGGGGCCCGGCGGCATGCGATTGAACAGGCATTGCCACACGGGCGGACCTCGACGTCCAGAGCCCTCCTCCGCTGCCTCCACCTCCTCCTCCTCGTCCTCGTCCTCCTCCTCGTCCTCGTCCTCGTCCTCCTCGTCCTCGTCCTCGTCTCCACCCACATCTTCATGGTGCGATCTCCTCCGCTTGCCGCGCTGGGCGCTCAAGGCGGCCGCGGAGGCGGCGGGCGCGCTGCCCAGGGAAGCAGAGACTGGGGACGGGGCTGGGGCGAGCGCCGCCAGCGCCGCCAGCGCCGCCAGCGGCCTGTGCGCCGGCGGCGGCGGCGGCGCGGGCGGCGGCGGCGGCTTGCCCGCCTCAATGTCGAGCAACGCTGCGATGCCGTCGGCCAAGCACACCTTGCTTCCACGTAGCGTCCACAACTGATGAGACTTGGCAGCCTCCCGAGTCAGGCAGTCCCGTGCCGCCCCGCGAGCACGATCCCACTGTGGCCACTCCGCTTGCACGGTGTCGACGATGAGCTCACGCGCGACGGCGCCGCTAGGGCCGCCGAGGGTGTGCGTCGCGCGCACGATGAAGCCGCGCACGCTGTCGCGCGGTGGGATCTGGGAGGCGGCACTCGGGTGCCCAAACATTTGGGTGCCGCCTCTCGATAGCGTGTGGGGGGGGGGAGGCGCCGACTCGTATTGGGCACCCGAGTCGGCGCCGTGTTGGGCGTCCGCGTTGGCGCCGTATTGGGCACACGAGCCAGCGCTGGCTTCCTCGGTCGCGCAAGTGAAGGTGGCGGCGGCGGTCGACAATGCTCCCGAGGTCGCGGCGCCGTCGTGGGCAGAGGTGCGTAGCGTCAGACCGGCGCTGTCGTGGGCATTGGAGGTGACAGGGCCCTTGCGCACACGGCGCTGTGCGGGGGAGCGCCGGCCGCTCGGCTTACCGGTGCCGTTGCCACCCTTGCGCGCGCCGCCGGCGCCGCCGCTGCCGCCACTGCCGCCATCCTCATCCGCCTCGTCGTCGTCGTCGCCCGCCCCGTCGCCTGAGACGGCGCCCGCGACGGCGCCCGCGACGGCGCCCGCGACGGCGCCCGCGCTCGGACCGCCGCTACTGCCGCCCATACGGCGCCCGACACGGCGCCCCGCGCCCTTGGTTCCAATAGAACGCCAGTCAGCCTCGCCGCTCTCATCGTCAGATGCCTCCCCGCACGCTCCCGGCGTCCACCCCATCTCAAACCGGCGCATGTCGATGACGCACACGTCGTCCCCGCCAATGGCGCAGCAGCATCGCGTGGCCGCGTGCCCAAACGGCAACCAGAGCGGCAGCGCAAAGTTGGTCGACTCGGCGCAGTTGAGCCCCAAGTTGAAGCCGAAGTGGTAGGCCTGGGGCAGCTCGATCACAGCAAGGTTGTGCGCTCACAATCAAGGGCCATCGACGGAGAGCAAGCGCAATCAAGAGCCATCAAGGGAGATCCCACCTTGGGAAGCGTGATCACAAACTCGCCCGCGTACTGGCGCAGTGTCGAGCACCGAACTCCATTCTGCGCGAAGACGCCCGGCGCGATGAGGGTCGTCTTGTGCCGCAGGAATTCAGCGCACTTGGCGTGCTCGTCGGGCATGAGCTGCGCGCCGAGATCGAGCGAGATCGATCAGAGGGACCAAAAGACGAGACTTGAGGGCGCCATCAAGGGGTCATCAAGGGCCATCACGAGAGCTCGTCGGAGATCTCGCAGCGAGATCACGGGAGCTCGTCGGAGATCTCACCTGGGCGGCGAGCAGCTCGATCATCGTGGCGCACGTGGACGAGGCGCCGTACCACTGCTTGGGGGCACCGTAGTGCAGCTGCGGGTGCGCGCACGATCGAGTGCACCGAGTGCACCGAGAGCACCGAGCAAGGGTTAGGGGCAGCGGCCGCAGCAAAGCAACAGCAGATCAGCAGCAGCAGCAGGAGCAGCAGCGGCAGTGCAATCAAGGCCAATCAAGGCCAATCACACGCAATCGAGGCCAATCAACGGGCGCACATAGTTGATCGAGAGCAGGTCCATATCCTCATCAAGGCCAATCAAGGCCCATCACACGCAATCAACGGGCGCACATAGTTGATCGAGAGCAGGTCCATATCCTCGACATGCAAGCCGAAGAGGGCGCGGTACGCGCCAAAGTAGAGCATGGGTGTGTTGATGCCGTTCATCGGCTTGGAGATTGCGCCGTCGCCGCGCCGGAGCAGGTCCGGAAGGTTGTTCAGGTTCCACGGCTTCACGTCAGGAGCAAAGCGCGTGCCGTCGAGGTCGGCGCCGTACAGCGCAGGGCGTGCGAAGGCAAGCTCGGCCCAAAACTTGTCTTCGAGGTCGTCGAGCGTGTGCTCGTTGCGCACCTGCTCGCGCGACGCGTACGCCGTCGACTCGCGCTCGAAGCGCTCGAAGCTCATCGCCGGCCGCGTCTCGTGCATCAGCGCGTAGAGGCCCGATGCGTTGCCAGACGGCACAACGTGCTGCGCGATGGCGCCCGCGAGCCTGTACGTGGGCGGCGGCGGCACCTGCGGCGGACCCTGCCAGCTCTGCGGCGGCACAATCTTCGCGATGCCGCTCGGCCCGATCTGGCTGGCGATGGACGTCACATACGCCGCAAAGTTGGAGAACTCGTCGTCAGTAGGATGGAAGATGGGAGCGGCGAATGCCTCGCCGCCGCGCAATCCGACCGGACGCCACCGAGGGCGCAGCTCACGGTCCGACTCCTGCGGCTCCGCCATCGCGCGAGGCGCGCAACGCGTCGATGAGATGGGTCCGCTTTCCCGAGCGCGTGTCCGACACGCGAATGCTGATCCGAGTCTCGCGTCTCACGCAACTTCCGCGACTTATCGTTACAGTTACAGAACTTGTACCCCTTCCCAAGTTTGCCAAAGCATGCCACAGAACCTAGCCAATCAAAGGTACATGTACGCCAAGGCACCTCCACCGCTGGCTCAGAGAGCACACTCCAGCGGGTTCCACTGAGACTGGGAGCGTGTGTCGTTCATGTGGTCAACAGAATTCCCGCGGCGCTGGTGGTGGCTGGATAGTGTTGTCACCCCTTGTCCCACCCGTTAACAACTGTCCATTAAACTCAGCACAACCAGCATGCATTTCTCTCCTGGCTGTTACAGAACTTTCGTTTGTGGCCGCTATAAGGCGCATGCCGAGAGCTCGGCTGCCGACCTCAACGTTGGTCGCCGCGCTGCTCGAGCAGAAGAACACCAAGAGGAGGATCCTGCGGATCCTGACGCACAAGTACCACGATCCAACGGAGCAGATCTCGCGCGATGCCTTCGCCGAGCTCGTCGCCAATGCCCTCGCCGAGGACTGCGCCTTTAGCCACGACGAGCTGATCGCCGCCGCCCGAGACGTCTTTGACACCAAGATCTTGGCTTCAAAGACGCTCGCAGTGAGCCCCCGCGACTCGGTGAGCGCACGAGAGATCCTCTCCCTCTATCGCTTCGGGTTCACTGCGGCAGCGGGCCTGCCCGAGCCCATCGGGCTGCCGCAGAGCGTTAGCGTTCAGAGAATCGAGCTCGTGACGTCTCTGCGCGATGCGGCACGCATCTACGAGCGCGGAGGGCTGATGTCGCCGCGCATCGCACGCAGCCACGGCGATGCCGCCCTCTCTCCTAGCGCCGACGCGCCCTCTCCCCTCGCGCTCATCACGGCGCTGCCAACCGAAGCCGACGGCCTGGTTGGCCCTTACGATCGTAACGGCCTGGTTGGCCGTTACGATGGGCTCAACGCGAAGACCAAAGTCGGCAGCGCCGAAGAGGAAGGCGGCGCGCCGGTCGACGGTGCGGCGGGGCGTCGCTCGCCGTCGGGCCCGCCCTCGACTGAGACGCTGCTGCGGCTGGTCCAGGCGCGTCTGCGCACACAAGCCGCCCGGCTACGCGTGAAGCTCGAGAAGCTCTCAATCGACCGACACGGCGCGGCTCCCATCGACGAGATGATTCGAACCGTTCGGGAGATTGGATCTCGCGCGCACCCGCCGCTGCTGGTCGTGGGGGCGGCAGAGGCAGCGCTGCGTGAGCTCGCATGGAGCGTGGGCGATGGGCGCCGAGATGGGCGCGGGGCGGCAGAGGAGTGGGGCGAGCAGGACGCGGATGTGGGCGATGGTGACGAGGTGGAGCAAGGCGAGAATGTGACGCTGACGGGTGGAGTGAAGAAGGAGGCAACTGACGATGAGGGGATGCGTGGCGAGGAGGACGGCAGCAGTGGTGGCGATGACGTCGGCGGCAACGAGGCTCCGCAGCGGGTGCATTTGCTACCCTCGCTTCCTGATTTGGCAACGCGGCGGGTGCATGTTCGCCGTTTCGCCGCGGCGCTGTGGACAGTCCCCGGTCACCAACCGCCAAGCTTACCGCCGTTACCCGTGCCCAAGGGCGGTGCGATCACTTCTGGGAGCGCCGTGGTAAGCACTTGCATGCAGATCTCTTCTGGGATCGCCGGCCTCCGGCACAGCGCCAGCAGCCCGGCCGTCGCTAGCCTGCGGGCACCGGCCCGGGCCATTCGTCGGAAGTCGCTACCTAATTTGGCACTGCCATCACTACCTAATATGGAACAACCCTTTCCTCGGAAGCCGGAAGCCGCCGCCGCCGCCCAGGGCGGAGCAAGGAAGCCGATCACGCAATACGAGATCATGATCGGCACCGCGAGTGGCAGACGGCACGGCGGCGGCGGCGGCTGGGGCGATGGCGGCGGCAGCGTCGTCGTCGTTGTTGGCGGCGGCGATGACGGTTGTCTTCCTCCGATGAAGACTCCGGGCTCCAGCACCGCGTCCTCCCTGACAAAACCCCGCGCTGCTGTCGATACATCCGCGCTGCCCAGCTTATCGCCCTCCTCCTCCGCCGCCGCCGTCGCCGCGGCCTCCCCGGGGCTCAACGCGTTTGGAAGCGTCACGCGTAGTGCGATGCCGAAGGCGACGCCCCTAGTAGGCGCCGATGCAGCAGGCGAGGAGTTTCGTCAACCATGTGATGCGGATGTTGCAAGGAGGTCGAATGTGCGCCGTCACCTGCAGCAAGGCATCTCGTTAGCTGGGAGCAACGCGATGCTCCTCAAGCTTCGCACCAGGGTCCGCGAATGGTCATTGCATGCCGTCAGCCAGGTGCAGGTGCAGCAGGTGCAGCAGGTGCAGCAGGTGCAGCAGCGACAGCTGCAGCAAAACGCAGCAAAGCGCGCGGCAGACGCGCAGGCGGTCGGTCCTATAAGCGTGACCGCGTACTTGGATGAGGTCTTCCATCAGGTCGCCGGCGACGACGATCTTGCCGCCGAAGCCGCCGCCGATGCAGCGGCAGCCAAAGCAGCCGCCAAGACAGCCGCACGAAAAGCGGCGCGCGGCAGACGGCCGGGGATCTTGGGAGATTTCGATCTGGACGAAGAGCCAGGTGCTCCGCCGATTGTCGACCAGGTGAGTGAGGCATGACCACTGACGACCACTGATGGCCACTTAATGACCACTGATGACCACTGATGACCACTGATGACCACTGATGACCACTTGATGACCACTGATGATCACTGATGACCACTGATGACCACTGACGACCACTGATGGCCACTTAATGACCACTGATGATCACCGACACACCGAGCCTCATTGATGACCCCATTGAGAGGCGTAACGATCAACGCTCTGCCGATCGCCGAGCAGATCAAGAGGGCCCTGCAGCTGAACGCGACGAGAGTGATGGACCTGTTCCGAAGCTGGGATGAGAATGGCGACGGGCAGGTGTCATGCGCCGAGTTCCATCACGCGATGGCCGTCCTGGGACTCGAGGTGCCCGCAGAGAGCATCGACGAGCTGTTCGCCAGCTGGGATGCCGATGGCGGTGGCACGCTCGAGTTCTACGAGCTCTCCAAGATCCTGCGCGGCCCTGTCGCTGACCTCCCTACCAAGACAGCGCTCCCGGCCATCTCGGCCAAGGTACAGAAGACCTTCTCGCGCTTCGACGTGAATCACAACGGGTACCTCGAAATCCAGGAGCTGCGCAAGGCGCTCGAGCACCACGGCCTCGACTTAAGCACCGCCGAGGCCGGGCGCATCCTGAGCGTGTACGACGACAAGCCCAACGGCAAGCTGGACCTGAGCGAGTTTGCGCAGGTCATCCACGACCTGAGCGCCACTGCTTCCAAGGTCAAGCTGACCTTCTCGCGCTTCGATGCAAATGACAGCGGGTACCTCGAAATCCAGGAGCTGCGCAAGGCGCTCGAGCACCACGGCCTCGACTTAAGCACTGCCGAGGCCGGACGAATCATGAGCGTGTACGACGGCAATCCCAACGGCAAGCTGGACCTGAGCGAGTTTGCGCAGGTCATTCATGACCTGAGCGCCTCCCTACTGCACCCTACTGTGCAGCCGACGGCCAGCAAGGGGGCCACCCCACCCCCGACGGAGATTAATCGCAAGGCGTACCAACGGGCGATGGCCGAATTTGGGATGGATTTGGGCGCGGGCGAGGAAGGTGAGGCTGATGATGACCTCTGATGACCGCTGATGACCCCTGATGGCCGAATTTGGGATGGATTTGGGCGCTGGCGAGGAAGGTGAGGCTGATGATGACCACACTGATAATGACCCCTGATTGTTCCGTGGCTTGCATGCTGATTGAAGCTGATGGGCTCCCTCATCAGGCGAGGTCCTTTTCCAAGCCCTGGACGTCAAGGGGGAGGGTACGATCTCCATGAGTGATCTCCAGGCCGCGATCAAGTTCATCCTAGATCCACGGCACGAGACGGACCCGACAGGTCTGCTTCCACTGATGACCGCTGATGACCGCTTATGGCCACTGATGACCACTGATGACCTCTGACGATCCTCGGCACGAGGCAGACCCGTCCGGTCTTCTTCCACAGCTTGACCTCGAGGCCATTGCCTGCTGATGACTGCATGATGACTGCATGCTGATTTCATGATGACTGCATGACGACTGAAAGCTGACTGCATGAGGATTGCCTCCCTGATCAGGTCTGCTCCGCGACTCGGCCTCGCTGCCCGCTGGCCTCCTTAAGCTCTTCCAAATCGAGCACCGGTCCACGCTGGCCAATCCCTCGCCGACTTCGGCCAAGACGAAGACCTCGGCCAAGAAATCGGCCAATCCCACCGAACAGCTCCGGGCATCCCTCGTGGCGAGGGGGGAACGGGTGGTGGGCCTGTTCCGGCGGTGGGATCTCAACGGCGATGGCATCATCTCGAAGGAGGAGGTGATCTGCAACATGATTGCGCCGGATTGCTCCACATCATCAGAGGCGAATAGTTCTCATGAGAGGCTTCTTCCCATCCCCCCCCCCCCCCCCCCCCCCCCCCCCTTTTGGCGCGGTGCGCACAGTTCCGGGCGGCTCTTCCCGAGCTCGGCCTGATCTCGATCTTGGTCGGCCAGGCGGACGATCTTTTTGATCAATTCGACACGGACAGCTCGGGCGAAATCTCCTTCCACGAGCTCCATGCGATGCTTCGCAAGCCACCCCCCGCCGTGCGCCAGCCGCCGGCCCGTCGCGTGCAGATTGCCATCCTCGAAATCGAGCCGCTTCGCGAGCAGACGCGACGCAAGCTGCTCGAGATGAACATGCGCGCGACCATGCAGGACAACCTGCTGACCTGATAGTATGAAGGGCACGGATATGGTACCACGTGTTGACATACACCTTCAGTTCAAGCATTCTCCGACTTGACTTGAAGTTCGTGAAAACGGTTTGTCGATCTATTTGCGGAAAGACGAAACCCAGTTCGCAGCCATGCACCAGGCTCCTGGTGGACCGTGCGTCCTGCTGCCCTTCGCACAGCGGGTCGCACTCCTCATCCTATGCCCGCTCGAATTCATCAACTCCAAACTCTGGTCGGCTAGTCCCTTACTCGAGGCACTTTTCGGCGCGTCTGCCGAGAAAATGAGCGAGCACGATGCAGGCCGACGCGTGCTGTCTCCGACACGTGCGACCCGCCTCGCTGGTGCACTAGGCTGGTCGTCGAAGGCGGGTGTGCGGCGCGCAAAGTTCAATGTTCAAGAAGCTGAGCACGTGAGCAGGCGTTGCGAACGCGCAACTGCACCGTGCTCAGCTGGCGCGGCCAGTGTTGCGGAGCGCGTGCTGCGCACGAACGCGGCCACGTTTTCGGGCGCGCTGCTGGGCGAGGACGATGTGGACGTGCTCGAATTCATGCGTGGCTGCCGGGAGTTCCGCGACACGATCTTGGTGCGGCTCGGCTCATTCAGTCGGCCCGCGGCCAAGCAGGTGACCGACAATCTTGCCAAGATCGAGGCCACTTACGCCCTGAACCCTCGACGCTTCGGCTCGATGCATGCGCTGCTCGAGGAGGAGGCGCGCTCGCAGATGCATGCGCGCATGCGCACGAGAGGCCTCGCCGACCCGTCCGCCGCGATGGGTCTCCTTTGGGCGCGCCGCGGCCTACAGTATTGGATTTGTCTGTTTAGGCCGCTGCTAGAGGCCGGGCTGGACGGGAGGACTGCCCGTCTGCCCAATCATGAGGACGCGAAGGCCGCGCATGGGGAGAGCCTTGGGCCGTATACAGGGTGATCGCCTCGGATAGCTTCGGATAGCTTCGGATTGCCTCGGCGTGCCTCGGATTTCCGCCGATTGGCTTCCTGTGATGGCCCCGGATTGCGCCGCTCGGATCGCATGATCAACTGATCAACAGGACGACGATGCACATGCTGAGGGTAGATGCCGATTGCCTCCCTCATCAGGTGGATGATGAACAACATCACGACGATGGCGACGCGCTTGACACCCAATGGCCACGGTCTCTCGCGCCTCGCCCCGGGACACAACGAGCTGCTCGAGGACATGCGGATTTGGTCCGAATGCATAAGTTTGGTGCTTGCGCGGGCGCGGCGACTACACGAGGCGCTCGGTTTAGAGGATCAGACGAAGACCATTTGACGGTTTAAACGCGGAAGGGGGCTCCGAAACATGCCGAAACTCAAATGCCCATCCGTGGGCGCTTTTGGGCTTTCGTGATAAGTGTGAGACTGTGTGACCCACCTCCTCCTGTGGTGAAGAAGAGATAGACGACATAGTGTTGTCCTTTGACAGAAGAGGGGTAAGTTGACAAACCCGCGCAGCACTACAATAGTACTCGCGGCGCTTTGCACCGCACCGGTACGACGCGACACATACACACAAAGGTCTAGCGGTACTGTACGAAACAGTTCGAGAAACAGTACAGTAAATCGACACCGGCTAGAGCTAGAGAGGGAGGGGGCGCGGGGCGCTCGCTTTTCGGCACATCGGCAGGCACTGTCGGCATTCACTGTCGGCCGATACGCGAGGTCAGTCACGGTTTTCATGATCGGTCTGCGAGGCCGACCAGCCAGAGCCGTCGTCGTGGGCCTTGCAGCTCGTGGCTGCAGCAGCATGGCCGCGCATGCGGGTGCCAGCCCGCACTGGGAGCAGCTATGGACGCAGAACGGAGGTCTCCCACAGGGCTCTCGCTTCGACGTTGCGGGCGTGTCGCTGCCGCTGACCGCCGAGCTTGCGAGGCGGTCCCTGGTCTCACGCGCAGGCATGACTGCATTCGTGCCCGGCTGCGGCCGTGCGTATGACGCGCTGGCTCTCGCTGAGCACGGCTTCGGCTCCATCGTCGCACTCGATCTCTCGCCGACGGCGTGTGAGGCGGCTCGGGAGGAAATTGCAAGGTCGAGCTCGTCGGCAGCCATCAAAGCGCGCGTGGCCGTCGAATGTGGCGACTTCTTCGAGATGCCGAGCCGACGATTCGACTTCATTTGGGACTGCACCTTCCTGTGCGCTCTCGAGCCTGCCG
>Ga0210245_102408_pt1 | contig 11496 bp, 6 predicted proteins | sample ChrtobMetaP3_4mM_FD_155450 | JGI IMG/M metagenome (GOLD analysis project Ga0210245, IMG submission 155450) | Chrysochromulina tobin associated microbial communities from unialgal haptophyte culture, Seattle, Washington, United States - P3_4mM | ecosystem: Host-associated > Algae > Haptophytes >...
AGGGCTAAAACCGGTAGGCTGCTTTTGGAAACCTTTTTTCCTGATTGATGCAGAAAAGATTCGGTCTGAACGACTAAGGGAAAAACCTGTAACCACGGTCGCTGCTCTGGGGCAGGGAAATGCAAGGGCCACAAATATGGTGGGGTTACCTCCGCCCGACCCACCTTTGCAGATTGGGTAAAACGCGAAGCGCGAGCGACGTGGCCGACCTGGCTGGACCTTCCGCCCTTCGGGACCGCGTCGGCGCGCCCAACCGCAAGGCGGACAGGTGTCCGGTCCGAGGTCGCCGATACCACGGGACCTGGACTCGTACTGTACGGTAGGTGCATGTGCACAGCCGTGCACAGGGGAAGCGATGCAACGTAGATGCAACGTGAGATGTCGTCATGTCGACAGAAGACACTCGACACCAGGACCAGGCCGCAGGAGGATCGACTCGAGAAAATCCAAAGCAAATCCCGAGAGCCGAGACCAGCGACGTAACCGGCGCTTCTTACTCATCTGCCATCGCATTGATCGACGGGCCAGCTTCGTTGACGACACCCGCGCGCTGCTCATGCTGATGCGACTGCTCACTAACGGCATCCGAGGCGGGGCCCTGAATGGAACCCTCCTGTGGGAAACCATCCCGGCCGTCCGCCTCTGGCGGGTCTGCACTCTTTACCATCCGCCTGGCTCCGCTCGCTCCACTGCCATCGCCGCCGCCGCTGCAGCTGCCACCGCCGCCGCCGCCGCCGCTGCCACCGCCACCGCCACTGCCGCGCCGCCGAGACGGCGCTCGGAACCCAAAGTGGCGGCGGCGGTGGCGGCGGCGGTGGCGGCGGCGGTGGCGGCGGCGACGGCGGCGACGGCGGCGGCGACGGCGGCGGCGACGGCGACGGCGGCGGCGGCGGCGGCGACGGCGACGGCGGCGGCGACGGCGGCGACGGCGACGGCGACGGCGGCGACGGCGACGGCGACGGCGACCGCGGCGACGGCGACGGCGACGGCGACCGCGGCGACGGCGACGGCGACGGCGACGGCACCCGCGCCTGCGCCCCCAGGCGCAACTTCCGCGCCTCGGGCCCTTCTGCGAGCGTGCAGAATGGGTGCGGGCGCGGGTTCATCTGCCTGGGCGGCTGTGGCGCGGTCTTTGATACGCCGGCCGAGGCACTCAAGCACGGCGCGGAGCGGTGCGGCGTCGTGAGCAACGGGGCGGGCGGGCGCTTGTACGACGCCGCTGGGCGGTCGCGCTGCACGTGGGAGGGATGCCCTCGCGTGTTCAATGCGAGCCGCGTCAAGACGGGCCGGGGCTGGGTTGTCGGCGGTGCCATTTATGGCACCGGACAGCTCATCGATCACGAGAAGCAGCACATGCAGCTGCTGCAGCTGAGCCGCGGCTGAGCGCGCGAGGGCGAGGATGCGTAGGAGTGAAGGAGCGGCGAGAGCGGAGAGAGCCACCGGACCCCAGAGTGTGTCCGGATGCGTGTGTCCGGATGCAGAAGTGGGACGAGCACGGAAACGTCGCCGGCCACGGGCCGTGCTGTGGCGTGGACCGCGAGTGTGATGTGTTGAATGAAGATCGAAGTCGAACGATGCAGCGGCCGGGCTCAACCTAGTCATGAAGAGTCCCACTAGCCTGTCGCCTTAAATATTCACTGCCAAGAGCAGCACGTTTTTGGGGGACGTTCCGCGCTCGCTCCACGCAGGGCTCGCTCGCTGTTACTCGCAAGGTTACTCGCAGGAAGGGTTAACCAGGCCAGGTAACCAGGCTGAATTCCGCGTTTTCCCACCCTTCCCCCCATTCCCCCCCCTCCCCCCCTATGCATGCGAAACTCTCATACATGTTGACGACTTCACGCCCACACCGTCCGCTCGTTCGTCCGCGCCCGAAAGCATGTTCCAGACCGACCCCGGCACCAATCCTCTGCTTGATGCGCCACTCAAAGCGCCTCGATGCCAACGGCCATGCTAGCATCGCAGAGGACGCGTGGCCAGACCGGCCGGTATGGCCATACGTCACCGATTGCAGACCATGAGCTGCCAAGGGCGGCCGCAGTGCAGTTGCGTACCCGCGGCTTCGAGCGCTTTGACGCGATCGTCTCATCGCCCTATCGGCATCTTGGCGCAGGAGCTTGGTATCCGTCGGCTCATCATCGACAATCGCCTCGGCGAGGATCTCAATGCGGCAGATCGGTGCTGGGGCGCCGCCGGCATGGCCATCGGCGAGTACTCGTACATGAGCACCGAGGAGGCGGCGAAATGGGCCCTGGTCGATGAGAGCGGCGCTGGTGGCGGCCTGGTGCACGTCACGTGGCGGCGAGACGCATATCCAGTGCTCACGCAACCGGACGATGTTCACGCGCGCGTTCGCCTGCTGCCGCGGGTCTGCGCCGAGGCGCTACGGGTTTGCCGCGGAAGTACTCTGGCCTTACTCGTGGTCACACACGGTGATGTCATCAATCACTTCGCGCCCGCCTTTGATTGGAGCCCGGACGTTGGTCGATACCGCGCGGATGAGTGCGGATGGCTCGTCTGCCACGACTTCGAGCCACTTGAGGGCTATGAAGGCGAGCACCGGTAGAGCACCGTGTCGCTCTCCCTCGCTCAAGCAGGTGCCACCATGTGTCTGTGCTCCATAGCCTAGGTTGGGAGCTCTTGGGGGTAGGGTAAAGGTGAGGCATTTTGGCGTAAGACGGTAAAAGTGTGCAGGGTACAAGATTCGCGTAAAAGCCGCGAAAACCGGTAAAAGTCCTCCCTCGGCCTCCGAGTTTCCGTACCGCCGTGTCCCACGAGGCTCGAGGGTCGAGGCCCGCAGGGTGGAACGAGCCTCCCTCCCGCTCCCACTCGTTTGCCGAACAATTGTTGGATGTTGCCGAATTGTATTTCTATTTGTAACCGAATTGTACCAGTGCTTCGCTTAAACCAACTTAACGACCGCTTCGCTTAAAGCTACCACGTGCTTCGCTTAAACGATAAACGTTAAAGCTACCCCCGGTCCCTATCCGCTATGTGGAGTATGGTATGATTGTGCTCGCCCACACGGCCGCGCAGGGAGAGGGACCACGCAGGGTGGCCCAGGAAGAAATACGCAAATTATCGTGCGTACGTTACGGGCGGCTAACCGCCCGCGGGCGGCGCCGGCGCGGCGGGTATAGGCGGCGGGGGTGACTTAAGGCGGTGACGTGAGTCCGAGATGGAGATCGAAGTCCGAGAGCGGACGAGAGTAGGACAGAGTACGCGCCTGCACCTTGCTTCGATCGGATTCCCGCGCGCCCGGACCCCGGTCCGCAGCCTGCAGTGTGCACAGGAGCACAGCACAGCGAACTCTCCCGCTCTCGGACCCATGGCCCTGTCCCGTTCCTCAGTCAGTCGGCCAACAGCGCAGCCGACCGCGCATCGGGCAAGTCCAACTCCACTCTATTACTTGCGGTGCTGAGCACCTAGTACAGTACCTCTTGTCGGAACCCAAATTTGGAAGCCGCCGGCCAGATCCACCTCCCAACTGGAGCCGTCGACGCCCTTGCGCTTCGTGCCGAGTGCAAACTGCGTGGGGGACTGCGAGGGCTCGCCGCCCGGCAGGCCGCCGATGCGAGCGCCGTCGCCGCTCGCCTCATCGTGCAGACGAATGGCCTCGGTGATGGAGCGCGCCTTTTCCCCATTCGGCCCATGGAAGGTGGGATAGCTCTTCGAGTTGGCGTGATGCAGCTGCTCCCTCCATCCGGGGGGAAGCTTCTCGATACGAGCGCCGTCGCTGCTCGTCGCCCTCGGAGCTGCGGGTGCGGCTACCGCTGCGGCGGCCTTGCCCTTGGCTTTGGTCGACGCTGCCTCGCCGCCTTGGCCCTTGCTGCCCTTGCTGCCCTTGCTGCCTCGCCGCCCCGGGACGACGTGCACCTGCGGCGGCGGGCGTGTGCTCCAGGTGCCGATCGCGGCATCATACACGTGACCAGGCCGGAGCGCCCGCGGAGGGCAGACATGCTCGACGTCGAAATCGACCGCGCGCACGATCAGGTGCATCGATGGCGCGGAGGACGAAGCAGCTGAGAGGGTCGGCGCGGCAGGCGGGGCTGGCAGACGGGGGTCTCTTTGCAGGGACTCCAGTGGCAGGGACGCCCAATAGGCAGGGTCGGACTCCCTATGCACTCCGTCCGGAGGATCAGGCATCGGTGCGCCCGGCGCCAAGACTTGGATCAGCTCGACCGCCCACCACCCACCATCATACTTGAGGTCGAGCGCCGCGCCGGGCTCGAGCGAGCGGATCCAACGGTCGTGTGACGCGCCGTGCAGCGCCGCGGGGCAGGGCCGAATGCGCTCGATGGACTCGTGGCTCTCGTACAAGGGCGGCCAGTACACGCCGTTCGCATCCGTGTACCCCTTGCCCTTGGCGCCGCTGCCCTTGGCGCCGCTGCTGTTGCCATGGCCGCCGCTGCCGTTGCCTTCGCTGCCGTTGCCCCCACTGCCGTGGCCGTTGTTGCAGCCTGCAGCCTCGCGGTCCACGTCCTCGCCGTCAGCGTCCACCGGGGACACGAGTTGCACCTCGCCTCCGGCCTCCATCGCCTCCGCCTCCATCGTCCCCGCCTCCATGGCCCCTGACGCCGTCTCCGTCTTGACTGAAGGCGTCGACTGGGCCGCTGCCTCCGCATCGGCGCCCACCAGCGCCGTCTTGGCGATGGCTCCAGGCGCTCCCTCCGCGGACGACGCGCCTTCCTGAGCGCCATCCTCTCCGTGCCCGCCCGGCGCCTCGTCCTCACTATCATCGCCTTCGTGGAGTTCGTCGTAACGGATTGTGCACAGGTCCGGCGGCGCGTGCCCCAGGACCTCGCCCTCAAACCACGCCCCTTCGAGACCAGAGTCCATCTGCATCACCTCGATGCGCGTACCGACTGGATAGAGTGCGACTAGCTTGGTCATTGCCGACTCCTCGTCAGCCTTGCCCGCCTTGCGCGCCGCGCCGCCCTTGGCACGCACGCGTGGGCCCGCCGCCTTCTTGCTTCCCTTGGCGCGTGAAGACGCAGCGCCGCCGCTCACTGCCACGCCATCATCTAGTTCCACTATGCTGCCCGATTCGGATGCCTTGGCGCCGCCGAGGACGAAGGGGCCGGCGCTGTTACCGGTACCGGTGCCCCATGGCCCTGACCACTTGCAATTGCGCCAGAGCCACCCGGGGCGCAGCCGCTCGAGGGTCGCGTCGTACACCCCGATGCCCTCTGAAGGGGCAGTGAGGAGCCTCACCGTGTACGCGATCGCCCCCTCGACTTCGAGCGGCGCCGCCCTCTCCGAGCTCTCGTCGAGGTCAGTCACTTCCTGTGCGGTGGGCTCCGCGAGGGGCCCGTGACTCGCCCCAAGCAGCTCGACCTCCCACCAGCCGCCCTCTGCGTGCATCTCGAGAGGGCATGCATGGCAGAGCATCGGCTCGAACGCCGCGGGTCGCGGTGGCGGCGCCGGCCGCATCACCTCGAAACAGACCGAAGCCTCGAGCTCGTCAATCTCGTCCTCGGGGAAGGTCGACTCGGGCATCTCTGGTGAACGCTCGAAGCGCACACGTACGCCGCGGGCCTCCATGGCCACGACGACGCCTTCATACCAGCTCCCATCGAACTGGCCCTCCGCACCACCCCGCAGCAGAGGCGCCTCGATGCGCTGCCCGACCGCAAACCCCTTCTTCGCCGCGGCCACACGCCACTTCTCCTTTTGAGCCTCAGAGGCCGGCGCTTCCTTCTTGAGTATCTTCTTCTTCTCGCCGCGCTCCTCGTCACGCTTGCGTTTGCGCTCCTCGAGTTCGCGCGCCTTTGCATCCTTCTTGGCGTCCTCCTCCTCCTTTTTGGCAAGCTTCTTGGCATTCTTCTCGGCTTCCTTTTGGAGCCGCTTCGCTTCGATCTGCTCCTCCTTCTGCGCCGCGCGGGTGGCCGTCTCGCGCTCGCGACGGCGCCTCAGATCGCGCGCGGCCTTGGCCTTGCGCAGATCAATGCCGGGCACCAGCGTGGGCAGCAGCGCAAGCAGGTCCGCGTGACGGACGTCCAAGAAGGCTGGGGCGGCCGCGCTGCCAGAGCCTTCGCCGAGGGTGCTCCTCGATAAGGGCGGCGCGGCAGCGGCGCTTGTAAAGCGGGCGATGGAGGGCGGGATGCCGCCTTCCGACACGAGAAGGCACGCCCGCAGCCCCGCCGCAGCCCCGAAAGTGGTGCTGGAAGACGCGTCGGCTGCCGAGGGAGGCGATGCAGGCGCGAGAACAAGCGCAGCGGCGGAGGCGGCGGAGGCTGCGGAGGCTGGCGCCGGCGCGTCAAACTCGACCGCGACCTCCACCTCCATCCCATCGTCCTCACCCTCGTCCTCCTTGCCCGGCTTCGTGACGCCAGCGACACCCACCGATACCGATGCGCCCTCTGCTGTGTTCGCAGTGCCCGATGGCTCTGCTGCTGCTGCCGCTACCGCACTCGTCGAGTTTGCACTCGTCTCATTGGCTGGCAATGCCGGTGGCGGCTGTGGCGGCAGCAGCAGCGGCAGCGGCAGCGGCGGCGGCGCCGGGCAGTGCGGCAGAAGCACACGGCGCAGAATGGAGGTGAAGTCGGCATCGCCCGCGACGAGCACGAGGATGGCGGCACGAGGATGGGGGATGGCGGCATGCATCGACGCTGCCTCCGCCGCTGCTGTGCTGCAGCCGCGGGCGACGTCCAGGATGCACGAGGCCATGTCGATGTCCGTGGCGCCGTGCGCGCCGGTGAGCGGCCGCGGTGGCGCGAGCAAGAGCTCGTAACCCTGCTTACGCATCTGCGCATGGAGCTGACGGCGGCCAGCTGACTGCGACGTGTCGGCTCCGGCAGCAGGGCTGGCCGCAGTCACCTCAGCGCTGCCGCCAGAGACGTGCGAAGCATCATCGCAGGCGAATCGCGCACAGATGGGCCCACCGCCGCAGCGCGCGGCGAGCGCACGCTCAAAATGAACGATGGACGCATCACCTGGGATGGCGAACGACGTTTGCAGGTAGTGCAGGTCCACGACAATGCCTATCGGACCGCTGAGTGGCTGCTCAGGCGGTGCGGCCAGCGATGGCAGCGACATCGACAGCTCCGGCGACAGAGACAGCTCCGGGTCATCGTCGACATCTTCGACGCTGCAGCTCTGCTGGTCGTCTCCATCGTTTGCACTGGCGCCGTCGTGGGGAAGCTCGCTCAGCATCCGGTCGCGCAACACGTCTTCGTGATTGTGGTCTCGCACGATGCGTTCCAGAGCCGCTTTGCGCTCGTGGTTTACCTTGAGCTGCTTGCCGATCGGCACGAAACCTCCGCCTGTGCTCACTCGAACGCATGGCGAAGTGTCGTGGGTCTCGAGGTGGCGCTCGATCGCACTACGCTCGTATGTCAGGCCATCCTCGGCAATCACCGGGTCGAACATGATGACGTTGGTCAGCGGGCAGTAGAAATCGGCGTACTGCGAGTGCGTCGCCATGAGAGCGTCCAACCAACCTAGACCGTCTGCCATTCTTGGCGTCCCGAGAAAGGTTGCGCTGCACCTTGTCCAGACGCGAGACGTGGAGGGCGTGCGTGGGACGCAAGTCGTAGAAATTGTTGACCTAATCAATCGACCTCTTTGAAGTTGAGAGAGTTCGTTCGAGCACTCCAGGGATCAGGGGGCCGGGCTTGATGGGTCGCCCTCAGCTACCCTCTGCGCCCCAACATAACACCTGGCCGTCGACGACGGACCTAATGAACGTACGTGTACACGTGAAATCTGAAATGCCACCTTTTACTCCCTGCCACCACGCGGACGACAAGCTTCATGTGCAAGATCTGCTCTATGGCATGCTGTTGCTCATGACGTCGGCGGTGGACCAACGCTAGAGATGTCCACGCTGCCAATCCAAAAGGGAAACGTGAACAGAATTACGGCAAGAGGGAATAGGATGACTGCCGAGATGCCCATGGTGATATCAAAGCCATCGGCCCTGGTCGGCTGATCCTTGCGCGTCATGCGGCCTGGCCTCCCGGGCATGCCCACAAGCGGAATGTTGCCCCCCAGAGTTTTCGCGCGCTGCTCCTCCTCTGAGGCCTCCCAGCCCTTCATCTTGTCCTCCAGCGCCTTGGAAGCAGATGATGGCACAGATCCGTCGGCGGACTGACCGTCAGCCATCATGCAAGGCATCAAAATCGCTCGCGAGAGTGGTCGCAGCGCGCTCGTGAGAAGAAGCGGCGCGCTCGTCGTGGGAAGCGGGCGCAGCAACGCCGACGCCGACGCGAGCAGGAGCAGAGAGAGAGCCATATCGCGAATTTCGCTTGTCGAGTGACCGAGAGAAATTTCCGATTGTCCTTTCGGAAGTCCCTTGGGTGCACCTCCATCACAAGGTTCTCTTTTTGAGAAGATTTTTACATGTTTGGGGAGCGAGCGGCCACGTCATAAGCGCGATCCGCCGACGCGTTCCCTGTGCCTTTTCATTTCAAGTTTTCAACATGGGCGCCGTCAACGAATTCATGGACATCATTGGCCTCGGCTCTGTTGGCATCGGCCTTTGCAAGGGTGGTGTCGAGGTGTACAAAGTTGCCGGCCGGATGCCCGGTGGCGCACCGGTCTCATTCCGCGGGATTGCAACGGGCGGATCGCCGATTCAGATGGGCGCGCTTGGCGCCTACTCCCTTTTCGTGCGCTGCTTGGAGGTCTCGAAAAAGGTGGCGTCCGCCCCGCTCCTGACAACAGCCCGCGTTCGTTTACCGCACACAGGCTCTGGTGGTCTATCGGAAGTTCTGGACGTGGGGCGGGGATCACTAAGCGAATGACAAACAGTTATGGTCCTGCGTGTCTGCTTCGAATATTTGCTGATATCGTGCAAGGAAGTGACGGCATGCCGCTCGGCAATTGATACATGTGCAAGGCAATTACAGTATTAACATGGGCATACGTGCTCGCGTTGCCGAACCTCTTAGGGCTTGTGCAACGACCATATTACGACAAAGGCTTGCATAGATTCTTGAAGACGCCTCTACAAGAGCCACGGCGTTTTTGGTTCACATGCACACAACCCTAACTGTAGTGTAAGTGTCTTTGGTCTCCGACAGTTGAAATTCTGAATCCCGGCGCGTGAGCTACGCCGGTGCTGGCCGGCCCACGGCTTTCACAGGCTTCACACACGAGAGAGAGATGCAGGTCCTTCGCAACTTGCTGCTCACCCTCACTCCGCTTCAAGCGGCGCTTCGCTGGATCCATTCCAGCAAGCATTTGTTCGTTGCGCCGCTGCACCTGCTCACCTCGCGCATGGCCTCTACTTACGTGGCGCCAACCTCGGCGCGTGATACACTGGGCATCGGCCAGCCACTGCCTCGCGCACCAGAGCACGGCAGCTGTATCTACCTCGACTACCAGGCCACGACGCCCGTGTGGCCCGAAGTTGCGGCCGCTGCGGAGCCCTATTTGCGGCTGCACTGGGGAAATCCATCGAGCGGGCACGCCTTTGGCCGCCCGTGTGCCAACGCGGTCACCGAGGCACGCACCCAGGTGGCACGCCTTATCAACGCAGCGAGCGTGGACGAGATCATGTTCACCTCCTGTGGCTCGGAGGCCGACAACCATGCGATCGTCGGCGTGCTCATGCGAGAGGAGATGCGGCGACGCATCGAGCCGCTCGACGCGGCCCATCCCCCTCCGCACGTCGTCACGTCCAACATCGAGCACCCGGCCATTGAGCGCTGCCTCGAGGAGTTCAAGGCAGCCGGGCGGCTCACGGTGACGTATGTGCCGGTGGATGGAGAGGGGCGCGTGAGCGCGGCCGCGGTCGCCGCTGCCGTCACGCCGCACACGATCCTAGTGACGGTGATGCACTCAAACAACGAGGTCGGGTCGGTCCAGCCACTCGCCGAGATCGTCAAGTTAGTGCGCGCCAAGAAGCCCGACGTGGTGATCCACACGGACGCAGCGCAGTCCATCGGCAAGCTCGAGCTCGACGTGCAGCAACTCGGCGTTGACTTGCTCACGATCGTCGGCCACAAGTTTGGCGCACCTAAGGGCGTGGCGGCGCTGTACGTGGCAAAGCCGCTCAAGCTACCCAACTACATGCACGGCGGTGGCCAAGAGGGCGGTCGTCGTGCGGGCACAGAGTGCGTGGTGCTGCTCGCCGCGATTGGCGCCGCCGCCAAGATTGCGCGCGAGCAGGCGTCGCCGCTTCAGGCGCACATGCGGATGACGCGCGATCGGCTCGCGACGAAGCTGGTCGAGGGGCTTCCTGTGAATAGCTGCCGCGTCAACGGCCCCTCTGACGAAACCCAACGGCTCCCGAACACCCTTTCGATTGGCATCCGCGGCGTGCGCTCCTCGCTGCTGCTCAGCCGGCTGTCGGAGAAGCTCGCTGCCTCCGCGGGCGCCGCGTGCCACTCGCACGCCGCCAATATCTCGGCGGTGCTGCGCGCCATGGAAGTGCCCACCGACTATGCGATGGGCACACTGCGGCTGAGCACTGGGCGGCACACGACCCTCGCTGAGGTGGACGCGGCGGCGGAGCTCATCATCGAAGAGACCAAGAGGCAGTGGGCCGAGCACGCTGAGGCTCCAGCCAAATTCCATTCTTGATGGCTCCGTGTGCGCTTGGAGTGTGAAGCAGCGGACGCCCCGCGACACCGTGGTCGGGTAGTACGGCTTTGCGTTGACGAAGCGCGAGAATCGGCGTGTCAGCGGTCCGGAGTATCGGGTTAATGAGAGAGTGATGTGAGTGTGAAAGTCGCGTTGCGAGAACCGAGATTATTCTAGTTTTTCATAGGTACGCATCTCCGAGTTGGCAACTGTGATCATCTGCTAAGGGTGCGTTCAAGTTCAAGTTACTTCATAAACAACAGACAACCTAACGGAAGCCTATCGAATGTGCTCTCGAGGTAACTTGAACTTGAACTTGAACTTGAACTTGAACTTGAAGGGTGCGTATGGACCACTGTTTTCTTGCCTTTTCTCCCCGCAAAAGCTCGACCAGTCCCCACACCTTCGCCTTCCGCCACCCATTCGCGTCTCGGCGGCCTTTCCGATAAGCCTCGGCGCAAAGGCTCGAGCGGTGCATCTCTGGGCGACGTACCGCTGGCATCCGGCCAGGCGCGCCAGCGGCTAACCAGCTCAGTGGCATGCGAGGAGTCCGCGCATTTGAGTTTCGTGCAGAATGAGCCACTCAACTGCACGCTGTCAGTGCAAGAACGCTTTCGCTCAACGTCAACTAGGTGCGAGGCCGGCCTGCTTCACAGTCTGCGCGCGCGCATCGCAAACAAGCTGTGGACGCAGTGCCCTCGGGCTACCCTCCATCCCATCCCGCCATCGTTCGGATACGTGCACGTTCGCGTTGCCTTCATCTCTGTGCACCACTTACGTACGCCGGATGGCTCCCGTTCGCAGATTTATCACCATCCAAGGTCAATTCGATGGACGACTACCCGCTCTGGGCGAACATCGACGTGATCGTCGAGGCGCACGCGTCGGGCACGGGCGCGGAGCCGCCACACAGCTACGCGTTCACGCGCTGCATCACAAAGAAGGTGCTGCGCCGTACGCATGACCATG
>Ga0210245_102416_pt1 | contig 11447 bp, 14 predicted proteins | sample ChrtobMetaP3_4mM_FD_155450 | JGI IMG/M metagenome (GOLD analysis project Ga0210245, IMG submission 155450) | Chrysochromulina tobin associated microbial communities from unialgal haptophyte culture, Seattle, Washington, United States - P3_4mM | ecosystem: Host-associated > Algae > Haptophytes >...
CAAAAAGTTCGTCCTCCAGCGCCTCGGCCAGGTCGGCCTCGCTGATGACGCGCTCGTTCGGCGCCACGAAGACCCGGTGCAGGAAGTTGGCAACCAGCGGCGCATGCGGCGAGGCCAGCAACCTCCAGGCGGGGTGGCGGTCCCGAAGCGTGACGAGGGTGGCGTGGTTCACAGCGGTCCACTCACGGGCTCAATCCTTCAACAGGTGTCATGGGCGCAATTTCGATGGGGTCCAACCTTTGGCTGCGAATATTGCCAAAGTATCCCATTGCCCGATCAGACACTTGCTCGCAGCCATTGCGGCAACGAAGCCGTGAACATCATCTCCATCGTGGGCGAGGGAATTTTGGTCGGAGGCGCTTGATGAGCAGGTCTCTGCCGCAGTGACTGGGCTGGCACTGGGCGGCTGCGCAGCCCGACCAAGGCCGCCAAGGGTGGGTTGGCTAGCATCCTAAGCACCCCCCGTCGCTGCACGGCCTACTGAAAAGCAAGCAACTTTCAGGACAACGAACGATATTCTTGATGTCAGAAACTGAAATGTATTTCTGATAAACTGGTTTCACTATGGTCACGCTCCCTGAGTTCATCCTGCTTCACGCAAAGTCCCTGCCCGAGGGAGGCGTGTTGTCGCCAAAAGAGTTTCTGCACATGGGAAGCCGCGATGCGGTCGACCAGGCTTTGTCTCGCCTCACCAAAGAGGGCAAGCTGTTGCGTGTGGCGCGGGGCACGTACGTCATGCCTGTGTCCAGCCGGTTCGGAACGCGTGCGCCCTCACCTGAAAAAGTCGTCCAGGCCCTGGCCGCCCAACATGGCGAGATCGTCTCGCCTCACGGAGCCAATGCGGCCAATGCCCTGGGGCTGACCCAACAGGTGCCGATTCGCGAGGTGTACCTGACCTCAGGCCGCACCCGCCATCTCAAGCTAGGTCGCTCCGAGATCATGGTGAAACACGCACCGCGCTGGATGCTGGCGCTTGGCCCAGGTCCGGCCGGCTCCGCCGTGCGCGCCCTGGCCTGGATGGGGCCCTCCCACGTGAGCGAATCGCTGAGCACCCTGCATCGCACGCTGCCGCCCGCCGAGTGGCAGGCACTGGCGGCGGCCCGGGCGGCGTTGCCCTCCTGGATGGCGAGGGCCATCGGCGAAGAGACGCTGCGTGGCTGAGCGCTACTTCGACTTGAACAAGGAGGACCAGAACGAAGTTCTGGAGCAGGCCCGGGCGAGGACGGGCAGACCTGCCCATCTGCTGGAGAAGGACCTGTGGGTCGTCTGGACACTCGGCGTCTTGTTTGAATCGCCGTTTGCAGCCGACCTCACCTTCAAGGGTGGCACATCGCTGTCCAAGGCGTACAAGATCTTTGAGCGGTTCTCCGAGGACATCGACCTCACCTACGACATCCGCAAACTGATCCCGGATCTCACCGGTGACGGGTACTTTCTCCCGGCAAGCCGCAGCCAGGCCAGCAGATGGAGCAAGGCCGTCAGGGATCGGCTCCCCGACTGGATCGGATCGACCGTACAGCCCCATCTGCAGGCAGCGCTTGAGCGCGAGCGACTTGGGGCAACGCTGGAAATCGCAGGCGCGGAGCACGACACACTCCTGCTGCACTACCCAGCGATCAAGCAGGGCACTGGGTATGTCTCACCCGTCATCACGCTGGAGTTTGGTGGCAGGGCCACCGGAGAGCCGCACGGCGTGCTGCCCGTTACCTGCGACATGGCCGGTCATGTCGATGGCGTGTCCTTCCCCCAGGCATTGCCGCAGGTGATGGGTGTGGCGCGGACCTTCTGGGAGAAGGCCACAGCGACACACGTCTACTGCGCGCAGGGACGCATCCGGGGTGAGCGGTACGCGCGCCATTGGCACGACCTGGCGGCCATCATGCGCAGTGAACACTTTGATGCTGTCATTGCTGATCGCGCCGTGGCCCGGGAGGTAGCGGAACACAAGTCCTGGTTCTTCAGCGAGAAGGCCGCCGACAACAAGACCATCAACTACACCTTCGCCGTCCTGGGCGCGTTGCGGATCGTGCCCGAGGGGGCCGCACGAGACGCGCTGGCCGCTGACTACGCCAAGATGCTGGAGGACGAGGTCATGGTGGGTGATGCCCTGCCCTTCGATCAACTGATGCAGGCCTGCGCCCAGATTCAGGCTCGGGCCAACGCTGCCGCTCGGACCTAAGTCGAGTCGATCGATAGCGGCACACAACGCAGATACGACCAAGGTGCAGATTCAGGGCGCCCAAACGAATTGGTGTTGAAAACACCCATTATCGATACCGACTCGCGCGCCAGAAAAATACGCCGGCTTTCATACAAGTATGGGATGCCTCGCGGGCTCTGTCGTATTATGTATGTATGACCACCTTTGCCGAAACCCTCAAAAAAGAGATCGCCCGTGTGGCCCGCAAGGAACTGCGCGAAGAAATCACGTTGCTGCGTAAGCTCGGCGCGACACAGCGAGCCGACCTTTCGGCATTGAAGAAGGAGGTCAAGTCCCTTCAGTCGAGTTTGAACCGGCTGGAGAAGATACGGGCGGCGCCCTCCTCCTCTGGCTCCATGGCCAAACCTTCGCCGACGGCCAAACCCACACCCGATACACCCCGAGGAAAGCCAGGCCGTAAAGTGACGTTCACTGCGGAGCGTCTGAAAGCCCAACGCGCCCGACTTGGCTTCACCCAGGAACAAATGGCCCAACTGCTGGGCGTCTCCGGTTTGTCCATCTGGAAATGGGAGACAGGCGGTGCTGTTCCCAGGGCCTCTCGGGTGCCTCAGATTCTTGACAGGCTCGCAATGGGCAAGCGCGATGCGTTGGCATTGATAAGCCAGAGCGACTGAGGCCCTCAACCTTGGCACAGGGCTGATTGGTCCGACAGCTGACGGTCCGAACCTGTATTTGACTTGGTCGATCGTTCCATGCTCACCTGAGGAGTTCAAGCAGAAGCCCTGACTCTACGGGCTGCACGATGGGCCAAGAAGATTTCTCTCCTTCCGGGCGGAGGTGGGCCAGCCGCTTCAATTGATCTTTTGCATACAGCTTTAGTCACAGCGGGCTGGAACTGCATTGAGAGTTCCCGGATGTGACTTCTTCTATCTGTGAGAAAGTTGAGGATCATGGCCCGAGTGATTTTTGTTTCCACTGCCACTCGGGAAGCTGGCCCTGCGTACATCACGTCCGAATTTTGAAGTTCTGGGAAGTCTTCAAAGGAAGCTCGCGTCAACGTGAACACTGCCCAGAATCGTGAGTTCATCGACTCAATAACTTTGGGAAGGGCTCGCAAACAGGAACGGATATGTGCATCGCCTAGTGACCCATCGCTCGCATCACCAGTTGGATGGACGCCTTCACCAGCAAACAATGCTCTTCCGTTGATGCAAGCGAGTAGCTACCCTTAGTAGGGTGAGAGTACCCCATGCAGTCCTCGAACATCATGCGTGCATAAGCAATGCGCAAATGGTGATCTGTGATGCTCAATCCACTCAATTGACGATGGAAGGCCAGCACACGTTGGAACCGACAAGCTCTCCGCTCTATCGACAAGCCTTCGAGGAACAGGTTGCGCTGAGTGCTGTTCGTTGTCTGGCGCAACCAACATTCGTACACGAGGCGCTGCCGTTGCGCCAAGTGTGGCGACTTTGCATTGGGGATAAAACGTGTCCGTCCATCCATTGTTCCCTTTGAAATATGCAATCCGTCATGCCGAATCGAATCGTGTGGCTTGAAAGCCAGTGCCTCTGAAAGCTGAAGACCAGAGACAAACATCAGATTGCATAACAATGCATCATAAGGGTTCGTCTTCGCCAACCTCTCTATAAAGTTTTTACATATTGCCTCAAGGTTTCTTGACCGGGCTACGACCAGAACCTCATGGAAAGAGGCACTTGGACTCGCAACGTTCAGCCTGCGAAAAGCCTTTTGTTGCCTGGGGTTCTTGGGAGGATCGTCTTGCATTTAATCTGTTCCAGTTTCAGTTGGGGATTTAAAGAGCCAAGGCCCTTGGAAGCAGGCACAGCGTGCTCAAACACGATGCCGACGCCTCAACGTTAATGCCATTCATTGATCACGGTCCCCCTGCTATCGCAGGGAAACCCCCTCGTTATCGACCCCTTGCGGACTGAATGAGGGGTCGATGTGGCTTCCCGATGCAAAGAGGTTGTGCAAGAGCGAACATTTGGTGTCTGCGCTGGTAACAAGCAAAAGTATTGACCTTCTTCTGGCCCGTTCTGTGACCGACCGATGGGCGCGCAGTCAATCCGCAAACCGCGTCCACGCCCATGTTTCCACACATGGGCGCGAACGACTCTTCGGCTACGCTTTGAAGAAAACCTCAGCACCGCCATCAGGTTGGTTTTCACCGTGAAGCAAGACGAGCAAAACGCGCCCGCTCAACAACAAATCAAGAACACCCATGGAGACACCGAGCTCGACGCGATCAAAGTCCGGCTTGATCTGGACGGTCAAATGCACCTGTTCCTCGGGGTGAATATCGAGACCCTTGGCAGCACGACCCGTCAGCCATGCGCGCTCCACGCCGGCGCGCATCAGCGCTTGCGCCACGCCCGGCGTTTTCTCTACCAACTGCACCCAACGCTCAACACGCTCTTTCTGGAGCTTGCTCATCTTCGTGACCGAACCCAAGTAAGCGGACGAAATGTCGGGCCGGGTGTGACCCAGTGCCCGCGAGACACGCTTGTAAGCATCCTCCACCAGCTGGCGGTTTGCCTTGAACCAGTCTGGCGGTTCATTGCCCTCAGCGGGCGGGCGGTGCCCGGTGATGTCATTGAACAAGTTGGCAGCAAACTCATGGCGCAAACCATGGGGCGTCACACCCAGTCCTTCCAAAGTAATGCCCAGCTTTTCCATGGTGTTGTAGAACTTCTTGCGGGCAGCCTCCATCGTCAGATTCCGGTAGCCCATACCCAGCTTTGGGAATGCCTTGGACCAGCCGAGGCAACGATCCAGGAGGTCACGCTGCAACGTTGCAATCGAGGGATCAGTCATGTAAGGAACCATCCGCGCGCGACCGCCTTTTGTCCCTCGGGTCACCTCCAACTCGCTACCGATATCGGAGTCCTGCGGGCGCAAGCTCAGCGCCTCGGATACGCGCAATCCCCAGTACAACATCAGTTCGAGCAACAGGGCCTCATGCGGGTGTTCGATTGCGATCTGCGCAATGATCGATTTGGGATCAACAGACACCGAGCTCCAGTTCTTGCTTCCTGGCGTGACCTGCTCGCGAGTCAGCGCAGAGCGGTCAACGCCTACAGCTTCCAGCAGCGCATACAAATCCTCCCGCATCGGGATGGCATCAGGTTTACCGATCAGCACGCAAAACTTGCGGAGTTGGCTCAGCTTCGTGGTCAGCGTCGCGGCAGACTGACCCTTCTCAAGCGCCCAATACGCCACCAGCGCGACGGCTTGCTTTCGTCCGATTTGATCAATCTGCTGAATCGGCATACGCAGCTTCTTCAAATCAGCGATCGCGAGCATCAGGGTCTTGCCGAAGCTAGTTCGCGTCGCTTCTGACACCGAACGGCGGCGTCCAGTGTGCGCCTGAAGATCACCATTTCCCAACACGTAAGTCGTTTGCTTGAAAGGGTCGGTGGGAAATTTTTCCTTCGCTTCTTTGATCAAGACCACATAGCTACCAGGCCCCCCCGTGGCCAGGGTATCAGCGCGAGTCAAAGCACGCTTGTTCTTACAGGACTTTCCCGTTACGCCGACATGAGCATGTACTGCGTGATTGATCCGGGTCAGACCCATTGGACGATTGGAGGCTTTCTTCATATTTGCTTTCTAAAAGGTTTCAAACCTCAAGATGAGGGGCTTGATCTGCAGGCACCATGCCTGCAGATGAAGCCCTACGAACGAGGGACTACATGCCAGATCGCTCTGACAGTTCGGCTTTGCTACTGATTGCCCGATACATCGCCTCGGACAGGCCACTCAAAGTCTTGAAATCCCGGCTTCTTTAGCAAGCTGTCCTGTCGGCGCAGTGGGGCAGCTGCGCGACCACCGTCATTGGTTGACGGGCACCCCGGCGCGGAAATGGCGGTCGGGGGGGTACTGTCTTTTTCGGACAGGGCCGTATGTGATTGGCCAGATCGAGGTAGTTCGTCACTACCCAGGTGAACTCACTTCACCGCATGACTTTTATGCGGCGTTGTCCTTCGCTGTCTTGTCCAAACTTCTCAATTTCAAGCCCGGAAGGCTCCCGGCGCAGTTGCCGGGCGAGGAGGTTTTGTGACACCGCGCCCGAGGGCTGGCGTCAGAGCAAAGTCAAAACGTAAGTTGAAAGGTGCGCTCGCGCGCACATTCATGCTCCGTAGCTCAGAGCGTTGAATGGATCCCCCGAAGGAGACTTGTTGGAATTGCACGGAGCAACCCTGTGCGGGGTTGTCCTGCCTGAGCCACGGGGCGAACTCAGTTGCCAGGTCTTGGTGACCTGCTGGTACGACGCTCAGAAAACGAAGCGTCCGAGGCAACCTCCCCAAGCAGGGAGGGTTGCCTTCACATTGACGTCTACGAAGGAACGTCTTTCAAAGTTTTGCTCGCTAGGAGCATGACATCACAGGGATTAATCAGGATGTCCGAAGTACAAGGTACAGCGAGACGGATAGTAGTTGGTTTTTTTGTGGATGTCGCGCAATGCAGGCCAGTTGCGAAGTTTATGAGACCGCAGCTCTCGCCAGTTCCGGGTTATCCATCGCCAAGAAAAATTCTTCAGATCTCAAATCTCGCACCCGAAAGCACACATTTCTTACTTAAGAATCAATGATTTGTGTATCTCTCTGCCTCTTCTCTCCATTCAGAAATTCGACTAAGCCATGCGTCGCTAAAAAGCGACAGCGGCTCGACCGTGATGCTCAACCTGTCAGTTCATCGGCCAGCGACAAGCGTCCAAACTCCTGCAGGACCTAGGTCATACAGCCGAATAAGTTGATGGACATCATTACTTGGACGCTCACCGCAGCGTTGCTGCAGATGACGAAATGCTGAGACTGCGGTGCAACCCTCCAGCAGGTTCGATTGGGTGGGTGCAGACAAAAAAGGTGGCATACAACCGCGAACTCGCGACCCTCCCGGAAAATTCGACCGCTCGACAAACCGAGGAATGTGAACAACTCTCGTTCTCCTGGGGGGCCACTAGTGACCGACATCCAAACGGACCAGATGCTCAGACCGGCTCGATGGCCTCAAGTGGCCAGTTCAGGCCGCTAGCGCCCTCTGCACATCGGGATCATGAACACGTTGAGGCTGTCCTGGCCGTTCGCGGTCGCATCCAGGCCACTGGTGTCAGGCTCGACGTCGAAATCATTCAATACTCCCTGCGCAGGAACCCGGCCTTCACAGCTAGACCGGATCCGTCGCGTGCCAACAGTGTCTACGAGCTGGTCGCCAACGCTTGCAGCCTTGCAGATCCGCATACAGACTTCGGTTCCAGCACATGTTCGTGCTTTGAATCAATGTGGAGAAACCTATGAAGCGCGAAGCGCAAATGATCACCGTACCTGCAAGAGCCATCGACGTAGGGTACGCAAACACCAAGTTCACATGTGAGCGCAAGCGTGTTCAAGGACAGAACATCATCCGGGCGGGACTCTTTCCTTCGATCACTGGGCAGCTCCAGCCAGGCGCCTCGTTCTTACACGCTCCTGGAACCTTGGGCGCTGATGGCTGCATCACCGATGTGGATGGCGTTCAACACTTCGCCGGCCTTGGTGTGACGATGCATCTGCGTGGGATTCAGCCACGACATGTCATGGCGGACTATTGCACTTCACCGTCCTACCTTGCGCTCGTTCACGGCGCCTTGCACTACATGTTGGAGGACGAAGGAAATCCCAAGGAAATGGAGATCGAACATCTCACGGTTGGGCTTCCTCTCAACAACTTCGATACGTACCGTGCGCGTCTCATAGACGTAGTACGGGGTCGCCACGCGATTTTCAGCCCCGACCCGAACGTCGGTCTTCGGCATGTCACCGTCATGGATGCGAGTGTCATCGTCCAGCCTTTGGGATCCCTCTACTACTATGGTCTAGTGAACTCAGACTTTGACACAAGTGGGTGGAATCTTGTGATAGACGTGGGTGGCGGAACCATCGACTTTCTTGTTGCGTTTGACAAGGCCCCTAACTACGTTCGCTCTGGCGCACACCCTGAATCGATGCTTGCCTGTTCGACCGCCGTGGCGAAGGCAATCAACCCCAACCTTCAGAGTCAGTTCGGCGTTGTTCAAGCAATCGACACGGCCATTCGCGATGGCAGTGAATCGGTTCTCATCGCGGGCGAGGAATTTGAAATGGCGAACTACAAAGGGGTGATCACAGAGGTACTGCGCCGTGGATACGAGGCAATGCTCAACACGGTCGGAGCTTTGGAGGATTTTCAGAACATTCTGATCTGCGGTGGTGGTGGTGCCGTTTTCTATGATTTCCTGTGTGAGCACTATCCCGCTCTGCGTCGACGCTTGCGCAACGGCGCTGACTCCACTTTCTCAAATGTGCGCGGCTTTCACGTTGTGTCGGAGTTCATGCGCGAACAGACAACTGCTGCGCGATAAGCAGTTGGGATTTTCAGATGCCCAGACGCAAGAACACTGCCGAGTCTGTTCCACCACTGCGAACTCGACTGACCATCTATCCCGACGGCGACGGAATGATGGAGTACCTGAACAACATCAACGTCGCCGGTCTCCATTCAGAAATCCTGCATCTCATGCGAATGGGGTTCCATTTTAGAAACGCATTGGCTCGGAGGGATGGTGAGATGGGACTCAACCTCGCCCCATTCAATCAGGCAGTAACGATGCATGCAATGACGGCCGACACACAATCACCAGCAAACCTGGACCCAAAATTTGGGCAAGCTCCGAGGCGAGAGGACAGTTCTCCAGAAGACGTTGCCGGCGTGGAGCAGTTCAGCAGGATCTTCGGTGCAGCCCATCGCCGTACCGCAGGGTTGTAGTGCTCCACCCAGGTGAAGGCTCACTCAACGGGTTAGGAAACACTGGCTTTTTTTGGACAACTGCACTTCAGAGGAAAAGTCCCCAGATCTGCGCACCCAGGCCTTGCTGCGCACCCACACCCGGGTGGAGCGCCCCGGCACCGTGGTGCTGCCATTGGCAGAGCGGGTGTTCAACCCCTCGCGCGAGACCCGCTTCATCCTCAGCCAGGCCCGAGCCATCGGCCCTCAGGCGGCCCGGCTGTGCGAGATGCTGTTTGCCATCAAGGGCCGCGTGGGCCAGCGCACGCTCTGGGGCATCGTCAACCTGGCGCGGCGCTACCCGCACAGGATCATCGACGCGGCCTGTGCCGCCGCCATGGAGCAAGGGGTGCACATCTACGGCCACGTCAAGGCGCTGACCGAGCGGCTGGTGGCCGATGCCTTGGCTGCCTTGGACGCTGACTCACCAACACCGTTGGCGTCGCCTTCAACGCTGACCCAGCAGCACGCGCTCATCCGCAGCGCCGATAAATATGGCGATCTGTTTGACCACGTCGCCACCGCCACCCAATCCTCCGAGAGCACCCAGTCATGAACATGATCGAGATCGAACGCGCGCTGCGCGAGCTGCGTCTGGAATCTCGTGGTCGACGTGGGCGGCGGAACGATTGACTTTCTGGCGGCCTACGACAAGGTCCCCAACTACGAACGGTCGGGTGCTCATCCAGAGTCGATGCTGGCGTGCGCGTACGAAGTGGCCAAAGCGATCAATCCGGAGCTCAAGAATCAATACGGTGTGATTCAGGCGATTGACCTGGCCATCCGCGACAACCGGGAAACCGTTCGCATTGGCGGCGAGGACTACGAAATGGCCCGATACAAGGGTGCCATCAACGAGGTCCTGCGCAGGGGTTACGAGGCAATGCTAAACACGGTTGGCGCCTTGAATGACTTTGACAACATCTTGGTCTGCGGTGGTGGTGGTGCGGTGTTCTTTGAATTTCTCCGTGAACACGCACCCGGACTGCGGCGCCGCCTGAAGATGGATGGTGGCTCAACCTTCTCCAACGTGCGCGGCTTCCAAGTAGTCGCCGACTACGCTGCGAATGAAGCCTACGCGAACGGTTGATCAAAGGGAGCACACCATGGTGCAACGAAAACGATCACAGAATCCAGACGAAGCTCTGCGGGTCCGAGTCACGATTCCCCCCGATGGAGTTGGAGTCCTGGACTATCTCAAGGGGATCAGCCCTGCAGGTCTCAACATGGAGATCCTGCAGTTGGTCCACTTGGGCTACCAGTTCCGAATGGCCATGGGCCGCTGGAGCTTGCCGCCTTTCGGCCAACTGCATCCCACGCCAACTGCAGTTGAAGCGTCAGTCGCTCCCCTGAATCTATCGGTTCCCACTGGCGTACCTGAAAACATCCAAGTCAACGCTGCCGATCCCTTGGAGGAAGGAGCATCCGTTGCCAGTCCGTTCGATGCAAGCTTTAAGAGCATATTCGGGCCCGCGTACGAACGAACAAGGAACCGAAAGGCGTCGGCCTGACTTGGCCAGGAGTGGGATTAAGTGACGCAGTCGCCATCAACTCGATCAACAACAGATCGTGGTGAGGTGAATACTTCAGGGCGACTCTTCACTGCAACCCATACAAGCACGCTTGCGCCGATTCTCCTCGGCAAGCCTTGCAATTTCTCTGTTCAACCAACGGATTCCACAAATGGCCAACAGGATTCCAACAAGCATGAATACCTTGAGCAGATCTGGCGCCGACATTTGAACTCCTGGTTGAACACAATCGTTGAAAAATATTCTAGGCGTCCATGCTCAGAAAGCAAGCTAAGCGCAGCGGAAAAGCGTGCTCCTGCGAATGTCATCGCAACTTGGTTTGTTGAGCATTGGCAACGGGCCCCTAGATTTTTCATTCACCCGATGTACTCCGCTTGCCAGCGGCCTGCAGGTCGAGCTGCAGTCGACGAAACATTGACCGCGCGGCCTTGACATCAGGGCCTCTTGTGCGAACTTGGTCTGACCAATCCACACGCAAGAGGAACGAATGACTCCCACTCTCCAAGAAGCGATTCGGGCCACGGCCTGGCGCCAAACCCTCAGACAGCACTTCGACGTTGCCGCGCTGAATCGATCTATCACCGGGGCGCCCCACTGGCTCTTGAAGTCGGTGTGCGGACGCAACCTGCTCGTGCAGAAGCTGCGTCAATTGCGGCCCGGCCTGGGATTCTCGCTCTGGGCAACCCGCAGTGCATTGGATCCCCTGCTCGAGGCCATGGTCGACGAGCTTGGGCTGCGCACGATGCCGGAACCTAGCAACCTGCATGAGCAGATCTGCTTTCTGCGTTGGGCCGCTGCACGAATTATCTCGAGGGAGCCACTGCGCTTGCTTGGCCGAGGTTCCCTCCTCACAGGAGCTCGGGCATGAACTCCACTACCTGGCTGATGCTCGGATTCTTGATTTTTGTTGTCTGGATCGCGTATCAAGG
>Ga0210245_102427_pt1 | contig 11395 bp, 7 predicted proteins | sample ChrtobMetaP3_4mM_FD_155450 | JGI IMG/M metagenome (GOLD analysis project Ga0210245, IMG submission 155450) | Chrysochromulina tobin associated microbial communities from unialgal haptophyte culture, Seattle, Washington, United States - P3_4mM | ecosystem: Host-associated > Algae > Haptophytes >...
GGCGCGAGACCGGAGTCCGCGATGAGGAGGCCAGGCGGTGCGAGCACCGGCGGCATGGATTCGGAAAGGGCTGTCGTGTCGGGGCGCGCGAGCGCCGCCGACGTCGTCTCTCGCATCATTATTCACACTATGTGTGTGTGTGTGAATTTAAAACAGGACCTGCACAGTACATTGTAGTTCAGTGAACTGAACTGAACTGAACTGAACTGTACATTGTACCGGCGCTCACATGTGCGTGTGTTTCGACTTTAATTTCTTGCTTGCTTCAATTTTTGAGGCTTCAAGGGCTTGCTTCGGTGCTTGCTTGCGATATGTGCGGGCGTTTAACTGGCATTGGGGCGGGGCGGGCGTCCTCGCCGCCGGTGGTCCGCGGGGTCGGTGGGCTGCGGGCGGCGCCGCGCGCCCGAGAACAATGGCAGTGTGTGGGTGGAACTTGAACTTGAAGTTGACTTGCCTTGACTTCACTGTCACACTTTGTCTCTTCACGAGCGCCACTTCGCGCTCGTGCGGCGGCGCGCCACCCATGGTGGCGTGGGCCGACGAGGTGCGCGCCCATGGACGAGTGCCTCATATTTACTGCCCCCATCCCAACGCTCTGCCCTCCTCCATTTCACCGCGCGCACAGACCGCCGACGACTTCTTCGCCCGTGCGTGTGTCCTGCCAATCGCGCTGCTTCCGTGCCTGCCGGCCGAGGGCCTCTCTGCCGGGCACGCGCTCGAGGTGTTCGGCGAGCGGGGCACTGGAAAGACCGCCCTGCTGATGGAGTGCGCCCTCAACTGCATTCTGCCCAGGGCGCCTTATGGGGGTGGCGGGCACGGCGCGTCCGCCGTCCTCTTCGACATTGATGGCGGCTTCGACGCGCTGCGGCTGAGCGCGGCGCTCGAGCTGCGGCTGCACGAGGCGCGCCCTGAGCTTACGGCCGCGGAGCTCGAGCGTGAGGTGGTTCTATGCCTCGACCGGCTCCACGTCGTGCAGTGCCTCACGCCACGCGAACTCGTGCTTGCGCTCGGCGCGCTGCGCCGGCGGCTCGAGGCGCTTCCGACAACAACGTCTGCCGCCACCGCGGCAGCGGCGGCAGACGGCGGTGCCGCGGGCTCATGGGACGCGATCGTTAGCGCGCCACGCCTGCTGCTCCTCGACAGTCTGAGCGCCTTCCAGTGGCTCGAATGCGGACGCAAGCGCGAGCGACCCGAGGCGAGCGGCGAGGCCGCAGGCACGGCGTTCATCTCGCCGCCCAGCTGCCTACCTGAAGTGAGCGCGCTGCTAAGCGCACTGCGCCATCGGCTCACCGTCGTCTGGAGCCGCCTTCCGCGCAAGTTCTACGAAGGCTGCTTCGAATTCCCGAACTCGGAGGGCAACCTCGGCGTTAATCTCGGCGTTAATCTCGGCGCGGCAGGGCTCGCTCTCCTCCCATCGTTTCGACTGCGGCTGCGATTCCCATCGCTCAACACGACGCACGGCTGCGCGATGAGCGAGCCCGAGGCCGAGGGAGCGCATCTACGATTCCAAGCCCTCCTCGACGGCGGCCACGGGGCCACGTCCACGCACTCGGGATGCAGCGCAGTGACTGCTCCCTTGCATGCCAGCAGGCACGACCTGCTCCTGAGCATGCGCGGTGTGACGCTGCTTGCTGGGATTGTGAGCTGAGCTGGATCTTGAAATGAATGGAGGAGGAAACGCGAAGACGTTTTTTTGCTCGGTCTCCTGAGCGACTTCACAGCATGCTTCACAGTCCCATCGTCGCTTCTCGGCACCGGGGTAAAATGGCCGTCTTGTTAACGCCAATGGACCGTGTCTGCCTCTCCTGCACGCGGATGAAGACCCGGGATGCATATAGTGACTTTCAGTGGGCCGAGGGCAAGCTCAGCAAGTGCCGCAGGTGCGTTCTCGGAGTGCCAGAGCCCGCAGACCAGCCGCCTGCCACAATGCGGCTCGGGACCACAAGGGCGGTGGCCGCAGACATGCGTGAACCCTCGCGCCACGGCGACCAGTATTTGGCAACGTCCGCTGCCTTGAGCGGCTCGGATCTCATACCATGTATCGCCAAATGGTACAGGCCTGCTGCTCATGAAAGTGAAGGCCTCATGAACGCACGCTACGAGCAAAGCCGGATGGACATGAAGAATCGTGTGCTTCACCGAGCAGTGAAGCTCGTGGCGGCGTTTAACGCATCGCGCAGCTCGCGCACCACTGTGCGCGTCAACTTGCCGAGCACAATGCGAGCGCGAGGCGATGGCGGGCTCGAGGCATTTTTCGGCTGGCAAACGGATGCGCCGGTAGGCCAGAGCCATGAGGCTGCCTTACGCCCCGGTGAGGAGACCCACGTGGAGGTGCGGCTGGCCTCTTGGCAAAAGTGGAGCTCGAACACGGGATGGGCTTCCGACGATGCGCCGTCTTGGGTCGCCGAGCTCACCCACCACTCGTTCCACAGCAGCGGTGGCGAGTGCCTTCTGTGCGACATTGCGGGATGCGAGGTCAGCTTGTGGGAAGATGGAGTTGCGCGGGAGGCAATAATTGGTGATCCGACCATCCATTCCCGTGGGCGGAGCTTTGGGCCCACCGACCTCGGCCTTGATGGAATCCTCTCCTGGTTCGCCAGGCACGAATGCACCGAGGCGTGCATGCATATGCTCCGTCCGCCAGTGCATCGGACCATGCATGCCAATTCGGAGGTGGCGACTCTGACTCTGCAGAAAGAGACACTCTCGGAGGAGCCGCAGATCCTGCCTCCATCCGTGCTCGCGCAGATGCCCGTGCAGCAGCCAACGTTGGGAGCCAGATCTCGCTTAAGATCTCGCCTCGGTGCAGCGCAGCAGCGTCGGGGAGATGGGGCCGCTCAGGCTTTGTATCCTGGCAGGTACGCGATGGTTGCGTGGGTGGCGCAGCTCTGCATACTAGTGCTCACCACGGCGTCCTTTCCTTGTCTTGTATCCTTACAGGTACGATGGCTTCGATGCAAGTCGCCACGCGGTGTTCACCCAAGCAGAGCATCTCACTTTGGTCCATTCGAAGGGCCAGGCGCGTGAAAGGTCCTGGTGAGGCACGTCAAACAATGTCGTGATGGTCGATTGGTCGTCATCGTCCTGACACCTGGGACGATGAAGCCGCATACCGCTGTAGCCGTTTCTTGCGTTACAGTCGAAGCGACGCGCGCGGCGCACGGGACACGACCCGGCTCGCCCGGGCGTCATTTATCCGAGATCGACTGCGCATGTCGCTCTGTCGACTGTCGTCCCCGCCGGTCGGGGGCGGCGGTACGGCGTACGCGGGCCGCGGGGTGCGGTATTCGTCAGGTGTGTCTTAACTCTTATTTCCCCAATTTGCAAATTCAATTTCGTTACAACTCCTATTATATTACCTATAAGTATAACTCGGGCGTTCGCGACAAAATTCAATGCTCCATGCATTGGCTCCATGCACACTCTTGAATGTACAATCCGACTCTCGGGATCAATGTTTGACGTGATCCCCCCACTCGACTACCGGCACCATCATATCGGCGGCGACTGCGGCATCGGGGACATCGACATGACTCCACATGCAAGACTCTCATCTCTCATAGCTCTGTACGGTCTGCGCCGCTGCCTATCGCCGCGCCACGAAGATGGAGCCGTCGGGCATTGTCCTCATCGTCGAAGGGTAGGGGGCTGCCTTCGCAGCCGCCTGCGCAGCCGCCGTTTGAAAAAAGTTTGCCTCGACACTCTCCTTCTCGACCTGGCGCAGCAACCCGTAGGTCCCTGCGGCACGCGAACGCGAACGAGTGGTGAGGCGCTGGCGCGGCGAGTTTACATGGGCAAGTGGAGGGTGCGATCGCACTTGGGTAATTGGTCTGCAGGTTGCTGCCACGCCTCGCATGGAGTGGGTTGAGCACGAGCGGAAGGGGAATGCCCGCCGAGGACGAGACGCCGAAAGACTCGAGCGCCGAGGATGTCTTGGTCGTGCGCAGGGTGCTCGGTGTGAAGATGCGCGGACCGTTGTTGTAGTAGCTCATCGGTGCAGCGATGTGTTCGTCGGGCTCCTGACTGAGGCCCAAGCACACCGATGTTGTCGGCGGTGTCGAGGAAAAACAGGGACGGGAAGTTCGCCAAAGTAACAGTCCTCTTACCGGTGAGCTCAGAACGACGCCAAGCGGATCGGAGACGGCCTTCTCGTGAGTCTTCACTGTTGTTCAGTAGCTGATCGGACCGGGGTAACACTTTGACTGACTAGAAACTGAGTGAGGGCTGAGTGAGGGCGCAGATACGAGATAGGGAATCACCGAGAACCAAAGATCATGGCACCTGAGTCGGGCGTGAACGTCGCCAACTGGGCACCAAGAAGGCAAGCACGCGACTCATCCGAGAATGGACTTCGCACTACTCACACTTCGCCGCGCCGCGCCACCAAAGCCACCGAGCACGGGCGGGGGCGGAGGGGGCGGTAGCCTGGGCTCAAGCGCGGGGCCCTCGACGGGGCCCAGGGAGGTGGCATCGGCACTCTCTATGAGCAGGAGCCGCATCGAGTGTGCAAGGGTGTCCAGCCGCAACCTTACAGCCCGTGCCGCCTCCTCGTTGAGCTCTGGCTGTGAACCTGGGCCGTCCGCGCTCGTCACGGCGCTCGAGTCCCGCACGTGCGGAAGCAGGTTGGTCGCGATCGCTTTGAGAGCACGGTACTGCTTCACGTGCAGCACCGCCGAGAGCTTCAGGTGCTCGTAATGCCCATCGGCATTCCACGGACGTGCTGTGGCCTCCAGGACGGCATCGAGGTCGTCGACCACAAGGTCCAGGCGCTTGGCAGCCCTGGGCTTCGCGTGGCGCAGCCCCTCGCCCTCGGCAGCTAGCCCGTCGCCCTCGGCAGCTAGCCCGTCGCCCTCGGCAGCTAGCCCGTCCCCCTCGGCAGCTAGCCCGTCGCCCAAGAGCCCCGTGAGCCCCTGCAGCTCCTCCTCGAGCTTCGCCGCAGAGCGCTGCAAGCGGTCCGCCGAACCAGGATCTCGCCAGCGCTCTGGAGAGGCACGCTGTGTGCCTGGCGACTCGGCCGGTCCTGAGCGCCCTTCAAAGCCGCCGCTACCGGAGTTGTGAAGACGCTGAGCGCCCGGCGACCCGGCCGGTACTGAGCGTCCGGGCAGCGACGGACGGCTGAGCCGTGACGATCCCTCCGCGCGCTGCTGCTGCTGCTGCTGCTGCTGCTGCTGTTGCTGCTGCTGTTGCTGCTGTTGCTCGAGCGTCGCCCGCAGCTTGGAAACCTCCTCAAGCGCTGCCGCCGCCCGGCGCTGCTCCCTCTCGGCCTGCGCATTCGCCGCGGCCGTTCGCTGCTGCTCCCTCTCGATTGCGATCTCCATCTCCGCAGCGCGAGCCGCCGCCTGCTGCGGTGCTGCCACGACGGCGCGTGCCACCGCCTCGGCATCGCTCGCGCGCGCGACCGTGGCCTTGAGCGCCTCCGTCGCCTTGAGGGCCACCGACTCGGCGTCGCGAGTGCGCGCCTCGCTTGCCTTGAGTGCGTCGGACGCGCGCCGCCTGTCAGCCTCGAGCCGATGCTCAAGCTCGGCTACGTGCGCAGTCTCGCGCTGCCTTGCCGCTTCGCTTGCCTCCAGCTGCAACCGCTGCTCCTCTACCCGCTGCTCGAGCAGCCGAATCTGCTGCATCTGCTGCACCTGCTGCTGCTGCTGCTCCTGCTGCTGCTGCTGTTGCTGTTGCTGCTGCTGCTGCTGCTGCTGCTGCTGCTGCTGCTGCTGCTGCTGCTGCTGCTGCTGCTGCTGCTCGTGACCCTGCTGCCCCTGCTGCCCCTGCTGCCCAGCGTCCGCGAGTAGCTTGGGCCACGCCGCCATCGCCTTCGCCGCTGCCGCTGCGCCCGCAGCTGCCGCGGCCGTAGCTGCGGCCTCGGTCGCGGCGGCCGCCTCCGCCTCGGCCGCCTGTACTCTACGGGTGAGGCGTGCTGTCTCCTCGAGCGCGCGTCGCTCCGCAACGCGCTGCGCCTGCTCGGCCGCCGAGGTTGCCGCCGCCGCCGCCGCCGCCGCGCGCCGCTCGTCGTTGCAAGCAGCCTCGGCGCGTGCAACCCGAGCCCGTAACGTCTCGATCTCGCGCGCCATCTCCGCCTTCTGCCCTTCGAGTTGAGCGCCGAGTTGAGCGCGCAGCTCGTCGGCGCGGCGCTCGGCGCGGCCTCGCTCGGTCTGATGGAGCTCCGATGAGGCGAGCGCCGCGGTGAGCTCAGATCTCGCACTCCGGAGCTCCGCCGCCAGCTGTGCGCTGACCGCGCCGCACCCGCCCTCTGCAGTCGCGCCGCCACCGACACTCAGCCGGCCGCCACCGACACTCAGACGGCCGCCGTCCATGGCGCTGGTACCGCTGATGCTCAGTCGTGCGTCGCCCGCTGCCACGGCGCTCTCCGCCGCCGCGCGCTCCGCAGTCGCGGCGGCAGCGCGCGCACGCTCGATCTCCGCCTTCGAACGCTCCAACGCAGCCGTGAGCGAGCTGCTCGTGGATGCCGCCGATGCCGCCTGCACTCGCGCCGCCGCGGCGTCGGCTCGCGCGCGGGTCGCCTCGGCCTCGGCCTCGGCCGCGCGGCGCATCGCCGCCCGCGCCTGCTCACGTGCTCTATCGAGCTCGTGCCGCGTCTCGGCGAGCTGGGCGGCCGCCGACGCTGCCTCACTGCCGCTGCGCCCACGCGCGGCCTCGAGCTTCAGCCGTGCCTCCGCGGCCGTCGCCTCCGCCTCGCGCTGGGCGGAGCGGGCCGCCTTGAGATCGGCTCGCAGCGGTGCTGACGCCGCTGAGGCTTCGGCCGCTTCGCGCCGCGCTGCCAACACCTCGTCCTCCAGCGCCCTTACCTGGCTAGCGTGGCGCTGCCGCTCCTCTGCCGCGGAGGCCAAGGCGCCCGCGCGGCTGCTCGCGGCAGCCTCGGCGAGTGTCGCACGATCTCGTTCGCGGAGCGCCTCTTTTTTGGCCGCATCGACCTCGGCGCGCAGCTTCTGGTGATCTGCGACGGATGCCGTACGCAACTCCGAGAACGCGCCGGCCACCTCGCGCAGCTGCCGGTGGAGCGAGGCCCGCTCCTCGACCCATGCAGCCTCGTCGGCCGCATGCTGCGCCAGCTGTGCCTGCTGCTGCTCGATTGTCGCGTGTGCGACCGCGAGCGTCGACTGGTAGCGTTCGGCAAGCGACACCATCATTCACAGGGGGTACGAAGACTTCACAAGACAAATCAAATCAAGTCACTCTCCCGTCCTCCCCTGCTGGCTTCTGGAGCACATTTGATAGGCTTCCGTATGGTTGTCTGTTGTTTCTGTACAGACTTGACTTAACTCTTCACAAGCCTGGGTCGAGTTCCCCAACCGATCCAATGAACCGATCTCATCTCAGGGCACGTACGATGGGCTTCCGTAATAGATTGCCTCTGTTGTTTTCTAAGAGTAGCTGGCTAACCTCACATGTGAGTGAATCCACGAGACATCGACGAGACGACACACGGGGATCACTTGGATGATGTTTCGAGATGATGTTGACACACCGACGAGGCGAGGTGGCGTTTGGCATATCAGGCCTCCACCGGCCGCAACGCGCGCATCAGGTCGGCGTACTCGCCAAAGGCCGTGTCCTCGACGACGCTCCCGTGCTGCATGATAGTGACCGGCGCCAGCCGGTCCGTGTAAAAGGTGACCGCCGCGTCGGCACCGTTGAGGCCGTAGAGCACATCGCTCGGCTCAAGCGCCTCCACGCGCACGTAGCCCCGAGCGCGCCCGCCCTCGGCCTCGCTGGCGGCCTCTGCTCCGGCGACGAGCCGAAGCTTTTTGCCCGCTGCGAGCGCTGAAGCGACGGCGGCGGGTGTGACGCCTTCGATGCCACTCACGTCGACGTCGGAGAGAGCAAATGGTGCCTGGTGCTCGCCGCCGCCGCCCGACCGAGGTAGATCGAAGGAGGTCGAGGGAGATCGATGGAGGTCGAGGGCGAGGGCAAGGGCGACTACCTTCACAGCGGCGTCCATGCCCGAGGTATCGCCTGTCGGGTCAGCCTCGGCGATGCCGGCGTCCTGAGGGCAAACAGAGGAGGAGGAGGAGGTCATCAGAGGCCAACAAAGGCCATCAGAGGCACTAGCAAAGGCCATCAAGAGGCCATAACAAAGGCTATCAAGAGGCCATCGGAGGCTATCAGAGGCACGCACCTGCGCCGTCTTGAGCGCCTCTTGCATGCTCTGCCCGCGCTCCATACCCGAAAGTATGACGGAGGTCGTCGAGTTCAGCGCACCGCGAAAGCGGCGCAGCTTGGCACCGCCTGGCAAGAAGCCGGCGCGCCACGTGCTGAAGATGGGCACGCCGTCCATGACTGCGGATTCGTGCAGGTAGCGCACGCCGTGCTCCGACGCGAGCGCCAGCAGCGCGTCGCGATGGTGCACCACCGGCCCCTTGTTGGCGGAGACGGCATGGCAGCCGCGCGTGAGCGCATCGCGAATGTAGGTGGCCGCTGGCTCGCCAGCGCTGTAGTCGACGTCGATGGCCTCGACGATGGCACTCCTGGCGCCCGCCTCGGCGCACACGGGCATGCGGCCGATTATGGCGCGGATGGCGGCCTGCGTTGGCTCAGAAACTGCTTTGACGCCAGCCGGCACGTGTGTGCTGCCGTCGAGGCGCGCGCAGCCGGCTGCGACCGCATCGGCCAGCGTGGCAACTGCGGCCGCGGATAGCGGCGACTCTGACGCGTCCCAGGCGCCGTGACGAGCCACCACGGCGTGGTACACGACGCGGAGCTTATGCTCCTGCTCGAGCCTAGCGGCCTCCTGCGCAATAAGCCTGGCGAGCGCCCGATTAACGGAGCCGAAGCCGATGAGGGTGATGTGTACGGTCTTGGGCTTGCCGCTCGCCATTGATGTGTACGGTCTTGGGCTTGCCGCTCGCCATAAAAATACACAACCTTTGCGTTTCGTCACATCACGTTGAGGGGAGCCGACGACTCTATTCGCTCGCCAGGATGGACAATCCGTTTCCTACAAATAGGATATTTAGATTGATTCCATGTGAACAAGAAAGGGCATATGGTGATGTTGCTAGCTTTGCTCGTGCCAACGCTGGCGTTTGCGCCAGTTCTGCTGCATGCGAATCGAGAACTCTACAATACTGCGCTCGCAGGCGTGCGCATGCCTGTGCGCATGCCTGGGCGCACATACAATGAGCGATCGGTGAGCATCCTCGCTCTCGAGGCCCCACCTACCAAGCAGGCGTGGCGCAATGCCGTAATTGGCATTCTCAGGCGACCGTGGAACGCTATCCTGCGGCGGCGTGCCGGTGTTGAGGCTAGGCGACTCCAATGTGGTGGCACCAAGTATGGTTGCGACCCACGCACGGCCCAGTTCGCGCTGAGTGCCCCGACAGTCGTGCTGGACCCTAGCGGTGCAGTGGTGCCCGACGAGCTGCCGCTCGCAAACCCCGGCGTGGTCGGCGAACTGACCGGTGGCGTCGAGCATCTCAACGCCCTCCTCGCGGATGCCGCGACTGAGGATCGCGCCGTCATCCTTAAGTTCAAGCGAGATGGCTGCTCTGCATGCAACTCGACCGTGGTGCCACTCGCCACCGCCGCCGCAGCTTACGCTGGCCGCGCCGACTTCTTCACGGTCGATTTCAACCGCAATCGGGACTTCTGCAGGCAGGCTGGGATCGCGGTGGTGCCATCCGCGCACCTCTACATGGGTGGCAAGATCGTCGACGCCATGCCGCTCGGCCCGTCCAAGTGGGCAGAGTTCCAAGCGCGCCTCTACCAGTTGCTCGGCGCGCCTGATGGCCAACTGGTCGCTCCGGTGGCCCCGCAGAAGAAGGAGGAGGATTTTGACGATTCCACGTTGAAGATGGCTGGCCTCTTTATGGACTTGAGATGAAGGAAGAGGAGAGCGATAGGGACGTTCTCACATTTTATAAAGTTTACGCTCTTTATACACTTTAAGTAGAAAGTACCCAACGATTTAAATTAAGGTAGTCCGCTCATGGTGTACATGGGGCAAAAACTGATCTCCAAAAGTACTGAAGGGATTTGAACGAAACTCAAGCCAGAGGTGTCCCACGCACTCCCATTGAGTTCTAGCTCAAAACTTTCAGAATCGAACGTGGAATTCCCATACTCTAGTTCACAAACCAGCCCAAAACCCTAATTTCGCCTAAAAAAGCAAGCGCGGGAAGTGCCCCCTGAGACTCGAACCAGCTTATTTTCACTGTTTGGCTTCACCGTTGTCCATTCTTTCCCCACCCTCCCCCGCCCCGGGGGCCTTGGGACTCATTGATTTATGTAGGGCTGATTTCCAAAATTACCCTAATGAGTGCGAGCGGACTACCTTAAATGCGGTACCATGCCATGGAGGCCGGCGATGTGCTCTTTTCACCCACAGCAACTTGCTGCATGCCTCCGCACCCAACACGTCGCCCCACTGGCGGCGCTCGCTTATCGTCGCTTACAACGGCATCGCCAACCCGCCTCGGAACGGCACCTTAACGCATAACGGATGGTGCCGTGCGTTCACAGGGGGACAAACCACCCAAGACAGCGGCCGGAAAACGGGGGACGCGGCTCTGCCACCATCGAGGCGCGCTTCCCCGTCGCAGCGCATGCTCGAGGCCATAACCTCGAATTTAGGGCTTCAGTCCAGCGGCGACTCGTCCAAGGTTTGGGCACGACGAGCTCGGGGCGCGCGCTGCGCAAAACAGGCGTGCCGCGGCGCTCGTACAGCACATCGTCTTCCTACTACCACCCAAGACAGCGGCCGGAAAACGGGGGACGCGGCTCTGCCACCATCGAGGCGCGCTTCCCCGTCGCAGCGCATGCTCGAGGCCATAACCTCGAATTTAGGGCTTCAGTCCAGCGGCGACTCGTCCAAGGTTTGGGCACGACGAGCTCGGGGCGCGCGCTGCGCAAAACAGGCGTGCCGCGGCGCTCGTACAGCACATCGTCTTCCTACTCTTCATCTTCATCGAGCATGTTCATGGAATGGTGGAGTCCGATAGATCAAAGGGCGACGATTCGAATGATGCTACATCTGACGTACCAATCGCCGTCCTAGACGTGAACGCCACTCGGCCGTCGGACCTGCTCCGCGATCGCCGCGTGCTGTGAGGGGTGCCAAGCGACACGCACGCTGCAGCTGGTGCAGGCGATGCGCTCAGCCAACGTGCGCGCCGACGCAATCGTGTTCAACTCGGCGCTGAGTGCGTACGCGCGCAACCGTCTAACGCTGTGGAAGCCCGCGCGCTAGCTGCCGCGCGACATGCGCGTGCAGCGCCAAGCGACACACGCGATGTGGCAGGTGCAGGCGATATGCTCAGCCAACGTGCGCGCCAACGCGATCGTGTTAAACTCGGCGGTGAGTGCGTACGCGCGCAACCGGCCGCCGCTGCGGACGCCCGCGCGCCAATGCCGCGTTTCATGCAACGCTGGAGCTTTCCGCCCA
>Ga0210245_102428_pt1 | contig 11394 bp, 8 predicted proteins | sample ChrtobMetaP3_4mM_FD_155450 | JGI IMG/M metagenome (GOLD analysis project Ga0210245, IMG submission 155450) | Chrysochromulina tobin associated microbial communities from unialgal haptophyte culture, Seattle, Washington, United States - P3_4mM | ecosystem: Host-associated > Algae > Haptophytes >...
TCCCCTGAGCATGCCGAGCGGCCTGGCGTGTGCGGGCACACCTATTGGGGTGGGGGGGACCGCTCGGGAGTACAGGGAAACGCCTCGGCGACCGGCCCGTAGGGTAGTGTGAAAAAGAACTGTTTCCGAGGAGCACCTGATGCGGCGTCTGCGTCACGTCGACTGAATAGGAGGTCGCGCCAAAACACTTCTCTGTGTTTCGCAAAATGCTCGCCTTTTGCTCCCAAAAGAGTTTTACTATTGTTCTCAAAGTGCTTTTCAAGTGTTCTCAAAGTGCTCTCTCCTAGTAGTGAGTTTGAGAAGTCGACTTGTCACGTGTGTTACTTCACACCCGGGCCGCTGACCGTCCGGACCGCGTGCTCGCCGGCCGCACGACGCGTGTTCGAGGGCGGGGTCGGTGTGTGGCCCACCCCAAATGACGCATTGAGAGATTGGGACGGAGTGCCCCCCCTTGGGCCCCCGAGCCTGATGCTGATGTGACGCACCCTCACACGCCGGAGGTCTGAGAGCCGTGACGTGCGCGGGGCCGGTGTGCCCGCGCGCGGTTCGAATTATCTTAGGTGCGCCGACCGCCGCACCCACTGCCCGCCGGGCGCCGGACTGCGGACACGAACGTCAACCGACAAACTCGAGAGGATCCGCCGCGTCCGCTCGACCATTTGTCGGATGTCGCTGCGGGAAGCGTCGCTCCCGGACCGAGCTGCTCCTTAAAGCTTAGTACTGGTTTTTAATGGACCTGCTGTGTGTCAGTCTTGTCCTGTGGCCGCCTCCGGCTCCGGGATGTTTTACAATCCGAACCTCATACATTTAACCGATAAACCCGTAGAAGCGTAGTACATTCGCGTGGACCTCCTAGGCCGAGCGTCCTCGATTCGCCCAGCGCCGCCGGGCCGCGCCCGCGGGTCTCGCAAGCTCTGCGACTGCGTTGCCGCCCAGCACCCGGGCCGCAATCGCATGCGCGAGAGCATGCAGAGCAAATCAACCGCACTACTGCGACCTCCCCAATCCCAATACGCCCAGTACCTCAATCCGATTTCTTCTGTGCCTCCGGCTTTGGCGCTGTGTCAAGTGGACCATAATGCTTGATGGCCCAGTCGACGCAACAACGGGCCGCCTTGTCCATGTCGGCTATGCGAGGTGCGTCATAGATCGCCTTTCTTACGGGAGGACTGCCTACCTTCTCCACCTTGAGTAGCAGCGGCTCCGCCAAGAAGCGCCTCACCTTACGAGAGAGATGGAAAGATTGCGGCGTCTTCCCTTTGCGTTCCTTGATCCATGGGGCGGGACTGCCACAGTGGTTGCAGTGGAAGCTGTCGAAGACAGCAGACATGATCTGCGGCTCATTTAGAGCACGCTCGACAAGCATCGTCAGCGCGTCGCTCGGCGATGCCTTCGTCATGAAGTTAGAGGGCAGTGACGTCGCGAGCGTAGTGAGGTAATCCATCTGATAGCCGTGCATCTCCAGACTGACACCTCCCCCAAAGAGAACGTAGCAGAGAAAGCCCCCTGTGCAGCAGATGTTTAGACCGAGCATGAATACAAGGCGAGAAGGCTGGAAGTAAATCAGCCAGAGCATGAGCTCAGCCTGGATCTCCTCGAGCGAGAGGGTCGCCAAATGTTCGTAGCCCAATTGCAAGGCCTTAAAGTTCGTGTGCCCGACCTTCAAGATCGTAAGGATTGCGATCACGAGGGAAACCCAAGTTCTGGGTGTCCACGCCATATCTCTACGCCTCCGGCTTCACGGCAAAGGGCGAGTGAGTGAGTCGGAAGCGATCGCGAGGATAGTCAGGGTTCGGTTTCCTTCGCGTCTCGGTGTGCTGTCCCGCGCATCTGTGAAATGGTTCGAGGAAAATCAGCAAAAAGCCCACGGGCTCAAGACGGTGAGTCACATGTCGCTATCTCATAATCATCTCATCAGTCTCAGTCTAAAACACCAGCATTGCTCTATACATGTGCGGAAGGAGCGCGCATACGAACTCGTCAGTGAGAAAATTGGCGACTGTCATCTGCGCTGCGCTTGCCATACGGGTTGTCGGCAGAGAATTTATGGCCGGAGCCGATGCGTTCCGCGCCTTTCGCGCCCGCCTTGCGGTTCGACCCGGTGGCAGTGGGCTTGAGCATCAGCGTCACTTTGGGCGGGTGCTCGAAGCCAAACGAGTGGGCGACGGCGGCGAGGTCGAGCCCCCCCACATCGTACACATCCTTGAGCCCGTGCGAGTTGTACGAGTGCAGATAGGATCGGTATGCGTCGCGCGCGCTACGGTGCAGGTAGTAATTCTTGGCGACGAGCTTCTCGAGCTGCGCCTGCACGTTGGCGAGCTTACTTGGCGGGAATTCATACTCGGAGATCGGCACCTGCACCCCCGCACGGCGAAGAGAGGCGAGCGGACGAGCGTGAGGGCAATGCTTGGGGTCGATCAGCAGGGGCAGTCGAAGATTCCTCGTCTGCAGCATCAGTCCATGGGTGGTGGCCCTAAAAGGAAGGTCGTCAGTGCCGGTTGGTTTGGCTACGTTGGCCGTTCCTGCGTGTCGTCCTTTGCCGTGGCCGAGGGAGGGCGGATTGCACGCAGCGCCGGCGCAGGCGCCGGCGGGCGCGCGCAGGGCTGCTGGCGGCGCGAGCCTCGCACCTTGGCTTGCTTGAGGTATTTGAGGAAGGCAAGCTCCTGCGGCAGCAGGAAGAGGAGAGCGCGACCGCGGCCACCCGCGCGCGCCGTGCGGCCGACACGATGGATGTATGCCTTGGGCTCATCCGGCGGATCGAACTGAACGATCCAGTCCACGTCCGGAATATCGAGCCCGCGCGCCGCGACGTCGGTACAGAGGAGGACACCCGTCTGTGCTGAGCAGAAGTCGAAGAATGTGGCCGTGCGCTTGTTCTGCTTTTGGTCGCCGTGCAGGTCGAGGACCGGCAGGTCGATGTAGTTGAGCAGCTCCGAGTGGTACTTGACCGAGTTGCAGCTCGAGAAGAAGACTATCACCTTCTTGTTCCGGTTCTTTTTTAAGAACGTAAAGAGGAGCAGGAAGCGGTTTTGGGACTCGCACACCACGAAGCCCTGCTCAAGCGTTTGCACGGTCGAGGTGTCCGACGTCTGCTGCGCGGCCACGTACACGGGCTTGTGCTGGATCGCAAGGCGCGCCAGGTCGGCCACATTCTGCGTCTGCGTCGCCGAGAAGAGAGCCGTCTGTCGGTTCTGCTGGGGCAGCAGCTTGATGATGGCGCGCATGTCTTCCTCAAAGCCGATCTCGAGGATCCGATCAGCCTCGTCGATGGTGAGCACCTGCAGGTTGCTTACCACGAAGCCCTTGGTCGACGAGAGGTGGTCGAGCAGCCGGCCGGGCGTCGCCACCACGTGGCACACACCCTTGATCAGCTTATCCACCTCGGCGCGCCTGTTGGCGCCGCCGATGACGAGCCCGTACGTCTGCCGATGGTTGGCGAGCAGCTCGGTGAGCACGCCAAAAATCTGCAGCGCGAGCTCGCGCGTGGGCGAAATGGTGATGTGGCCGGTCCCGTTTCGCGGGAGCCACTGCGCGCGCGCGAGCAGCTCCACCGCTGGAATGAGGAAGGCAAGCGTCTTGCCCGAGCCCGTCTTTGCCTGCGCGAGCACATCCTGCCCGCGAAGCAGCGGCGGGATGGAGCGCGCCTGGATCTCCGTGAGCGTCACGAACTTCATGGCCGCGATTGCACTCTGCGTCTCCGGCAACAGGTCGAGCGACGTGAACGGCACGCCGATGAAGCTCTCGGGAAGCTCGTCCGCCTCCTCCGCCGCCGCTGCATCCGCGGCTGCCTCCTTTTCCCTCACGGCCGCCTCGGCCGCCTCCATCTGCGCCGCCTTGGAGGCCTCCACTGCCGCAAGACTCTTGACTCTGGGCGCCTCGACGGCCACGATCTTCAGCTTCTTTTGTTTCTTCTTCTTCTTGGACAGCTGCTGCTCCTCCTCCTCCACATCCACCGCCTCCGTCCCCTCGTCGGTGTCGGCGTCACCGCTGCCGCCGGCGCTGCTGCCAGGGCGTGAGTGCTTGCGCTTGCGCTTGCGTGCCTTGGGCCCGTCGGGCGCCGCGCCGTCGCTGAGCTTGACATCGGGCACGTAAACCATCCGGTCCAGGAATCCCTTCTGGCGACGTCGACGGCTAAGGCCGAAACTTGCAGCTTCAATTGCCAAGGAGAAAAAGGAGGGAACCTGAGACTGAACGGACTATCGCAGCCTGTGGGGTTTCGACAGCAAGAATTGCATTGACGAAACTCAAGCAATGTTCTGCACGACTTTTACACGACTTTTCCGTGCAAAGAGCCTGCATCCGAGCGACGATCCACATGCTGTCGTGCATCTGCGCAGCCCTTTCCTTTGCGCCGACGCCGCTTGCTGGCGCGGCGATAACTCCTCGTGGCGTGTACCCCATCGATGCCGCATTTGCGCGGCGTGCCGCTATTCCCGAGATGAACGAGCTGAGCCTCGCGGCCACCGTCGTGCGCGACATCGCAGCGGTCCCCACCATGTACTGCCTCATGTCACTCAACGAGTACATGACCCACCGGTACTTCCAGCACCTCGAATTCAACCGTCCCGAGAGCCTGCCTTGGGTCAAATCGATTGTTGCACGCGCGTCGGGCGTCCCGGCCGCCGAGCAAAGGGTACCCGGCGACGGCCACGTAGAGCACCATGCCGAAACTTATGATGACATGTCGCTCAAGAACGACGAGCGCTGGCGCGCGAATAAGGCGGCGAAGTCGCTCGACGACGATGTTTACCGTGGCACCGCCTTCCACTGGTCGGCCACGCTCATCATGACGTTGCAGATGCTGCCCTCGGTGCTGCCAACATACGCGTTGATGGGCTGGTCGCTGCCTGAGACAATGGCCATCTTGCTGCCGTCGATGCTCGTGCACGCGGTGGTTTGGAACGCGATACACCCACCGATGCACGGTCTGCCGTCCGTTTCACTCACCGACGGCTGTGGCACGGGCGCCTATGCACCTGGCGGCAAGGCCTTCTCCGAGTGGCTCCTCGGCACGCGGTATGCGCACTGGATCTACGAGAACCACATGGGTCACCATGTGCTCGGCGGTCAGTGCAATTACAATGTGTGCTGCCCGCTGGCGGACCACCTGCTCGGCACGTACGTGCCAACGGCCCAATGGCAGCCCAAGATGCGCCCGCTGCCGCTCCGTGCGGAGGTCCGCGGCCCTGTGGTCTCTCCGGCCCACGTGCCGCAACTCCCGACACGCGAGGAATACGAGGCCATCAAGCTGCTGCAGAGGCAGATGCGCGAGCAGAGCGGCGTGGCACCGGTTGCCATCGCCAACGGCGGCACAATCATCGCGGATGCGTACAGTGAATGAACTTGCGCAGCGCCTGAGCACTCTGGCATGGTGGTCAGCAGTGCGGGATTGCTGCCAGACGGGCAGACAAGAAGGAGTTGACATTAATTGCATATTGGCGAGTTCCCTACCATGTGGAGTTGTGCGCGGCATCTCGCTCGCATCTGAAGGGCGCCAGCATGAGGGGCGCAGCTCCGTTGGCCTGGTCCGGTGTCGCGGAAAGCTGCACATCTGAGAACTCTCCGTCTCCCGCTTGTTACCCGCCGGCCGCGGCGCAGTCTGTCGTGCACCTATGCAGTATTAATGCAGAATGCAATGTGTGGGAGTGTATGTGAACCATCGGTCCATTCGGAGGCCGCGGTACATGTTTCGGTACATGTACAATGTTCTGCGTCACGATCTTTTGGTCTGAGGGACGCGTAACCGTCTAGCGGGTCTACGGCAATCCCCGCGCGCACGGTTGCGGCACGGCACCCGCCCCGCGCGGGGCGCCCCGGCGCGGGTCCGAGCGGCCCCCGGCCGGCTCCGCGGCCGGGCGCGGACCCACCCGCGACCCGGCGTGCTCTTCGCGTTACCGCTCTGTGTCCGCTAGCGCTACCCAGGGCTCGTCCGGCGGGCCGCCGCGCGCGCCGCCGGTCTCCGCGGCAGGCGGAGGCTCGGGCTGAAGCGTACACGTTCTGTCGTTAGCTCTGTATTCGCCCGCACTTGTTGCCAGTCTTACGATTACTACTTAGTGAGACGAGAGAGAGAGATACACGCCGGCGCGGTGATCGAGACGCGCTGACCGCGCGGCGCTGCCGGGCCGGTGGCGTCACTCGCGGATTGGCCGTCGCGATGCCGTCGTCGATGAGCGGCGCCCTGAGGCACTCTTCGCCGCACCATCGGCTGGTGACGCGGGCGGCACCGTCGGGATGCCCGCGCGCCGCTTGGCGACGCGCCACTCAGCGAAGTCGCCACGAGTCAGCAGGAGCTCGCGAGCGACCACGTAGTCGCGCTCGGCGAGCTGCTGCTTGAGCAGCCGGTACGCGTGCGGCGCGCGACGCAGACGGCCCTCGAGCAGCTCCTCGCTCGGGGGCACGTCGGCTGGCAGCGAGGCAGGCAACAGCCGACACTCGTACGCCTCACGCCAGAGCGCGAGGAACTGCTGTAGCTGCGATGCGGAGCTCACACGGGCGGACATGCCCGTTGGCTCTACCGCACCTGAGCAGCCATCGATGAGCTCTGCAGCGCCGTCGCCGCTCGCCCAGCACAGGCAGCGCGGCTCGTCGAAATTGGCATGTCGGCCGGCCTCGCCGCCCGTCTCAATGTACGACTCGTCGAGCTTGATGGCGGTGCAGAGCATGCTAGGGTGGTGCACGCGGTACGGGTACGGCAGGCTAGACAGCCCACGCGTCTGCGGCTCAAAGTCCTGCACTCGGCAGCAGAGTGCGCGCTCGGCATGCGGCTGCGAGAAGCGACGTCCAACCGTGAGTGAGCGCAGGTACACAGGCGGCAGGAAGTGCGCTAGGAGCGCGCCCTGGAGCCCGAGCGCATTCCATCGGCAGATCTTGTCGGAGCACGAGAGCACGCACCCCGCTCCGGAGCTTACCGGGGCGGTGCCGCTTGCAACCACCTGCTGCACATTGGCAGTGGCGGCGGCAGCGGCGGCGAGCGCGGCGCGGCGCGCCTCGTCGGCCTCCGCCGCGGCCGCCTCGGCAAGCGCGGCGAGCTCGGCGCGATTGACCAATGAGGTCCGCGTGGCCCATGACGAAGTCGAACCCGAAACCGATCCTGCGACCGAACCTGCCCTCGAGCTTGCCACCGATCCCGCGCGCGAAGAGACGCCCGAGTCGCCACTCTCTCTCGTAGGCTCATCGGCCGCGCCGCTTGCGTCGAGCCCCTGCTCGCCGTCCGCCTCGCTCAAAGTGAATTCATCGGGGGTGAGAGATGGCCGTTCGCTCAGCGCTAGCGACGGCGACGGCGACGGTAGGGGAGCGGGTGCGGGCGGCGCAGCGGACGGCGGCGGCGTGAAGGGCGCGGGCGGTGTGAAGGGCACGGGCGGCGAGTATGAGAACGAGAGTGTAGTCACGCCTTCGGGCTTGTGAAGGGTGAGTGGCGAGTATGGCGCCGTCGCGGCCGCGGCCGCGGCCGTGCACGAGGCGGCGGCGTCGGCGGCCGCGCTCACTGCGGCAGCCGCCACCGGTGAAGCGTCGAGGGTCGTGCCGTGCTGCATGGCGGCGGCTGCGGGCTCGCGCTTGACCGAGAGTGCAAGCATGCCTTCGATGCGCGCGTGCTTGGGTGCTAAGAGGCGCGGGTGGCGCGATGGTGGCAGCTCGCTCTCCGGCAGTTTGGGATGGCGCTCGCCGCTGCACGGCTTGCACCATCGTTTGATCGATGCGTTTCCACACGGCTGCGACGACGAGTACAGATGAAAGCTGAGCCCATCGGCTAGCCGGAAGCGCCCGCCCGGCGCCGCCGGCAGCCGGCAGACGGAGGGCTCGCCGCGCAGGGACCCAAGTAGCTGGAGCAGGAGGTAGCGATGAAAACCGCGGCGCGCAAGTACCTCCGCGTGGCAGTCGCGCACACACGCGCCCGCGCCGTCGGCCGCGATCTGCTCCGCGCGCAGAAACTTGGTGCCTACGCCGAGGCTGACGGTCAGGAATCGCGCTGGGCCGTGCTCGCGCTGGAAGACGGCCACGACAGCCGCAACGACCGTCTGCTTGTAGTCGACGCCGGCGGCCGCCGCGTGCCGCCGGTACGTCTCCAGTGCGCACTGCGCGATACGGTCAGCGAATGCACAAGTCGAAACGCGGTCCTTTTCGGCGTAACGATAGGCGACCGAGGCCGGCGCTGGCATGCCGATGGCCGCCGAGGCGTCGGTGGTGGCTACTGCAGCCGCATCGATGGTGGCAGCAGGTGTGGCGCTGTTCACAGCGACGGCACGATTGACAGCCTCCTCCTCTGCATGTTTGGAGAGCGGCTCGTCCGCCGTGGCGTGCGGCACAGCAACCAGCGCTTCATCGTGTGGCGGTGGTACAGCAGCGGCCTCCAGCGGAGTCGAGCCGTAGAGGCGGCGGCGGTGCAGCTGAGCAGAGAGCAGGAAGAGGCCCGCGGCGATGGACACGGCGATGTGGGACCACGACCTCGAGAGGTTGTTCGCAAGCTCTGACGCGATGCTCTGCAGCCGCTGACGCACACTCAGCGAGAGGTACCTCACTGCCGAGAGGTTCCTCATTTCCTCCTTCACTCCTAGGGGACGCACACGGTCAACACGTACCCTCTAGGAATTCCTATTGATGCGATGTGATGTAGAGTCTGACGAGGCCGGGGCTTCAAAACAATTTTCATACCCGGCGTAACCGGGAATAGGGTTCTTCAAGATGGGCGTCGTGAGAGTTACTCCACATGGAACACTGCATGCGCGAGTGAGGTGTCGTCATGTCGCAGGCCCACAAAGCGGCGCCACCACGAGCGCTGGCGCTGCCGCCGAGGATCGATCGAGAGAATCGACGAGGTGCCGCGGCCCCGAGACCATCGGCAGCTCTGACAACGATTCAATCTCGAGGCCGCACCGCCTCGCTCGCGCATATATGCTCGTCGAGCGGCGCGCCTTTGAAAGCCTTTGAGGGGTCGAGAACCCTGAGGCGTGACGGGTGTGGAGGGAGAATCCGACGAACTCGTGTTCCGACACGCGACAGTCAATGATAGTCGTTATATTTTCAGGGAAGAAAATCATCTCCGCATGAAATGCTGACACATTGACTCGACTCACCTGGTCGCTTCACGTTATTTTGTTTTCTGTGTTTGTCATGTTTCGTATACGCGGTCCCAAAGCAGCGTCACCTTCCGTTCAAAATCGCCGTTCTATAACCGGAACAAAAAGTCGACCACGTCCGACGATAAATGAACAGTGGCTCAGCCAGTGACTCAGATCAGCGGTCCAGTGATGCCGTGTGAGTGATGTAATCAGCACACCGATATGGCATGGCATGGTGAGAGCCCCAGAACATGCACATGCCTCTCGTCGTCTTATTTTTACTTTTCCACTTTATGCGAACCGCTGGAGGCGCTGCCAAGGAACGATCAGGTACACGGCGGCGAAAACAGCCAACACCTTTTCGGAGCGCAGGAATGTGAGCACCGGATTCTGGAACGCTTTTGCGACCTCGGCACGTATGGCTGCAACGTCGCCGCCAACGATCTCGTGCACCTTCTCTCCATTTCGAAAGAATTGGATGGTGGGCATCGAACGAACCCCCTGCGCTGCCGAGAGCTCCCGGCTCTGGTCCACGTCGACCTTGAAGAATTTGATCTTGTCAGGACGATTGGCATGGGTGTTGGCGAGCTGATCGAGCAGCGGCGCGATCCTCTTGCAGGGCTTGCACCATTCGGCGAAGAAATCTACGACGACGAGTGCGCTGCCTGCCTCCTCGAGCGCAGCCTCAAAGTCGACTTCGGTGACCAGGAGTGGAAGCTCGCCGCCACGCAAGCTCAAGAGCGTGGACGAAGGCAGGCTGCGGTAAATCGTCGTGGGCAGACCAGAGTCGCGGTGCAGCACGCTGGAAAAGATGAAGAGAGCCGCGACGTGGACCGCCATGTGATGTTCGTCAAAAGCGTGCCCTGTGTGAAAGGTCTCAGTTGTAGTAACATGTATGGCTGGTCCACCCTGCCCACAAAGCTGTTCACCGCAGCCTTCCTCAGGAGTTCCTGAGACAAATTCGGATTTACGTCGCTTGTGGTCAAGGGACTGGCGCGACCTCGCCGACCGTGTCGGCCCCACCATGCCTCCGAAATCCGGTTTGGCAGCCAAGGTCGCATCGCGCCTGGCAGCGAGTAACAACAGCGGACCGTCGACAGGCCGAAAAGCCCCGACCAAGCCTCCTGTATCAAAGCCTGCCCAGCCCACGCCAGCGGTGCATCCGCCACCACTAGGACCGACGGCCGATCTACCCACCTTTCGAGATGAACCGCCGCAGCTGGACGTGCCGCTCGTGGACGAGCAGGCCGCACATGAGCCTGGGCCAGAACAGCTAGCCGCAGCTTCTGAACAATTGCCTCCCGGGCGCCTCGAGAGGCAATACAGCATCGCGTCGCAGAAGACAGTCGGCTTACTCGATCAGATCAAGTTCGATCTGCTCGACCTGCAGCAGCGCTTGAGCAGGGCAGAGGCAGAGATTGAGGCGCCGCCGCCCGCCGACGGCCTGCCAGCGGCGCTGCGTGGCGAGCTCGCTAAGCTCCACGGCGACGCGAACAAACTCCTGGCGACTCGCATCGACGCTATCCTGACAGGTGCGCATGTAAGCTTTGAACCATCCGTTGCTGCTGCCCACCTGTGACGCGCGGGTCGCTCACGCGTCTCGCACGCGTGCCATGCACAGGCGACCTTACCTCGGGAAAGGACGACGCACGTGCGATGCGTAAGGAGATGATACGGACGGTCGAGGGTTTGATCGAGACGGTGGAGGATCTGGTCAAACGCTTCGATGCGCTCGCAGCGGAGAGGGGCATCGCATACTCACCTGGCAAGGGTGGCGGTGCGTACTCGGCCTAGAGCTAGACAGATTCGGCTAATACAATCGCCAAACGTGCGACGATGGCGCAGTACAGTCTGACCTACAGTAGTTCTTTATTGAAGAGTGGCATGCATAGGTACGTAAACTACAACGGCGAGTGGCGTAAATGTTAAGATCATACGAGAACGCGCACGCACGCGAATCCCGAAGAATTCACTGTCGTGTACGGTGTCGTGTGTCCGGTCTGACCACGTCCGGCGGGGGGTCGGGTCGGTCTCACCGATACTCCGCCGCGCATGAATACCACACTGTCAGAGAGAAAGTGGGGTTAGCGACAATAACCAAAAATCCGAATGGCGACTGTCCAGGCCCTTGCTGGCTCGTCCCGGACCGTCCTGGCACGAATTTGGCGGCTGATCAGATGCTCCGGCTGCGAACATAGGATATCCCGAGTGCACCGCATCCAGATCCTCATGGATGGCCACTCGTGGACGACCAAAACTGAGCTCAGGGATGCGTGATCGGAACACTGGATGCAGTAGAGGAGTCGAATCACCGGTGCGATGGACCTCACCTTCAATT
>Ga0210245_102438_pt1 | contig 11337 bp, 8 predicted proteins | sample ChrtobMetaP3_4mM_FD_155450 | JGI IMG/M metagenome (GOLD analysis project Ga0210245, IMG submission 155450) | Chrysochromulina tobin associated microbial communities from unialgal haptophyte culture, Seattle, Washington, United States - P3_4mM | ecosystem: Host-associated > Algae > Haptophytes >...
GAGCGGGCGGAGGCAGGGTCGGGTTTGCTGGGGGCGGCCTCTTCTGAGTCGGCCGCGGGGAGCGGTCGGCTTCGGGCTTGCGGCTGTTGAGTCGGCCGCGGCTTCGGTTGTCGCGCTGACGTGCGGGTTGTTTGTTGTTGGTGGGTCTGGTTGGTTGTGAGATTGGTCTGTGTGCCTTTGTGCTTCCGCGTGTCCCGTGTGTCCCGTGTGTGTCCCGGCTCCCCCCGGTGTCTTTTTACCGGTACAGTAAGCCCATTTCAGTTGCATTTCTCAGAGAGTGGGGTCGAACAGACGGTCGCGGGACCCGCGAGGCCGCGCGCGCCCCAAACCGATCCGCGAGCATGGGTGCCGGAGCCTCGACCTCGCTCCCGGAGTTTGTCGACAAGCAGCAGGCCGCGGCCTTTGCCGGCGACAGGTTTAATGAAGCCGCCTTTGACGCCGCCGCGGTAGATGGCAGAGTCCCGCGTGCGGCTCTCATCGCAGCGGGAAACGCCGGGGACCGCATCGACCCGCACAGGGCATGCGATTACTGGTGGCTCGACGCGGATCGTCTTCGGGCTTTGACGCCCGATGAGTTGCAGCGAGGCCTTCCCGACTTCCGAACGCTGCGTGCTGGCAGTCAGAGCTATGGAGATTTGGGACTCATGAAGCAATCTATAACCCCGGCAGCAGCCTGCCGGCACAAGCTGAGAAATCGGCTCGTGTGCAGCCACCGATGGGAGAAAGAGACGAACCCGGATCCGACAGGACAGCAGCTAAGAGAAGTGGTTGCGTATCTGAAAAGGAATCCTGTCATTCAGGACGTCTGGATTGACTTCCCCTGCATGCCTCAGTCCCCCCGATCGGAAGATGAAGATACTCATTTCAAGGAGATGCTCGAATACATAGGCTGGGCGTTTCTCGCCTGCTCGGTGCTCATCATCTTCGATGCCGACTACAACTCGCGCTTCTGGACTAGGTACGAGGCGTTTCTGGCCATGCAAATGTGCGAACCAAAGTTAGGCCTCACGAGTGCTGTTGGCCACGGTGATGCTCGCTTCGAGGTTGTTTGCCTTGGATCCACGAAAGATTACGGACAGCAGTACTTGGAGATGCTGATGGATTTTGGGCGGGCAAGTGCGGAGAGAACATTGGAGACACTTTCCAATTGCGACATTAAGGTCACCAACGAGAAGGATAAGACGATGCAGCTCGAAAAGCTTAAGCGCCGGAACCAGCACGTCATCCAAGTTCTGGAGACAGCAGAACATCCCCCACCGAGCGCTTGTGCTCTGCTGATCATCGGCGAGTGTGGTGACGGCAAGAGCACGCTGGTAAACGCACTTCGCGATCCTGCGCGCTCGGAAGAAGCAAAAGCGGGACTGGCTACGCGTGGCGTAACCAAAGACATTAGAGTCTTCGAAGGCAAGCCGATCAAGGGCAGGGCTATCCAAATCATGGATACGCCTGGGATTGGTGATCAAGACGTGACGCCTCTCTCTCTCGTCGCTATGATCGAGGCCAAGCTCTCTGACCATCCGATCCCGATCTCCGGTGTAATTGTGACGACGCCTGCCACAGAAGGGCGCATCAAACTCGGCGCTCAGGTCGTTCAGACGCTCGTGGAACATGGCTTTGTCGGTGAGCACAAGTGGGATTCCATCATCCTTGTTGGCACAAAGTCGGACCGCGCCGATGAGGACGAGAAGGCATTCTTTCGTGACCACGTAGTCAAGGACTTTTTTGAAAAGGCACCACCTGGGACCTCACCCAAGTTTGCGTTGACTACCAAACAGGATGTGTCGCAGCTCGTGACGCAAATCGGCTCGCTTCCTGGAGTTCCTATTGAATACGTACAACCTGAGACAGCATCATTAGCGCAAATATTAGCAGCGAAATTTGGCATCCCTGTTGAAGCATTCAACATAGCTTTTGATCAGATGCGCAACCAGTTGGCGAGTGAGGCAATGGCGGAGATGGAGAAGGAACGGAGACAAATTGAGCAGTTACTCCAGGAACAGGCCAAGGTTGAGGCCAAAGCCAAAGCGGAGGCGGCGGAGATCCTGGCCAAGGTCGAGGCCAAGGCCAAAGCGGAGGCGGCGGAGATGGCTCGCAAGTTCGCGGCCCTGGAAGAGCAGTTGAAGCAGTCGAGCGACAGCTCAAAGACTGCTGCACTCGCGCAGGCGCAAGAGCAGGCGCGCCAGGCGAATGCTGCTGCACTCGCGCAGGCGCAAGAGCAGGCGCGCCAGGCCAAGGCGGCGGCAGCGGCGGAGGCGGCGGAGCTGGCACGCCAGCGCGCGGCCCTGCAGGAGCAGCTCGAGCGTCGGGAAGAAAGGTACGTCCGAGCGCGGCCCACACCTATTGCAGATGGAGTTACTTATATTCCGCGTCTCGGTGCGCGAGCAATTCGGTGGCTTTTTGCGGACTTTCGATGGCCCTAGATTGGTTGTCTTCAGGGGCAAACAACGTCAAGGGCGGCAGGCGCCACGGCTCAACTTAGGAGCAAGATGCGCCGGCGGGTGGGGGAAACCATCATGCGACATGTAAGCAACTACATACAATCCAGAGCACCGGCCAAAATGCATTCTGTACTTGCCAAATCCGGCAGAACGTCCGGTCCAGACGTCAGAGACGTCTTAGTGACGTCACAGTTTTTCCTGAGTACAGGAGCGGAATTATGACGGACAACTGGGAGGAACGGACAGCTGGGAAGTGCGGGAAGAACTGTGCATGTACTGAACTAACATGCAATCGTGTGTATCGTTAATGTCATCTCATGTGTATCGTCATTCGGGGGAAATGTGTGTCTCCGTGTGTCGATTAGGTTCGCTTTCAGGAAAACTCAAGTTTTCGGTACGGCGCAAGTCCCAAGCGGACGGGAGTCGTCATGTCACATACCGTTGTCACGGAAACAGATAACAGTTACAGTTACGCAGCGGATCCGCGCATCATGAACCCGGTACTCTCAGTCGTCGTCTCCTTCGTCTTCGAGCGCCGCCCACGGGTTGCTTCTGTAGCTGCTTGACGCGACCTCAGCCTTGGCGGGACCCTCCTTCACTTTCCCCACAGCCTTGGCGGGGCCCACCTTCTCTTCATCTGCCTCCCCTGCCTCCTCAGCCTCCTCAGCCTCCTCAGCCTCCTCAGCCTCCTCAGCCTCTTCCCCGGCTGCCGCGGGGTCCGTCATCAAGTAATCCAATGCCCGGGCAAGGAGTTCCTCCACCGCCTCTGAGTCTCCGCACGCCTCGAGCACATGCTCGCTTGCGCGCGCGGCGGCGCGCTGTGCAAAGCCCATACAAATGAGCTGTGCCATCAGACGCTGCGCGTCTTCGGACCAGTCCAGAGCACCCCCATCTCTCGGCTGCCGCTGCTGCTGCCGCTGCCGCTGCCGCTGCGCCTTGCTCCTCTCGGACACCGTGCCGCCCACCGCAGGTTTGGCACCCGCGGCGTTGACCTCCGCGTCATTGGCCGCCGAGCTGGCTGCAGCCCAGGGCGGCCGTTCCACCCGAAATTGGCCACGTAGCCCACCGCCAAGCGCATCGAGTACCGCTCGCGCCGCCGCGGCGCTCGGCAGGTAAAGCCGTGCACGCAGCCTCGCGCTCTCTCGCGCCGCCGCCCGGTCGCTCCGCCTCTCGGGATCGTAGATGAGGCGATAAGAGGCGACGGAGCCTGTGAATGGGCCGCTCACGGCGCAGGGTCCTGTGTGCTCCTTCGTGCAAGAGCGCAAACGTGCGGTGAGGGCGGCCTCGGAGCACTCGATCTGATAGAGGGAGATGCACCACTCCGCTGCCGGCGCGGGCGGCGCTGGAAAGTCAGCCGGCTGTGTCGGTGTCGTCAGCGTCGAGCCGTTCGTGTGCGTGGGCGCGGGTACGCCGGACAAGAAGGGTGGGGCCTCGTTCACCGCCCCCGCCGGCTCCACAATCTTCAGCGCCATTGCCACCGCCGCCGCCGCCGTCGCCGTCGCGAGCGCCGCGTCGGACTGCGTGGTCGCCGCCGGCCTTGGCGCTCCCGGTTGCCGCTGCATCGCAAGCTCTGATGCCGCCTCTTGCCGCTGCTTCGCAAGCTCTGCCGCCTCGAGCAGTGTGCACTCCGGCCATCCGGTCCGCTCCGTACGCAGCAGATTGATGAAGCGCTTGGGCTCCACGCCGGCCGCGAGGGTGCCGATGTGATACAAGTGCGCGAGCTCGTGTACCAGCCGCCGGTGTTGCTTGGGCATCGGCCGGAGCGCTCGACGGCGTTCATGAGGCGCGGCGACGAAGAGGTCGAAGGTCTCCTCGAGCTCGGCCGCGAGCTCAGGCGCCGTGGTGGGCAGTTTGAGGGCCGCACCGGAGAATTGGGCGGCTGCGACACTCACGAGGGCGCTGTGGGCTTCGCTGGAGAGCTCTGCTGCTCGCTGTGCCCGCGCAGCCGCCTTCGTGGCGCGCGCATGGAGACGCGCTGCGGCCGCCGCCTCGGCCGCACGCGCAGCCGCTGCCCGCTTCTCATCTGCCCGGCGCTCCGCGGCGGCCACGAGCTCGGGCGGCAGCGTGCGGCCCGCCAGCAGCGGCCGAGGCGCACCCTCGCTCGGCAGCGCGGGAAACACAGCCCCAGCGGTTGAGAGCGCGGGAAAGCTCACTGGCCGATGTATGCCGCTGGTGGGCCAGTCACCGAAATCGGCCAGGCTGATCACCGGTGTGTGGTGCAGCGACGGCGCGTGCGAGGGCAGCTGGTCATCATCGTAGATTGCCAAGCCACCGCTGCGCTCGACCGCAGCGCCCGACGCCGCCGCTGCCGCCGCCGCTCGCGCCGCCGCCCGCGCGGAGCGTGTCGGGCCGACGTTCCTCGCGACGACACGCTCACGGCTGGTACTGCTGGGCGGCGCTGGCGCACGAGCGTGGACGAAGAGCCGCCTCCGCAGTGCCTCTGCTTGCTCCGCGCGCGCTAGCTCAATGTCCTCGGACTGCGCGGCGCCCGGCTGCTCCACCCTCAGTCGCTGCGCGTCAAAGTGGCGGACCGTCTCCGAGATGCCGCTGCAGACACGATTCCTCTTAAGATGGGCATCCAGCGCCACGCACTCGTTGCGCGAGATGGGTCGGCGAGAGATCGGATGCACAAAGTGGTGTCTCGCCACCAGGTACATGGCAAGTGCACGGCCATCGAAATAATCCGAAGAACGGGCCTGCGCATCCACGTTGGCTCGCAGCTCAAACGGCGGGTACGGCAACTCGCCAAGTGGGTCGAGGGTGATAGGATCTAGGGTGTCGGCGAGCTGTTCGGCCCACCACGTAATGGCGTCCTCGCCCATTTTTGGTGCCGCTTTCACACTCGTCGTGTGTGTGAACAAGTCAAAACGTGTGCACTTGAAGCAGTCATAGTGCGGAGCGCTCTCTTTCTTATGGCCCACCCAGCTCCCGTCTTGCGTCGGTTCGCGGTCCTTCAAGCTTCAAGGCCTCGCCACTGCCATCGGCACCTTCGGTGCCTTCACATCCGGCTCCTGCACGTGCTCGCTGCCGCCGTGCTCACCATCGTGATTGCCAAGCGCTACCTGGACGCCCATCGAGAACATCATGCAGCCCACGACGCCGGCGGCGATCGTGTCGGCGATCGGCAGACCCACCAACACGCCTCCGGCACCGACAGCGGCGGCGAGCGAGGACATGGCATCCGAGCGGTGGTGCTTGGCGGCGGCGAAGAGCACGGGCTGGCGCGTGCGCTGCCCGACCGCGCGCGTGATGCGGAAGAGCAGCTCCTTCGTGAGGATGCAGAACGCCGCCACCACCAGCGGCGGAATGCCCATAGCGCTCTCAGGGCTTGGTAGCTGTCGCCGCCACATCGACAGGCAGCTCTGCCAGGCCATGGTGGCACCCGCGCTCGCGAGGAGCGCGGCGATGGAGAGCGTCGCAGCACGCTCCCAGGCGGGCGGCGCGTTGACGGCCACCATCGTGACGGCGTCCACGGCCAAGTCCGAGCCGCTGTGATAGGCGTCGGCGACGAGCGACACGGAGCCGGACGCTGTGCCCACAATGAACTTGAGCGCTGAGAGCATGATGTTCACGAGAGCGCCGAGCAATGTCACGCGGCTTGGACTTAGGCCCTCACTGAGCTTCTCAGCCGCAAACATCTGCCCCCCGCGGCAGCGCATAAGCCCATCGCGGAGCCGCAGATTGCGCCGCTGCAATTGCCATTGAGGGCAGCGCGCACTCAACGGACCACTCTCGAAATGAGCTTTGCTGAGAGGACAAATTGCTGCTGCACTGCCTGAAGAGGTCACACACATGAGCATCGGAGCGGCTCTGAGGCACGGACCGAGCATCGTGCCACGTATTCGGGTCGCCGCGCGTGGCAGGGATCGGGACGTATCGGGCAGGCGCGGAGGCGGAATCGAGGAGGGCGAGCGACGGCGGTCGCGGATCTCGAGACTGTGAGCTCAGATTCAGAAACAGAACTCTGACCGTACTTGAGTCTACGTGCCTTCGGAAGTTTGCGTGATTGACGAAGCCCCGAAAATGCTGCCGTCCACATGGTGGCGCCGCGCGGCGGCGCGCGTGACGCCGCGTCAGGCCCGCCAAATCAACACAGCCGCACCAAAGCTACCTGCCATCGCGGTGCATGGCGGCGCGTGGAACATACCGGATAAGCTCAAGGAAGCGAGCGTGGCCGGCGTGGCTGAGGCTGCACGAGCGGGCTGGGCCTGCCTGAGTTCGGGTGGCAGCTCGCTTGACGCAGTCGAGGCAGCCGTGCGCGTGCTCGAGGCCGACCCGGCATTCGACGCTGGCCGTGGTGCCGTCCTTAATGCGGCGGGTCAGGTGGAGCTCGACGCGGTCATCATGGACGGGCGCAACCTCGCAGCAGGCGCCGTTGCCGCGATCGGCCCGGTGCTCCACCCCGTGAGCGTCGCGCGTCTCGTCATGGAACGCACGCCGCACGTGCTGCTTGTTGGGCCAGGCGCGACCGCCTTTGCCATGGAGCAGGGCTTCGAGCTGCTGCCCGTCGAGGCCCTCGTCACTGAGGAGGCCCTTGCCGAATACGTGCAGATGGCCGCGTATGACACCGCTGTGGCACAAAACTTCAATCGGCACGAGCTGCGGCAGCCGCCACCGCGGCCAAAGGCCACGCATCCGGGGCACGACACCGTCGGCGCGGTCGCCATCGACGCGCATGGCAACGTCGCGGCGGCCACATCGACGGGTGGCATCACTTTCAAAAGAGTAGGCCGTGTAGGCGATTCCCCGATCATCGGAAGCGGCTGCCTTGCGGACAATGCGTCGGGCGCGATCTCGATCACTGGGCACGGCGAGTCGATCATGCGCTACACGCTCGCCTCGCGCGTCCTCCAGCACGTCGAGTTCGGCGCCATGGTGCCCGAGGCGGCATGCGCTGCCGGGCTGCGGGGCATGTTCGAGCGAGTGGGGGGCTGCGGCGGCATCATCTGTGTAGACCGTCACGGCCGACTCGGGCTCGCGTTCACGACGCCGCGCATGGCCTGGGCCATCAGACACGCCACGTCCGATGGCGTGCGCTGTGGCATTGACCGCCGCGCTGCGGCGAGCGGGCTCGAAGAGGCTGAGGGTGCGGTGGAGGTGGTGGAGTTCGATCAGGGAGAAGTCTGGGGCCTCGGCCCGGAGATGGCCCATTAGGGACCCAGGGACGCGACAGGGACGTGGCTACCTCTGCCCTCGCCGCTTTGATAAAACTAAGGCTTGAAGTCAAGTGTTCAAAAGTGAGTGAAGTTAGCAAGTTACTAAGCAAGTAAGTAAGTATTAAAGTAACGACGCGCCGCGGAGGAGCGCGAGCGGCAACCGGCATCCGGCAACGGCACACCGCACCGCATGTGGCGAGGGCACAGACCCAAGCATGCAAAGCGTGGCGTTAACCGTTATGGGAGTGAAGTTACTACTTAGTGACATCGTGAACCCGTGAACCGACCGCCGGCGCCGCCCGCGCGCCGCGGCCCGGCCCCGCGCCGCCCGCGCGCGGACCGCCGGAAATGGCGAAATCCGCGGAAATTGGGGTTTGGGCGCGTAATCGTCAATCGTGGCACATTGAGTCAGCACCACGTGCTCGTGACCGCGCCTTCGTATGACGCGCTTCGCGGTCAACACGAGACGCGCGTTCCGGGCTCTGCGCGGGCGCCCGGTGCCGCGTCTCGCGTTCCGCGCGCCCGGGAAGCGCAAGCGGGATCCCGTTCCCGAGAGCCGAGTGCCGCCGGCGGACCCGACGATGCATCTCGCTCGATCGTGTTTCACTCGGCGCGACCACACTGTCGACCACACTGTCGCGCGCACACTCTGTCAGCAACACATCCAAATATAATGTACAAACAGTGCGCCCGCCCATTTACTCCGGCACGTCGGCCATGCCCAAGGCGGTGTTTGGGGCTTTGACAAATAAGTGTATTGAGCTCCTTTCAATTCAAGTGTTCTCGTCGTCACGCAGCCCGTTGAGCCGCTTAAACGCCGCCGTGATGCGCGCGTGCGCCCTCGTGCCCTTGATCGAGAGGTTGATCGAGTAGTCCGGGTGCAGCAGACGGAGAAGCCGACGCACCGTGCTCTCGATCTCACTGTCCGTGGCCGTGGCAGCGAGCCCCAGGGCATCCATCAGCGTCCGGCTGCTGTGCGCCAGGATGCGCCTCGCCGCGACGTCACGCTCCTTGGCGCGCGCCTTGCGGGCCAGCGCCTGCGCCACCTCCTCCTCCGACGCGCCCTCGGGAAGGCTCTCCTCCTCATCGCTCTCATCGCTCGCGTCGTCGTTGCCCGTGGTCCCTCGCCACTCCGCATACGGATCCGCCTTTTCGCGCGGCAGCAGCGGCGGAGCCGAGCGCCACTTACTCTCCCAACGGTCGCGCATGCGCTTTGCCTGCGCCGCCGCCTCCGCCTCCTGCCGCGCGATCGTCTCTGCGAGCCGTACGCGCGCCGCCTTCTCCTCGGCCAGGTACGATGCCCTCGAAACCGCTGCCGCCGCCGCCGCCTGCACCCTGACCTTCTCCGCCGCGTTGTCGAAGGCCTTCTTGTTCTTGAGAAGCGCGTCGCGCTTCTCCTTCTCCTGCTTGATCCTGGCGGCGAACTCGGCCTTCTCCTTTTTGGCGGCATTCCGCACGAGCTCCTCCTGCAGCTGCCGCGCACGGCTATTGTGCTCCGCCGCCGTCAGCTTGTCTGGGCTGCGTGCGGCTGCTGGCTGCTGCTGCTGCTGCTCCTCGCTCTGTATGCCATTGCACAGCGGCGCATCCATGGGCGGGTAATGGTGCGCGCGAAGCTTTCGGTCCTGCCGGTTTTCGTCTGCGGGCGCTAATGCCGGCTTAGCAACACGAGCTGAGTCCGGTCGGCGGCGAACGGTGCCTGAAGACTTTCGGGGCGACGCTGCACGGCCACTCGGCGGTCGGGGCGAGGGCGATCGAGTCGAAACCGTGGGGGAGGCTGCGCGCATTTGAGGAGTGGGCGAAGGCACTCGTGGAAACGGGGTGGGCGAAACCGTCGCACGAGGCGGCGCCGCGGGTGAACGGGCTGCCTTGGGCGATGCGGGCGGAGGTGCACGTGCTGCGGTAGGTGAAGGTGCACGCTTTGCCGAGTTGGGAGCATGCGGCAAACGAGATGCACTCTGAGGTGTTCTCCACTTCCAAGGAGGTATGCCGGTGGGCAGCGGAGGTACGCCCCTCGGCGCCATAGGAGTGGCGGACGCCATTCAATTTGGGACGGTCGCCCAATTAGGGCAAAAGCAAGCGCCGCCAAGCAAGAAATTTTCCATCACAGTACACAAACTAGGCACAGTGAACTCAATCAAGCGCTCGAGTCCGGAGCGAGATTCTCGTGAGGTTCAGGCCTTAATACGTTTTGATGAGATTGCGGAGGTTTGCGTCATTTCCATGACCTTTCTTGCGAAATTCTCTCACTCTTCGCGCATCCCAACCGGACGCAATAAGTGCAAATGCTCGCCTCCTCCTTCGCCGCGCCCCGCTCGATCACCATGGCCGTGAAGCCCATCATCATGCAGGCACCGACGACCAGTGTCGCCTCCACCGCTGAGATCGTTCGCTCCATCGGCGATTATGGATTCGATGTGCGTGAACCTCCCACGCGCGCAGATTGAGGCCGCGCCCTTTCGCGCCGCACGCGCGCGCGCTGACAGCTCGTCCGCATCCTCTCGCCTCGCAGCCGCTCAAGCTCGGAACCGACGAGACGTTCACTGCGTTCCGCGAGGCCGAGATCAAGCACGGCCGCCTCGCAATGCTCGCGGCTGTCGCGTGGCCGCTGCAGGAGATCCTGCACCCGATCCTTGTCGACCAGCTGCGCACCTCCATCCCGGGCGTGCGCGACGTGCTCGCGGAGACCAACGGCTTCTCGCCGTCGCTGCTCAACGGCGGCCTGCTCCAGTTCGACGTGGCGCCCACGCTCATGCTTGCGGTCTTCATGGGCTCGGTGCTCGAGCTCAAGGACCTCAAGGTGCGCCAGGCCAAGGGCCTCGCGTGGAACGAGTATGAGAACAACGTGCTGCCCGGCGACCTGAACTTCGACCCGCTCAACATCGCCAAGAACTTGCCGCGTGACGACAAGATCGACTTCCTGGAGAAGGAGCTTCTGAACGGTCGTCTCGCCATGATCGCCATCACCGCGTACGTGGCGGAGGAGGTGGCCTTCGGCGTGCCAGTCATCCAGTTCACGCCCGACCTGTTCCAGCCGCTGATCTTCGCGAACGACTTCCGCGCCTTCATGGACGGCGCCTTTGGCATGGCCTCCATGGACGGTTCGGTCAACGGCGTCGCCTTCTAAGCATGCTTCCATATAATCACAAGACGGCTGAGGCGCCATGCCTCGGACGCTCCTGCGCCATAGTTGTACTGGGTGGATGTCATATCGACGTGAGAGCCGTGGACTGTGTGAAGTAGTCACGCGCATGTGCGCATGTGAGTCCACAGACTCGCCAAAAACACAAATGAAGAAAACAAAACACGTCGGCGCGATCCCGATCGCGCTCCACCTCGCGCTGTCGCAAAGGCTGTCGCGGTCGTTGTGCAACGCAAGGGGCCGCGGTGCGCGGTCGGGTCAGACACGGCGCACGCTCACGGGTGGCCGATTGCTGCAGCCTCGAATCACCTCCCTTGGAAACCTCATTTGACAGGAATAGTCTTTTAGGGACTTCTGCACCGCAGCGTTCTGTGAAAGTTGCGATGCTCGTGACGAAGCGTGACGACCCGTTGTCCATGGTGGTCGTGGGAGCTCATCTTCCATACTTGTGTTGACCTGGTTGACTTTACTTCTGGGGTTCCAGTCACCAGGAGTGGGGTCGCGCCCACGAGGGCGCCACGCGAGGCCGGCGGAGCGCCGGAGGGTAACCCCCTTCGATGTCGCCGTTGGCGTGCATGCATGTGGATCTCGGGGAGATCGCTGA
>Ga0210245_102441_pt1 | contig 11304 bp, 6 predicted proteins | sample ChrtobMetaP3_4mM_FD_155450 | JGI IMG/M metagenome (GOLD analysis project Ga0210245, IMG submission 155450) | Chrysochromulina tobin associated microbial communities from unialgal haptophyte culture, Seattle, Washington, United States - P3_4mM | ecosystem: Host-associated > Algae > Haptophytes >...
CACTAGCCGTGGCATACCCATAAGCCAGGAGATCGCCGCTTGCGTGCGTGGGAATGGTGCGCGCTACCGCCACCTGGAAGTCGATCGTCTCAGTTGGCAGCTGCAGCAGCGGCGCGATCCGCGTCCGAGCTTCGTCGGCACATTCGGCGTGCACCCACGCGATGAGCTCTTCGCTCGAGTCCTGGCCAGGGAACATGATGAACACAAATTGCGGCGCCAACCAAGGCACGAGCATGCCCACCAGAAGCTGCGCGGCGCGCTGAGACCTGCAAAGTCCAGGTTTGAATCTCAATGTTGCAGACCCATGAGGAAAGGTGATGGCGGTCGTGCCGAGAGGAGAGCGAAGAGCGAACACCACGACGAGCCTTGGCCCACGCAGTTGACGTACGATGCCCGAGATGACGAAACCCGTTCAACATGATCTTCCGACAGCCTGTGAGCGGCAGGCTCAGATATCACCTGTGAGGCCAGGTGGCAACCACCGACAGCCAGAATGCGAGTTATAACTGCGCCAGCGCAAACGGCCATGCGGAGGGAGGCGTGGACGGACCCGACGTGTTTACGTGTCGGACATCGTCGTTCGTGGATTGGTGTGAATGCGGATGTGTGCCTGTGTTACTTCTATCAGACTGAGACCTTCAAAGTACGGGTTTTAAACACACAGGTGCTTAACCCGGACTTGGTAAATTGAAAGGGAAAGTGCCTAACCCGGACTTCGATGCAGGTGCCTAACCCGGACTTCTCCTGTCTTCCGAGTGCCTAACCCGGACTTGGCCAAAAGATTGGTGTGCGTAACCCGGACTTGGCCGAATCCCGGGGGGGGGGGATGCCTAACCCGGACTTAGAACGGGTGCGTAACCCGGACTTCCCAGCTATGGCCAAGTCCGGGTTAAGGACTTACAAACAGGTGCGTAACCCCGACTTCACACCTCGAAGTCCGGGTTAAGGACTTACAAACAGGTGCGTAACCCGGACTTGGCCGAAGGCGCGAAAAACCAAGTCCGGGTTAAGGACTTACAAACAGGTGCGTAACCCGGACTTCACACCTCGAAGTCCGGGTTAAGGACTTACAAACAGGTGCGTACATGTAACCCGGACTTCACACCTCGAAGTCCGGGTTAAGGACTTACAAACAGGTGCGTAACCCGGACATCGGCCAAGTCCGGGTTAGTGACGTCCGGGTTATGCACCTGTTTGTAAATGAAGTCCGGGTTACATGTACGCACTACACTCGTTTCTGAGAGTGGTGATGGCTGGTGAATTGCCGACGCTCTCGACCTGCACGTGCCGCCAGCAGGCCCATGACGGTCGCGCGCAGGCGGAGTGCAGCCAAAAGTACATCGACTCCATTACACGCCAAACGCGCCAAACATACGCCGACGCCATCACGCTTGCTCAGCTCTTCGATTCGGACGCCAAGCAACGCCCTCGAGTTGCCAGCGAGGCAGCCTTGAGCGCGCTGCTCGGCAGCCTCGACCGAGAGCGTTTATTGGCCAACCTGCAGCCAGAGCTCGCGGAGCAGCGTGCGAGGCGCCTTGCAGCTGACAAGGGATGTCCCACCCGACGCCCTCGGGTAGCCATCGTGCTCGTGGGTGCCCTGCGCACGATGCTCACGATGGCAGATGAATTTGCAGCCGTCTTCGCGGAGCTCCGTCAGCTCAGCAGCGCGCTGCAGCTGTTTGCGGTCCTCAGCTGGCGCGACGAGCAGCGGCCGCCGGATGGCTGGTCGCGCAACGCGTTTGGCCAGATCGCGCGCAAACCAGCTCGTGAGGGCGGGAACCGCTCGGCCGCCCCACCCTCACGAGCAGCGGTGGAGGCGACGATCGCCAAGTGGGGCATGCCCTTCGAGCTCTCCGAGTTGGATGCGCGCAGCCAGGAGGCGCACAGCACACGTCTCGCGCTCGCCTGCCCAGGCCTGCCGATTGTGCCACCTGGCGAGTGTGAGCGATTCCCCTTCCCGGGCGTGCCGCACGGGTGCACACGCGTGCAGGTGCAGCTTCAGTTTGTACGCGTGGCGGCGGCGACAGCGCTCCTCGAGGCGGCTGAGAGGCGTGAGGGCCACGCGTTCGACGTCGTCATACGGCTGCGCCCAGACCTATGCCTAAAGGGGGCACTGCCTCTGCTGCGCTTCGCTGTGGAACGCACCCGTTGTGACTCTCTCGTGGCGCTGCATGCACTCGATGCCCTGCTCGTGTACCCTCGCTGGGCAGCCGACGCCTATGCCAATTATTGGCGCTCGGGCCCCAATTGCACGCGGCCCAGCTGGGCGCTTGGGTGCGGCACGGAGAACGAGAAGCGAGCACTCGTGGGCTGGCTGCAGCGGGAGGCTGGCCTCGTCGCGTTCAACCTGCACCAGGTCACGGAGGAAGTGGGCTGGACGTCACTCGCGCTGCGTCGGCCGTGGCTGGCGTGCGAGTCGTTCATGATTATGTGACGGCCCGACTCGGTCGCACATCATCGTACTCGCATCGTGAATGTCCGGCTGCGTCTGAGAGAAAGATTTGTTACACTGAACCTAGCTCGTCGGTACCCTACCAATCGGCGGGCGACCCCCTGCATTGCAGTGCCGGGAATTTGAAGGAGATGTCGTGAGAGTAGCGTGAGTGACTGAGGAGTCTCTCGCTTTCTCTCGCTCTGGCTCCAGTCACCTCCGCCAGCCGCCACGCCGAGACTCCACTCTCGAGTCACGTCGAGGGCGATCGAGGTATGGTGTGCCCGCGCATCGCAACCAGTCGACCGCAGCGAGAGTTGTGATGAGATCAACGAAGTGACAGACATCATCATGTATCCCATTGCTGTGAACAACGCCGACAATTCCCAGCAGGGAAGTGTCGCGTTCGTCCCACTCGCCCTCTACAGTCGGAGTCACGCCAGGCTGTCGTTCGCCAAGGCACACAAGAGAAAATCGGAATGAGCAACCGCAATGCCAAGGATAAGCGGGTGGACACCTTTGCGAAGGAGAGCTTCAAGCTCGGCACGCTGCAAGGCTTCCGCCACTTCCGCGTCGAGTTGCGCGGTCGCGAGGAGCTGCTCCTCATGATCGATGTGCCACATGCGGCACTCGCGGGTGGCCGGATCGCACTCGTGCCCATGTCACTGCAGAATGCGCTTGCTCCAGCGTCGCCGTGCCAGCGCGAGAGAGCGCGCGAGCCGTGGGATAACGGTCCCGACGAGACCAAGGCGGTGACTACTGTGACCTACCTCATCGCAGGCTACGCACACTACGCCTGCCCGCACACGTGGGTACGCGCGGGCCACTCACTCTTTGGGCCGAGCTTCCAGAGTGCGGCGGCGATGGACGCGCCCGTCGACATGCGGACGACCGCCGAGTGGAGGACGCGCACCGTGCAAGCCTTCGAGTTCGTCGCCGAGCTCGTCCATGCGACTGCACGACCTGCAGTGAGTAATCCCTTTGAGGTGGACCACGCGGCGGTGGAGCGGCTGCCCACAGTGGAGCAGGTACTGCTGAGCGGCGCGATCGTCGCCTTCCTGCGTGACGTGCGGCTCTCGTCCACGCCCTACGCAAGTGACGTCGAGGAAGACCTTGTGCGTCTGGTTCGGCTCCACTACACGCGGCTGCCTAGAATCCTCGCGTCGCTGCCACCGCCTGAGGAGGCCGCCGATGGGCCGCCGATCGTGCGCCGGCGTGCGAGCTCGATGCGCGAGGTCTCTTGGATGGATCCCGGGTCGGGGGGGCCCCCGAGTCCTCGCACCCCCTACGTGGCGCCACACGGCTCGTTCGGAGCCGTGCGCCCCGGCCAGGCCACGGCGCTCGCCACTGCGCCGCTCGCAGCCCAGCAGCCGCTTCAGGCCACGGCAGTTGCACCCTCGCAGCCTCTGGCCTATGCACCAGCGCCGCCTCGAGCGGCCGTGCTCGCCACACCACCGCCCTCGAGCATGCGCACACCGACGCCCTCGGCTTTGACAGCGCCCGGTACGGCGCCCTCGCCGTATTCGAGCATGCCACCCCCTGCAGCGCCCGGTACGGCGCCACCCCCAGGGTACCCTGCGCAGCAGCCACCTCGCGGACCACCGGGCGCGACGACGCCGGGATACCCACCGCCGCCGCACGGAGGTCCACCGCGCGGCCCGCCTCCCGGCGTGCCACAGGCCCGAGGGCCGCCACCTCCCAGCATGATGGCTCCGGGATACCCGCCGCCGGGATACCCGCCGCAGCATGCTCCCGCTTCCCAGACATACGGGCACAGTGGACGGTGACCCCTTGGGAACCCTTGAGAGCAGCGATGGAGATCTCGGGAGATCTCGGGAGATCTCGGGAGATCTAGGGAGCGGCAGAGGGCCAGGCAGACTCTGGGCCGTCACAAGCAGCCGTTACAAGCAGACTCTGGGCCGTGCCTCTCTCCACCGTCCACTCTGGGCCGTGCCTCTCTCCACCGTGCGCAGGCCGAGAGCATGGGTGCTGAGAGACATCAACGAGTATCCACACAGTGTGGTGACCAGTCGGGGGTTACACCGCCGAGAGTGCCAGAGGCCGGCCAACCGCACGCCCCGCTGTTACCCGCTGTGTCCTCACATGTCCTCAATCCTCAGCGCTGTGCGCGGACACGGGCTGCTTGTAACGGCTGCTCAGCACGGAAAGGGCAGCACATGGCAGCAGCCATGAGCCCCATGGCCTTGCGTCGCTTTACTTGTACCCGGAAGGTCTGTCAAGTTACTGTAATCTAAGTGCCAAGACATAAGAGATGAACCCATTATGGGAAACGATCAGTAACGGCAATATCGTCAATTCCTCAGGCTGTCGGCAGCCCCCCTGATTTCGTCCAGATTTGGACGCGGCCATTTGCTAGAGCATTTTGATTGATTGGGGTCTGCGCGTCTCTTAAGGCCAAAAGAAAGTCCATCATGAGCTCGAACGCGTCCTTCACCTCGAACGCGTCCGTACTCTCCAGTGCAAGCACGGAGCTCTTCGATCTGTGCGACGCAGCTATCTCCAACCGTGTTACGCTTCCGATTCCTGGGCTCAAGGAGCAGAAAGCACTCGAGGGATTGGTACCCGGTGACGCGGCCGATGCAAAAGAAGACTCTCAGTTGGGGATACGATCGAAGTTGGAGGTGGCCGCGACACCTGCGATAGCGAACACCTGCGACAATCTCTCGCAGTACCCTGACGGCACGGGTGGGACGATCCCAGGCATGTCACCCAGCTCTGTCTCGAGGAACAGCTCGAGGATTCCCTCTAGAGAAATCACAACCACAGCGCACCCGTTCATTGAGGCGATGGGAATGTCGCCGACCTCTGCCTCACCATTCGCGAGACCCTCGAGGCTCAGCTCGAGGAACCCCTCTGGTGAAATCCTCGAGCCCACAGTCCACTCAGTGATGGCCATGTCGCCGTCACGCAAAGAGACGCCCAATCGGCCTCGGCCGCGTCGGCATCGCAGCGAGGAGGACGAGGAGGACATCGTCTCCTCCGACTCACTCGCATCCCAGGAGCCTCTGCCCAACAGAAGGCCCACGCCCTGGTTGGCCCCTCCGCCCGAGGGACCGGCGGCGGCGAGGGAGGCGGCCGGAGAGGGGGACGGGGGGGAGGCAGCCGGTGAGGGGGACGGGGAGTATGTGACTCTGGAGCACCTCACGCCCACGATGGTGTCTCGTATCCGGCACCTGCTGTCGCTCGACGATCTGCAGCAGGTGCGGCCGCTGCAAGAGCGGCCGCCGCCGCTGTCTACGTCGCGGTCGCGGGGGCATCCAGATCCAGTTGCGCGGCCGCGCTCCATATCTGATGGTGACGCGTCGCAAGCGCGTTACGCGAGCTCCTCGGCGGGTGTAGTCTCTCTGAGCTCCTTAGCGATCGCGCGCGCCGCCACGGGCGCTCAGGGCGGCGCGCGAGACCTCTCGACGGCCCGAGGCGCCTCTAGCAGCACGTGCTCAGAACGACGTCTCGTGGGGCTGCAGCGGCAGGATGAGAGCCCGTGGCAGCAGTGGCAGCTGGCTCTGCGCGAACACGCCCAAGTGCACCGCACTTTGCTCGCCGAGACCGCGCGGGCGAACCATCTGGTGAACGCCGACACGTGCGAGCGCACGCCGCGCAAGATCTCCAACGAGCTCGCGCCGGACACGGAGGCGGCACGACAGGTGTATGCGATGCTGCCGGAGGCGAATGCGGCGGCGCGCGAGCATGACTGGCGAGCTCGCATGCATCTCACTCGCGAGATGATCCTCGCGACGCCTCCGAAGGCAAAGTGCTGGCATGTGGACGATGGCTCGAGGGCGACCGATCAACTCCTTCGGGCGACCGCGGAGTTGTCGCTGCGCACGGATCAGGCGCGCAAGCTGATCGAGGACCATCGGCGCGTCGCGAACCAAATCCTCTCCTCCCCCAGCTTCAGCCCGCGCCCACTGCAGCGCTCGCCCTCGGACGGACGACTGCAGATCAAGGGCGACTGGACGTCGCCTCCGATCGCCTGCCGGATGCAGGCGGCTGGTATGAGATCCCCGGCCCGCCTCCGCGGTGGCCACACCGCCGGTGCTGTGATCGTGAATGAAACCTTGATCGCCCCAAAGGGCCACCGCTGCGTTCCAGCAGCTCCGGTTGCCCTGACTCGTTCCAGCAGCTCCGACCAAACGAGGCAGCTGCCCGTCGATGTCTACCTGCAGCCAGCAGCCGGCGAGCTGCAGCACCTGCTGCACAGTCCGACTCTTGGCAAGCAGCGCCGGCAGGCGACGGCGATCGAAGAGCGCCGTGACGAGCGCCGCCAAAGGCGCTGCGTGTCCGCAGGGCCGCGCCTGCGGGCAGACACGCCAGGAGCCGCCTTGCTGCACCTGCGTGGTGCTCCGCGTCGTTGAAAGTTCCGAGCGATCGCACAAGTGATCAGAAGATTACCCCGTGCGGAACCCCGCGTGGCGTCGAGTGCGGTGTGTGGGCCACTGTTGTGTGTGTCATGTGGGCGCGGTGCCGTGCGTGCGTGCCGTATCTGTCGCATGACGTCGTCTATGAAACTATGTGCGCGGTTTCACGCACGTTTAAATATAATGAGCGGACATACAGATTCGTACACATCCGTGACGATCAATAAGAAACCCGCGCCGCAAGAAGCGGCGGCCGATCGGTAGCGCAATCGTACGACTTTAGAGTCGAGATGCGCCGCCGCTACTTGCAGTAGCGGCAGCCAACTTGGCCCCGCGGCTCAACATGTACTGCGCCTGCGGCTGCTGGGGCTGCAGATAGTTGAAGGGGCGCTTCCCTCCGACGGATGGCGATGCGCATGCGGCCGTGGACAACGGGAACGGCACACCGGCGGCTGCCACGTGGCTGTAACCTTCTACTGCCACGCCGCCCTGCACGCCGCCCTGCACGCCGCCCGCCGCGGCGGCCGCTGCGTTCAGATGGCGGTGCCCACGACTGGCCGCACTCATAGTTCGGATGGAAGACGGAGGACGTGAGGCGCTCTGGGCTTGTGGGCTGGGAGCGCCCGTCGCAACGCCCGGCTGGGGTTGGGGGCTCGGCGCGCCGTCTCGAGCGCCGTCCGACGCACTGAGGGAGTCGCGCGCGCCGTCTCGAGCGCCGTCGCGCGCGCCGTCTCGAGCGCCGTCCAGTTGCATGTGCGGCGGCTCGAGCGCGGCGCTCGCAGGCTGGCTGAGGGGACTGCCACGAGGACTGAACTGAACGGCGCTTGCAGGCTGGCCTAGGGGACTGCCACGTGGACTGCCGCCAGCCGCGTGATGGCCGCCAGCCGTTGTCGTCGTTCCTAGCGCCGGCTTGTTGGGCGCCGTTCCGAGCGCCGGCTTGCTGGGCCGTTCGGCGCAAGCCGGCGCCAGCTGAGCCGGCTGAAGGGACGGCAGCGGCGCCTTCAGAGGGAGCGCCGTCCCGAGCGCCGCTCGTCGGCGTAGGAGGCCGAGCGCCTCGCGCTGTCCCGAGCGGCTGCCGCCTTGCGGCTGGGCCGTGTGCGTTGCATGCAATCGGCGGACAGCGCTCAGGACAGCGCTGTCACCGATGGTGGCGGAACCGAGCAGAAGGGGCGCGACAGCGGACCGGAGCTCGGGACGGCGCTCGGGTCGTATTTCGTCACCCTCGTCACTCTCTTCGGCAGCCTCGTCCTCGTGCTCGGGACGGCGCTCCTCCTCGTTGGCCTCCACTCCAACCGTTCCAAATCGAGCTGCGAGGACGGTGCCCCCCCAGTCGAGCGCCGTCCCGAGCTTGCCCCCCAAGTCGAGCGCCGTCCCGAGCTCCCCGTGTCGAGCACCCCAAATCGCGCTGCGAGGACGATGCCAGTGCCGACGCAAGAAGTCCTGCTTTAGGTCCTGCTTTAGGTCCTGCTTCAGGTCCTGTTCGTGCCACTCGCCGCTGTGAAGAGAGCGAGCGTCGTCATGAGCACATGCATGCTGTTCGTGCGGCTCGCCGCTGTGGGGAAGATCGCGCTCGTGCAGACGGCGCGCGGTGCGCTGCGGGTGCGCAGGGCGCTGTGCCGGGCGCTGTGCTGATGGCCCCTGCGGAGTTGGCGGCGGACGCGGCGAGAGCGACTTGACTTGACTTGGCGAGAGGGACTCCGGCTCGAACTCCCACACAGTCACGAGGGCGGCCGGATGAGCCCATCGGATGGCGCGACGCGCTCGCTTCGGCGCTGGCTCCTCTGCATGAGTAGGCGCCGTAATGGGCGCATCGGCCGACGGCACGGCGGCAGCCGGGGGTGCACAGGCAGGAGAGGATGCAGGAGAGGGTGCGGGAGAGGTTGCGTCGTCGGCAGCTGGCATGGCAGTTGGCACGGCAATTGGCATGTCAGGCGGCTCGTGATCGCTCGCCTGCACCTCGGGTACCGGTAGCTCCGTGGCAGCATGCACCTCGGGTACCGGTAGCTCCCTGGGAGCATGCACTTCGGGTACCGGTAGCTCCGTGGGAGCCTGCACCTCGGGTACCGGTAGCTCCGTGGCAGCATGCACCTCGGGTACCGGTAGCTCCCTGGGAGCATGCACTTCGGGTACCGGTAGCTCCGTGGGAGCATGCACCTCGGGTACCGGTAGCTCCGTGGCAGCATGCACCTCGGGTACCGGTAGCTCCGTGGCAGAATCCAGCTGCATCGCGGCGAGCGTGGTCGTCATCAGCAGCGGAGGTGCTCGAGGGGATGCGAGCACCTCCACCTCGAGCACCTCCCCCTCCTCCTCTGACGCTTTCGTCCCCATCGACAGGGCCTCCGCCTCGAGCACCTCCCCCTCCTCCTCTGACGCTTTCGTCCCCATCGACAGGGCCTCCGCCTCAATATCCCGCGCAGCCTCTGCTGCGAATGCCCCCACCCCCACCGTCTCCGCGTTTGCGTCCACGTCCACGTCTGCGTCTGCCGCCACCACCGCCGCCACCGCCGCCACTGCCGCCGCCACCGCCGCCCCGGCCGCCCCCGCTGCCACCGCTGCCACCGCTGCCACCACCTGCGGCGCTGCCACCGCCACCGCCGTCGCCTCGTCCACTGCCAGCGCCTCCTCCACTTCGAAAGCCTCGGCGTGGAATTCGAAAGCCTCGGTGCGGAGGCGTTTGTGCCCGCCTGTGGGCGACGGCGATGAGGCAGCTCGGGGCGCACCGGTACTGGGAGTACGGGGCGAGCGCGGCGAGCAATGGCCTGCATTTGGCAACCGTGTTCGTGTGAGCTGCGTGCCAACTGCCGTCAGCCGCTTGGGCTCGGCTTCACGCACGAGCTCCTCGGTGAATATGTGCTGCATCCCGTGCTGCATCCCGTGCTGCATCCCGTGCCGCTCGGCCCACTCCCATTCGGCCAGCCGACCCGCGTCCTGCGTGAGCATCTCGACCCGCGTCCTCGTGAGCACCTCGCCGCCGCGCCCTGGCACTCCGCTCTCCGTCCGCACCACCCTAGCTGCCCTGCTTCGCGGCCAAACGACCTCTTCGAGGCACGATCCCTCCCCATCGCCGGACTCGTACCCACACGCCGTCAGCGCGCTGTGCAGCTCCTCCACTGTGGCGCCATACGGCTCGTCGTCGGAGTCGCCGTATGGCTCTTCGTGGGCGGTCTCGGTCGCGGCGGCGGCGGCGGTGTCGGTTGCGGCGGCGGCGGCGGGCTCGGGGGTCGCGGCGGGGGCGGCCGGCGGAAGCTCATTAGCTGATGGCGGAGGCGCATCAGCTGATGGCGGAGGCTCATCAGCTGATGGCGGAGGCTCATTAGCGGCGGTCCCAGTGTCAACAGCTCCGCCACTGCAGTCGTCAGCGGCAGCGCTGCCACCGACGGCGGCAGAAGAATCTGTATGGTCAGCAGATGCGGCGGCGGGGCCAGAAGCGGCGGCGGAGTCAGAAGCGGCGGCAACCTCGCTGTGACTCCACGAAGCTGCGGGGTCGCTGGCGATGGCGACGGCGGAGGCCAAGCATGCGTCGATCTCTGTTGCGAGCCATGCCCGATCGTAATGCATGCCCGCCTCGGCGGCGAGGGACGACGCAAGCGCGCGCCGAATGCTCTTGACGCTCACGCGGCTCAGATCTGCCGCACCCAGATACGCCCAGGTGAAGGCCGTGATCGCGGCGAGCGACGGTGGTGCAGGGGTCGGTGCAGCGCCCGAAGCGGCGTCTTCGCTCGCATCTGCCGCATCGTGGCTCGCAGAAGATGGCGTACCGATGATGACTAAGGCACTGGCCGCTTGCGGATGCTCAGGCGCCTCGGCGATCGTCCTAGCACAGGGCTCTATTGAATGTGACAGTGGCGGTGGCTGTGGCGGCGGCGGCACCTCGGCGCTAGCGCTTGGCTCCTCAGCAGAGGGTGAGGCAGCGCGACCTCCGTGGCACGGCGAGTCGAAGAGCGTGCTCGGAGGCAGCTCGATCTGCTGATGTAATCGCGGTGCGTCGAAGAGCAGGCGAGGCGTTGGCAACGCTGATGATACGTCCAACTTGGTGGTTTCGGCTGTCACCTGGGACAAGCATGAACCTGGCTCGTCGAGCAGAAAGTCGCAGCACGATGCACAGTCGACGTCGGCAGGGCCAAAGACTGGCGAGTTATGATCGGCGGCGGCTTGTAACTCGTCGAGCGACAGCAGCCTTTTGTACGCCATCGGCCGATTTCCCTTGGCGCCCTGTGCTTCGCTTCGCGCTTCACGTGTGAAATGGCTGTGATAATAGGACTTCCACTAACCGCATCCAAGCAAGCAAGCAAGCAAGCAAGCAAGCAAGCAAGCAAGCAAGCAAGTGGAGGGCGGCTAGGCGCATGCGCCCGGCGGACCTCTACGTGCCCAAGACCGCGATGCTGCCCGCCGCCCGGCCTTTCGAGTGGGATCTCCGGCCGTGGGCGACGGGGGGCGCAGCCGTGCCGACCCGCCCGTCCTCCTTCCAGAGCCATCGAGGCCCGACATCGATCG
>Ga0210245_102455_pt1 | contig 11269 bp, 12 predicted proteins | sample ChrtobMetaP3_4mM_FD_155450 | JGI IMG/M metagenome (GOLD analysis project Ga0210245, IMG submission 155450) | Chrysochromulina tobin associated microbial communities from unialgal haptophyte culture, Seattle, Washington, United States - P3_4mM | ecosystem: Host-associated > Algae > Haptophytes >...
GGTGCACATGAGGGGTGCTCACAGGGCAAGAGTGTGAGAGATCGAGAAGGCAGCAAGCACTCCACTGCGGCCACTCCGGAAAGAGTGGACAGCGAGGCCGCCGTGTTGCCACAGGACTTCGAGGATACGGTGCATGCGAGGCAGCTGAAGGCGTTGTGCAGAAGAGTGGGGCGAAGGATGAGTCGTCAAGGTCCGGGACGCTCACCTTCAATGGGACTCACGCATCTGAACGCGGCGCGGCCGCGAGAAAAGTCGAGTGGGGTCCCGCATTGCGGGAGTTCGAAAATTTTGTCGGATCTCGTTTCACACCGGCGTGCAACACGTCGGTGCTGGCACCTGTGCATATGTCCATGTCGGTGGATGTCGTGTAAATGCGTCGCCGACAGCGGCGGCCGGGACGCACGGCACAGCCTGTCGGGATTGGAGCAGCTGTGAGTATCTATTTCCATGTACGATATTCGTGTAATTTGTCTTTATGTGTCTTCGAGAGTCTCTCTCGTTCTCCTGCATTCACCAGGAAAGTCTCCACCCACCTCTCCAAGTCCAGCACCCGCACCGCGCTCACGCTGCGCTTCGGCGTGCAGCCGCTCGAAGCCGACCGCAAGCGCTCGGCGCAGGTTGCGCGTGTACAGGTTGGCCGAATTGCGCCGTCGCTCAGCGACCTCTAGCTGGCGGGTCCAGAGCACGTTGATGGTCGCGTGGGGCGAGCGACGCTGGTACGAGCCCGCCCAGTGCACCTCGTCGTCGCTGAGAGTGCGCGAGAGCGGCGCGTCCACAGCCTCATGCCAGCGGCGAAGGCGCGCCGTCGAGTGCATGTGACCGAAGCGGTTGCGCGCGAGATAGGCGCTGCGTCGGGCACGAGGTGTGGGAAGGTGTGGGAGCGATCAGTCCACTGAGTTGGCACTCTGTGTGCATTCCGTTGGCACTCAAGAGCACTCAAGAGCACTCAAGAGCACTCGCCTGTCGGGCGTGAGGTAGCACGGGTGGAAGCACACGATCCCGAGCGTGCGGGAGAGGCCGGCCGCGAGTAGCGTCGCCTCGAGTGTCGGGAAGACTCGCTGGTGCCACTCGCCCCACCTGCCGTAATCATAGGCACTCATCAGTGGCAATCAATTGCGTGGTCATCAAGACGCGCTGGTGCTACCCATCCTACCTGCCGTCCCAGCGGGGCGCCATGAGCAGGATGGAGGAGGAGCCCGCCTCGCCCGGCTTGAGCATGGCGTCATTCACAAGGCGCCAGAAGCTCACGAGCACCTCGGGCAGCGCCGCTCCCTCGCACACGCCGTATGCAATCGGCGCCGGCCGCACGCCGAGCAACTCAAGGCCGACGCCCGCCAGCGCCGCCGACGCCGTGTAGGGGCAGAAGTTGAGCGGTCCAGGCGCGAGCGTTCGCTGCACCCACGCGCGGCTGCGATCCAGGACGGCGTCGGCATCGAGGCGCGTGGCGGCGTCCGTGCTGCTGCCATCGGTGGCGCCGCCGCCATCATTAGCAGGCACGGGCTCAACCAGGATACCCGGTACGGGCGAGCTCGGCGGCAGCGTGGTGAGCCGCACGCCCGCCGTCGAGTCGCTAGGCAGCTCGATGAGAGACATCGCGTACGCCGGCGTCACGGACGGCAGTGCGAGCAGCGTGGGACTGCTCCCACTCGAAGCCGCCGCCGCCGCCGCCGCGATGGTCTCCCACAGCCGAAGCTGAAGTGCGGCGCCCGAGGCGTCCTCGACCCACGTGACGGCGACGTCTGGAGTAGACGTTTCGGCTAGGTAGCGCTTCAGCGCCGAGCGGCCGAGAATGGAAGGCATGCGCGCTAGCGCGGCGGCGGTCGCCACGAGCAGAGTAGTCGCCATAGTGAACCAAGACAAGTCAAGTCCCACGTGTGTGACCCGGTGGCGGTCGCCACGAGCAGAGTAGTCGCCATACGTGAACCAAGACAAGTCAAGTCCCACGCGTGTGCCACAATCGCACGATCTACACAGTCTACAGTCTCACTATCCTACTGTAACGTCTCTGGATGAGAGACATCACGCTGCGCAGCGCTCCCATGCACCCATTACTATAAACGGAAGCCTCTTCATGCTCGTATGACTGTAAGGTCGCCGTCATGTAAGGTCGCCGTCATCAACCATCTTGTTCAGCTCAACATCGTCTTCAAAGTCAAGGGACTGGACAAGGCCGTCGTCATCGGCTTTTGCTATATTCATTTTTAGATGGCGAAGATTTCCGATGGCATCTCATCGAATATGTCCGGGGATTGCCGACTGGTCGTGCCCGCAATTGCCTGGTGGCTGCTTTGCGCCAGGCGGCCGGCGCTCGCCTGAGACATGAACTGGGAGGGAGCAGAGCCGCCCTTTTTACCGCAGCTCACGTCGCCGAGCAATTGCGCCTCTGCTGAAAGGCGCGGGCGCAAAGGCGGCTTCGGCGCCGAGCCTCTGAGCTCGCCGCGCGACTCACACTCACGTGGTCGTCCGAACCAGAATAGCACGCATGCCATGCGTCCGCACGGAACCGCCGGAAGCAGCAGCACGGTGCTCCGGCAGGCCATCGGGCTCACACCGAACGCGATGCAGCGGCTCACAACCGCGGCTACCGACGCAGTGCGGGCAAGGAAACCAAGCCTGCCTATGGCAAACGGCCTGAGCGTGTCGCCCGGCGGCCGTCAGAGTGTCGGACGCATGGAGCGCAGCCGCGCGAGCAGCCGCGCGAGCCATCGCGACGGTGACACGGTGCGGGGTGCCGGCGGCGCGGCATGCGGCTGCGGATCTCCGCGTGATTTCGAGCACAGGCGGTCGTCCACCCCTGGGCCACCTGGGATGTGGTTCAACGGCGGGCTGGCGGTTCACGGCGCGGTCGACGCGCTCGCGCGGCCGACGCAGCCGACGCAGCCGCCGCCGCCCTCGCACCGCGCCGCGGAGCTCCTCCATCCCTCGCAGCAGCCGCAGCAGCCGCCGCAACAGCCGTCGCAGCAGCCGCAGCAGCCGCTGGCACCGTCGCCGCCGCCGCTGCACCCGAGCCTGCCGCACTGCCCGCGTGAGCTCCATGCCGACGAGTGTCCCTCTGAGGGCGAGCTCCTCCCTCTTTCGCTCTCACACCCCACGAGCTCCCACCCCTCTCCCGCCCTGCCGCGCTTCTCACCGCCGCCGCCGCAGCAGCAACTGGCCCCGGCGGCTGCCACCCCCTCGCCGCAGCCGCCGCAGCCGCCGCAGCCGCCGCGCCTGCGTCTGCCGCCGGGCGTGCAGGCCGCGTACCATGTGAGCTCGATGCTCGGCGTGGGCGCGTTCGGCACCGTCTGGCTCGCCACGACGCGTGAAAGCGGACGTCGAGTGGCGATGAAGATCGTCGAGCGTAAGCGACAGGTGCGCAGGAGCCGGAGGGCCTCGGAGGGCCTCGGAGGGCCTCGGATGACCTCCTGAGACCTCTGATGACCTCTGATGACCTCTGATGACCTCTGATGGCCTCTGATGACCTCCCGACGAGCTCAGATTGCCTCCTGACGGCCTCCCTGATGACCTCCTTTGACTGCCTCCTTGTGCGACAGCTGCATGAGGACTTTTCGCTCGAGCCTGCTGAGGTGGAGATCCTGAAACGGATCCATCACGGCCACATCGTCGAGCTGATCGATTTCGTCACGACGGAGATGTGCGTGTATCTCGTGATGGAGCTCGTGATGGGGGGTCACCTGCAGGCGAGGCTGAAGGCGCACGGGCCGTACGAGGAGCTGCGCGCGCGCCATCTGCTCATCCAGGTGGTGGATGCTGTCGAGTACCTTCACGCGCGTAACATCATCCATCGCGACATCAAGCCCGAGAACATCCTCTTTGCCGTCGACGAGGGTGGCGAGGGCGGCGGCGGTGGCGCCGTCGCGGCCGCTGAGGGCAGCGACGGCGCCACCGCAGGCGCGGGCCTGGGCGCGGGTGCTGGCGAGGTGGTCAAGCTGACCGATTTCGGGCTCTCGACGTGTAAGGAGGGGCGTCTCACCACGCGATGCGGCACACCTTCATACTGCGCGCCGGAGCTCGTCTCTGGCGAGGGGTATGGCAAGGCGGTCGACATGTGGTCCCTCGGCGTCCTCGTGTACGTGGTGCTTACAAACATGCTGCCGTTTGTGGGCACGGACCGTCACGACCTGTTCAGGCGCATCCAGCGCGGCCAGTACACGTACCCGGGCGACGCGACGGATTGCGGTGGTGCGGGCTACCACCGACGCCAAGGCTCCGCCGCCGCCGCCGCCGCCGCCGCCGCCGCCGCCGCCGCCGCCGCCGCCACCGCCGCCACCGCCGCCACCGCCGCCACCGCCGCGATAGGAATAGGAGACGAGGACGGCGGCGCTCAGGACCGCGCGTCCGACGGCGGCGCGAGTAACAGCTTCGCCTCGGGTGGGCCTCGAGCACCTCCGACGTGTGAATTCACAACTCGAGGACCTCCGACGGTGTCTGCGCTCGCCAAAGACCTCATCTCGCGCCTGCTGAAGCTCGAGCCGATGGAGAGATACTCTGCTCGGGAGACGTTACAGCACCCGTGGTTTGCCTCGTGGAAGGTGGGAGAGGACGGCGCACCCGAGGAGGTGCGATCTCCCTTGATTGCCTCTCTCATCCGAGCACAGGGGACTCGCCTTTTGGAGGAGAAGGAGCGAAGCGTCGGAGGGCGTCCGATGACCTCTGATGGCGTCTCTGTTGACCTCCCTGATGCCCCCACTGATGGCCTTCCTCATCAGGTGAGCACCGATCAGCTCTCGACGGTGCATGAGATGATGCGCGGCTTCATCGCGGCGCGCCGTCTCAAGCGCGCCGGGCTCGTAGTGCTTGCGTGCGGCCGATTCCGCCTCGTCGCTCTTGGATGGCCCTCCGATGGGCCGTGCCCTAATATGGCAGGGTGCCCATCCGATGCGGCCTTGCAAGCCTCCGACGGAGGCTCTGACAAATCGCCCGGCTTGAGAAGCATCGGAGCGTCGCAAGCAGAGAAGCATCGCAACGACGCAACGACCCCAGCCTTTGCCACTCCCATGACCCTTTTTGAGCCGGACCGCCCTCCACCTCTTGCCTTGGGGAACTCACAACATGACATTCAGTCATCTCCATAATAGATCTCGCTTCATTGAATGGTAAATAGGATTTTCAATTTCGAATCGCGCGAGCTGCGCACAACCACGTCGATAGCCTTCGCAAGAGGAAGCCCGATGTCGCGACCGAGATCCCCGCGAGTGCGCGGTGGGAACATCTTCAATGATTGCTCCTCCGAGGACGGGAGCCATCACAGCGGGACCGCGTTTGAGGGATTCACCACCTTCGCAGTTGAAGGGGGATTGCTCGTCTTCCGTAGCGAGAATTCGTACTCGGACCTTTCTCAGCTGGCCCGCGCATCCCCGAGCATGTCCAGGCTGGTTTCACCAGACTCCATCATCAGCCAGACACCATCGTTGAATAAATGGTATCAACGATCTGACGTGGCCGCTCCATCAATGCTGAGAGCTGGCCGATCGCCCGCAGCATCCCCGAAGTGCGAGCCCAGGCGAGACATAAACTGCAGGATGCCTGACGCCGAGGACGAGGGGCGCGCGCCTCGACAGGCGCGAGCATCCACGCGATGGGACTATGGCGAATGGGATCAGCTCGCCCTGTCCAGCAGCAGCGCTTTGACGAGCAGCAGCGGTTGCAGCGCCATGCAGCAGCGCTAGCTGCGAAGTGGCTTTGTTCACCTATACCCAACACCTACCCACTAGGCCACTAGACGCGCTGATAGACGCGCGCATTGACAGTTTAACGACAGGTGTCACATTCATATATTTTCACATTCATATGAAAATAGGTGCCGTGAGTCGCTTAGGGACCGGCGACACCGTGGCGCCCCGGCCCCGCCCCCTGATCGCGGACGTGCCCCACGCGCGCGCGCCGGACGAGCGTGCTCCGCGTGCACCGCGCGCCCGGGCCCGCGTCGGCCTGGGATGCGAGAGACGAGGTCCGCTCGGTGGAGGGCCGCGGGGCGGCGCGACCGCCGGCGCGCCGGTTTAACGCGCAGTGCCGCGTCTGCCAGGGAGGAGCACATGCCACATGGCGGAGCGCTGCGAGCCGGATCCGATATCCCGTCTCGCCGTCCTGTTCGCTGTTGTAACGTCCTTGGTCCTAGGCTCCTAGCCCACTTCCGGAACCGGCCGGTCCCGCCGCCGCGCGCCGGGTCGCCAAACCGCGTCCAATCGATCCAACCCAACGCGACCCGCGCGGGCCGCGGCGGCATCTCTTCCCGGGTTTCCTGGGGGGGTGAGATCCAATCTCCGCCGCGTTCCCCTTAACGGTCTCCGCCCCGGACGCCCGAGTCGCGAGTGGCTGGTGCCTGCGCGGGTGCGCGGAAACGGACCGACGCGGACGAACACGTGAAAGCGTTTCACTTTGAGACCGTCGATACGCCGGGCGGCGGATCGCACGAGGCGGTCCGACTCCGAGGACGGATTTCGCAGATAGCACGTGAATGTATTTGTAATTTGAATACCGCGTTCGTCGTATAAATATGGCCGGTTAGACGGGGCGAGGTTTGCGTTTGGCGCACGAGGCACACGAGCGGAACGGAAGCACGAGGTCACTGTTCATTTCGTTTTCTATTCATCGACGAATCCTCATCCAATAATGTAGCCCATGCCTATACTGCTCGCGGCCGGCGTGAAGAAGTGGTTAAGCGACCGGGCGGCGGGCTGCTGCCCCTCTCTCACTGCCAAAGTCGTTCGAGCCCTCCAGCCACGCGGGCCTCGAGGGGACACACACGGTTGCCCATCGCCCCCCCGCCGCCCGGCCGGTCAAAGCAACGGGCTATTGCAATGCGCAACTTGGCCTCAGCCCCCCTAGACCGAAGTAATCAAGCTTCCATCCGCCCACCTCGGCTGCATAGAGTGAGCTCAGAAGTGTTCGATGGCGAACGTGAGGACGGAGCGGTGCTGCGCCGAGCGCAGCAGCTTGCGGTGCGGCTCATTGGGCTTGGAGCGGTAGCCGGTGCACAGCAGCGGCGCTGAAGTGCCCTGCTCGGCGCAGAGTCCAAGCAATGCGCGCGTGCCAAGAGCCACGAAGTGGCCAGTGGGCAGCCTCGCAAAGAGGCTGTGAATGGACAGGCCGGCGTCGCGGGCGTGCACGAGGAGCGATTCCTTGGTGGGCGGCGCGCGGACCGCCGCGAAGCCACCCGTCGTCGAGCTGACGAGTGCGAAGACCGCATTCGACTTGAGCGCCGACTTGAGCAGCGACTCGGCGGCCACCTCATGTGCCATGGCCTTGCGTATCTGTCGCTGCCGGCGAGTCAGCTTGGGTGGGTTGGGCGGCGGCGGCGGCGGCGGCGGCGGCGGCGGCGGCGGCTTGGGCGGCGATGCGGCGGGCGGCAGAGGCTCATACCACGGCTCACAGTCGACGTGTCGGTGCCCAAAGGAGCCTTTACGTACCAAGACGCTCGAGCAATTGGCATGGGTGTAGCACCATGGCGTCTGACCGGGCGCGATCGCATCTTCCCACGCCTTGCACGAGGCGCCATACCCGTGCTTGTTGCTGTATCCGCTGCACGCGCACCCGTCCGGGGCGCGCCAGCCGGCCAGGGGCGCGTACGGCGTCGAGCCGCCGAGGTCGTCCTGGTACATCCCCCCCTCGCCCGTCACCTCCGCGTCGCACCGCTGGTGCTTGAGCCCAAACGAGCCCTTGTTAGCGACGGCGGCGCAGTCGTCGTCCACGTAGCACCACGGCGCCTCGTACTCCTCCTCCCACGCGGCGCAGTGGCCGCCGAAGCCGTACGCGTTCGAGAAGCCATTGCAATGGCAGCCCGAGCGCGTCACCATCGAAGGTCGCGTGCCATCCGCCTCCAGCTGCAGCTCCGCTTCGCGCGCGCTCAGGAGCGCCACCATGGACGGCGCCACTGGCACGAGCAACCACGCCTCCGGACCGCTGTTGTTGCCTCCAAGTCTGACGGCGCCGTCGCTCGCAGACACGGTCAAATACACGCCCAGGGAGCTGTGCAGGCGCACGCGACTGCCCGCAGAGGCAGTGGCGAGCAGATGGCCGCCGATGGTGGTGCGGGCGTACACCAGGATTCCAAGGCAGGCGCCGAGGAGCGCGACAGCCACGCCGGCAACGAAAGCGAGAGTCCTCGTCATTTCGAGAAGAATGTGAGTGTTCCTGTGAACGTTAACACGACAGACGCGACAATGCTACGTCACTATTTGACCCCATGTGCTGTGGGTTGTACAGTCGAACATCAGTCGTCGAAGATACATGTATGGTGTTGCAACATGCCGGTAGTATACAAGTAAACGGAACTGACCCCCGCGGTGTCTTTTTTACCGTAAATAGACACCGGGGGGAGCCGTCACACAAACGGGACACACGGGGACACACGGGTACGGATCTCCGGTACTTTTGTCCGCGATCCGGGGTGTGGCGTGGTATGCGTATGGCGCGTGAACGTTCACACGATATTCACACGACACACGCGACAACCGGTGCGCGAGTCGGTGGGCTTTGATGTTGGTTCGTGAGGTGATTCGTGTGTCTGTCTCGTGTGTCGGTGTGTCTCCCCGCCCCGGGTGTTTTTGAACCCGGGTATACTTGGAGTTCAGAAGAGTTCTCGAGTTGACCTCGGTACAGTAGGAATTTAAGTAGGAATAGCTAGGGCGGAGTTCGTCAGGACCCGAGACCCAGTCAGTCAGTCGATTTCTCGTCGCGTTTCCCCTGCGCCACCCAGCGCGCTCATCTCTCAAAGGGACATCGATCGGATGTCGGGTTAGAAAGGGCCCTTCCTCCCTCTCCTACTTGCATACTCAGTGATCCTGAGAACCGCCGATTCGGCCGTTTTGGCTCAATTCAGTCGTCATGCGCGTCCGTTGGCGGTGCCCTCTCCCTCCACCCCGCCCTTGAATGGATGGGATGCGAGCCACGCGCGCACGTCAGCCGCCTCCCCGGTGGCTGCCTGTGCTCGGCTCGCTGCGAGGAGGTGGTCGGTGAGTCGCCCGAGTACAGCCCGCGACGTGGCACACGCGCCCTCGTCGGAGTGCGCGCCACACCACGTCTCGATGATCAGCACATTTGAAGGAGACAGGGGACACTTACCTGGAGTATCGTCGACCAGGACGGTCGAGGTGGCAGTATGTCCTTGTGCCCGGGGATCAGCCCAGATGCGAGAGAGATTCCGCAGTAACCGCCACGGCGCCAAGCTCGGCACGCGCAGCGGCAGCAGCGGCAGTCCCACGTCGTTCCGAAAGTGGAAGTCGTCCCCGGCAAAAAGCGCCAGCTGCGGCAGCGCCCGCCTCAACAACGAGCGCACCATCGCCGCCTCCGCAGCCGCCTCCGCAGCCGCCGTCTCAGCTGCCTCTTCCGCCGCCTCTACGAGAGCCTTGACCGCACGTCGCGCATTCTTCGGCTGCATGGAGGTGCAGAAACCGAGATCGAGGTGCTTGCAGAGCGTCAAATCCAGCAGCAGCGGCAGCGCGCCCGGCCGCACCACAAATGGTGCCGTCGCCGTGTCGCGGTGAACAAGCGTGCCGTTGAGGTCGAGCAGCACAAGCAAAGGCCGGCGCGCCTCCGGCGTCGGCACCGCGTCCGCGGCCGCTGCATCGCTGCAGTCGCCGTGCTCGGTCGCTGGCACGGTGCCCTCACGCCCGTCGTGCGCTTGCTCATTCATGGGCTCGCCCGCTGCGTCGCGTTGCCGTTTCGCCGCGCGCTTTTGCGCCCTCGACCACCTTGCTCGTGGTCGTGGCGAGGCTGCTGGGACAGTAGCAGGCGGCTGGTCAGGAGCGGGCGGCAGGTTGGCAGCGGGCGGCAGGCTGGATCGTTCTCGCTTCGCCACAGCCGTGCCAGCTGCCGATGCGTGGTTAGGTGCAGGTGGATCATTGGCGTTATGCGTCTGCCCAGCAAGCCCGGGCTCGTCTCGTAGTGCCGTAGAGATCTTTCTCTTCAATCGCTTGACTCGGGAACTTGTGTCGGAGTGCTGAAAGTCGTCACCTTCATTGCGCGCCCTCATCGGCATCCTGTGGACGCACTTTGCCTTTTGCGCCCGAAGAACAAAGTTCGGTGCATCGAGCGAGAACTTTGTAACTTACCAAGCTACCTGCACATGGGCAGGACCTGCATGTCGGCGTGAGAGCAAAGACACCGGGTCACACACATGTATGTCCCGGCTCCCCCCGGTGTCTTTTTACCGTGACACACAGTCAGTCATTCAGTCAGTTTCGTCGCGGTCCCCCCGCGCTCACCACAAGGGACACACAAAGATACCGGTACAGTACGCGGCTGTGAACTCAACGTCTCGAAAAAGCATGGTAAATCCATCAAGAACCAGACAGGGGGATACGGAGAGCTCAGAGTATGGGGATCTCAATCGTATCGTATAAGTCTGAAGTCAAGGACTCAAGGTCTGAAGTTTGAGTACGTAGAGATTTCTTTTTTGGAGTACCGCTAGCCGCTACCGGGTACCGCGCGCGACGCGCCGAACGCTCTGTCTCACTTTCGTCTTTCTACTTTCACTCATATCACACATTAAGTATAGCGGGTAGGCGGACACCACGAGCGGTTCTACCGTACACATCCTCTACATTCCATGGGCCGAACGGTTAATGGGTACGGCCATCCGATCGCGATGCACAGCACGACGGTTACCGCTGTCGCCACTATTGTCCGTCATGCTCGATGCCTCGATCGTGCACAATCGCGACGCACATCGCACACCCGTCGCTCACGCGCTTGCGCCCGACATTCGCTGTACCCCCCACATCCATTCCGCTCTCGTGTGGCCTCTCCTCTGATGAAAAGGGCACCGATGCATAGCGGTGTGCATCATCACACTCATGCCTCGCCGCTCCCCCCTGCCTCCGACCCTCCGTCAGCTCTCCCCCGGTTCCACCATCACACTCGCGCCTGATCGATGCCGGCATGGCTCACCTTAAACTCGCCTTTGAACTGTGTCAAGTGCGGCGCACTGCCACTGCCTAGGGCTTCGCCTCCTCAGGCGCTGGCGCCTCGCCCTCAGGTGCCGGCGCCTCCGCCGCGGCCTCGGGCGCCGCCTCCTCGGGCGCCGCCTCCTCAGACACGGGCGCGGCCTCCTCGGGCGCGGCCTCCTCGGACACGGGCGCGGCCTCCTCGGATACGGGCGCGGCCTCCTCAGACACGGGCGCGGCCTCCTCGGATACGGGCGCGGCCTCCTCGGACACGGGCGCGGCCTCCTCGGGCGCGGCCTCCTCGGACACGGGCGCGGCCTCCTCGGACACGGGCGCGGCCTCCTCGGGCGCGGCCTCCTCAGACACGGGCGCCGCCTCCTCGG
>Ga0210245_102456_pt1 | contig 11263 bp, 8 predicted proteins | sample ChrtobMetaP3_4mM_FD_155450 | JGI IMG/M metagenome (GOLD analysis project Ga0210245, IMG submission 155450) | Chrysochromulina tobin associated microbial communities from unialgal haptophyte culture, Seattle, Washington, United States - P3_4mM | ecosystem: Host-associated > Algae > Haptophytes >...
AGGATGCGTACGCACAATCCAGAGCGGTCTCGCAAGAGCCGCTCATGTTGGAATCCGGCGCGCGCGCGGGCAGGCAGGCAGCAAGGCCAAGCGATCCTTCACCCCCGTCTGACTCACAAGCTCTTTCCACACCCTCCCACCACAGAGAGCAGGAGCCATCCAGATGGCGATTGACCACTTCATGAAGAACGCGCTCGCCACGTGCGGGTACCCGGAGTACTACGCATACATCCTCAAAGACGCCGGGGTCAACGTCATCCAGCAGCTTCTCGCCAAGCACATTTCCTTCCCGACGCAAGCAACGCCGATCGATCACGGCGGCGTGAGAGAGGTCTTGCAGACCCTCCATGCGATCCCCATCCGCGAGGCTGACATCGCCGCCGGCTGGGCCCCGTGGCTCCTTGACGCCGAAGGGGAGACCACCCAGTTCACCAAGTTCCTCACGCTCGTGCAAGAGTGCCGCCTCATGCGAGCGGCAGCTTCGGCGGCCTACGCCAAAGCCGCGACCGTCGAAGCCGACGACGAGCTTCCGCAGCCGAAGACGGCCGCCCCGGCGCCGGCCACCACCGGCTCGGCCAAGGACTCGGACGCCGAGTCACTCAAGCAATTCCAGGTCGTTGCCGGACTCTACTCCGAGTTAGAGGAGTACACCAACGGGCAGGTCCCCTCGGACCAGCGCATTGGCTTCTCAATCATCTACAAGGAGAATGAGAACTTCAAATCCGGCCACGCGGTCCACAACATCCCGCTCGAGGCCTACGGCCTCCAGCAGGACTATGTCCCGACCAAGAAGACCATGGAAATGTTCGGCGAAACGCTCGTCAAGACGACGAGCGCCTCACCCGACTGCCCCATCGACGGCAAAGAGGCGGCGCTCGAGCAGCTCCGCCGGCAGGCCGAGGCCCGCGCCGTCGCTGGCGCGTTCAACCCCGCCGATCTCGCCAAGGAAACGTGGCGAGTGCAGTGCATTCACAAGGACCCCAAGTCAAAGGTCAAGCACATCAAGGGCGGCGTCGTCGTCGAGAGCGAGTTCTTCGCTACTCGCGAGGGGCAGATGCTCAAGTACCAGGTGATCAAGCAGATCGCCGACCAGAACGGCCTCGGAGCCGCCGGCATCATCGCCCTCAGCAAGAACGTCGACAAGGCCTTCAAGGAAGCGATCCTGCGCGGCCACACCGCCGACGCGGCGGTCCGCAAGGCCGTCATCGAGGACCACCACAACGTGGCGGCCCACATCGGCGTCGACGCAGAGGCCAGATCGAAGTCGTCCGGCGCCCTGGCGGCTGCCGCCGCGGACCCCGGCACCTCGGCCAAAGCCCTCGGAAAGCGCCCCGCCGCTGACCGCACCGCCGAAGAGCAGGCGGCAGCCAAGGACCGCCACATCGCCAACCAGCAGGCGCAGATCGAGAACCTCAAGAGAGGCCGCGGCAAAGGAGCCGGCGGTGGCAGAGGCGGCGGCAGAGGCAACCCGTCGTGGGTGCCCCCCGGATTCAACTACGCCCCGCCGCCGCAGTACCAGCAGTACCAGCAATGGCAGCCGCAGTTCGGCAAAGGAATGGGCAAGGGCGGCTGGCCAATGCAGCCGCCAATGACCCCGCCTCAGGTGCGCCCGCGGTTTGCCGACCACGTGTGCGCCGACTTCAACCTGCGCGCGTGCGCGTCCCCCTGCCCCAACGGCCGCCAGCACGTCTGCGGCAACTGCGGCGGGGCGCACCCCTGGAAGGCGTGCCCAACGAAGCAGTAGGCACCGCACGAGCGCGGGCGCCGATCCCCACCCAAGAAAGGCAGCAAGGGCCTTTCCCCGAGGTGATTTGACCGGTATTCGCCAAGATACAGGGCGGGTATGGCACCGGTCATACGCGGACACGCACAACTGACCGGAGCATCCCAGGGTACCATATCAGGAAAGGGGGGCCGAGCCGGGACCGGACCGGGCCTAAGAGCCCGATGGACGACATCACCATCGTTCAGGCACAGTGAGTGTGCGGACACGCGGGCACTAGCTTCCATACCATGACTCGCGCAGTATACACTCTACGGTGTACACGGTTAGGGCCTCACAAGGCCCTCATACGCGCGTACAGCAGTGCATCACGCATCCATAACTTCCGCCTCTCAATTCAGCTCCCAACCACACATCCACCGACCACACAAACCTCCTCCTTACACGCAGGTGCCACCGGCCGCCGCCCCGCCCCAACCAGAGGCCGGGAGACTCTCAAACCTCCCCAAGCTCGACATGATCATCCAGTGGGCCGCCGTCAACGCCCCCGAAGCGGTAGCAAAGATCGAGGCGCATCGCAGTACGGTCATCGCGTGCGTACGCGCCGCCAGCAAGATGCGCATCTGGACCGGCGAATATCACCGGCCGCAGAAGGGCAGTATGCCACACCCCTTCATGCAGCGCGACTTCCCCGAGATCAGGCGCGACAAGTTCGATCCCGGCGTCGAGCTCAGCAAGACAGAGTTCGAGGCTGCCGCCCTCGCACGACCCGACCCCCTCGAGGGTGCTGAGGCGGCCGCATCCGCCGATATGTCACCCGATCTGCATGCGGCCATCGACTTCGTGGCCGAGCACGGCCCCGGCATCGTCGCCGAACGAGACCGCCGCATGAAACGCCTCAGGGTCATCGCCAGCCTGCTCGAACCGCTCCGCAGCGTGCTCGACGGCATCAAATTACCGTGCGCCCAGCTGATCGCCGACGAATTCAACGTCGCGTGGACGGTCGTCGCTCTCGAGGCCATCCAATGGCCCGACGACGAACTTGCCCTCCGGTACATCACAGGGTTCCCCGTCGCATTCGACATCCCAGACTCCGGAGTCTTCAGGGAAATTGACGCCCCCGCGCAGACATCGGAGGCAGAGTTCATGGCGACCAACATCGCGATGAACAGGTCCATCAGACAATCGCTCAGCAAGCCCCCCTCCGGAGCGGAGGAGGTGGAGCGGGCGAGGATGTGCTGGAAGCGGACGGAGGAAGAGATCGAAGCCGGCCTCGTCTTCGGCCCGGTGTCGGGCGCGCAGCTTGACCGCAAGTACGGCAGAGGCAAGTGGCGTGCCATCAAACGATCGGCCATCATGCAAGGAGAGAAAGTGAGGTGCATCGACGACGCAAAGAGGAACGGTCTTAACAAGGCCACGCAGATGCACGAGACGGTAGTCTGCAGCCGCTCCGACTTCCCAGCAAAAGTCGCGCGAGCCTTCGCCGAACGAGCGGCCGAAGCCGGTCAGCCCATCCCGATGATGGAGCACGGCCTCGAAGATCTCTTCGCGGCGTACCGCCGAGCACCCACCAGCCAGCCGCAGTTCACCCTCGTCGCGCTGTGGCGCCCCGACCCAAAGCTAGACGCCGGCGGCGAGGTCGTGTACATCGAAGTCCCCGGGCACAACTTCGGGTTACTGGCGGCAGTCGTCAATTTCAACAGAGCACCCGAAGCATTCATCGCAGTGGCCAGACAGCTCATAGGCGTCGTCGCTGAGCACTACGTTGACGACTTCGACACATGCGAGCCGACTTTCGCCGAGAAGACTGGCGCAAGATGCATGGTCGAAATCTGCTCGCCAACCTTCTTCGGCTTCGCATTCGCAGACGAGAAGCACGAAGAAATGGACCCATCCAACGTGTACCTAGGAGTCCTGACCGACTTCTCGACGATGCTATCACACGGATCGATCGTCGTTGGCATCACTCAGAAGCGACGCAAGAAGCTTCGAGACCTAGTCGACACAGCCCTCGCAGCCAGAGTCGTGCCAGGAGCCATCACACAGAGCATTATAGGCAAGGCCAGGTTCGTCCTTTCAGCCGCTTTCAGCAGCATCGGCAAGGCCTGCCTTCAGCCCTTGCAGCAACACGCAGCACAGCGCGAGCCAGGCCCTCTTTCCGAATGGGCCATGGACTCCATGGAGTTTGTCCGGCTGCTCTGCGACATCATGCCCAACTGCAGAATCCCAATCTTCCGTTCCGACGCAGCCCCCATCATCATCTTCACCGACGCCGAAGGCAAGAAACGCAAAGGTAACCAGGCCCCCTCCGGGCACGTCGGGTTCAAGGTCATCCACCCGACGCGTGGATCGTTCTGGTCGTATGCACCAGTCCCGGCGAGCATCGTGACACTCCTCGACGAGGTGCGCAAACGCGACACCTATATTGGGCAATTCGAGGTGATCGCGGCCATTTCGGCTTTCCTCAGCTTCCCGCCGGAGTTTTTCGAGGGGCGCCCGGTCCAATTATGGATCGACAATTCTGGGGCCATAGGCTGCCTCATTAAGGGCTACTCAGGAAAAGCAGACTGCGCGAAGCTGGTCAATGCATTCCACTTCGTCGTCGCCACCAGGGGCTTAGCGTCCCTCTACATCGACTATGTCCCGACTGACTCGAACATAGCCGACGTGCCTTCACGGTGGCACGAGATGAGCGCAACAGAACGGGAAGAGTGGCTGCCCCGCCTCGGCCAGCTCGTCGAGCCGAAACTGCCGAACGTCGCTGACGCTAGCGGCCGGTGGCTCTCATACACCCACATTGCAAGGTCCCTCTGGGATAGCTACACACCAGACATGTTTCAGTGACAAGCGAAACATCTCTATGGAGATGCCATGGACGGTCCGATGCCGTCGGGATTGCCGGTAGACCCCCATCAGGGGTTCTGGAAGGGTGGAGCGATCGCGCAATTGACGAAACCCGTCGTAATTGACGAAACCCGTCCAATTGACGAAACTCGCCACGACGAGATCGGCTGCGATCGGCGACACCCAGCCGGCGGGTCCCCACCTTCCCCACAGACAGTGTCAGCAAGTAGCCTCGGGGTGGCGAACGAGGACGCTGTTGATGTGGGTACTGTGTGCGTGTAAGGGTCAGGTGCATACCGAGTACATACCGAGTGCAAGAGAGTACGGGCAGACAGGCATGCCGACACATGGGGGAGCAAGCTGCGGGCTAGGTATGGTAACGTGGCTGTAAGAGATTTGCATTTCGTCGGAAAATGCACATGTCCTCCTCCAAGAACGCGCCGATCACAGTCCCCCACCTCTTCAAATGGCCTCCAAGCGTGTCGCCAAGCGGGTGGCTGGGAATTTGCTCGCGGCTAGCCCCAAGCGCACGGCTGCCGGTCCTATCCTGACCCTCGCTACGGCTGCAAGCGCAAGCGCAGCTCCGTTGCTCAGCCTTGGATCTGCAGACCTTGTGGAGGCAGTGTTTGTGCGCCGTCCGAGCGCCCGCAACAAGTCTCCATACGTGGCTGACATCCGACTCTCTGATGGACGCGAAGCAATCGCGCACTGCCCGTCTATGGACATGGGTGGCAAGCTGAAGCTCGGGGTCAAAGTACTCGTCAGGACTGCTGTCGACAAGGCAGGCAAGCCTATCGGAAGCGAGGCGATGGGCAAGTTCGGCACGCCCAAATGTGAATTCATCATGCTGCTCCTGCGCTGCGAGGAGCCCGAAAACATGTTGAGCGGGGGGTGCTGGGTCGGCGCACATCCAAGCCTGGGCGAGCAGATTGCAGACAGCCTGTTGCGGTCGGGCCGCCTAAATGAAGAGCTCGGCGGCACGATTACGCAAGTGCAGCGTGAGGTCACAGCAGTTGCGGGCACAGATATGCGGTGCGACTTTCTCTTGACCCTCGAGGACAACTCCAGGATCGTGCTTGAGGTCAAAACAGTCGTTGACACCGATTACAATCCGGCGTTGCAAGCCCCTTCCACTGATTTGATGGCGTCAGATCAGGCATCCAGCCCGTCGACCACCACCCCAAAAGGCAAATCGTACGGCAAGAAGGCGAAGGCGGTCGACCAGGCGTGCGTCTTCCTTGGGCGCCCCGAGCGCACTGGCGGCCGCTACAGCCGCAGTGCCATCTTCCCTTGGGGGCGTTCAGCACAGATTGGTCCGGAAGGTGAGAAGGTGGTCTCAGCCCGCGCCATCAAGCATGTACGCGAGCTCATGGCGATTGCCAAGGGCGAGCGTGTCGAAGCAGACGGCGGCAAGCTGGCCGCTGCCGTGCTGTTCATCGTCGTGCGCAGCGATGCCGAGCGCTTCCGACCGAATGCGGAGGCCTGCCCCTCGTTTGCACGCTACATTCGTGAGGCGCACGATGCTGGCGTGGTCGTACTCTCTCATCGCGTCCGATGGGGCGATGCGGGCGCTGAGCTTGGACAAGCCTTCCACGATGGGGCGATTCCTATTGACCTCGATTGAAGACGCCCACAAGCGGGTGGATTGCATGCCATTCCATGAAATGCGCTTGAAGCCGTTGACCAGTGTGTCCGACGTGGCGGCGCCGCGCTGCGCGCCGGGTTTCCACATCATCGCCGTGTGACAAGGATAACACTGTACACTCCACAGACCGTCCAGTGTGCAGTGGACGACCGGTCCCGGCGGTCGGGGCTCCGCGCGCGCGGCCCGCTCGCCCGCGCCGGGCCGCGCGGGTCGCCCCGCGATGAATTTCAGTCACGAGTTTGGGTTATGAGTAAATGATCGCGAACCGCCTCGAGGAGGGACCGCCCAGTCCGGACGGGACGCCGGCCCGCGCGGTGCGTCCCCTCCGGCGCGAGTAAAACGCGACGAGTATCCGTTATCCAGCTCCGAGCTCGCAAATGATCCGAATCTAATCTCACTCACACGGCGATCTCGCAATCGAGTGGTGGGCACGGCAACAACCTTCCACTCTCTCCTAGGCGATCCGCGTTTGTGCCAGACTCGCACCGTGATAGCTTCAGGACGACTCGAGGCACCTTACACTGAGCTGCCGCAGCATCTATGTGTGCAAATGGCCTCCGCTTGCCAGTGGGCTGCGGGTGGGCTGCTGCTGCTGCTGCTGCTGCTGCTAACGACGTGGAGCATGTATCTAATGACCTCGCTTGCTTGTGTAGCTTCTCTCTCGTGAGTTTCGGTGACGATACGCCAGACATCCATGTGACTCGGGCACGGCGTTTCTTGGGCGCGCTTTTTGGAAGCGGGCGGCGCGCCATGGTCCCCATCGGACTGACTGTGGCACGCATAGTACCATCGTGTGTTGCACGTCGCCGACCGCCAGCAGACTCCTCGACTTCTTCTTCAATCTCCCAACCGTCGAGCGCTCGGTAGTACGCGGCTAGCGCCCCCAAAGCGTCCATCGGGCGCCCGGCGATGTGGGCGACCGCTTTTGACGTTTTGACCAATTTGAGATCAGAGACGCGCTCGAAACGGGGTTTTCGGTCGTTCCGCATGCGGCTCATATATGCACTTACTAGAAACGCAATGAATGGCGTGCAGAGTTCCATTCACGGAGATGTCCTGGAACGCGTCCAACATGGTCACTACACGGGGAGCCTGCTTTTGGCGATGAATTTATCCGTAATCTGCATGCGAGAATCGTAACGTGGCGGGATTGTTAGAGCCATGCGCTTCGCATATACCGCACGGGCGAGGGAGGAGGCAAGGAGCTCGAACGCAACGCGTGAGCTGAGTTCGAGTGTTGCTGGCGCACCGCCCGGATGGGACTCCACGACAGTATTGATCCTATGACCGGCATGTTGCGCATGAGACCGAGCGCGATCGGGAAGAAGTCACTGAAGAGGTTGAGGAAGCCCCAGAACTCTACGCACATCCCAATCATCGCCCACCCGAACAGCACGAGCATGATGCCGCCCAAGAAGCAAGCCGTGCCCTTCCACTTGCGCATCTGGAAGAAGAAGCGGAACGTCTTCTCAAATCCGATGAGGAGGACCACACCCGCAAGAAAGAGCAGCTGCGGACGGACGTGAGATGTCGGATCGTGAGAGAGGTGATTGTGGAGGCAGCTGTTCTCGGCCCATATGCAACAGCGGCAGCAATCAGAGCTGGCACGCACGTTGCCCATTGCCAGCAGACCCTTGTCGAAGAACAGCAACACGCCGAGGATCGTAAAGAGCGCGCCAGCAGTCGAGAGGCCGATGCCAATCTTGCGCCAATCGTCCATGTCGGATGACGATTGAGCTGCACGCCTCAAGTGCAATAGCCAGACACCGGGGGTTGCCGGTCGTCGCTGTCAATCGCGCGTTTCTGAGCGCCTGCCTCGCGATCTTCACAGTTTCGGAATCGCACGGACGTTCAGTTCAGTTCAGTTCAGTTTAGAGAGCACATTCGATAGGCTTCCGTTAGGTTGTCTGTTGTTTACGAAGTAACTGAACTGAACTGAGCGCACGGACGAACCGGGGAGACGAGGAGCGCTGGTGAAGAAAAGTTTGAAGCGAATTTGACTTGACTGGTCGGGACTTGACTTGACTTGACTTGAATTGACTCGACGGCGGGAGTGCTGCCAACCGTGTCTGCCGACGCCCTTGGCGCGCGCGATGCCAATCGCTCGCCGCCGACGTCTTGGCGCGATCCTGCCCACCGCGCGGAGAGCACTGGGAATTGCGACGCCCAAGCAGGGGCTCGTGCGCTGGCCAGGGCCTTTCCCGCACGCCAATCCTCCAGCCCAAATCCCTCCTCCAGCATACGGCAATCCTCCAGCTTTGCAACCCTATTCGGGACCACGCCGACAACAGCAGCCGCCACGAAGACGAGCGAGGCAGAGCGCGCTCCTTGCTCGTCTGCCGTCGAAGGCCCCGCTTGCAGATCAGCGGCTCACACAGCACATCATCAACATGGTGGCCGAAATGCGGAACCCGAGCAAAGGCTCGCCGCCGCATCAAGTGGGTGCGACTCTCGCAGATGTTGGCACACCTCCGCTTGCGGATGCTGGTGTGGCAGCGCAAAGCACCACGCGCCGAGCATCCATCTGGTCATCCCCGCCAGTGTTCGCAGCAACCGGCCATGCCTCGTCAGCAGCAGCGGACGACGGCCGCCCGTCTGCAGCTGCCGCGGCTGCAAGAGATGTCACCTGGACCTACCACCTGGGCACCAAACCTGGCGGTGCGCGCACTCCCGCTCGCGTGCGGTTCTGTTCGTTTGGCTCGACTGCGGCGTCGGGTGGCAACGGCAGCACTGGCGGGTGGCACGGCGCAGCCGCGATCCGCGCACACTGCCACGCGGATGCCCCTTGGACGACGCCATCGATTCTGAGAACGCCAGGGCTACGCCCGGGCCTTGCCTCGATGATTCAGGCTGAGATGGAGCGGTCATTCAAGCGCGAGCTCCGCGCTGGACTCTCCTCGCCGATCACAGCCCGCAGCTGCGTCTTCCAGGACGGCAGCCGCGCCGCCTGTGGGGCCTCGAGGTCCGTCACCTCAGCCAACGACGGCGCTGACGACTCAGCTGGGGCGGCGTCGTGGGCGTCGCCCTTGCCTGTTGCCTCGGCCGCCTCGGCCGCCTCGGCCGCGTTCTCCGCTGCAGCTGCCTCCTTTTCGGTAGCCGCGTCGGGGGGAAACGCAGCTCAAGTCCATATTCACAGTCCATGTTCACAGTCGGGGGGGAACGCAGCTCAAGTCCACGCCTTCGACGTGCTCCAGGCCGCCGTCGCGACGCCCGCAGCCCGCGGCCTGGCTGCGCGCCTCAACGATGTGATGGGATTCCCGACGTGGGCCCAGCAGCTCGGGGGGCGCGTGTCCAGTGGATCTGCAGGTGCGCTCAAGTCTGGACCTCACAGTCCATATTCACAGTCTGGACCGAGCCTGGCCGCGGTGGGTACCAGCCCGAGATCGAGTGCGAGATCGAGTGTTGGGCTGGCATTCACCTCCCAAATGATCGGAGCCCATGGCGAAGGAGACCGGCCGCCCTGGTTAAGTCTCATCGACCCAGGCACTCAACCACGGCCTGCACGCGGGCCGACGCCGACGCCACTCCCGATACCAGTGCCGCCGCCGCCATCAACACCGCTACTTCAGCCGCCAACGCCATCGCAGGTGCTCACATTTTGGGACCCCGGTATACCGAAGCAGCACCAACCGCCGCCGCATCCGCCGCCGCCGCATCCGCCGCCGCCGCACCCGCCGCACCCGCCGCACCCGCCGCACCCGCCGCAGCCGCAGGTCGGCAACGGAGATCGAGTCTCAAGCAGCAGCAGCAGCAGCAGCAGCAGCAGCAGCGGCGGCGGCGGCGGTGGCGGCGGCAGCGGCGGCGGCGGCGGTGGCGGCGGCAGCGGCGGCAGCGGCGGCAGCGGCAGCAGCGGCAGCAGCGGCAGCCGCGGCAGCAGCGGCAGCAGCGGCAGCAGCGGCAGCAGCGGCAGCAGTGGTGGGACGAGTTGTCGCAGCAGCAAGGCGGAAGCTTTGGTTGCGGTGATGAAAGAGATGGCCACCAGTCCAATAGCGTCTCTCCAATGGCCGAGCACGCCGATCTTTGACGCCTCTCCAGTACCAGCCCAGACAACCCCCATACCCACCTTTAGCGCCTCTCCTGTCTCGAGCCAGATGGCGCGCCACAGTCAGGCAGCATCGAGCCCCCTTGCAAGGCCGTCAGGAGGCGAACCCACGCCGCCGTCCTCCTCGGCGCGGTCCGTGCTGCGTGTCAGAGATGGCTCCATGTGCGACTCGTCGTCCCATGCGTCCATGTCGCAGGCGTCCTCCTCGGCGCGGTCCGTGCTGCGTGGCCTGCGATGGACACCGCCGCCAGTGACGCTCACTACGCCGCCGCTGTTCACGCCGCCGCTGCCAGTGCCGCCGCTGTCCACGCCGCTGATGTCCATGCCGCCGCTGTCCACGTCGCCGCTCTCCACGCCGCCGCTCTCCATGCTGCCGCTGTCCTCGTCACCGCTGACCATGCCAGCGCCGTCCACGCCGACGCTGTCCGCCGTGCCACAGGTGCCCGCGTCAACTGCGCTGGCCGCTGCAATGCGCAGCTCTGCAGCGCGATCAGCTACGCTGCAGCAAGCGCATACTCTCACATCGCGCTCAGGAGGGCGCTCTGGAGGGCCGACACCGCCGAAGGCAGCGCACGAAACCACTAACGAAACTAACGAAACCACGTCACCCTCCATCCAGGAACTAGCAGATGCCATCGCATCACCGCTTCCAACGAGTGTGCCCCCCGCACCACCGTCGGTACCGCCACGCCAAGCATCGATGGCAGCGGAAGCGGAAGTCTGTGGTGCATCGATCGGCGGCATAAGCCAGCTCGGCAGCGGATGCACATGGAGCGACGGCTTGCCTGGGATGCTGCTGCATCTGGAAGCGATCCGCGAGGACATGCGTATGATGCTCACACAGACGCAGGTGGCGGTGCAGCAGACGCAGGAGGCCATGCAGCAGACGCAGGCGGTCGCTTTGGCTGCCTGGGCACATCCGCAACCACCATCTCGACCACCGCCGCCACATTCCAGGCCGCCGCCGCCGCTGCCGCCGCCGCCGCCGCCGCCGCCGCCCCCGCCGCCC
>Ga0210245_102458_pt1 | contig 11257 bp, 9 predicted proteins | sample ChrtobMetaP3_4mM_FD_155450 | JGI IMG/M metagenome (GOLD analysis project Ga0210245, IMG submission 155450) | Chrysochromulina tobin associated microbial communities from unialgal haptophyte culture, Seattle, Washington, United States - P3_4mM | ecosystem: Host-associated > Algae > Haptophytes >...
TTGGTATCATGTGTTCAAAACGAGCACCATATATCATGGTATATCATGTCATGCATTATGTATCATCGATATCATTGATATCATGTGTCGCCGAGGGACATGATATATTGTGATATCGACAATGATATACAATGATACACAATGATAGCAACGTGATATGTAATGATATATAATGATATCTTGTATTGAAAATAGCCTTTTCTTGTATTGAAAAAAACCCCAATCCCCCCCACGAGGGAACGCGCCCCCCCATCGGTCCGCGACTAGTGGTGCCTACCCATTGGCCATGGGATGGATATCTTACGTGCCTTTTTGGGTATCTCGACCCGTACCCAATATTGCAATATTGTTCCACGGTGTGTCTTTTTTTTACTAGTAACCCACTCCACTCACTCACCTGTAGTCCTGTACTACGACCTACCTCGTGATTAAGCTGCGCTCTGCGTTCATTCACAGGTCCAGCGTTGAATTCGTTAACTGTGAAAGATAATGAGAACGTCTACTAGTACACTGATTTCATTCACAGCGGTCCACGGGCGTGAAGTCGCCGTCCTTAGCTTTCGGAAATTGATTTTTCAGCCGCGGAGAAGCGCGGGCCGCCTCGTCGGCGTCGAGGGGCCGGCGCACATGGCCTCACTGGCGCCTGACACCAGCCTCGCGTCGATCGAGCGGCTGCAGCCGCCGATGGGCGTCAACGCTTCATCGCAAGCACTCATGGCCGCTTGCCCAGGCCGCCGCTATAAACCCTGCTTCTACAACGCTCTCCTTGCCAAGTACCCGGTGACACGATTCGAGCTGCCGCCGATGCCCAAGCAATGCGCAGTGATGGACGGCGCCAGGGCGCTCGCCGACCCAGCTTGCGTCCTACCTCCAGCCGAGCGTACACTGCACTATACGAGTGGGCCCGAACTTCCGCTCTGCTCGCCCACCTCGCTCTCGGCGTCGCTGTCAACCACACGCCTGCGGTGCAACAGCCCGGCTGCCGCCATCAACGCGCGCGCGGTGCTGCTGCTGGGCGTGCCTTCGTCGCCGACGGCGAAGGGCACCGAGCGCCGCAAGGCCATCCGCGCCGCCTGGCTCCTTGACGAGCATGTGGGGCGCACGGTCGTCGTGTGCTTCTTGCTCTCGGCGCGCACGCCCGCAGAGGCGCTCGAGCCGATGCAGCGCGAACATGCGGAGCACGGCGACATGCTCTTCCTAGACTCGCCCGAGACGCCCTGGCTGATCACTCAGCCCACCAAGTACTCAGGCTTCAAGATGCGCGGCCGTGGAATGCCAACGTTCAAGCAGTACGCCTCTTCCAGCACGCGTTCAAAGTGTGCTCAACAAGCATGCAAGCGCTCACCACGGCACACCGCCTCTCCCCACAGGTACGCCTTCTTCCAGCACGCAGCCGCGCACCACGCCCCCGTGCCGTACGTGGGCAAGATCGACGACGACACGGCGCCCAACCTGCGTGTGCTCGTGCCTTTCCTACAGCGGCTCGGTTGCCTCGGCCCGTCGCCATTAGCCCTCGTTGGCGCCATCAACTGGGCCGCCATTGTGCCTCGGGCTTTGGAGTTTGGCGTGCGCGGCGACCGTTGCGGATTTGGGTGGGACCTCTCGGCGGCCCTCAACAACTTTGGCTCCAGTTTCGGCACGCCCGGCACACCCGGCTATGTGGAGAGCTGCGACACGCGCGGCGCGGTGCTGCCTTTTCCCTACGGCACTGGCGCGGGCTACTTCTTCTCCGCCGCCCTCCTCCAGCACGTCGCAACCTCTGCCGAGGTGACCCAGTGGGTGGCCGACGCCGCCGGTCCGGAGCACGAGACGCTCCAATGGCAAAAATTGAGGATACGAGCACCGGGTACATGGTGTCGCGAGCGCCTCGCACGGTGCACTATATCGACATCGGGCCCCTCGTGCATGACATTGCATGCCATCCGCAGGGGGAGCGCAAGCGGCGGGGCGGCGCCACGTACCGGCCGCCTGCGAACAGCTCGGTGCTCGTGCATAACCTCAAGGGGCCGGCGGCCTTTTCGTTTGCGTGGGAGCATATGCAGCCCGAGACGACGCCATACGAGCACGAGCGGTGCGAGCAGCAGGTCTATCGCAATGGAGCGCCCAAGAGGAGGCCCCCCGGCGCGAGGCGCGAGCGGCGTGGGCAACGCGCGGCGGCCACGGCGGCCAAAGGAGGCGGCGGCCGCGGCGGCGGCGGGAGGAGGCGGCGGCGAAAGGAGCGGCCGGAGGCGGCAGGGGTATCGTCGAGCAACAGATGATCGAATCAGGGTACGCCCGCGCTGCTTGCACCTGCGCGCGCTCTGCCCTCGCGACGCCCGACACGACGCCGCCTGCTTTGCAATGCCCCGCGCTCCCCCCCCGCCCCGTCCATTGCGGCGCGCCCGAGACGCTCTTCATTGAGACGCTCCTCGCGATGGGCTGCGCTCGTAAAGTTGGGGCGGGCAGAATGCATCGCCCACTTTACCAAAGGCGCCGCGCGCCGATCGATCCGCGGCCGCCTATGGCGTGGGCGCAAATTGAGCGCCATGTTGAGCGCCGGGCGAGTCCACAGATGCCTCTTGGGCACCTCTGGGCACCTCTCTGACTCCAAGCCTCGGCTGAACTAATGGACTCCTCCTCCTGTCTCCTGTGAGACTCCTTCGTTTGTGCCCTGGGTGCAGGTCCCAGGCGCCAGGGGACGACCTCTGAGATTTGACACGCGCTCGACGATCCGGAGTGCCTCCAGGAACCAGATCGTCTCGTGTGTGTGATCGTTAACGCGACACACGCGACACCCGAGGTGTGCGTGTGCATTGAAATGTGTTTCCCGCTGTTCACACGTACGGTATTTCTAGGTCGAGGTTGCGAAGGTTGCATGCAAGCCGGCGGCGCACCGTTTTCGTGTGCGTTTCGTCCGAGTGCTTCTTTCGTAACGTCCGAACACACGTTTCCTCGCAGTTTGTGACGCTTGTGGACCTCAATGGCGAGCCGGCGGCAATCAGCCACAGGATGGACCGAGAACAGCGAAGCGAAGCGAAGGGACCCTTCTCTCTCGCCCCGCTCCAGTCCCAAAGCGGCTTCTCGCACGAAGTCGAAGAAGTCTCCGAGATCGTTGATGGTGAGGCGGCTTTCATCCGAAGCGGATGCCGCTGAGTGGACCTGGTACAAGCTGCAGGAGGCGGTCACGGCCAACACTCCTGCGAGGGCCGAGGCACAGAGAGAGCTCGCAGTCTTGGCGCGCTTGCTCAAGGCTGAAGTCAAGGACGGCGGGCCTTTTGGCCGCAAGTACGACGAGCGGGACATCATGCAACAGGTGACTATAGAGCGCTGCCTCGTGGCCGTAGGCGGCCTGCTGTCAGCGGCGGCCACTCTCGAGGACTGTGCGTCTGCCGCCCTAGTGGTGCACGCGTCGGACGAGGCACGCATGACCTTTGCGCATGACCTCGACGAGGCACGCGCCGCAGGCGAGGCGTTGCGCACGATGCTGGCATCCGAGCTGCTGCAGGTCGAAGCGGACCGAGACAAGGCATGGGCCGAGGTGTTGGCCGCAAAGCTCACCAACGAATCTGCACTCGAGGAGGCCGCCGAGCGCCAGGCGTACACGGAGGGCCTAGAGGTGCGGGCCGCCCAGCATGACGCCGATATCGAGGAGGCTGTGAGCACCTTTGATAGCGTGCGCTCGTCGCTCAGCCTCGAGATTGCCCAGCTGCGCGACGACGTGATCCGCGGCTCCGAGGCGCTGCACTCGCTGGCCGAGGAGCACGAGATGCTCAGCGAGGGGTTTGTGAAGCTCCGGCTCGAGAATGAGGTGCTGCGCCAAGAGCTCACGCGTCGCGTGCACGGGGAGCACGCGTCGAGCGACGTAGCCGATGCAGAACCAGACCAAGGGTATCTATGGGAGCAGGCCATCCTCGCGTCCGGCGGATCGCTCCGAGGTCCTCGTCTTGCCCGAAATCGGACGGCTGACCACGTCCGTCAGCAATCCGTGCCGTATACAACGCCTGGCGGAGTGAAGTACTGACGTCTCACCGTTATCTTACCTCGGTCACCGCGCGCACCGGGCGGAGTTTCGGGGCAAATGTCTCGGGTGAACTCGGGCGGAGAGTGTTCTGATGTGTATCCGTACTTCGGTATCCCGGACCCCCCGGTTCCGACCCGGTTCCCGGGTTGATCCAGCTGTCTTTCTTGTCCAGCGCGAGGTTTTTTAGGTAGTGTGTCGGGTGCGGTGTGTTGAGTGTCGAGATGTCAGTCAGTACATGTCGCGGACGTCCCCCCGCGCTCACTCCACTGACCACTCGTCGTCCACGACTGCCTCGACTCGCGCGCAATCCTCAAACGCCTCCGGCGGGAGCGCGCGCGCGCGTGTCCGAGTCTCGCCCCCGCCTGCACCAAGCCTGCACCCTCGCCCCCCGCCCCTCCCCCACCCACTCCGGGGGACGGAATCTGCACTCCCCCCTCGGGGGGCACAAAGGACCTGTGTCACGAAGGAGAAAGGACAACAAAAATGAGGATCTCGCAAAATTATCGTGTGTGAACGGAGAAGAAACTAGAATTGCGCCGCGTTGTGTTTCACAGCAGCAGCAGACCGAGGAGGTTGGACCCAGTGAATCCAAGCGCAGAGGTCGTCTGCGCCGCGCTGCGCTGATGTCGTCACCATGGCCCATCACGCGCCTGCGAACGAAGAACAACCATCTGCAGTGCTGGTTCGTCCCCAAATCGAAGAAGCCGGCGCGAAGGACACCGCTCACGCCGCTGACTTCAGCCGAGGCTGCGATCCTGAACCGCCGGGGAGGCTGGAGAGGGTGGGGGGGAAGGGCCCGCCGAGGGCGTGGGGGCGTTTGCAAGCGGCCATGCGCTAGGAGCTTCTCGCTGCGCGCCCCCTCCCTCGCCCGCTGCCCCAACCCATTCTCACCGTGCACTGGTCTCGTGCAACACGGTTCCTTTCTCCTGGCAGCGGCCTCGAGCGCCGCAGATGTGGAGCACCTGGACTGGCTCGACGAGTACGGAACCATGACGATCGTGTATGATGGGGTCCCAGTCGGGATAATTAGAGAGCCGACCGACGGTCCGCTCTGCCCGCCCGGATCGCCATGTGCCCTCGTGTAGTGGGGCGTGTGCGCATGCGTGCCGCCGCTGGGATAGCGCGCGCCTGAACCTCGCGGCGAGCTCCCTCCCCGATACCCTTCCCGCCCCTTTCGCCTGAGTCCTCCACGACGTCACCTCTGCCGTTGCGCGCAGCGGAGGGTCACGGCACCATGCCGATGAGATGATGGTTCCTCTCTCTTCTTTCCGACTCTCCGCGCCGGGCGCTCTTTTTGCGTGCTTCGGTGACGATTCTTGGCTTCCAAGCGACGCATAGCTACGCGCGTGTGCGCCTCCCACTCCTCGCGTCCCCGCCTCGTGGCCGCCCCCGTCCCACCCCATGCTGTGAAGATCAAAATGGAGTGACGAGCAACGTTGGTGGGAGAGCTCTCACCCGACTGGGATTCTCAACTTCTAGGGAGATGCCCCTTCGGCAGCAACGCTGCCAGAAAGGTATGCGGGGAAGCTCCCGCGTTGCCTGCTTCCCTGCCCTGCCAGGGAGTGGTGCGGGAAACGGGGTGGTTCGCACGGCCATGCCTGTGCTGCTGTATACTCCTCCCCACAGGGCCCTCCAAGACGACGGGCTGTGACGAGGAGGGCCACAGGCTGGTCAAGGCGCGGTGCTGCAAGGCGGCGATGGCGCAACGTGCGAGAGGCAACGTGCGGCTACGAGTGCCGCGGCGAAAATGGCATAACAAGAAACGTTGGGTTAAGCGGTCGACGAGACGCACGAGAAACGAAAAGGCGACGACGGACGCACGAGTCTCGTCTGTGGCGAACTGGCGATGTGTGCCGCACAAAATCGTAGATATGTATGGCGTGTAGTGGCCGTTGCGTCGGATGAAGATAGAAGAACACACTCAGTGTATCACTCAGATCCTCCACAGTTCGAGTTTTTTCAAGTCTATAGTCTTGACAATCAATATCAATACCGTGGTCGCCTTGGCGGGTCGCGAGCACGTCGAGGGAGGTCACCGTCACGTACTCTAGCCGACTACCAACGGAGTAGAGGAGTGAGGACGTAGGAGCCTCTACGCGACGGGTTGCGAGGTCTTATAAGTAATACGAACACCAAAATCTCCAAAACGGTCCAAACCGCTAAGGCGTAAGGGCCCTAAGCAATGGATCTTAGCCCTTACCGTCTTACCGAGGGGGAGCAACGAAGCCGCGACGACCGACGAGGGGTCAACGCTCAACCATGGGCGCCAGCGTCTGCACGCATGCGCACGCGAAGACAAATCTCATATCAGTCTCATTTCTGTTTAATTGACACTGTGTGGACATGTGAGGTAGACCAGTGTCAGAAGTCACACAGACACACATTCACATTCACACACATACATTCACACCATGGCGGGCCAGTGAGCCCAAACGTTTCATCACGCTTCCGAAAAGAGGCTCGGCGAAAGCGTCGTAAGCTGCTGACCCCGCCTGTGGTGAACCCACCGCACCGACCAACAAGTTGACCGACTACCGCCATCCTCGGTCGAAACACGCAGAGAGTGCACGCAGAGAGAGAGAGCCATGCAAGCTTGGCAAACATCGTGGGACTCACGGACATCGACGCCATTTCGAGCCGGTCGCAGCATCTCTCGCATTTTCGCAGTTCAGGCAGGCGCAGGCCGAGCAAAGGCGGAAGATGACCTTGAGGCGCTGGTGCACGCCGCAAAGATGGTGGCAGCCAAGGAAGTAGCTACAAGAGGCGTCGGTCTGACCAAGTCTAGGAAACGTGATTTCTTGCAGCCGCTTCCCCATGGATGCACGGCGCTGCGTTTGATGACGCCATCTGCTCGGCCACTGAGCCGCGTGAGGCCTTCTCGGGAGCCCTTATCGCCCATTGCCGATGCGAGCAAAGGGCCGCCATCACCAGAAGGCCCTACTTTCGACAGCCGTGGCGATCGCACACGCCTCCTCCAGCTAAGCAGACCAGTGACGCGCAAGGAGCGTCGGGCACTCCTCGAACTCCGCGTCGAGTGTGTAGATCTGCCAGAACAGCTTGTGCACCTTGTACCCGTAGCTGCCCCCGACGCACTCCCCACCGAACCCGAGGAGGAGGAGGAGGAAGAGGAGGAGGAAGAGGACGAGGCTGCATCGGAGGCCATCGCGGCCCCACTCTCTCCTGATGCGGAATTCGAGGCGGAGGAGCAGCACTTGGCGCGGCTGCACAAGCACGTGCGCCCACTCGAAGTATGGAAGAGGCGCATGGTGGCCCATCAGCTCGAGCTGCGCGAGCTGTTGCAGGGCAACGATCGGCGCGAGTTCTTGCAGGCGCAGTGGCGCATGGAGGTGCAGCATCGCTCGACGAGGCTGAAGAGGATGCGCGAGGCGAGTGGCCTCTCCAAGTCCCTCGATCTGCTTCGTGTGGCCCCTCTCGATCCCGCTGCAGTCGCCGCCGCTCGCACCGCCCAGGCGTTGACCCCGACGCGCCCCCTGGCCCCTGGCCGCCCTTCGATGATGCGGGCCTTTTCCAGTCCTGCAAGGGGGATTGATGAAGATTAAGCCATGACCCTTTGGCGATGACGAGGCTCGACCGGGGCGTGGTATCTCTAGACATCCCGAGAGGCAGCGCCAAGGCTCAAGCCTTCGAGTTACGGCTCAGTAGTATTTAATACCGTCATTTTTATCATTATTATGGCTTATGGCACCACTCGACTCTCGAGACCATATGCTCGAGACCGCGCCGACATAGGACATCTCGGGGTCTCGAGAGACGCACTAGAGACGCATCATCGATCGTGGTTCGGACAAAAAGAATTTTGTTCACACAAAGCGCGATAACTTCTCACCGCGCGTTGTTGCGCGCACGCGGCGGCGAAAAAACGCCGACTCGTGCTGCTGCTCGCCTGATCGTGCTCCGCCTGCCGGCGCACGACGATCACGCCGACGACTATTCCCGCTTTCGAAGGCACTGGCTGCTCGTCGGCGCCCAAGGCGAGGTTGAGCCCGGCGATGTTGTTCAGTGTCCAGAGTTGCTGACAGGAGCCGGCGAGTTTGAAGGGTTGCGTTTTGTTGGCCCGTCGGACGAGGAAGGCCGTCTTCCGCTCTTGCCAGGAGGCGTCGAGGCGCCAGTCTTTCCCAAGGCCATCATCGACATGCTTGGAGGTGAGGTCGTTGCAGCCGAGCTCCGTGCTCGTTATGAGGAAGCCCTCGAGGCCTCCTTGCGTATGCAGCGAGGCATGTCGCTCGGCGACATCTTTGGCGGCAATGCGGAAGAGTTTTGGGCATCGCCTGACGTGCAGCAAAAAGAGCCCCAACTCGAGGGCGAGTATGTGATTCCATTCGTGAGCTGGCCGGTGTAAACTTTGGACCCGGCTACTGTTTGATGTGCCCGCCAGCGTAACGCCGTCCACCTGACGAGTATCACGGTACTCAGTACGCGCCTCATTGTTACGTGGTCTTTCGCCCTTGTTGCGTACCGCGCATACGGTACAGTAGAGAACAGCTAAATTTCCCAACAAAACTGATAAAAAATCACTCTGCACGGCACGCAAGGCGCGGAAGAAGCGGTTCAATAGCGGTCAATCGACGTGCGTCATGAGCCCTTCTTCGCTTCCTCGTAGGGCACGTTTGGGAAGGTGTGCTCGAGGTCACGTGGCACGGGGGGGGGCGCGGGCGTACCCTCGGGCAAGAAGAGGAGCTGCCGGTCGTCCCTGCCGGCGGCGGAACTCTGGTCAAGCAGCTTGCACACGACGACGCCGCGCTTTTGGACCATGCCCACCATCCTTTGCTCTCCGTTCCGCTCGTTGACCAAGATGGCGCGCACGCCACTTTGAAGCAGCGAAGTGAGTACGTGCGCGCTCGGTTCGTCGGTGCAGTAGACGAGCACATTTGAGATCAGGCACAGGTCGATCGCGCTGCCCGCCGCCTCGCACGCGCCCACGCCCGCCTTAATGTCCCACTGTGCGAAACGGTAGGTAGTGTCAGCACCCTCCATGGCGTGCTCGCTCTCGCTTTCGCCCCCCATCGGCTCCGGCAGCGCCCGAACGAAAGGATCCCACGACGGCTGCAAGTCGAGGCTCACCAGGTCGAGGCGCGGCGGGCGCACGCCACGCTTGGTGGCGAGCTCGCGCAGATACCAAGCGAGTGCGAGCAGCTCGTAGCCAGGCCCACCTCCCAGCGAGGCCACGCACAGCTTGGGACGCTCCAATGGGCGCTCGCCACAGCGCTCGCCACTGGCAGAGCGCGCACCGACGGACTCCGCGCTGGTACAGCCATCGGCTGCGAGCTTATCGTCGGTAGCGCCTTCGGCGGAGGCTCCTTGGGCGGTGGCTCCTTGGGCGGTGGCTCCTTGGGCGGTGGCTCCTTGGGTGGCTCCTTCGGCGGAGACGTGAACACCGGCGGGCCGCACCCAAGGGTCGAAGATGCCTAGCGCGGCGGCGCGCTCGTAGAGGGCCCAGCTCTCGGTGAAGCGCTGGAACGACTTGAGACGAAGGTAGAGCGCCTGAAGCCCCGGGTGAGCGTACTCCTCGTCGCTCCAAGTCCCCACCCCGGCGCCCTTTGGCGCCGAGCGCTGCGACGGCTTCTCCACGTACAGGTACTCGCCCTCGCGCGCCGTCCGGCGTGGGTCGTCCGTCGCAAGCACGCGTGCGTCGGACAGCGCGAAGACGCGTCGGTTGACGACGAGCAGCCGGCGCAGCAGTGAAAGCCCGGCCGCGCCCGTCGCAAATGGGTACTGGCGCATGCGGTCCTGAAAGTAGGTGCATACGCCGCCGCCCATGTCATACACCATCCCGTCCTCATCGAGCCGCCTGCCACCGCGCACGTCTTCATCCTTTTCAAGCGGGCGGTGCTTGTTACGTCCCGCGGATCCAAAGCGCGCGGGGGCTGCCTTGGGATTGTGCCGATAGCTGCTCGAGGGCATCGAATAGTTGCTCAAGTGGCTCGTGCGGTCGTGCTCGGGCATGTCACGGGATCCCCCACAAAAGCGGGAAGCGCCTGCTGTAAAGCGGGGTGCACCGAAACGGGATGCGCCGGCATCGAACCCGATCGCGGCCGCGGCCGCCACAATGTCATCTATCGTGTCAGATCGACGAGGCGTTGATGGCTGGGTCCCTACAGATCCGCTACAGTTCCTTTCTCTGATTTCGGGAGGTCGCGTGGAAGTTGACGGTGGTGGTGGCGGCGTGGGCGCCGGCGAACTTGCCTCCCCCTCGGTTTCCTCCGCGTCTGCCCAGCTGGAACTCATGCCGCGCGCCGAGACTCATGAATGAATTCATATGAACAGACACTTCACGTACCGGTGCCGGTAAGCAGCATCGCCGTGAAAACAATACAATACAATACATGAATTCACAGGCAAAGTACAGCCAAGATAACAATTCGACACCCAAGACACCGGACCGGCGTACAACCGTACATACGGATGCGGTTACTACTAGCTCGGCAATTGTAGCTCGGGGACCCCTGGACCCCCACCACACGTAAACAGCATTCACAACAAGACTCAAGAGCGAGATGCTGCGAAGGACCATCGAAATGAGACACATGCAGACGGAGAGCGGAGAAGTAGCCAAAAAAAGAGAGATTCGGCGACACACCAACACGTAGAACCAAGAACGCAATCCAAACGCAATCGCGCAACATGTGAAGGGTCATTTACACCACAACATACGTTCGAAAAATTCACAACACAAGTACAACACTTGTACCACGCAATCGAGAATTCATACACAAGCACGTACGAGCGAAATCGTGCACACATGAAGAGCAACACCCGTTCACACCCCTGACAAACTCGCTTCGTTCATTCATTCACATAGCCAAAGATTATTATTCGACACCCAAGACATACACAACCCGGCAGTGCGCACACCAACGAGTCACGAAGTCGAAGACGAAGTGTCAAAGTCAAGTCAAGTCACGTCATATTCGATAATACATCATTCGCATTGAGCCCTGGCCTCGACAACTCGACAGGAAACTCGACAGTTAGAGTTACTCGACAGCTAGAAGTCAAAGCTACTCGACAGTTACTCGACAGAGCTACTCGTGACTCCATGTGCCTGTGCGTCAAGGTGTCAAGCTCGACAGCTCGACAGCTCGACAGACCTCGACAGACCTCGACAGACCTCAACAGGCCTCGACACGAGGTCTCCTCTAAGACTGGGTAAAGCCAGGTTAGAGCCCCACTCCTTCAAGGTGAAGGTTGATGGACCCACTGGTCAACTACACAATTTGGTGGCTGGATGATGGATGT
>Ga0210245_102459_pt1 | contig 11239 bp, 9 predicted proteins | sample ChrtobMetaP3_4mM_FD_155450 | JGI IMG/M metagenome (GOLD analysis project Ga0210245, IMG submission 155450) | Chrysochromulina tobin associated microbial communities from unialgal haptophyte culture, Seattle, Washington, United States - P3_4mM | ecosystem: Host-associated > Algae > Haptophytes >...
CTACTCGAGTGTGGTCCATCTCTACGCAGTGCGTTGGCTTGCGTAGGCTTGCGTAGGTTTATGCGTAGGTCACTACGCACTGAGTTTTGCGTTACTGGCCGGTTACGTACTGCGATTTTTTGCAGTGTGGCCTCGGGACTCCTACATGGAGGGCGCCGCTCGCAGCTTCACCTTCGCCGCGGCTCCGGATCCGTCGATGGTGCCCGTGCTCGAGGTCCCGCTCCTGCTTCATGAGATTCCTTACGAGGGTGCCGGGGTGGGCCACAGCGTGTGGGACTCGGCTGTCGTCTTGACGATCTTTCTGCGCAGCCGTGCTGGAAGGCTCTTGCTAGCCGACTCCGTCAACGGGTTGGCAGACGGTAAGGCAGACGGGCTCACAGGCCGGCAGCTTCCGCGAGTGCTCGAGCTCGGCGCCGGCCTCGGCTTGCCAGGTCGCGATCTCGCGGCACGTGGAGCGGCCACCGTGATACTCTCTGATTCTCGCGAACGGCTGCTCGAGCAGCTTGATCAAGGCACCTCGGCGAATGCAATCAAGCTCAACTGGAACACGCTCGGTGACGTGGCGACGGCTGTGCTAGCAAAGTACGATGTTGTGATTGCAAGTGACGTGGCCTATTATCATCCGGACGTCGCGCCACTCGCCGATGCGCTACGCTCCATGAACGCGGCAATCTCGGTCATCATCGCCCCGATGCACAGAGACGCTGCCCTTGCGCTCTCCGACGAGCTCCACGCGCGGGGAGGCACAGTTGTGGAGTTGGCTATGACCTTGGTCAGCAGCGACGCCGACTGGCAGGGCCCGATTCCCTCGCTCTGTGAGGCCGTGTCTCATGTGCCCACACTCGCCTACCGTGTGATCTTGGTAAAGTGGCCACAGGCATCGAGCCCGATTGCGTGTAGCGATGCCACTACAGAATGATGACCCTCCACATCGCCTACATGTAGAAAGCTAGCGTAATATTGGGCGATATGGGTCTCGTCTCCTCTCACGTAATCACGCGTGTGCGGGTGCAGCTGTCGGTGTGGTTAATAAACCTTAATACACAAAACACCAAGAGGATGCCACGAGACACACGACACCGGTTTTGGCTGGACTTCGTGCTTCGAGACCGGCATGCAATCGAGGAGCGGCAAGTTTCTTGTTTCTAGTTTGTGAACGCCTCGGGCAAAATGAAACAGATTGTGTCTTGGGTGCCAGCAGCTGTGTGGACGCGAACCCGTCTCGCGACGCGAGCAAGCAGCACCTACCAAGTAGATGCCGGTCCACTCGCACCAACAAAGCGCCAACGTCCAAGGCATCGAAGGCTGCTCCGCGAACATGTCACGGTTGCACTCAACGTGGTACATGGCGGAATCGGGGGATCCGCACAACGGTCCTGCGCACGCCTCTACCTGGCAAGCGCGTGCCGCATCCAAGGCTCAGCGCACGGAGACGCTCGCTCGGCAAACTGCCATTGACTGGGCCGCACGTTTTGTTGCAAATCAACCGCCGTCACGACGCTCCTCGCGCTAAATTTCATGAAGGAAGGCGTATAATGCTGCGTTGGTATTTCTCTATCTCCCTGGGGGTTTCGCGGTCAGAGAGGTCAGTGCGTGCGGTGTGGTGCTGTGCGGTGAGCGGTAAACAATAACCTTCAACCGGCTCGGCTGTGAACTCCGCTATGTCATTGCTAATGTCGATGCTGTGGCGGACCCTGAATCGGGAAGTTCTCCTCCACCCGGTATGTGACAGATAATCTTCAGCAGGATAGCGTCAGGAATAACCACCTTACTGAATGCTGCTGTCCCTATTACTCTATGCTCATCTCTATGCACTCCTTTCCGCCTGCACCCCGACGGACCCCGACGCCCGGCCCAGAACCTCGGCCCAGTGGCGCCCCGCATGATCGGAAGCAGGAGGGAGTAAAATAATCAATATGTCTTATGTGATATGTCTTATGTGTAATGAGTAATTTAATGTGAGTTTTTCCGAAAAGAAATCCGTCGCCTGATCCGTACCTGATCCGCGTATACTGGGTGACCCTTTCCCCTACCAATTTTACATGCCAACTCATTTCGGATTACGGCGGCCGGGGGCGCGCTGGGCGAAATTGGTAGGGGAAAAGGTCACCGAGGCACGGCAGCGGCCAGCGGGGAACATGGCCCGTCACCCCGTGTCCCAAGGCGGTCTCGTGTGACTCGTCTTTAGTAAAGAATTGTCCCAAGCGCAAGCCGCGTGGATTGAAAATAATGACAAACGCGATCCCCGTCGAGAGAGTGACGAACCGAGGACCACGGCCCACATCGCGCTGCGCGGAGGAGGGTGGCCGTGCGCCGCGCGCCCGGCGCGCTCGATAGAGAGCGCGCCCCATGCGAGATGCACAGCGGTCAGCGCTGAGACTCACGTGTGAACCTCTGACGGTTGAACTGAAGTGTGTTTTTCGTTCGCCGCGGCCCCCCGCACAGCGCCTGATAGGGCAGCGAGGGGCCGCTCGGGCAACACCGCGCGCGAGGGGCACCACAGACGAGTCAGAGAGAGCGCCCCGGCCGCCGCCGAGCGCGCGAGCCGCGGCGACCGTCGCGCCGTCCGCCGACATCTCGGACCCCACCTAAACCGTGACCCGGGTCGAGTTGACAACTCCAGGCCTCCTCACACACACTCCTCACAGCACACAGAGCCTCTTTCAAGATCTCCTTGACGACACCCGGATCATGTTGACATCGCCCACGCTCCTCGGACGCAGGCGCGTGCTCCCGAACGCGACCATAGATTTCCTAATGAGCGGCAGCTCCAGCGGCGGCGGCGCCAGCGGCGGCGGTGCCAGCGGCGGTGCCAGCGGCGGCGGCGCCCCCACAGCCCTTTGCGGCAAAGAGGCGTCGGCCGTTGACGGGGACGAGGCGCCCGTACTCGGCACTGTAGAGTGTCACGCCGTCTGGATCGAGGACGCATTGGCGTAATTGTGAGCCGATGTAGTGCGCGACGCCCCAGTGGAAACGGTTGATGACCATGCCGTACGCCGGCTCGATCTCGAAACCTAATTAGGGAGGAGAGAGGGCGCCGTGGTGAGCACGTGCATGCACAGGAGGAGTGACGAACCTTCGAGCACCCACCGTGCCGCTCGAAGAAGCCGGTGGCGGAGTCGTCAGCGTACGTGAGCAGATGGAGGACGCCGAGGGAGATGGCGTGCGCCTTGAGCCTGTCGAGCAGGCGAGAGCCAATGCCGTTACGCTGCTCCTCCTTCCGGACGACACAGAAGGCGACCTCGAGGAATCCTCGCACGCAGTGGGGTTTGAGTACGATGGCGCCGAGCACGCGCCGGGCCGATGCGGTCGAGCGCAGCAGCACGAGAGATTGATGGTCGGGTGCGAAGACGAGCTTGGCGGCGTTCGTGCGTCCGATGAGGGGGAGGGATGAGTCAATCACGTCGACCACCTCGTTGAGCAAGGCGAGGTCCTGCGGGTTTGGGACGGGTTTGGTACAGGGTGGTTGGGGAGGTCATCAGAGGGTCATCAGAGGGTCATCAGGGTCATCAGAGGGTCATCAGAGGGTCATCAGAGAGGCGCTCAAGAGGCATTAGGCGCACCTGCAGGCCGAGCGCAATCAAGTACAATCAAGCGCAATCAGGCGGCATTCGGCGCACCTGCAGGCCGAGCCCGTCGTTGCGCAGCACGACCATCGACTCTTCGCCCCCCGCGCACTCGACGGCCCGTCGCTCATCCTCCTCAACCTCAGGATCGACGATGTTGCCATTCGAGACGCACCTGATGAGGGAGGCAATTGGGTGTACTCAGCCGCCATCAAGCGCAATCAAGCGCCATCCAGCGCCATCAATTGCAATCACGCGCCATCAAGCTCCGTCCAAGGACGCACGTCGAGCAATCCATAGCAATCCATAGCAATCCATAGCAATCCATAGCAATCCATAGCAATCAATTGCAATCAATTGCAATCAATCGCCATCCGAGGACGCACGCCGAGCAATCAAGCGCAATCAAGCGCAATCAATTGCAATCACGCACGTCGAGCAGAGCCAGGAGCCCTCAGGCACCGCCTCGACGGGCGGGACGCAGCACTTTTGGTGGTAGCAGCCCACACAGCGCCACCCGTCGCACAAGAGGATCTCATTGCCGGGCTCCGACTCGCCACCCCCGCAGAGGGTGCAGTGCGGGTCGGCCTGCGCATTCGCCGCGCGTGCCGTCACATCCATCGCCCCGTGCATCTGTAACAGCTTCTCCAGAGAGAGCTCACCCTCCTCCGCCTCGTCCGCGCCCGTGCCGTTGCGCTCGAGCCGGATCTTGCGAAGCGGGCGTGTGCCGCTCCCACTCCAGCCCGCGAACGCCACGAAGTCGGTGACCGAGACGGCGCGTTTCGTCTCGTCCTCGAGCACGCGCCCATCGACCTGGTAGACCCCATGCACCTCGCGCCCCTCTCCTCCCCCTTGCTGTCCGTGACCGAATCCCCATCGACGAGTCCGGCAGACGACGCGCCGCCCCACCGCCGCCGTCACGATGCGCATGCCGCTCGCGGCCGCCTCGGCTAACTCCATCGCCTGCTCCTTCATCTGGCGAGTCTCCGAGATGACGCGCATCATCAAGGCCTCCGCCGCTGCACGCGCCGCGAGCGCCGCCGGCGTCGCGTACGCCTCGCGAAGGTGCCAAGGGCAGCCGCCCACGTCCTCGGCCGACCAGCCCGGCGGCGGCGGAGCGCGGTTTGGCAGCGACCGCTCGAGCATCGCCTGCCGCTCGTCAAACGATAAGGCGGCGATCTCCTCGGGAGATAGAGGCGGCGGTGGCGGCGGCTGGAACGAGCGCTGTGGCGAGCGCTTCTGGATGCGCTGCGGCAGCGGCAGCCGGCAAATGGGTGGCAGCTTGCCACCGACGGGCAGTGGCACGAGCGCCGCCGCCGACGCGCGCAGCCAGGATTGCCAGCCATCCGCCCGCCGCGCCACCCATTGCGACCACGCGGCCTCAAACTCCGCCTCGAGGTCGACGAGCAAGCGCACGATGCCCGCGCGTGGCGGGTTATAGGCGCGGCAGTTGGCCCAGACGCGCTGCACGTCGGCGCGCATGAGCACGGCGCCATTCGGAGCGTTGCCCGCGACGCCGAAGAGGTAGAGGCCCCGGGCGAGCTTCTCAGCGACGGTGCCTGATGAGGGAGGCAATCAGAGGAAATCAGAAGCAATCAGAAGCAATCAGAGGCAATCAGAGGCAATCAGAGGCAATCAGAGGCCATCAGAGGCCATCAGAGGCAATCAGAGGCAATCAGCTGCGCACGGAGGTCCATCGGCCGTTGGACTCGACTCAAGTAGTCCGAGGGAGGCAATCAGAGGCAATCAGAGGCCATCAGAGGCAATCAGCGGCGCACGGAGGTCCATCGGCCGTTGGACTCGACTCAAGTAGTCCGGGAAGACGTCGAGGTCGACGGGCGCCGAAAAGGGAGGTGCATGCGAATGGGCGGCGACACGGGCGAGCGTGGCGGCGGAGCGACAGAGTAAGCAGTCGGCTCGCTCCATCAGCAGCTTCTGTGCACGCACGTGCGGCTCGGGCTCGACCAGATTAGGCAAGTCCTTGACCAAGGCAACGCGCGCTGTCTCGAGCGCGTTGGGATCGGCACCGGGCAGCGGCGCAGGCATGGCGTCGGTCGGAGGCTCGCTACTCGCCGAGATACACGAAGAGATACACGCCGGGTGCGTCCCTGGGGGCATGGCGTCGGTCGGCGCGCTGCCCGTGGCGACGGTGACAGTGGCGCTCGTGACGGCGCTCGAGCCGGGCGCCGTGCCGGGCGTCGCCGTCCAGATGGCAGCTGCCGAAGGCGCGTGAGTAGCGGAGGCAGTAGCCGCCGCCGCAGCAGCACCGTTCGCAGCGGGAGCTCTCGGCAGCAGCGGCGACGACGCTGCCTCCGCTGCTCCGGATGCTGCTGCTGCTGCTGCTGCTGCTACTGCTCCTGCTGCTACTGCTCCTGCTGCTGCTCCTGCTCTCTGCTCTGCGGATGGCGCCGGCGCCGCCCTGGGCGCGGCAGCCGGCGCAGACCTCCCTAATATGGCAACCGGCGCGGATCCAAATCCGGACGCCTCCACCGCCATTGGCTCCGTCGCATTCACATTCACACCGTCCTCCATCCCGTCGGAGAGAAATCCGATCCCCGAGCCGCCGCGGGTGAGCGAGGCGGGACCAGAGCCGGGCCCGGAGGCCGGGCCGGAGGCGACAGGCGAGACACCGTTCGCCTTCAGCTCGCTCTCCTCATCACACACGTGCACGATGAGCGTCTCGGATGCCTCGAACGCGCTCGCATCCATCGTCCCTAATTTGGAATCCATAGTCCCTAATTTGGCATCCATCGCCTCCTCGTCCTCGTCCTCCTCTTCCACCTCCTCGTCGTCCTCGTCCTCGTCCTCGTGGTCCTCGTCCTCCTCGTCCTCCTCTCCGCCCTCCTCGCCCGCCTCTTCGGCGCTCACTACGGCGCCATGGTCCTCGTCGTCCTCGTCCTCCTGCTCGTCTTCCTCGCCCTCCTCTCCGTCGTCGCCCTCCTCGCCCTCCTCGCCCTCCTCGCCCTCCTCGCCCTCCTCGTCCTCGCCCTCCTCCTCACTGCCCTCCTCGCCCTCGTCGCCCTCCTCCTCGCCCTCCTCCTCGCCCTCGCCGTGGCCCTCGCGCACCCACGACGCGAGCGCCTTGGTGCCGCGGCGCGCTGCCGGCTGCGACTGCGCCACCGCACTGCCGCGCGCGCTGGTCGCCTCGCTGCTCCCATCCTCCGATCGCGTCGACGCACCGCGCTTGCTATTCAGCACCCACTCGGGATCGGGCGCTGAGCGCTTCCACTCCTCGGGCATGCGCGTCATGAGCAGCGTGCCGCCCTGCCACAGCAGCCGGTGGCGCTCGCAGCAAAAGTACTCGCTGGGCTCCGGGCAGCCGTAGTAGAGCGGGCATAGCGGACGCCCATCCGGCAGCTTGTTCTTCCAGCCCCACTCCTCAGCCGCCTTCGAGCCACGAAGCAGCGGCTCGGAGGCGTCCGGCTGGCTGCCCGCGCCGGCGCCGGCGCCGGCACCGCCGCGGACGCGCCCGCGGCCACCACCACCGCGGCCGGCGCCGCGGCCGCCTCCACCGCCGCCGCGACCGTAGGAGGCCTCGCCCAGATTGCGACCGACGGTATACTGATTGTTGCGCCTCGGGAAGGCCGGCTTCTCGGCGCCGTCCTTTGGCTTCTGCGGCTTCTGCGGCTTATTCTTGGGTATCCGCTGGGAGAACACCATGCGCTCCATGACGTACGCGGGTTTCTGCTTGATCTGCCGCTTTGGCCGCGCCGCCTCGGCCGCGGCCTCGGCCGCTTCCTCGGCCGCCGTCTCAGCCGTCGCCTCAGCCGTCGCCTCCTGCTTGCGTTTCCGCATGGCGCGCAGGTCTTGCCAATGGAAGACTTCTCACGCTCGAGCACTTCTCTGTGTTGTCTATGGGCCGCGAACGCGTCATCACGTCAACTTCATTAACTTCTGCCGCGTTTGTCTGTCTCGAGTATGTCCCGGATCTCCCCGGTGTCTTCTAAGGTGTAGTGATTGTTTCGATTGACACGATACACCTCCACATCTCCAGGACTCACACAGGCCTCGCGCGCGCGCGTTGCAGCACGCGTCATAGACAATAATGCCATGCGTGTATATAGTAGGTGAGGGCGGCGCGCCGGCATGCATGGGAATGGGATGCAACGAGTCGCCAGCCTCTCTCGTAGGTCGATCGGATACGCACGGCATGCCCTACCCGGCATACCCAACCCGGCCGTGGATAATATGATGGCTGGCACAGAGGCACACGCCCTCTCGCAGCAATAGCTCGCACACCATCCCCCACCCGCGACCGGAAAAGTCGATCGGGGAGTCGGGGGGGGGGGGGGGGGGAGAATGAGGTGTTCCGGGCCTGCGAGGGGGGTCGCGAGGCGGCTGGCTGGCGGCTCGGCGTGGCGCCTGCGAGGGGCCGCCTCCGTCGAGCGCCGCCTCGAGCTCGAAGTGCTCACCACAGCGCATCGAGGTGCTCACCACAGCGCCTCAATCGAGCGCCGACTCGAGCTCGAGCACGTCGATGCACGAGAAGCTCGTCGCGCCGTGGTGAGCGCCCGACACGGGGCCCGCGGACAGCTTGTTGGCTAATGGTTTGTGGCGGGCGGCCGCCGCGGAGCCCTCGTCCATGTCGTTCATGTCCAAAGTGGGCTGGGAGGGGGGCATCTCGCCGATCTCGCCGGGCATCTCGCCAGGGTGTTTGCGCTCGGGCGTGGGCGAGCTGAGGCCGAAGGGGCCGTCCGCGTTCCTTGGCACCGGCGAGGTGCATAGGTTTGAGCTGTCATCGTCCTCTGAGGTCTGCTCCGACGGCTGCTGACCATACTGACCTTGAGGCTGATCGTCGCGCGGGGGCGCCATGTAAGCATCGGGGGCGGAGTCCGCGAGGAACATCCCAAAAAGATCGGGCGTGTCCAGCATCGCCAGGCACGAATCCAGGGCGAGCCCAGTCAGCAAAGGTGACTCCTCCACGTTGGCCGGGGGCGGGACCGGCGGCACCGGGCGCTTGGCAGCTGCGTCGGTGGGCGCGGAGTCTCGCGGGCGCTTGTTGGTGCCAGATGAGCCCGAAGGCCCGCGCTGCTGCTGGCGAGGCCGCGCGGGCAGCGCGGGCGCATTGGGCGCTACCCGTGGCTGTGGGGCCCCCGAGGACGTCGTCGCGTCACGAGGCTGGCCGAGGGAGGCGCGCGCGACGAAGTCGACCTCCTTGAGCAGCTGCGCGCGGCGTATGGCGATGAGGCGCTCCAGGAGCTCGTTCGTGACTCCGTTCATCCTGCCCGCGCCACGCGTTGACCCCACGTCTTTCGAAGCGGAGAAGCGATGAGACCCGCCGAACCTTCTTTCACCTAAAACGGATGCGGAATTTTCAATGATGAAGAATTTTCGAAAGAATTCTCCACAAAGGTTAATTGGGTTCTGGCATGAATCAGTCTATTCACGAGAACATGAAGTGTGAGCTCGACGGAGTTCACGGAAAATAGGCACGACCACTACCGAGACGGGTATCGTTCTCCCATTGCCATTTCCATCGAGCATCGACTCTAACAAGTCGATTACCCCGACACACGTGTCTAAACCGCCCGCCCGCGCGGTACCCGCCATGGTGTGAATGTGTGTGTGTGAATTTGAATGTGTGTCTGTGTGACTTCTAACACGTGACACGAATGCTGGATCGACTTTGATCGACTACAATTGTATCTCCACAATCTCCACTGATATCACTCTCCTCTCTTTCACAAGTGAATACAAGCGAAGCGGCACTGCCCGAGCGCCAAGCAGCGTGCTATGTCGCAGAAGAGGGTGTTTTCCTGTTTTCTCGACACTAGACTTGTCTTGTCTTGGCACTTGAGATCTTGTCTCGGCTTTCAGCGCGGCCACTGTCGCCTCGCGACGCGGCGCTCGGCGCTGCTTGACGTCGCGGCGCGCGCTCCTCCTTGCCCACCGAAGCAGCAGCATCAGCATCAGCCATGCCCGTCAAGGTGGGCTACCAGGGTGAGCCGGGCGCTTACTCCGAGGGCGCCGCCTACGAGGCGTTCCGGCCCACGGCCGTGGAGATGCTCGCCGTCGGCTATCAATCATTCGAGGAGGTCTTCTCCGCGCTCGTGGCGGGCTCGGTCGATTACATCGCGGTGCCGGTGGAGAACACGCTGGGCGGATCGATCCACGTCAACTACGACCTCATGCTGCGCCACCACGGCAAGGTGCACATCCTTGGCGAGCACTCGTTCCGCGTGCGCCACGCACTCCTCGCGCTGCCCGGCGTCAAGAAGGAGGACGTCAAGAAGGCGATGTCGCACCCGCAGGCGCTCGCGCAGACGGACCGGTACCTGCGCGGCCTGGGCATCACGCCCGTGGCCGCGTACGACACCGCCGGCTCCGCGAAGCTCGTGCGCGAGCAAGGGCTTCGCGACACGGCGGCGGTGGCCTCCGCACGCGCGGCCGAGGTGCACGGGCTGGAGGTGCTCGATCACGGGATCGAGGACGACGCGAACAACTTCACGCGCTTCCTCATCCTCGGGCGCAGCGCCTGCGAGCTGCCCGAGGGCGTCGACGCCAAGACCTCTCTCGTCTTCGTGCCCAAGCGCAACGAGGTCGGCGTGCTGCACAAGGCCCTCTCATGCTTCGCCTCCCGCGACATCGACCTGTCCAAGATCGAGTCGCGCCCGTTCCGGCCCGGGGACATCGAGCTGGGCGGCCACCACGAAGCCGAGGCCCTCACCTCACCCAAGCCCTCTGGCGGCCTGACCAACATGGCGGGCTCTGGCCCCGCCGCAGTCAAGCGCCAACGGCTCACACCGGCAGCGGAGGCGGCGCTGCCGCTGCCGGTGGCGCAGTTCGAGTACGCGTTCTACGTGGACGTCCTCGCGCACGCGAGCTCTCCCACGATGCATAACGCGATGCGCCACCTCGAGGAGCTCACGCGGTTCGTCAAAGTCCTCGGCTCGTACCCCAAGGACAAGCTCACGCTCCCGAGCGGCAGCAGCGGCACCCCAGCGTCGCGTTCGGCGAGCACGAGTGCACTGCTGCTGCAGCCGCCGTTGGTGAGCCCGCTCCGCATCGCCGTGCTCGGCTTCGGAACCTTTGGCCAGTTCCTCGCGCGCCGATGGGTCCGCCGCGGGCACCTCGTGTACGCCCAGAGTCGAACAGACTATTCCGAGCTCGCGCGGACGATGGGCGTCACGTACGCTGATTGCGCCGCTGATTGCACCGCTGATTACTCCGAGCTCGCGCGGACGTCACGTACGCTGATTGCGCCGCTGATTACTCCGCTGACTACTCCGAGCTCGCGCGGACGATGCGCACGCCCGAGGAGCTCATCAGCGGATTGCCCCCCTCATCAGCGGATTGCCCCCCTCATCAGGTACGTGCGCACGCCCGAGGAGCTCATCGAGACCGTGCCCGAGCTCGACGTGGTCGTGCTCGCGGTGTCGATCCTCTCATTCGCCAAGGTGCGCCACGCTGATGGCGCCTCTGATGGCGCCTCTGATGGCGCCTCTGATGGCGCCACTGATGGCCACTGATGACCATTGATTGCGCCGCTGATTGCGCCACTGATGGCCAACTGACAGAGCCGCTCGGCCTCACGTTCGCCCCGCTGCTCGGCGGGCTCCCTGCCGAGCTCATCAGCTGATTGCCCCCCTCATCAGCCGAGTGCCCCCCTCATCAGCTGAGTGCGCCCCTCATCAGCTGAGTGCCCCCCTCATCAGCTGATTGCACCCCCCCCC
>Ga0210245_102460_pt1 | contig 11227 bp, 10 predicted proteins | sample ChrtobMetaP3_4mM_FD_155450 | JGI IMG/M metagenome (GOLD analysis project Ga0210245, IMG submission 155450) | Chrysochromulina tobin associated microbial communities from unialgal haptophyte culture, Seattle, Washington, United States - P3_4mM | ecosystem: Host-associated > Algae > Haptophytes >...
GGAGGCCATCAGGGGCCATCAGAGGCCATCAGAGGCCATCAGGGAGGCCATCAGGGAGGTCATCAGGGGCCATCAGAGGCCATCAGAGGCCATCAGGGAGGCCATCAGGGAGGCCATCAGGGAGGCCACATCAGGGAGGCCATCAGGGAGGTCATCAGGGAGGTCATCAGAGGCACTTACCCATGGAGACCATCAGGAAGGCCATCGGTGCTGGTAATCAGAGGCAATCAGGAAGGCCATCGGTGCAGGTAATCAGAGGCAACCAGCGTACTCCTCGGCGAGGGGCTCGAAGAGTTCGCATGCATGCGAGTCGGGCCGAAACGAGAACTTGGCGCAGCGTGTGTCGGCCATGCATGCATCGCAACAGTCCTGCTTCGTCAAGATGGGCTTCCGACCGCTCGGGACTCCCGCCACGTCGAGTTTGCCATTCGTGTACCCCGAGCCTGGCACGAAGACGCAGCCACCGTGCTCGAGCGTCATCAGGGCGTCATCAGGGCGTCATCAAGTCGTCATCAGGGCGTCATCGGGGCGTCATCATGGCTTCATAATGGCGTCATCAGGGTGCCATCAGGGCGTCGTCAGCGCACCTGGCGTGAAGACGCAGTCGCCATGCTCGAGCGCCTCTGGGCGCAGCAGCGCCACCGACACGGTGCCCGAAACCACCTGCGAGTTAGGTATCTTGACGACCTCAGAAGCTCCCGGGAGCAGCACGCACAGGCCTGTCGACGGCTGGAAGACAAAGTCACCGCACCCCGGCTGCAGCCCGCAGAAGTTGCAGCACTCGAGGCGGGTTGCCGCCTGCCTGTCCGTGTACCCTATCGCTGTGTTCACCTGCATGCAGAGGGGTACTCGTAGAGGGTCGTCTATATGATATCTGATCCTCGAAGGCGGCAAACAGGGGTCAGACCGCAATCAGGGGCCATCAGAGCTCACTGTGTACTCGATCTGATCCTCGAAAGTACACTCAAAGTGTTGTTTGGAATTCCAGCCCATGTGCTCGAGCGGCGCGGGCGGAGCCTTCAGACCGAGCTGCGGCCTGGGCGGCGGCGGCGGCGGCCTGGGACTCGAGTCGATGTTGTACCCATAATGCTTCCCTTTGTCTTGTGGCTCGGAAGGCGGGGGCGGGGCGGGCTGGCGAGCATAGATGCGCGTGGTCTCGTGTGGCGTCGCCTCGGTCGAGCTCATGTCAGCGCACCTGATGAAGTAGGCAATTAGGGCTCATCCGTGCCAATCAGAGGGCCCTCAGTGGTCATCAACCTCGCCTCGCGGATCGAGCTCAGCTCGGCGCACAGTGTACATGACCCTTTCATTTCCTGCGTGTAGTAGACGACCATCTCGCAGTTGGGCGTCGTTTGGCACTGTTGCATGCACTCATCGAGGCCCCTGCTCATGCACACGCCCATCTTGAGCATGTCGAAGCAGCCCTCGCCGATGCGCGATGCGCCGGTGCACGTCCGGGCGCCACCCAGCAACGGAGGTGGCCGCCCTTCACAGTACAACTCCATTCCGCACCTGCAGGTGCGTGGTTGTTGGCCAGAGAGAGAGAGAGGGAGAGAGGGTGAGAGAGGGGGGAGCGAAGCGGCACGGTAGCGTCTTAAGCATGGGCACATCTGAGCGAGACGTGTGAGCGGTGAGTGCGCGTGCGAAGCGTGAGCGGCGACATACGTCATACACTCCGTGGGTCCGCTATGGCACGTCGCGTCTGGCTGCCCCCAGACGTCGCACTGGCTGCAATCGTGGATGCTCACCCACAGCGGTCCGCCGGCCTTATCCTTTCGCTGGTTGTCCCAGTGGCCGGTGAAGCAGCAGCGGCCGGGAAGGTTTTGCCAGAGGAAGTCATCTGGCATGATCTCCGTCTCGTCGTGGAGCTCAGAGTCGTGGCCCGAGTTCTTCCACGTCGCGAGGGCCATCGGGTCTGGCGGCTTCCAGTTGGGGTCCGGTTTCTGCTGTTGTGGCTGGGGCGCCTGGCGCTCCTGTTTCAGGGAGCGGCGAGTGGAGGAGGCGGTGGCTGCCACTGCCTTTGCCGAAGCGGCGGAGTTGACGCTGGCATTGGTGGCGAGGATGGGTGCTGCGTCTGCGTTGTAGAGGATGAGGACGAAGATGCTGATGGGTAGGAGTGAAAGTGCCATGGTGACAAGAACGTCGACAGCGTGCGCAAATAGCACACGGCGTTTCGCAGGAAGACGCGACTTTCGCAGCTTTTTCTGTGAAGAAGTGTAAGTTGCATGCATTCTTTATATGTAGCTCATTGTGGGGGGGGCAACGGCCGGGCCTGTTGACAAGCCTGTCCAAGACTCATGGTTGAGGTTCGTGGAGAAGACATCGAAAGTCACTTGTTGGATGTATTTTACTCCGACTAGACGCTCCGACGTGAGTGTGGTGGGCTGATTCCGTTCGTTACGAACGAAAGTGTGCTGGAGACGTATGATAAATGACTTTAAACTGGGTACCGTACCCGACGTACGAATCTTGGAAAGGACCACTCGGAACCTATGTCGTATGTGACGGCGGACCTGAACCGTATAGCCTTCGCTTCGGCATCATTCGTAGCGGTGGCGGGGGGCTCGCCGTGACGGCAGTGCAAGGCGAGGCCGATGCGCGCGCGAAGCGCCCATTCACGCCGCGCGCGCCTCTTCCTCTTGCCCGCTCCCCACGCGCCATCACGACTGCGCAAGCAGCGACACCCACTAGTGCGAGCATCGTCAACGCATGCATCCAAGAGCCTCCCGTCAGCGCATCCCAAAGTGGGCTACCGCTCCTAATCCGGTCCGGTTGGATCTGCGTGTCCGGCGCGAGCACCGTCACAGGGCCGGGCGAGGACCCATCTTTATTGCGCACGTCGGACGATCTGCTCGGCAAGACTGATGCATGCGTTCCTGGACCGTGGGCCTCGCAGCATGCATCTCCAACGCATGCATCTCCAACGCACGGCCGTGCGACTGTGGTGAGATCGCATCTCGTTGCCGCGACTGTGGTGAGATCGCATCTCGGCCGAGCGACTGTGGTGAGATCGCATCTCGGTTCCGCGACGGCCGATGGCCGCGCATGCTCGGCAGCGTTTGTAGTCCAAGGCGTCGCTTGGACGACGGCACACGCGTCGGCCACCGTATCCACCCAAGGAATGATTGACACCTCCACCTCCTCCATCTCCACCTCAGCGCTGCCCATCGGCACCAGCAGTGTGGCGCCCGCGTCGATGAGCGCCTTCTGCAGCTTAGCGGCGCCGCTGTATTTGTTGGAGCCCCCGCTCCCCGCAGAGAAGGCACACACGTTTCGCGCCAGCGCCAGCACGCCCACGCGCTTCGAGTCCAACGCGCCGCCCAGCGGTGGCGGCTGCTTCTTGAGCGAGCGCAGAAACTTTCTCGCTGTCTCGCTCGGACTGCCATCAGACTCGACCTCGATCACGAAGAGGATCACGTCAGCGTCGGTCGCCGCATTCCAATCATGATGAACAACACTGGACAGATGGTGGGATGAGTCAAGTCGCTCGAGAACGACCTCAGCAATCGCTGCGGCAGTCTGTGAGCAAGGGCAGCGGTGGCATGAGAGTGTAAATTTGAATTGGAATGGACGGCACGGCATGTAGCTGCATACCCCTGACATGCCTATGCCGACCACCTGCAAATCGCCGCCGAGCGGTAGCACGGCGATGCCGAGAGATCGCTCCGCTGTGTCCATCCTCTATGTGCCGGCTTCGGGGAACTCACGAATCGGGGCAAAGTCAGTCCATCCTGGTTCCTGCTGGCGTGGTGTTAACGTGATGTGTGAATGTGAATGTGCGGATCACTCCCCTAGGTGTGGGTCGGACGGTCTGCGCTGCGAGTGTACCGACACGATTCAAGATAGCCTGGCGCGCGTTCGGTATGGGTCAACTGACACGATTCACTTATTCCACAAAGTTACTTTCAACTTTGTTGTACCCTGGCCATCTAGCGCGGCGTCACCAGCGTGTCGACTCTCATGCCGCCCACGAGCACCGCCTCGAGCGTGCTCCTAGATATGGGCGGCAGCTTCTCTACCGGCAAGGCGACGGGCTCGGCCGGGGTGTTGCCCAGGCGCATCTCGACGAGCCAGCGACGCTTCTCGGACAGGAGCCACTGGCGCCGGTCGGCCTGCGAGCGGAACGGCGGCACCGGCGGCGCGCCGGGCTGCCGGCCTCCCGCATGGCCCGGCTCGCCAATGGCGAGGTCGTCCCATTCACCGAGGTCGGTGGCGCTCGCTACCTTACTGCTCTGGTTGGCGGCGGCCGCGGCGGTGAGCGCCTGTGCGCCGCCCGCGTGCTTGGTGCGCTGCGTGCGCGGCGAGAGTACCACCGGCCCCGGAGACGCGTTCGGCAGGTAGCCTTGGGGCGCCACAGGGGCCGCATACATGGGCGAAGGTCTTCCAACGGACGCATTCGAATTGGGCGGGAAATAGGCCGTCAATCCGGCGGTGGCAGCGTACCCGCCACCGCTGGCATACCCTCCGACGGTCGGGTCGGGCGGTGCGCCGACAGGGAGCATACCGCTCGCATCGATCCGGCCGGCGAGCATGTACGGCTGCATCGGCGGCGAGAAGCTGCCCGAAAGCTCACCATCGCCTCCGCCTCCGCCTCCGCCTCCGCCGCCGCCGCCGCGGGGGCCGCTGCTGGCCATAGCGGCCTTCTCGATGCGCGCGACGTACGTGAGGGTCTCGGAGAGCTGACGCTCGAGCTCCGCCACGCGCGCGCGAAGTGCCTCATCCGCAGCGCGCGTGCGCAGCACCTCGTCCACGCTACTGAAGCCGCCGCCGCCGCCGCCGCCGCCGCCGCCGCCGCCGCCGCCGCCGCCGCCGAACATGCCGCCCAGCATATTCGGCGCTGTGTTGCCTCCCTTTGGAGCCAGTGGTACCGCGCTCGCGGCTTGCTGCTGCGCGGCAAGCTGTGCCTGGTACTGCGCCATCTGAGCCTGATGAGGGAAGCAATCAAGGACCATCAGAGGCAATCCGAGGCGGTACTGTGCCAAATCAAGGACCATCAGAGGCAATCCGAGGCAATCACACCTGATGCTGCTCCTGCATCTCGCGCATCTGTCGGGCTTGCTCTTGCTGCTGGGCCTGGAGATCCAACATCAACTGAGCCTGCTCGGGCGCGAGGGAGGAGGCGGCCTGTGCCTCGAGGGCGTCGAGCCGGCTCCTCATCTCGGCCGTCATTGTCGCCGTCGCCGCCTGCGTCTGCAGCCGATGCAGCTCCTGAGCGAGCATAGGAGCAAGGGCGGCGCGTGACGCGGCCTGCAGCGAATCGAGCTGCTGCTGCTGCTGGCCGCTGAGCTGCGCCGGCGGTGGCGGCGGCGGCGGCGGCGGCGGTGGCGGCGGCGGCGGTGGCGGTGTTGCGGGGCGTGCGGGAGGCGGCGTCGGCTTCATCTGCTGGGCAGGAGGCTGGTACGGGGCGACGGCTTGTGATCCAGACGGCGCGATGGATTGAGGCGGGGTCAGCTTCGGCTTCGCGGCGCCGTTGTGAGCGCCGTTGGAGGACGGTTGTGATCCGCCGGGCTCTGAAGGCGGCGGCGGCTGCAGCTTGATGTTGTTGCCCTTCTTGGTATTCATCGACGAGATCCAAGTTTCGAGCTTCGAGAGCGTCCCTGATGAGGGAGGCAATCAGGGCCCATCAGAGGCCATCCGAGGCAATCATGGGTCATCACATGCCTTGCAACTCCTCCTTGAGAGCACCGACGTCATCGGTTCTCAATAGAGGCAATCATGGGTCATCTTGAGAGGCAATCATGGGTCCTCATACCTTGCAACTCCTCCTTGAGAGCACCGACCCGCTCCGAGATCGCCTCGTTAACTGTGCGCAGCTCTCCCACCTCGCGCTGATCGGCCTTCTGCTGCGTCTGGTGGCTCATGAGGACCATCGCCTGCTCGAGGGCGGTGACCGACACCTGGAGCGTCCCCGTGCTATCCCGCAGCTTGATCAGCTCGCCGCTCGACGCACTCACGACTCCCTGGATCTTAACGTTGACAGCGGCCTCATCGGCCTTGGTTGACAGGTCGGCGCGCGTCGCCTTCTGCTCGATCAAGAGGTCGGTCAGGCGCGCCTCGACGGGCTCCATGTCCGCCTTGGTCTTGAGGCTCTCCTCGAACTTGATTGCCGACGCCTGCACCGACGAGATCGCGTTCTTGAGCTTGTCCATCTCCTCCTGCCCCGCGACGCTCTGCAGCACGACGCTCACCTTGGTCAGCTCATTCAGGGCGCTCTCCGCCTTGGCGCGTGCAATGTCGAGCTGGGAGCGGAGCACGTTTCGCGTCTCCTCGAGCTGGGCCGCGAACGCCGTCTTCACCGCGTTCAGCTCCTCCGCCGACACCTTGGACGCGAGCGCGCGCTCGGCTTTGCTCACAAACGTTTGCAGCTGCGCCGACTCCTCTTCAAGCTTCTTCGTCCGCTCGGAGACCTGCTTGGTGATGGCCTCACTGGTCGCGGTGATGGCCTCGAGGCCCGTGTCGAGCTCCTTGCGCATCTTGTTCGTGCTCTCGCCAACGCTGTCGATGCGCAGCGACACCTCATCGCGCACCTTGATCAGCGTCATTTGCATCTTATCGACCTCCTCCTTTTTCGAGCAGTCATTCAGTGCAGCGGAGAGTTGCTGCAGGTCTTTGTCCATGGCCTTCTGGCGCACCTCGAGCTCGCATCTGGTCAGCCGCGAGCCCAGCTTCTCCGACAGCTCCGACAGCTTGACCGCGCCCGTCTGTTCCACCTCGGCCAGCTTCGCCATCAAGTCGCGCTGGATGGTTGGCATCTCCTCTACGACCTTGGCGGCAATCTGCTGCGCGACGTCGAGGCGCTCGAGCGCGCGGTGCTGCTGCTCAAAAGTATCCTTGAATCGCTGCTCCATCTCGTCCACGCGCGAGCTCGCACACAGTGTCGCCACCGTCGTCTCGAGCCGGCTGAGAATCGCCGCCATCGCCTGCTCCCGTGTTTGTAAGTGCTCGATGTTGTCCTGAATTTCGGCGAAGTTGATCATGAGGCCTGCCCGCACCTGATCTCCGGCTTTCCTGAACGTCTGCGTGGTTGCTTGCCTTGCTGAGGGGGCGCGCCCTTATCTCTCACAGTGTGGCGCTCCGCGCGCTCGGGGGACGATGTGGCTGTTCAAGACAGCACTTTCAACAAACTTCATGTAGAAAACAATGAACTCTTTCATGTTGACTCGGCAAGATGCAGGTCCCGTGGAGACACCCTGCATAGGGCGCGGAAACGTCAAAGAATTTCGGAAACGATCATTCGATTACATTAGCAATTACCTTTCTTGGAAAACTCGATCTCCTGGCGCCTCCATGCGGCACCGCACTCATGCGGCCCTGCCTGCCCAGGTGCAAAGGCCAGCGCCGCAGCCGCGCCCTGCGCAGCCTGCCTCTCCGGCCGCGTGCCTCCGCACTCACGCGGCCCTGCCTGCAGCCGCGCCCTGCGCAGCCTGCCTCTCCGGCCGCGTGCCTCCGCACTCACGCGGCCCTCCTGCCCAGGTTCTTTCGTTGCAGGCCATCTGAGATCGCGCATCTCACTCCTGCCTCGATCCTTTTCGATGTCCTCGCTGTTCCGTTTGGCGTTTGGCACGAAGGAGAATGAGGCCTCCAAGTGGGCCAAGGCGAACCGACCCCAAACACTCGTGAAGAAGTCTCCCATGCGCGAGTACGAGGTGGCTTTGTACGACAAGAAAACAGGGCTACCAACCTTCGACAACATCCTCAAGCCTGCAGTAATGCTCACAGGTTCCCTTGCCTTCATGACGAACACGATCAATCACTTCCTGGAGAACCTGATGGCGTTCGGAGCGACGACGGAGGGCTGTGCGACTCTCAGTGTGGTCGACGGGGTGAAGCCAAAAGGCCTCCCAAAGATTGCGATCCGTGACGGGAAAACAACCTTTGCAACCGTCGATGCCGTCAACGGTCTCATAGTGGTAGACGCACAAGGGTGGCAAACCTTGGAAACAAGGTGCAAGGCAAAGAAAATGAAGGTCACCATGATCGATCTTGCAAAGAATCTCGACGACTGGTTCAAGTTCATCGTGAGCGCTTTGGAGCAGCACGCAGAGCATTCGGCCGTCAAGTGCGAGTTCGGGCTCAAAGAGAACTCCCCTTTCCCCATCATCGTCCCGGTTCCCCAGGATGATCCGCTCAGTGGCGTCGTAGAAGATCACGCGGCGTGGGTATCGAGAAGCATTCAGTGGCGGAAGCGCCGATTTTATGGACAACTGCAATGTTGCTACCCGGATAAGCACTTCGACAAAATCATCCTCATGGACGAGATGCTGCGGCGCAAGAGAGCTCGCTCGTCGGCGGGCCGTAGGGGGAACAAGAAGGCCATCAATGAGCTGATCCAGCGGCTAAAGAAGGCGGAGCAGGATCTCCGCGAGATCTATGGCGATGCAGGCCGGTTGAAGACGGCATTCGAAGAAGCGGACCTCGACAAGTCGGGCACGATCGAGCTGGAGGAGCTGATACAAATGTGCGAGAACCTCAAGCTCAACAACACTCTGGCCGAGATCGAAGAGATGTTTCTTGCCGCGGACACGGACGGGGGCGGCTCAATCGATTTTGTGGAGTTCCCGCCGGCTATCCTCGCGCTTGCGGAGGAAAAGAAGAAGCAGTGGGAGAAGTACGCTCGTGCCCAGCATTTGCCCACGTTGCCCGCATGCGCACGCCACATTCGCCCGCCTCACCTCGCCTGCGTTGCCTCCTATCATCCACATGTGCCGCGCATCCACTCCCTTGACCCCACACAGGTACTTCCCTGATACACCCGGATCTGACCCGGATCTGGTTAGGCTGCGTGAGAGGGGCTGCTTGCGCAAGGATCGGACGAAGTACTGCATGCTCAAATTCACCGACCAGAAAGGCGTCGTGCAGGTAGGAGCGAAGAAGGAGAAAAAGCTGTTCAAGGAGATGTATAAGGAACAAACGAGTCGCGATGCGGTTGTCAAAGAGTGGTCGAAGGTCGTGATGGATGGCGTCAAAAAGGCCAATCTGGTGCTCGTGATGATGCGCGCCACTCTCAAAAAGACGGGCGAGACGAAGTGGAACCCCCTCATGGCGTTCGATAAGATCAGGGCGATGCTCATCGACGCGTGCAAAGGTGACACCCAACTGAAGATCGCGAAGAACTTCAAATTGCTCTTCCAGGGTAAGAACCCAATCACGGGTATCACTCTCGAGGTCGATGGCAAGAATGTTGTCGACAAGATTCCGAAGACTGGTTATTTTCAGTTCGTCTTCGATACGTTCTTCAACTTCGCCCACCCTAATAACCTCCTCGCAATCTTCACGCAAATGGGGGTCCAGGCCCTCCTCGCAGTGACGAATGCCTCGAAATTCGGATATCAAGTATGGGACTTTGCAGTCAAGTGCTCCCCGCCCTTTCCGATTATCGCGACGATCCAACAAGACGTCTGCAACCTGTTCCTCCAATCCGCGACGCAGCTCGACTTCAGACTCTACAAGATTCCGGGTATCCTGTTGAAGCACATCTACACCTTTGGCACCTTCCCATGGGTCGCCATGGCCTTTGCCAAATCGGTTAAGGGCGTGATGAAGATGATGAACAGAATGAATCCATCAACCCCTTCAAAGGCACTCACCAACAAGGTCGAGGAAGGCGACGAAGTCGAGGAAAGTGGCGTGGACCCCTCCGAGCTTGGGGAGGTATATGAGCTATCATCGAAAAAGGCAGCGGGTGCCGCGGGCGACGCTGCTACCGCCCAGAAGCAGCAGGGCAAGCTGGTGGTCCCTGAAGAGGACCGCAAGGTAGAAAACGCTGTCCGGTCGCGCAAAGCAGACGAGAACGAAGAGGATGAGCCCGATAGTGGTGTGAATTACGACCTGTCGGACGAGGTGCTCCTCGCAAAGTTTGCCGAGCTCGACAAAGATGGTGATGGTGAACTCACGAAAATCGAGCTCGATGAAGCCCTCAAGGACATGGGGAAGAATATTGCAAGCGACGCCTTGCAGAAGCTGTTCGACGACGCGGATACCAACAAGGGCGGCGGCATCGACTTCGAAGAGTTTTCGGTTGCGATGCGCGCAGGGATGCAGCTCGAGCCGGTTCATCAGGAAGGTGTTCACCGCGGCATGCAGTCCATGGAAGGTATGCCTTCGACGGGCGATGTCTCGGGGTTTTTCAAGAAGACGAACCGCGTATCCCCTGCGCGTGAGGAGGAGGTCGAGGGTCGACGCGCGGAGCTCGAGGGTGTCACTTCGACCCCCGAACAACATCGTCTGCAAACAAAGGCGGCCGAGAAGGCCGCGGCCGAGGCCAAGGCCAAGGCGGCGGGGGAGAAGGCGGCGGGCGGTAAGGCGGCGGCCGAGAAGCCGGCCGAGGCCAAGGCAGCCGCCGAGAAAGAGTGCGTATGGACTGCCTGCGTTTGCTGCTACGACTCCTTCAACCTAGAGAAGATCCTCTGCTGCTGCAAAGGCGATTGCACCCTCATCTGCTTTGAGGAAAAGTTCTGCTGCGCCGCGAACGACACCCCGTTGCCGTGCGGCATGTTCTGTTGCACCGCGGGCTTCTGCTGCAAGCTTGGCCTGTTCTGTTGCACCGCGGGCTTGAAGACGCCCACCATGAAGAACCTGTGCGGGTGTGGCTATCAATGCCTCTGCTACAAGTGCATTGGGCAGTGCCCCCTTGGCGACAAGGGTGCTTTGCCCTCGCTTTGCCCCCCTCACATTTCCCTCCGTCACATACCCTCTGCCACACAGCTCATTTTGAGTGATTGTGTGCACGCGCCCCCATGCTTCCGCAGTCAGCAAGCCGGTGTGCGCGCACTACGCGCTCTCCTGCCTACCGAAGTGTGGCTGCTGCATGCCCCCGCCGGCGCCGGGCGGTGGCGCCCCCCCCGCGGCCATCGAGATGGCCCGTGGCGCCCCCCCCGCGGCCATCGAGATGGCCCGCTAAGCTCGCTCACAGCGCACAGGCGTGCTCATGTTCCGACTGCGATGGTTTTCTTCCTCAAGGACGTGACAAGAACGCCATGCGCTAACGCGTGTGAGGGTAGGGTTGGTAAGGACCTGGATCCTGGTGACGCTGCTGCGCCTTGATGCGCACGCCGCTGCACCTAGACGACGACGGCACCACCTGCACCTGAAAGCCAGAGTCTGTCCACGGTCTCAGGGGGGAGGCCTGGGGTGATGTGCGTCTGCGTGCCGCTGACCCGCTGTCGCAGAGCCTGTGAGGCCGACGGCGGGCGTATCTACCAGGGTGGCCGGGGTGGGGGGCGGCCTG